>Ga0182748_1003082_pt1 | contig 14351 bp, 14 predicted proteins | sample eDN3rd37CKraftOP_FD_128877 | JGI IMG/M metagenome (GOLD analysis project Ga0182748, IMG submission 128877) | Enriched Organic Plus compost microbial communities from Emeryville, California, USA - eDNA 3rd pass 37_C Kraft OP (version 2) (version 2) ...
CACCCCGCAGAAGATCAGCAGCGGCGAGATCCAGGACAGGTCGAAGCTGAGCACGCCGGCCATCAGCGCGGTGCCGACGTCCGCCCCCAGCATGATGGCCAGCGCCGGCGCCAGCCCCACCAGGCCGCTGGCCACGAAGGACGCGACGATGACCGCGGTGGCGTTGCTGCTCTGGACCAGGCCGGTCACGCCTATGCCGGCGGCGAAGGCATAGCCGCGGCGCGACACGCTGGTGCTCAGGATGCGGCGCAGCTGCGCGCCGTAGACGTGCAGCACGTCGCTGCGCACGATGTGGGTGCCCCACACCAGCAGCGCCAGCGCCGACAGCAGGTTAAGCAGCGTGGCCACGGTTCTCCAGCAGGTGCCGGGTCAGCTCGGCGAAGCCTGCGCCATAGGGCTGCTCGGTGACGAAGCGCGGCGCGTGCGGCAGGCTGGCGGCGAACCTGCGCACGTTGGCCACGCCCACCGACAGCGGGAAGTAGGCGAACATGGGCGCGTCGTTGGGCGAATCGCCGGCGAACACGCAGCGCCCGCGCGCGTCCTCGTCGTCCAGGTCCATGCCGTAGCGCTCGCGCATCATCAGGCGCGCCATGCTCAGCTTGTCGTAGTCGCCGAACCAGCCGTTGACGTGGATGGAGCTGATCTTGGCCGTCATGCCGGCCTCTTCCATGATGCCGACGATGCGCTGCACCGCCTCGGGCGGCAGCGCCGGCACGTCCTCGCAGAAATCGATCGCCAGGTCGTACTGGCGGCAGAACTGGTCGGAGGCCGGCGCGCAGCCGGGCACCTCGCGCAGGATGCGCTCGCGCACCTCGGCCATGCGCGCCGCGTTGGCGCCGCGCCGGGTCTCGTCCAGCAGGTGGCGGGTGCGCAGCACGCCGGCCTCGTCGTCGTGCCACATGTAGAGCGCCCCATTCTCGCCTATCACGCCGTCCACCGGCCACAGGCGGGCGATCAGGTCGCACCACCCCGCCGGCCTGCCCGTCACCGGGATGACCAGCAGGCCGGCGCGCTTGAGCGCCTCCAGCGCGCCGTAGCTGGCGGCGTCCAGCCGGCCGCCGGTGGTCAGGGTGTCGTCGATGTCGGTGAACACGGCCGCCACCCGGGCGGCCGGCAGATGCTTCAGGGGTTTCACTTCGGGCTTTCGATTCCGGGCGTTCAGGAAAGGACCAGCAATTGCGGCTGGTGGTCGGACGAACGGGTCTGCGCATCGACGCGGAAATCGCTCACGCGCGGCAGCAGGTCCTCGCTGGCGTAGATGAAATCGCAGGTGAAGGCTTCCGGCCACTGCTCGCGGTCGTACAGGCCGACGTTGTGCGGATGCGCCGCCTCGCCGTGCAGGTGCCGCCACGCATCGATCAGCCGCGGCACGCCGGGCTCGTCGAAGGGATCCTGCAGGCGCGCGTGCAGGCGGTCGTCGGGCCGGAAATTGAAGTCGCCGGTCAGGACGGTGCGGGTGGGCTGGGCCAGCGGCAGGTAGGTCGAGCCGGCCTCGACCGGCACGCCGCCGCGCACGGCGCGCAGGCAGTTGTCGGCGTGCACCGCGCGGATCGCCTCGATCTGCCTCGCCCGCTGCAGGCCGGAGTGGTATTCCAGGTGCGTGGTCATCACGCGCAGCGGCCCGCCCGGCGCGTCGATCACGGTATCGAGCAGCACGCGCGGCATGCTGCGCACCTGCTCGTCCGGCGGCCAAGGCAGTTGGTGGCGCAGGATGCGCAGGATGGGGTGGCGGCTCAGGACCAGGTTGCCGAACTGGTGGCGCCGGCCGCCCTCGCCCGGCACGTCCACCGCCGGCGCCCAGGCCGCATGGCAGCCCGGCAGCAGCGCGGCGAACTGGGCGGGCTGGTCCTCGCCGCGGCTGCCGCGCAGGGCCGGAAAGCCCACGGCCACCTCCTGCAGGCACAGCACGTCGAAATCGGCGAGCCCGCGGGCGTCGGCGACGATGCGCGCAGGGTCGACCGCGCCGTCCACCCCGCAGGCCCATTGGATGTTCCAGCTGATCAGCTTCATGGTTCCCCCTGGGCCCTAGCGGATGCCCGCGCGCATGAAGGACTGCACGAACTGGCGCTGGAACAGCAGGAAGGCCAGCAGCAGCGGCGCGGACGTCATCAGCGTGGCGGCGGTGATGATGGACCAGTCCACGCCCTGGTCGGTGGACGAGAACACCTGCAGGCCCACCGTCAGCGGCCGCGACTCCACCGAGCTGGTGATGATCAGCGGCCACAGGAAGTTGTTCCAGTGCGTGCTGACCGACACCAGGCCGAAGGCCAGGTAGATGGGCTTGGCCAGCGGCACGTAGACCTTGCGCAGCACCTGCATGGGGGACGCGCCCTCCACCGTGGCGGCCTCGTCCAGCTCGCGCGGCACGGTCTTGAAGGTCTGGCGCAGCAGGAAGATGCCGAAGGCCGAGGCGAAATAAGGCAGGCCGATGGCCAGGATGGTGTCGCGCAGGCCCAGCGCGTTCATGGTGCCGTAGTTCTCGACGATGAGCACGTCGGGCATCACCATCAGCTGGGTCAGCACCAGCATGAACATCAGGTCCGAGCCGCGGAAGCGGTAGCGCGCGAACGCATAGGCCGCCATGGTGGACAGCACCAGCTGGGCGGCCAGGATCATGGTCACCAGCAGGAAGGTGTTCAGGAAATAGCGCGCGAACGGCGCCGCCGCCCAGGCGTTGGCGAAATTGTCCAGCGTCAGCGGCGCGGCCAGCGCGAAGCGCGTGGCGTACTGCGCCGGGTGGAAGGCGGTCCAGACCGCATAGGCCAGCGGCAGCAGCCAGAGCAGGCCCAGCACCCAGGCCGACAGGGTTTCCAGCGTCTTGTTGCGGTCGCCGAAGGGCGTCGTGGCGTGCGCGCTCATTGGTAGTGTGTCCTGCGGTCGAGGATGCGGAACTTGACGAAGGCGATCGCGGCCAGCAGCGCCAGCAGCACCACCGTCAGCGCGGCGGCGTAGCCGGAATCCCAGAAGCCGAAGCCGACCTCGTAGATGTAATAGAGCAGCAGCGAGCTGGCGTTGTTGGGCCCGCCGCGGGTCATGACGAAAATGTGGTCGACCAGCCGGAAGGAATTGATCAGCGCGTTGATCAGCACGAACAGCGTGGTGGGCATCAGCAGCGGGAACTGCACGCGCCAGAAGTACTGCCAGCGCGAGGCGCCCTCCAGCCCGGCCGCCTCGGCCAGGGTGGGCGAGATCTGCTGCAGCGCGGCCAGGTAGAAGATCATGAAGAAGCCGGCTTCCTTCCAGATCGCCACGACGATGATGGCGCCCAGCACCGTGTCCGGGCTGCCCAGCCAGTTGTGCGACGGCAGGCCCAGCGCCTGGGTGATCTGCTCCAGCAGCCCGTACTGCGGCGTGTAGAAGAACAGCCAGATGTTGGCCACCGCGATCATCGGCAGCACGGTGGGAGTGAAATAGGCCAGCCGCAGCAGGCCGCGGCCGAACAGGCGGTCGTTGACCCACAGCGCCATCATGATGGCGATGGCGATGGAAAGCGGGATGGTGCCCAGCGAGAACCACAGGTTGTTGCCCAGCGCCTGCCAGAAGACCGGGTCGTCGGCCATGGCGGCGTAGTTCTCCAGCCCGGCGAAGTCGGGCGGGTTGCCGCCGCGCGGCGTGAAGAAGAAGCTGTGCCAGATCGTGGCCACGGCCGGATAGTGCGTGAATCCGATCAGCAGCACCATGGCCGGCAGCAGGAGCAGCCATGGCGTGATGGAGGATGCGGGGCGATTCATGTCTTGCCTCTGCCGCGTGGCGCGGGGTCTCGGTGCCATGCCCGGGAGGCCGCCGGCCGGCGGGAAGCGCGACTGCGCCGCCCTGCCGGCCCGCGGCGCCCGGCCTACTTGTAGCGGCGCAGGATGCGGTCGGCGTCGCGCTGCGCGTCCTTGAGCGCGGCCTCGGCCGTCTTGGTGCCCGACAGGGCCGCCTGGATGTTGTCGTTCAGCGCCTTGGTCACGCGCTGGTTGTCGTGCGTGGACAGCTCGGCCACGCTGTATTCCAGCTGGTCGCGCGCCACGCCGGCGGCCGGCACTTCCTGCAGGTACTTTTCCATGGTCGGCGTCTGCCAGGCGTCGGCGCGGGTGGCCACGTAGCCGGTGGCGATGCTCCACTGCGCGGCGCGCTCGGGCTCGGTCGCCCAGCGGATGAACTTCATGGCCGCCTGCTGCTGCTCGGGCGTGGTCTTGCTGAACAGGTAGAAGTTGCCGCCGCCGGTGGGGCTGCCGCGCTTCTTCTGCGCGGGCAGCATGGCCACGCCGAAGGGGAAGTCGGCGTTGGCGCGCAGGTTGGCCAGGTTGCCCGTGGTGGTCCACACCATGGCCGCCTTGCGCTCCAGGAAGTCCTTGGGCGTGGTGCCCCACTCGATCACGCCGCCCGGGCTGACCTTGTCCTTGGCCGACAGGTCCACCCACTTCTGCAGCGCCTGCACCGCCTCGGGCTTGTCGAAGTAGGTCTCGGTGCCGGCGGAGTTCATCAGCAGGGTGTCGTTGGGCGTGGTCATGCCCTGGAACATCCAGTACGCGAAGCCGGTGGACGGGATCTTCACGCCCCATTGCGTCACGTTGCCGTTGGCGTCCGTCCTGGTCAGCTTCTTGGCGGCCTCGACCATCTGGTCCCAGGTCTCGGGCGCGCGCTCGGGGTCCAGGCCGGCCTGCTTGAACAGCTCCTTGTTCCAGAACATGACGATGGTCGAGCGCTGGAAGGGGATGCCCCAGGTCTTGCCGCCGGTCTGGCTGTTCTGCATGAAGCCGGGGTAGAAGCCCTCGATCCAGGCCTTGTCCTCGGGCGAGGAGGCCAGCGGGTCCATGGGCACGATGGCGTCTTCGTCGATCAGGGTGAACAGGTCGGTGGACAGCAGCACGGCCAGCGTGGGCGGCGTGCCGCTCTTGTGGGCCGTCAGGGCCTTGACGATGCTTTCCTGGTAGGTGCCGGCGTAGACCGCCTTGACCGTGATGCCGGGGTTGTCCTTCTGGAAGTCCGCCACCATCGCGTCGATGGTCTTGGTCACCGGCCCGCCGACCGCCACGGGGTAGTACAGGCTGATTTCCACCGGCTCGGCGGCCAGCGCCGGCGCGCCCCCGAGGGCGGCCACGACGGCCGCCGCCGCGAAGGACTTGAGAACGAATCTACGCATGGTTGTGTCTCCCATCGGACAGTGTTGACTGCTGAAGCCTTGCTGGCTGTTGACGACCTCGATGCCGGGAGGCGCGCGGCTTCACGCCGCCCGGCTCCGCAAACCCGTTTGCTCGTCGAAGAAATACTGGTCGGCCTCGTCCCAGCCCAGCGCCACGTCGGCGCCCGGCTTGAGCGCGAGCTGGCCCGGCACGCGGATCAGCAGCGAGCCCTGGCCGGCGCGCGCGCCGACGATGGTGTCCGCGCCGAAATACTCGACGGTCTCGACCTGCGCCGGCACGCCCTGCCGGACCAGGCGCACGTGCTCGGGGCGCACGCCCAGCAGCAGCGGGGCGGCGCCCTGCCCGCGCGCCACCGCCGGGCCCTGCGTCCCCTTGATGCGCAGGCCGCCCTCGCCCGCCTCCAGGGGCAGGATGTTCATGGGCGGCGTGCCGATGAAGCGCGCGGCGAACACCGAGGCCGGCTGCGCGTACAGCTCGGCGGCCGGCGCGTTCTGCTCGATGCGGCCGTCGCGCAGCAGGATGACCTGGTCGGCCATGCTCATGGCCTCGGTCTGGTCGTGCGTGACGTAGACCATGGTGATGCCCAGCTGCTGCTGCAGCGAGCGGATCTCGCGGCGCATTTCCTGGCGCAGCTGCGCGTCCAGGTTGGACAGCGGCTCGTCCATCAGGCATACCGGGGTCTCGGCGATGATGGCGCGGCCCAGCGCCACGCGCTGCTGCTGGCCGCCCGACAACTGCCCGGGGCGCCGGTCCAGCAAATGGCCCAGGCCCAGGATGTCGGCCACCCGCGCCAGCCGCTTGTCGTAGTCGCGCCGGGGCTCCTTGCGCACGCGCAGGCCGAACAGGATGTTCTCGCGCACGCTCAGGTGCGGGAACAGCGCGTAGGACTGGAACACCATGGCGATCCGGCGCTGCGCCGGCGGCAGGCGGGTGACGTCGCGCCCGGCGATGTGGATGGTGCCCGAGCTGGGCGTGTCCAGCCCGGCGATCAGGCGCAGCGTGGTCGACTTGCCGCAGCCCGAGGGGCCCAGCAGCACGGCGAACTCGCCCGATCCGACCTCGAAATCGATGCCCTTGACGGCCTGGGACTCGCCCCACTGCTTGGTAATGCCTTTCAGAGAAATCGCGGCCATCTCGGGCCTCCTCCCGGTATTCTGGTCAGGCGCCGGCCCCGTTCGCCGGCGCCGCGTCGTTGTTGGCAATATCGGTATGCGCCTGCGCGAACCACTGCGCGAAGGCGTCCCGCTCGGCCTGGCTCATGTGCAGGCCGCACTTGGTGCGCCGCCACAGGACGTCGTCCGGCTCGCGCGCCCATTCGTGGCGGATCAGGAAAACGGCTTCGCGCTCGGTCAGCCCGCCGCCGAAGTCGCGGCCCAGGCCGGCCATGTCCCGCGCATCGCCCAGCACCTCGGCGCTGCGCAGGCCGTGGCGGGCGAACAGGCGCTCGACGTAGGCCGCATCCAGGCCGGCGTAGCGCGCCTGCAGCGCCGCCAGCTCCCGGCCGCGCCCGGCGCGGGCGAAGCCGCCGCCGGGCAGCGCCTGCCCGCCCGTCCACGAGCCGCGGCGGCCCTTCACCCAGGGCGAGAGCTTGTCCAGCACCGATTCGGCCAGGCGGCGATAGGTGGTGATCTTGCCGCCGTACACCGACACGCAGGGCAGGCCCTGCGCATCGTTGACGACCAGCGTGTAGTCGCGCGTCACCGCCGAGGGGTTGTCCGACTCGTCGTCGAACAGCGGCCGCACGCCGGCGTAGCGCCAGACGACGTCGCCGGCGGCCAGCGGCCGCGCCAGGTAGGCGTTGACCGCGCGCAGCAGGTAGGCCTCCTCGTCGGCGCTGACCTGCGCGCCGCCGCGCATGTCGTCCTGCGGCACGTCGGTGGTGCCGATCAGCGTGTAGCGGCCTTCGTAGGGGATCATGAAGACGATGCGGCGGTCGTCGTTCTGCAGGATGTAGGCGTGCTCGCCCTCGAACACCCTGGGCACGACGATATGGCTGCCGCGCACCAGCTTGACGCCCGCATGCGCGCCGCCGCTGCCCGGCGCGCCGGCGTTCAGCGCCTTGTCCATCTCGGCCACCCAGGGGCCGGCCGTGTTGACGATGGCGCGTGCCCGCAGGGTGCTGCGCTGGCCGCCGGCCATGTCGCGCAGCGTGCACTGCCAGGCGCCGTCGCGCCGCTCGGCCGCCTCCAGCCGCGTGCGCGCCAGGATGCGCGCGCCGTGCTCCTGCGCGCTCAGCAGGTTGAGGACGACCATGCGGGCGTCGTCCACCCAGGCGTCGGAATAGGCGAAGCCGCGCACGATATCCGCGCGCAGGCCGCTGGCCGCGCCCAGGCGGCGCAGGTCGACCGCGGTGGAGCGCGGCAGGCTGATGCGCCCGCCGATGTGGTCGTACAGCCACAGGCCCAGCCGTATCATCCAGCGCGGCCGCAGGCCCGGCACGTGCGGCATGACGAAGCGCAGCGGCCAGGCGATGTGCGGGGCGATGTCCAGCAGGTGCTCGCGCTCGCGCAGCGCCTCGGCCACCAGGCGGAATTCGTAGTATTCCAGGTAGCGCAGGCCGCCGTGGATCAGCTTGGTGCTGGCCGAGGACGTCGCCCCGGCGAAGTCGCCCTGCTCGCACAGCGCCACCGACAGGCCCCGCCCGGCGGCGTCGCGCGCCACGCCGGCCCCGTTGATGCCGCCGCCTATCACCAGGACGTCGTAGGTCTGCATTTGCGTCATGGCCTGCTCCCGGGGCGGCCGGCCGCGCCGCGCGCGGGCGCGGGCGGGTCGACCAGCAGCCGCGCGGTCGGCTCGTCGACCACCAGTTCGTTGATGAAACCGCCGCGCAGCGCGGCGCGCAGGGCCGCGGCCTTGCCCTTGCCGGACACCACGCACAGCGAATGCGCGGCGCGCCGGAAGCGATCCAGGTCCGGCCCGCTGCTGCGGGCGTTGAGCGTGACCTCGCGCCAGCGCCCGTCTTCCCGGAAGAACACGGTGGCGATGTCGCCCACCACGCCTTCCCGGCGCAGGCCCTGCATGTCCTTCCTGTCCAGGTAGCCGCCGGTATAGACGTGGCTGCCCGTCTCGGCCACGCCTATGCTGTAGACCAGGATGGAGGCCCGCTCCTGCAGGGCGCGGATGGCCTTGACGCTGCGCTCGCGCCAGAGTGCCTGGCGCGTCTCGGCATAGTCGAAGAAGGCCGGCACCGGAAAGCTGTGCGCCCGGCCGCCGTAATTCTGCGCGAAGCGCGCGACGATGGATTCGCCGAAGGTGTTGACGATGTCCACGCCCGTGGCCGATCCGTTGAGCTGCACGACTTCGACGCCGTGCAGCGGCCGGGGCGACAGGCAGCCGGCGATCGCTTCCACCGTGTGGCCCCAGGCCAGCGCCAGCACGGCGGACGGCGCCATCAGCGTATTCAGGTAGGCGGCCGCATGCGTGGCCACGCGCTGCAGCGCCTGGCGGGCGCTGGCCGTTTCCGGCACCGGCACGACCTGCACGGTGCGCAGGCCGTATTGCTCGCGCAGCACGCTTTCGATCGACGCGGACCGGGCCTGCGGGTCGTTGATGCGGATCTCGACCAGGCCGTTCTTCATGGCGTAGGACAGCAGGCGCGACACGGTCGCGCGCGACGTGCCCATGTCCTGGGCGATCGCGGCGGTGGTCATGTTCTGGATGTAGTACAGCCGGGCCACGCGCAAGGCGGCGTGGGCGGTGTCATGCCTGGTCTCGGGGGGCATTTATGCGTGGACGGACTGTCTTGAACAAACGATCAGTTCTTATGAACGTTTGTAAAGTTAACGCACTCCGAGGACGAACGCAAGCCGCGGCGAAGTGGAAAGCAGGCCGGCGGGCCAGCTTGTCGCGCAGATTGCCATGGTTCGATGACAGCTTGTACCGCGCCGCCGGCCGCGGAGGCAGCAGCGACGTCCAACAGGGCACGGATGTGTCTTGCAAATGACATAAATCGCCCCTCCGACGTGCCAGATCCTCGTGTTTCCCCGGCTGCCCCGCTCAGGGCCCGGCTCGCGCTACGATCAGCCTGGAAATCCTATCCCGTGAAGCAGGTAAATGCCCCACGATTGCCAGGACCGACCGGCCTCTGCAGAAGCCGGCGCTTGTCCTCATGCGCCCACGCGGCGATCCGGGCCGCCCACTTCGGCCCCGGTGGATGAGTCGACGGCCGCCGCGGCCCGTGCGCTTGCCGCCGGCGACCCGCTGGCCGCGCTGAACCGGGTGGCGCTGCTCGACGACGCGCCCGCGCTGGCGCTGCGCGGCATCGCCATGGCGCAGCTGGGCGACCTGGAGCGGGCCCGGGCGCTGGTGCGCAGCGCGGCGCGCGCCTTCGGGGCCGGCGACGCGGCGGCCCGCGCCCGCTGCATCGTCGCCGAAGCCGAGATCGCGCTCGCCCAGCGCGACCTGGGCTGGCCGGCCCCGGCCCTGGACGCGGCGCGGGCAATACTGGAAGCGCACGGCGACCGCGTCAACGCCGCCCATGCGCGGCAGGTGCAGGCCAGGCGCCTGCTGCTGGTCGGCCGCCTGGACGAAGCCGAGCGCGCGCTTGCCGGATACGGGGCCGAGCCCCTGCCGCCGGCCCTGCGAGCGGTGCACGAACTGGTCGCCGCCGGCATCGCGATACGCCGCCTGCGGGCGGCGGCAGCCCGCGACGCGCTTGCGCGCGCCCGGCTGGCGGCGCGCCGCTGCGGCATCGCCGCGCTGGCCGCCGAGGTCGACGACGCCTGCCGGGTCCTGGACGCGCCGGCCGCCCGCCTGGTCGCGCGCGGCAAGGAGCAGCCCATCCTGCTCGCCGAAGTCGAGGCCCTGCTGGCATCCCCCGCGCTGGTGGTCGATGCCTGTCGCCACGCCGTGCGGCAGGCACGCAGCGTCGTGCCGCTGGCCAGCCGGCCGGTGTTGTTCGCGCTGGCGCATGCGCTGGGCCGGGCCTGGCCGGCGGACGCGCCGCGCGAAGCGCTGATCGAGGCAGCCTTCCGCAGCAGGCACCCCGACGAATCGCACCGCGCGCGGCTGCGCGTGGAGATCGGCCGCCTGCGCGCGGCGCTGCGCCCCCTTGCCGGCATCGCCGCGACGCCGCGCGGCTTCGCGCTGGCGCCTCACCGCGCGCGCGAAATCGTCGTGCTGGCGCGCCCGGTCGACGAAGCGCACGCGGCGGTGCTGGCCCTGCTGGCCGACGGCGCGCCCTGGTCCAGCTCGGCGCTGGCGCTTGCCCTGGGCGCGAGCCAGCGCACGGTGCAGCGCGCGCTCGGCGAACTGGCGGCGGCAGGCAAGGCGCAATCGTTCGGCAGCGGGCAGTCCCGCCGCTGGCTGGCCCCGCCGGTGCCGGCGTTCGCGACAACATTGTTACTCCCCGCCGCGCTGCCGCGCGGATAGGATGGAAGCTCCCATCGACAGGCAGGAGCAGGCATGAAACGATCAGGGGCTTCCATCACCCGCGAATACGGCCCTTTCCCCGGCGTGGACGTCGTGCACGGCCTCACCTTCGACGGCCGGCACGTCTGGTTCGCGGCGACCGACAAGCTGCATGCGCTCGACCCGGCAAGCGGGCAGATCGTGCGCTCGCTGCAGACCCCTGCGGACGCCGGCACGGCCTTCGACGGCAGGCACCTGTTCCAGATCGCCGGCGACCGCATCCAGAAGCTGGACCCGCAGACCGGCAAGGTGCTGGCCACCATCCCGACGCCCTGCCCCGGCGGCAGCAACTCCGGCATGGCGTGGGCGGAAGGCTCGCTGTGGGTCGGCGAATACCGCAGCCGCAGGATCCACCGCATCGACCCGCAGACCGGCGAGATCCTGCGCACCATCGAAAGCCGCCGCTTCGTCACCGGCATATCCTGGACCCGCGGCGAGCTCTGGCACGGCACCTGGGAAGACGGGCACAGCGACATCCGGCGCATAGACCCGGAAACGGGCGCCGTCCTGGAGCAGCTGGACATGCCGGCCGGCGCCGGCGTGTCCGGGCTGGAGTCCGACGGCGCGGAGCTGTTCTATTGCGGCGGCGGCGACAGCGGCAGGATCAGGGCCGTGAAGCGGGCCTGAGGGCGCAGGCCGTGGCCCGCGCAGCCAAGGGCGCCCGTACCTACGACGACGCCCGTACCGCCAAGGACGCCAAGTGCGGCCAGGGCGCCGGCTGGCCTGCGGCCCGGCCCTATCCGCCGCGCGCGGCCACCTTGTCCTGCGTGTTCGTGTCGAAATCGCTGGCGTCGTGGCGCTCGTGCAGCTGGCTGGCGGGCTCGCCCATGACGCGGTTCACCATCCGGCCGCGCTGCACCGCCGGGCGCGCGCCCACGGTGTCGGCCCAGCGCTGCACGTGCTTGTAGTCCTGCACCGACAGGAACTCGGCCGCGTCGTACAGCCAGCCCTTGGCCAGGCCGCCGTACCACGGCCAGATCGCCATGTCGGCGATCGTGTAATCGCCGCCCGCCACGTACTCCGACTGCGCCAGCCGCTTGTCCAGCACGTCCAGCTGGCGCTTGGCCTCCATGGCGAAGCGGTCGATCGCGTATTCGATCTTGCTCGGCGCATAGGCGTAGAAGTGGCCGAAGCCGCCGCCCAGGTAGGGCGCGCTGCCCATCTGCCAGAACAGCCACGACAGGCACTCGGCGCGCGCCGCCGGCTCGGCGGGCAGGAAGGCGCCGAACTTCTCGGCCAGGTACAGCAGGATGGCGCCCGACTCGAACACCCGTATGGGCTCGGGGCCGCTGCGGTCCATCAGCGCCGGGATCTTGGAATTGGGGTTCACCGCCACGAAGCCGCTGCCGAACTGATCGCCCTCGCCTATCCGGATCAGCCACGCGTCGTACTCCGCGCCGGCGTGGCCCAGCGCCAGCAGCTCCTCCAGCATCACCGTCACCTTCACGCCGTTGGGCGTGGCCAGCGAATACAGCTGCAAGGGATGGCGGCCGACCGGCAGCTCCTTGTCGTGGGTCGGCCCCGACACGGGCCGGTTGATGTTGGCGAAACGGCCGCCGCTGGCCTTGTTCCAGGTCCAGACCTTGGGCGGGACGTAGTCCGGCGGGTTGCTCATGCTCGATACTCCTTGCGTTTGCGCAGACGGGGATGCCAATGCGAGAGTAACAAACCCGGCGCAATATGCCGGCGACGGATATCGGGACGATGAACGACTGGACCGCCCCCCTGGACCTCTACTGCGAACGGACCGCGCCGGGCCTCTGGAACGAGCCCCTGAACGCGGCCACCAACCTGGCTTTCTGGCTGGCCGCCGCGGTCGTCGCCGTCGCCTGCCGGCGGCGGGGCAAGCCGATCACGGCCGACCTGGCGGTGCTGCTGGCGCTGCTCGTCCTGGTCGGCGCCGGCAGCCTGGCACTGCACACCCTGGCCACGCGCGCGGCCGGCGCCGCCGACGTCGCCGGCATCGCCCTGTACCTGCACGCCTGGTGCGCCGTCTACCTGCGCCGCCTGTGGCATTGGCCCTGGCGACTGGCCTGGCTGGGCATCCCCGGCTTCGCGCTGCTGTCCGCAGGCCTGGAATGGGCCTGGCGATCCGTGGGCATGCAGCCGGCCGGCTACCTGGCCGCCTGGACGGTGCTGCTGCTGGCCTGCCTGGACGCCGCCCGGCGCCAGCCCCCGGTCGCCCGGCCGCTGGCGTGCGCCTGGCTGCTGTTCGCCGCCAGCATGGCGCTGCGCCAGATCGACGCGCCGCTGTGCGATGCCTGGCCGCACGGCACGCATTTTGCGTGGCATCTGCTCAATGCGTGCACGCTGGGGTTGACGCTGTGGGGGCTGGCTTGCGCGCGGCCGGAGGGGAGCCGGGGCTGAGCCGGCTCGATCCATATCAGACGGCCGGTTTGCCGGATCGATATGGATTGTTTGCGCTGCCATCATTTTGAATATATGATCCATATATGTTTCATATAAAGAGAACGACATGGGCATCGTGAACATCGACGACGACCTGCACGACCAGATACGCAAGGCGAGCGCCGTATCGTGCCGGTCCATCAACGCGCAGGCGGCCTTCTGGATCAAGATCGGCATGCTGTGCGAAATGAACCCGACCCTGAGCTTCAACGAGATCGTTGCCCGCGAGCTGCGGGCTGCAGGCGTCGTAGCCGAGGCCGCCGGGCTGGCTTCGGCATGACCAAGCGGCCGGAAGAAATTGCGTTGCTTGCCGAGTCGGGCAGGCTGCTGGCGTGCGTCTTCGGCCGTCTGGACCGCCTGGACCTGATCGGCATGTCGACCATGCAGGTCAACGACCTGGTCGACAGCCTCATCGTCAACGAACTGAACGCGCGCCCGGCCAGCAAGGGGCAATACGGCTATGCCTACGCGCTCAACGCCTCCCCCAACCACGTGGTCTGCCACGGCATGCCGTCGGCCACGGACATCCTGCGAAGCGGCGACATCGTCAACTTCGACATCACGCTGGAGAAGAACGGCTACATCGCCGACTCCAGCAAGACCTATCTCGTCGGCGAAGTCCCAGCGCCGGCCAGGCGGCTCGTGCAGGCGACCTACGAAGCCATGTGGCAAGGCATCCGCGCCGTCCGCCCCGGCGCCCGGCTGGGCGACGTGGGGCATGCCATCGAGCGGTACGCCCGGCAGCACGGCTATTCGGTCGTCAAGGAGTATTGCGGCCACGGCATCGGCCGAGAAATGCACGAGCCGCCCCAGGTGCTGCATTGGGGCAAGCCGCAGACGGGGCTGGTGCTGCAGGAGGGGATGGTGTTCACCATCGAGCCGATGCTCAACCAGGGGCGGGATGCGGTCAGGACCGAAAAGGATGGCTGGACGGTCGTTACCCGGGATGGACAGTTGTCGGCGCAGTTCGAGCACACCGTGGCGGTGACGCGGGATGGCGTGCGGGTGTTGACGTTGCGGGAGGAAGAGGGGGTGACAATCGGCACCCTTGGACGATGACTTGAGCCAACAGTTCGGGCGAGACATGACCACGCACAGCACGAATTACCGGAATACACTGATCACAGTGTCGGACGATTGTCCGGTGACAACGGCAACGCAGCCGACGAAAGAGGGAACGATCGCAGAGCGGCAGTTCGCGCGGCTTTCAGCAGCGCCATACGCCATGACTTCAGACGAACTACTCCTCGCTGTCGAGAATGACCGCAAAGGCCCGGTGACGGCAGATGAGTTCTTCGCCAAGCCACAAGCTTGCCTGCGCGCGTCTCCATTGGTGAAGAAGCATGGTTATGGACTGCATCACAACTCGGAGAGCCGGGTCGCGCTTGTCGCGGTAGAAAGCGA
>Ga0182748_1003086_pt1 | contig 14333 bp, 15 predicted proteins | sample eDN3rd37CKraftOP_FD_128877 | JGI IMG/M metagenome (GOLD analysis project Ga0182748, IMG submission 128877) | Enriched Organic Plus compost microbial communities from Emeryville, California, USA - eDNA 3rd pass 37_C Kraft OP (version 2) (version 2) ...
GACGACCATTCCGAAGGCTGGCTCGGGCGCTTTGCCGGCGCCGTCAGCGCGATGCCCGAAGTGATGGAATTCTACCGGATGGCGGGCGACGTGGATTATATGCTGCGGGTCGTCGTTCAGGACATGCAGGCGTATGACGCCTTCTACAAGAGGCTGATCGCCGCTTCGCCGTTGAAGAATGTCACCTCGCGCTTTGCGATGGAGAAGATCAAGTCGACCACCAGCCTGCCGATCCCGTAAGGGCGATCGATCTCATGTCGCGGTATCGAGCCGCGGCCGCATGTAGATCTGGTTGCTCAGCTTCATCGATCCGGTCACGACATATCCGATCGAAGGCTGATAGTCGTAGGAAGCCTCGCCCAGGACCAGAGAGGTCTCAGGGACTTGCAAAGCCGTCGGCAGGGTCACGGAAGATCCAGCTGCGCGCGGCGTAGCATTCTTGGCGCTGCTCCACTTGACCTTCGCGTTGCCATTCTTGTCGATCTCGATCAGCGACACGACGATCTTCGCTGCATCGATCGGATAGGGCGCCATGATCGCGGCTGCGGCTCCGAGCGCGGAAGTGGCATCTGCGGTCGTCGCGGTGCTGACGCTCTGGGCCTGTGCAACAAGATCGGCGACGGTGCGTGCCGTCAGCGTCACCTTGCGGTCGATGCTGATGCCCTGCGATAGCTCGACGCCGCCAAGATAGAGCGTGAGCATCAGCGGCAGCAGCAGGGCGAATTCCACCGCTGACACGCCGCGCTTGTCCGTGACGAACGTACGCAAGCACGCTGGAAAGAGCGGTTTTGCAACGATAGAGCGTAACATGCGCATCTGCGTTGCCTCACTCGAAGGGTTCGTTCTTGAATGCCGCGGTCGCCATCAGCAGGCGCTTGCCGCCGTTGAGGTCGGCGAGGTTCAGTCCGAGGAGCGACACATAGACCGGCCATTGATACAACAAGCGAACGACGACAATGTCGCCTGCTTTGCCGGGAGCAAAGCTCGGGGTAAACGTGAGCTTGCCGCTCGAATCGATCGGCTTTGACGTGTCGGCGGAGCCGAACGAACTGTAAGTGCGCACGTCGACCGTGATGCCGTTGGCGCAATCGAACAGGCCGAATACGCGCTTGCAGACCTCGTCTTTGAATTGCGTTGGATCAAGTCCGCCCTTTTGCGCCTGGCCGGTCAGGATCAGTCGCGCCGAATCCGCGGCCGCGGTTTCGAGCACCTGGCCGGCGAAGAAGACAAGGGCCGTCTCGAGAATCGCGAACACCAGGGCCAGGAAGGGTGCCGCGACCATCGCGAATTCGACGGCGGCCGCGCCGTCATTCTTTCGTGCGAATCTGCGAATGACGCGCGGGGTGATGGCGCGTAACGCACGGGCAGCGAGGTTGACTTTGGAAGTGTCGCACATGGCTTTCCACCAATCCGGCTGCGGCACCAGATCGGTTGGATTTGTATCAAACAGCCGTTTTCGAAGTGTTGCTCCCTTATCCAACAGATCAGGTGTGGTGTTTACGATTTCGAAAGCCTAGCAGAACGCGAAAGGCGCTGCCGTTGGCAGCGCCTTTGACGTCACAGATTACCGGTGAGGTGATCAAGCTACTGACAGGGATGATACTGCCCGTCGTAGCCGAGATAGAGCCCGGTCGCCGGATTGAAAGATTTGTATTTCGACGCGCAATAAGCGATCCAGTCGGGCGGCGGCGGAGCGTATCCGGGTGCAGGCGCGTAACCCGGAGGCGGCGGCGGAGCAGACGCTGCGCCGGCGATTGCGGCGCCGAGTGCGAGGCCGCCGATAATGCCGCCCGCGATCGCTGCGTCCCGTCCGTAATGACGATGGTAGCCGTAATAGGGACGTCCACGCCAGCGCACGTCCTGCACCAGCTGCCGATCCGGCGCCCCGAGCGCCGACAAGCCGGTCGCGGCCGGTGCCGCCGAGGCGGCGGACGGCGCCAGGAATGCAGCGAGGGCGAGGGCAGAAAGCCCGGCCGACACGCTCAACAATTTCGATAGAGACATAGCGTCAACTCCAGATTTCGAGGCCCTTAGAATGGCCAACGAATGAGTCACAAAGTTGTTTCTCTGCGTCGCAGGGACATTGCGACGCATCAAATCTCTGACATGGAGATGTGATTATGGGCGAGGGTGGTGAGAGGCCCCCGCTGTCGCGGGGACGACAAATTCCCGATTATGAGCGCAACGTGCCGCCGACGCGCTTGCCCACTTCCGCCACGATCTTGCCAGCAAGCGCGTCGATTTCCGCATCGGTCATCGTCTTGTCGCGTGGCTGCAATGTGACCGCGATCGCCACGGATTTTTTGTCCGGTTCGATACCTTTGCCTTCGTAGACGTCGAACACCGTCACGCCGGTGATCAGCTTCTTGTCGACATTCTGCGCGGCCCGCACGATGTCGGCTGCCTTCACATCCTTGCCGACGATGAAGGCGAAATCCCGCGACACCGGCTGGAATGGCGAAATGTCGAGTGCCGGCTTGGCCCGTGTCGGCTTCGCCTTCGGTTCCGGGATACGATCGAGGATCACTTCGAAGCCAACGATCGGCCCTTCGGCCTTCAATGCCTCCAGCGCGCGCGGATGCAACTCGCCGAAATGGCCGAGCACATTCTGCGGTCCGATCTGGATCGTGCCGGACCGGCCGGGGTGGTACCAGGCGGGTCCGCCCGGAACGATCTGCAGCGCCTGCATCGGTGCGCCGGCGGCGGCAAGCGCTGCAAGCGCATCCGCCTTCGCCTCGAACGCATCGGGCTCCTTCGCGCCATTGATCCAGAAGCGTCCGGTACCATCGGCGCGGGAGAGACCGTGGCGCAGCCCCGCCGCCGCGGTGAACTGATCCTGCGGTTGGTCGCCGCGGAAAATCTGGCCGACCTCGAACAACCCGGCATCGGGAATGCCGCGGTCGGAATTGCGCTGGATCGCGGCGATCAGCCCCGGAAGGAGGCTCGGACGCATGTCCGAGAGATCGGAAGCGATGGGATTTGCGAGCGCAAGTTCCGCCTGGCCGCCACCGAACAATTCAGCCTCTGCCTTCGAAATGAAGGACCAGGTCACCGCTTCGGCAAGGTTGCGCGCGGCGAGCCCGCGCTTCGCCTTGCGGGTTCGGTTCTGGATCGGTGTCAGCACGGCCTTGCGGGGCGCGTCGCCCCGCTCGAAGGGTGTCAGAGGCACCTGGTCGACGCCGACGATACGCACGACTTCTTCGACCAGATCGGCCTTGCCCTCGACATCGGCGCGCCAGGACGGCACCGCGACCTTCACGACCGGACCGTTCCCCGCGACGAAGAAACCGAGATGGCCGAGGATCCGCTTCATCTCCACCAAGGGGACATCGAGTCCGGCGAGCCGCTTTACCTCATCGATCGGGAAGTCGATCGGGCGGTCTTCGGCCGGCGTGAAGCCGACCACCGTATTCTCGGACGCTTCTCCGCCGCACAGATCGAGCACCATCTGGGTCGCAAGCTCCAGACCCGGCACCATGAAATTGGGATCGACGCCGCGCTCGAACCGGTAGCGTGCATCGGAGTTGATGCCGAGCTTGCGGCCGGTTTGTGCGATGTTGATCGGGTTCCACAGCGCCGATTCGATCAGGACGTCGGTGGTGGTTTCGTCGCAGCCGGACAGCTCACCGCCCATGATGCCGGCGAGGGATTCGACCCCGTTATCGTCGGCGATGACGCAAATCGAATCGTCGAGCTTGTAGGTCTTTCCGTCGAGCGCGAGCAATTCTTCGCCCGCCTTGGCGCGGCGCACGACCAGATTGCCGTGCACCTTTTTGGCGTCGAAGACGTGCAGCGGCCGGCCGCGGTCGTAGGTCATGAAATTGGTGATGTCGACGAGCGCATTGATCGGGCGCAGGCCGATCGCAGTCAGCCTTTTCTGCAGCCATTCCGGTGACGGCCCGTTTTTCACGCCGCGGACGAGCCGGAGCGCGAAGCCGGGACACAGCGACGGCGTCGATCCGAAATCGAGCGTCACCTTCACCGGGCAGGGAAAGCCGCCCTTCACTGGCTTCGGCGTGCGCTCCAGGTATTTGCCGATACCGGTCGCACCGAGATCGCGTGCAATGCCGGCGACCGACGTACAGTCGGCGCGATTCGGCGTCAGGTTGATTTCAATGATGGGATCGTTGAGGCCCAGCACTTCGGCGAAGGGCACGCCGACCGGCGCATCGGCCGGCATTTCGATGATGCCCGAATGATCGTCGTTGAATTCGATCTCGGCGCCGGAGATCAACATTCCCTGGCTTTCGACGTCGCGGATCTTGCCGACTTTAAGCGTGATGTCTTTCGAAGGGATATAGGTGCCGGGCAAGCCGAGCACCGCCTTCATGCCGCCGCGCGCATTCGGGGCGCCGCAGACGATCTGCAGGGGCTTGCCCTCACCCGTATTGACCATGCAGACGCGCAACCGGTCCGCATTGGGGTGCTGCACGGCGGAGATCACCTCCACGACCTTGAACGGAGCGTATTTGTCCGCGGGATTCTCGACCTTCTCCACTTCGAGGCCGATCATCGTCAGCTTGTCGACGATGGCCTCAAGCGGCTCGTCGGTCTCGAGATGCTCTTTCAGCCAGGACAGGGTGAATTTCATGGCGCGAACTCGGGCAGGATCAAGGGAAGCTCAGCATGATAGGAAAGCTTGCGAAGACGATTATGGTGAACCAGATCGTGGCGTTATTGCACAGCCGGTAGAGCTCGTGCTTGACGATCAATTCGCGCTGAATGCTCGGGTGTTGGAGCGCTTCCACAGAGCGAACAGAAAGACATCGCAGGCAGCCGATCGAGATCAGCAGATAAACGATGATCTCGCAAACGATGACGATTTCCTCGAAACGATGCTGCGCCAGGAGCGGCGCAACGATGCCGAGTCCTGCGATCATCATGGAAACATGCGTCAGTAATCCGGCCGCCTTGGTGTCCAGGATCTGAAACGCGGCCGATGTCGCCCCGGTCCGCTCGGCGTCCCAATGGGCCAGTGAATGCGCATAGGACGAGATAGTCGCCTCATCCAGATTGTTGGTGAGTGCGGCAATCAGACCGGCAAGTCCGCTCTTCGGCTTTCCGGGCTCGGCCATTGTCAGTTGCTCAAGCCTCCGGCGAGCGTCGGGAAGTCCAGCGGACGGAACCCGTAATGCGACAGCCAGCGCATGTCGGCTTCAAAGAACGGGCGCAGATCGGGCATGCCGTATTTCAGCATGGCGATGCGGTCGATACCCATGCCCCATGCAAAGCCCTGGTACTCGTCCGGATCGAGCCCGCAATTGCGCAGCACGTTCGGATGCACCATTCCGCAGCCGAGAATCTCGAGCCAGTCGTCGCCTTCACCGAAGCGCACTTCGTTCTTGTCGCGCTTGCACTGAATGTCGACTTCCAGCGACGGCTCGGTGAACGGAAAGAAGGACGGCCGGAACCGCATCTTGACGTTGTCGACCTCGAAGAACGCCTTGCAGAATTCGGCGAGAATCCACTTCATGTGGCCGAGATGCGAGCCCTTGTCGATGACGAGGCCCTCAACCTGATGAAACATCGGCGTGTGGGTCTGGTCGGAATCCGAACGATAGGTGCGGCCGGGGCAGATCACGCGGATCGGCGGCTTCTTCGACAGCATCGTTCGCACCTGGACCGGCGACGTGTGCGTGCGCAGCAGGAGCCGCGAGCCATCCGGTTTCGGATTGAAATAGAAGGTGTCGTGCATGTCCCGCGCCGGATGGCCCTCGGGAAAGTTCAGCTTTGTAAAATTGTAGTCGTCGGTCTCGATGTCCGGACCTTCGGCGACGGCAAAGCCCATATCGGCGAAGATCGCGGTGAGTTCGTCGATCACCTGGGTGATCGGATGGATGCGCCCGCTGTCGGCGGGACTTTCCCGTACCGGCAGCGTGACATCGACTCTTTCCGTGTTCAGCCGCGCATCGAGCGCCGCGTTCTTCAGCGCTTCGCGCCGCGCAGTGAGAGCTGCGTTGACGGCATCCTTCAGGCCGTTGATCGCGGGTCCCTTCGCCTTGCGCTCCTCCGGCGTCATCGCGCCGAGAGACTTGAGCAAAGCAGAGACGGAGCCATTCTTGCCGAGCGCCGAGACGCGCACGGCCTCAAGCGCCGCTTCGTCGGCCGCGGCGTCAATGCTTTTCAGGATCGTCGCTTCGAGTTCAGCGATATCGGACATGGGATGACGCTCTTTCAGTCGTCATGCCCGGACCGATCCGGGCATCCATCCCCTCGTGAAAAGTCAGGTCTTGATGGGTCGCCAGATTCGAGAGGAGACGCGCTCCGCAATGACGCCTGGCGACGACGCCGTGTGAACCTTAAGCCGCGAGAGCGGCCTTCGCCTTCCCGACGATGGCCTCGAATGCGGCCGGCTCGCGGATCGCGAGATCGGACAGCACCTTGCGATCGATCTGCAGGCCGGACTTGTTCAGTCCGTCGATAAACTGGCTGTAGTTCAGCCCAAACGGACGGACGGCAGCGTTCAGGCGCTGGATCCACAAGGCGCGGAACGTGCGCTTGCGCCGCTTGCGGTCGCGGAAGGCGTACTGATTGGCCTTCTCCACCGCCTGCTTGGCGATCCGAATGGTGTTCTTCCGGCGGCCGTAAAAGCCCTTGGCGGCCTTCAGAACCTTTTTGTGCTTGGCGTGGGCGGTAACGCCCCGTTTGACGCGGGCCATGGCTGATCTCCTCTAGCGAACCCGAATTGCAGAAACGAAGAAAGACGGAGGGCGGACGGCGATCAGCCGTTCGGCATCCAGTATTTCTTGATGTTGTCCCCGTCCGACTTGAACAGGACGCGGGTCCCGCGAAGGTCGCGGATCTGCTTGGTGGTTCGCTTGATCATGCCGTGGCGCTTGCCGGCCTGGGCGGACACGACCTTCCCCGAGCCGGTGATCTTGAAGCGCTTTTTGGCGCCCGATTTGGTCTTCAACTTGGGCATTTGGCTCTCCTGATGCGGCTCTGACGTCTGGCAAAAGCCGTCCGTCTGCCGGAAATGGCTCGAAAACGAGCGTTTGCTGATGAGCAAGTGTCGCTGCCACGGCAGCCCTTATCAGCCGGGCGGCGAGCGGGCGGGTTATGGCAGAGGGTGTGGAAAAACTCAACTCATACGAGGCCTGAACGCCAGACTTTGTGGGCTGACGGCCGCCGGTGGTAAAATAGGGTGCTTGGACTTGTGACTTTAAGGCGCGACCTCCCGGGGGCGGGAGGCCGGTTTGCCACTAAATCTCACGGAGCCCGGGCGGGCCTCGGTCATCTTCCCCCGTAAGGTCTGTGGGGGGCAAAACCCGACGCCGCATTACCGCGGCGCCAGGATCATGATCATCTGCCGGCCTTCAAAGCGGGCGTCCATTTCGACCTTGGCCAGAGGCGCGAGGTCCGCTTTCACCCGATCGAGCAACCGCGTGCCGAGTTCCTGGTGAGCCATCTCGCGGCCGCGGAAGCGCAACGTCACCTTGACCTTGTCGCCTTCCTCGAAGAAGCGCTTCATCGAACGCATCTTCACGTCGTAATCGTGGTCGTCGATCATCGGCCGGAATTTGATTTCCTTGACCTCGACGATCTTCTGCTTCTTTCGCGCTTCGGCGGCCTTCTTCTGCGCCTGGAATTTGTATTTGCCGTAATCCAGGAGCTTGCAGACCGGAGGCGATGCATTCGGTGAGATTTCGACGAGGTCGAGTCCGGCCTCGGATGCCTTTTCGAGAGCCTGTTGGATCGGAATTGTGCCGAGATTGGTTCCGGCCTGGTCGATCAGCTGGACCTCGCGATTGCGGATCTCGTCGTTGACGCGCGGACCGTCCTTCTGAACGGGAGGCGCGGCTTTCATGGGACGGCGAATTGGATAGTCTCCGTTGCTGTTGCGATAAAAACCCCGCAGGTCCGGCGCGCATTCAAGGCTTTCGCCAAGCGTCCGTACGCTGCACGATCCCGCGGAAGATCGGGACAAAACGGGTCCAAGTCAACGGCGTCAGGCGCCAGAACCCCACAAATCCTGCAATTTTGAGCGCAAAGTGTCTCGGTCAGGCGCTATTTTTTGCGCTGACCAGGCCCGTATACAGCCGCAGGGTGAGGTCGCTGACGGCCGGCGGATTGAAATGGTCCATGACCCATTGGCGTCCGCGGAGGCCGATTGCCGCCTGCTGCGCCGGGGCCATTGAGAACAGCCGGACCAGGGCGGCGGCCAGCGCGCCGTCGTCGCCGGCCGAGAATCGCAGGCCAGTCATCCGATCTTCCGGCACCATGGGCGGCGCCAGGACTGCATCTGGCCCGGCGCCGAGGTCGGACACCACCACCGGACGCTCCATGGCCTGCGCCTCAAGGATGGTGCGCTGCAGGCCTTCCGCCTGGATGGCGGCCGACACCACGACCGATGCGGTGGCGTAGGCCGCCGGCATGTCGTCGACCGGACCGATCAGCCTCACGACGCCGGACAGGTCATTGGCGAGAACCTGATCCCATATTTCTCCAGCATAGCTGTTGTGGCCTTCGCCTTCACCGACGAAAACGAAAACGAAATCCTTGAGGCCCATGTCCTTGAGCCGGCGCGCAGCCTGCACCGCAACATGATGACCTTTCCGCCGCAACATGCGTCCGACGACAAGCACAACCTTGTCCTGCGCCGTCACCCCGAAAATTCGGCGCGTATTTTCCAGGCGGTCGGACGACATATCGGCAGGATCGAACAGCTTCACATCGACACTCGCCGGCACCACGTCGATCCGTGCGGGCGAAATGCGATAGCGCTCGCAGATCAGGTCGGCCAGTTGCTCGCTCACGGCGACGACCCGGTCGCCCCGCGCCATCACGCTGTTGTACAGCCGCTTGAGTGCGTTCTGCTCCCGGAAACCCTTGTACCAGCTCGTCACGAAGGGCACGCGCGTGAGCTTTGCGGCAAGGAGCGCGCTCCAGGCCGGGGCCCGGCCGTGCACGTGAATGACGTCGCATTTTCGGGTCCGCACGACGCGCGAAATCTTCGCGGCGTTGCGCGCCATCACCGCCGGGTTTTTGCTGGCCACATCGGCGCGGATAAATTCTCCGCCCGACGCCGTGATGCGCGACTCCAGCCGCCCACCACTCGACATCACGATGGCGTGGTGCCCTGCCTCACTCAGGATGCGTACGATGTCGACGGCACCCATCTCGGCGGCGCCTGCCTGCAAGGTCGGAACGATAATCAGAACGGTGAGTGGCCGCAGCGGTGCGACACGACGATTTTCAACAGGCAGCGCAACGTCGCTCCCGGAAAAATCGATCCTTTGTGCCGCAGAGCGGGAATTCAACGTTCACCTCTCTTGTTGCGAGCACCAACGCAAGCTGCCTTGGTGCGGCTGAGCCGAATTCGCGAACGATACTGGCCAGATATAGCCTATCTGATAGGCCTTATCTTGCCGTGAGGCAAACGTGTCAGAGAATATCGCCGCCCGGTATCACGCTGCATAGCTCTTTACGGCGAAAAGATGATGGCAGGATCAGCATCGATCATGAGTGACGTAGAATTGACGGCAATTGAGGTCGGCGAGGGCAGTGCAACGCGCACGATTGCGGTGCGGAAGCGGGACGGAGACTACCCGGCGTTGCTATGGCTCGGCGGATTCAAATCCGACATGAAGGGCACCAAGGCCGCCGCGGTCGACCGCTGGGCAGCCGAACAAGAACGTGCCTGCATCCGATTCGATTATTCCGGCCATGGCGAATCGGGGGGTGACTTCGAAGAGGGCACGATCAGCCGCTGGCTGGAGGAAAGCCAGGCGGTGTTTTCCCGGTTCTGCACCGGACCGACGATCGCCATCGGTTCATCCATGGGCGGCTGGATATCGCTTCTGCTCGCGCGAAATATTCGCGCGGGCCGCGTTGCGGGAACGGGGTCGCTGGCCGGTCTCGTACTGATCGCGCCGGCGGTGGATTTCACCGAAGTGTTGATGTGGGAGCGTTTCCCGCCGGACATCAGAAAACAGATCGAGACAACCGGCTCCTGGCAGCGGCCATCCGAATATTCGGATGAGCCCTATCTCATCACGCGGCAATTGATCGAAGATGGCCGAAACCATCTGCTGCTTGGCGGCCTGATCGAAACCGGTTGCCCCGTGCGCATCCTGCAGGGCGTCAAGGATGAAGATGTGCCCTGGCAACACGCGGTATCACTGGTCTCACGGATCGCGCGTGACGACGTGGTGCTGACGCTGGTCAAGGACGGCGACCACCGGTTGTCCCGGCCGGAGGATATCGACCGCCTGCTGGCAGCCATTGCCGAGTTCGGTTAGAGAAGGCCGGCCATCACGCAGAGCCGGGACGAATTGCGATGACTTACAACTGCATCCAGGTTGAGACGCATGGGCGGGTCGGGCTGATCCGGCTTCATCGCCCGCAGGCGCTGAACGCGCTCAATTCCGAACTCGCCGGCGAGGTGAACAAGGCGATTTACGCCTTCGAGGCCGATGCGGGAATCGGCTGCATCGTCATTACCGGCTCCGAGAAGGCATTCGCCGCCGGCGCCGACATCAAGGAGATGGCAGACCAGTCCTACATGGACACGTTCATGGGCAATTTTGCCGCCGGGTGGGATGCGGCCGCACGCGCGCGCAAACCTGTGATTGCCGCTGTCGCGGGCTTTGCCCTGGGGGGTGGCTGCGAGCTTGCGATGCAATGCGACATCATCATCGCGGCCGACAATGCGAAATTCGGTCAGCCCGAAATCAAGCTCGGCGTGATCCCCGGTATCGGTGGAACCCAGCGGCTCACCCGCGCGATCGGCAAAGCCAAGGCGATGGAGATGACGCTGACCGGGCGCATGATGGATGCGCAGGAAGCGGAGCGTTCCGGTCTCGTCGCTCGCGTCGTCCCGCTGGCATCATTGATGGACGAGACGATGAAGACCGCGACCACGATCGCATCGATGTCGCTGCCGGCTGCCATGATGGCGAAGGAGTCCGTCAACCGCGCGTTCGAAACTTCGCTGGCCGAAGGCGTGTTGTTCGAGCGGCGCGTGTTTCACTCGCTGTTCGCGACGCTTGACCAGAAGGAAGGCATGGCCGCCTTCGTCGAGAAGCGGGCGCCAAAATTCGAGCACAAGTGACAGCGCGAACAGCGATGCCGATGCGCAGTGCCCGCAGCGTTATTTCCTGACGCAGATCACGCGCACCACGGCATGCTTGGCATCGGCGAGGGTGCCGTTGCCCTCGACCGGTCGCAGGCCGACATTCGCCAGGAACTTGCGAATGGTCGCCGTCGGCACCAGCGAGATGCGAGCCGTTTGCGGAGCAAGGCTCGCGAGTGTCGCCGGCGCCATGTCGATCATGCCGGCGAGACGGCCATCTTTGTCGAGGGCGGCGCCGCCGACGAAACCGCGGGACGGATGGGCATCGAGCAGCACGCGAGTGCCGTCGACTCCTCGCAATGTCGCTGAAGCTGTGGCCGCATCGCGCGCGCCAGCCTGCGCTTCAGGCTCGGGAACGCCGATCAACGTCAGATCCGCGCTTTTCGGCGGTTCGCTGGAGAACGGCATTGTCTTGAGATTGCGGGAGCCGTTGACGCGGATCAGTGCGAGGTCTGAGGCCGCATCTTCGGCGATCAGATCGGCGCGCCCAAGTCCCGCGACGATAATGCCCTGACAATCATCGGTGAGCTGACGCTCGGTAATCACGGCTCCGGCTGCGGTCACCACGATGCCTGACCCGTAATGGACGCGTCGAGACGACGATGCGGTCGCGGGATCTCCGAAAGGCAGATACGAGCTTGTGATGATGTCGACCATCGGGAGCATGATGGTTTCCATCGCCTGGTCGTACAGGATGGTGATGCCACGGGCCTCGTTGTCCTTCAGATAAGCCCTGACGTGGAATTTCTTCAGGCCCTGCATGCCCGACAGCACGAAAGAATTGGTGTTGATCGTGCCTTGCTCAACGCGACGCCCATTGGGGCGTCTCTTCATTTCATCGAACAGGTCCTGGAGCGTGGCTCCGGCCATCTTTTCGCGGAAGGTTTCGATCTGGATCTCGCCGCGCCCGGAGGACCAGCGGCTGCCAAGGGTGCCGATTTCGCTGTTAGGGACCAGCTTGGAGGGAATGCCGAGCCGCACGCCGGGCGTCGCTTCGTCCTCGACCAGCCGCCAGCCGTTATATTCCTTGCGCGTGCGCATCGAGGCCGCAAGCGTCTGCCTCTGCTCGCGCGTCAGGATGCCGGTCTCCTCGAATTTGTTGCGCCGCTGGAAGGAGCGGACGGCCGCAATCGACCGGTCGCCAAAATCAGGATCGATCGAGCCCGACAGATCGCCCGTCCATAACAGGTCGGACTGGATCGCGACGCGTTCGGCTACCGGAAGTGCCGCATAGGCGGCCCGCTGTTCGGGCGTTGCGACGGCCACCGGCGCTGGAACCTGCTTCTGCTTGTCTTTCTTGGCGGCCTTGGTGGGGCTCTTTGGGGTTGCTTTCGGGCCAGCCTTTGCAGTGGGGACCGGTGCTTGCGCGGGTGCAGGGGCCGGTGCTTGGGCCTGCGCCATCGCTTGCGGTACAAACGCAAGCGCGATCACGGTGACCCACGCAACGGCACGCATGTCAGCCACACCCCTCAGCCGCCCTTGTGCCCCGGACCATCTCCGCTCCGGATACCGCTCTATGATGCGCGCGCAATTAGGGATTGTGCAAGGGCTTGACGGTCAGCATGGGGGATGACGCAAAATGAAAGGCTTGGAGAGGTGACGATGCTGAGCCGGGAGGAACTGGAGCGCTACGCGCGCCATATCGTGCTGCGGGATGTCGGCGGTCCTGGACAGGCAGCACTGAAGAATGCGCGCGTGCTGGTCATCGGCGCGGGCGGGCTCGGGGCCCCCGTGTTGTTCTATCTCGCCGCGGCCGGAATCGGCACAATCGGTATCGTCGACGACGATCTCGTTTCGCTCTCGAACCTGCAGCGTCAGGTGGTCCACACCACACATGACGTCGGAGACGCCAAGGTGGATTCCGCGGCCGCTGCCATCGCGCGGCTCAATCCGCACGTGGCGGTGGAGCGTCATGCCGTGCGCATCGGGGCGGACAACGCGCTGGAGCTGATTTCACGCTACGATCTCGTCCTCGACGGCTCTGATAATTTCGATACGCGCTATCTGGTGTCGGACGCCTGCTTTTTTGCGCAAAAGCCGCTGGTCACCGGCGCGCTCGGAACATTCGATGCCGCGCTGACGACGTTGCGCGCGCATCAGCGCAATGCCGCCGGCCAGCCCAATCCGACATTCCGCTGTCTGTTTCCCGAGCCGCCGCCGCCCGGATCGATCCCGGCCTGTTCTGAGGCCGGGATTCTCGGCGCGCTTCCTGGCATCGCCGGTTCAATGATGGCGCTGGAAGCGATCCGCGAGATCGTGGGGTTCGGGCAGGGTCTGGTCGGCCGCCTGCTGATGATCGACACGCACAGCCTGCGTTTCGAAAGCATCGAATACGCCTGGGACAGCACAAATCCGCTCTCGGGCGAGACCCCCACGATCAAGGATCTGTCGATCCACAGGAAGGCGTAGCTGGCGGCTATTCCGCCGGCTTGGTCCAGCTCGCGACGGTGACCGCACCCTTCATGACCGACCATTTGGTGTCGTCCATGGTGTTCGGCACCAGCCGGTAGCAGGTCGCGGGGCTGCCCTGTTTCCAGGAGGTGCAGAAGCCCTCCTTGACGACCTTCCATGTCCCCACGGTTTTTTCGGCCGATTCACCGGCCTTCTTGAGCGGCTCGCGTGACGCCTTGCCGTCCGGCGTGAACACCATGGTGTAACGCTGCCGCGTCGTGGAGGTCGCCACGAACGGCTTGCCGTTGAAGAACATCGTTTTGATCTGATCGCCCGTCAGCGCCTGTGATTGCGCTGGGGTGTACAGAAACGTGAGCAGTGCGAGGGAAAGCAGGAAACGCATCGGGCCCTCCGGCGCGCATGTTCAGTCGGCACCAATACTAGCCCGGAATTTTTCCGGAAAAAGAGGCCGGTCGTCACACCGACCTCGGCAACAGGGTGTTTGGTTAAGGCGGAGCGGCCTCACAGCATGGAGGGCAGCACGCGGTCCGGCGGCTTGTGCCCGTCCATGAAGGTTTTGATGTTGATGATGACCTTCTCGCCCATGTCGACCCGCCCCTCGACGGTTGCGGAGCCCATATGGGGCAGCAACACGACCTTGCCTTCGCGGGCCAGTTTGACCAGCTTCGGGCTGGCGGCAGGTTCGTGCTCGAACACGTCGAGCCCAGCGCCGGCAATCTCACCAGCCGAGATCATCCGGATCAATGCGTTCTCGTCGATCACCTCGCCCCGTGCGGTATTGACCACATAGGCGTCCGGACGAAGCAGCTTGAGCCGGCGGGCCGAAAGCAGGTGATAGGTTGCCGGC
>Ga0182748_1003097_pt1 | contig 14299 bp, 17 predicted proteins | sample eDN3rd37CKraftOP_FD_128877 | JGI IMG/M metagenome (GOLD analysis project Ga0182748, IMG submission 128877) | Enriched Organic Plus compost microbial communities from Emeryville, California, USA - eDNA 3rd pass 37_C Kraft OP (version 2) (version 2) ...
CGGCGCGGCCTCGCCCCGGCGAAGGGGCTTGCCAGGGCGAAGGACGGCGCGCGGATCGCCACCGCCGGCCTCGTCCTCGTCCGCCAGCGGCCGGGCAAGGGCAATGTCATCTTCATCACGCTGGAGGACGAAACCGGCATCGCCAACGCGATCGTCTGGCAGCGCGTGTTCGAGGCGCACCGGCGGATCGTCCTCGCCGGCGCGATGCTCGCCGTCCACGGCACGCTCCAGCGCGAGGGCGAGGTGACCCACCTCGTCGCCGAGCGGATCGAGGACCTCTCGGAGCTGCTCGCCCGGGTCGGGGAGGCGGATTTCCCGCACCGGGCGATGCCGCCGGACGTGGCGCGCGGCGGCGCCGGCGGAACGGATTCGCGCGAGCGGCGGCCGCCGCCTCCGGCGCTGCCCCGGCGCGATGGCGGCCTGCGCCTGCGCTCGCGCGATTTCCACTGACGACCGCGCGGTCCGCCGCATCGCGCTTGCGCCGGCCGGGATCGGCTCCCTAAATGCGTCGCACAGCCCGCCGGAGACCCTCGATGTTCCTCGCCATGCTCCTCCTCGCCGCCGCGCAGCCGCCCCGGCTGCCGCCGGCCGACAGCCAGAGCCCCAATCCGCGGGAGATGATGGACCAGATCAGCCGCCAGAATCCGGAGGACGAGGAACTGGCGATGATCCGCGCCGCGGACCAGCATCCGCTCGGCACGCTCGACAACCCCATCCGGGTCGGCGGGCCCGAGGGCGAGCACGCCTATCTCGGCCGGCTGCGCTGCCCCGACGGCTCGACGCCGCGGATCGGCCCGCGCGCCGAAGGGGGCGTCGCGGCATATGGTTCGGTCACCGGCGCCTATGACGTCGCTTGCGGCGGCGTCAGCAGCCACCTCGTCTTCGACATCTACCACGAGGAATTCGCGGAGGACCGCGCCCCGCCGGGATTCACGCTGGCGCGATGAGGCGCGTGCTTCGCTGGCTCGGCACGGGCCTCTTCTTTCTTCTCGTCGCGCTCTGTTTCGCGCCGACCCTCGTGCCGCCGCTGCTCGACCGCGTCTATTACAGCGGTCCGCCGAGCGACCATTTCGACGGCCGGCGCTTCTTCAATCCCGGCGCCGATCCGCCGCGCGGCGAGGGCGCGACGCGTCGCTGGATGGCGGGCGAGGGCCGCGCCCGCTGGCCCGATCATGTTCCGGTCCGCCAGACCGTGCCGCCGCGTCGCGTCGCCGGCAACGACATGCGCATGACATGGATCGGCCATTCGACGGTGCTGGTGCAGACCGCCGGGCTTAACATCCTCACCGACCCGATCTGGTCCGATCGCGCCTCGCCCTTCTCCTTCGCCGGGCCGAAAAGGGTGCGCGCGCCGGGCGTGCGCTTCGAGGATCTGCCGAAGATCGACCTCGTCGTCGTCAGCCACAACCATTACGACCATATGGACCTGCGGACGCTGAAGCGGCTGTGGGAGCGGGACCGGCCGCGCATCGTCACCAGCCTTGGCAACGACACCATCCTCGCCCGCGCCGGCATCCCCGCGCTCGCCTTCGACTGGGGCGGGCATTTCGTGCAGAAGCGCGACGGCGCGATCGTCTCCGGCAATCCCGCCTGCGCGGCCGGCCCGTGGCAGTGCGGCGAGGCCTATGCGGTGACGGTCGAGCGCGTCCACCATTGGGGTTCGCGCTGGCTCTCCGATCGCAACCGGGCGCTCTGGTCCGGCTTCACCATCGAGACCCCGGCCGGCAGGATCTTCTTCGCCGGCGATACCGGCTGGGGCGACGGGAGCTGGGTGCGCGAGGCGGCGCGGCACGGGCCCTTCCGGCTTGCCATCATCCCGATCGGGGCATGGTCGCCGCGCGATTTCATGCGCTCCAACCATATCGATCCAGGCGAGGCGTGGCGGGCGTTCGAGGCGCTTGCGCCCGCGCGCGCGATCGGCGTCCACTGGGGCACCTTCCAGCTCAGCTTCGAGGCGATCGACGCGCCGCCCCGCGCGATCGCGGCGCTGGCGCGCGCCCGTCGCGTCCCCGCCGACCGCTTCGTCACGACCGAGCCGGGCGCGACCTTCAGCGTTCCCGCGGCGCCATGATCGTCAGGGCCCTGGGCCGGATTCGATAGGAAAGCGGCGTTTCCATCGGCTGCTGCTCGCCGTCGGTCGCGACGGTGAGCGCCGCGCGGTCGGACGAAATCTCGGCTTCCGGGACGTAAAGCGTCACGAAATCGCGCTGCTGGTCGAGCCGGCCGAACAGGCCCCGCAATCCTGCCCACAGCAGGCGCGCGCGATTGTGCGCCCGCACCGCGTAGAGGCAGAGTTCGCCGCCGTCGATCCGCTCGCGCCGGCCGAGCGCGAACAGGTCGAACTGGTAGCGGTTGTTGCCGACGAACAGCAGCGGCGTCTCCACCGGCACGTCGCTGTCGGGCGCCGCGATCCGCAGCCGGTGCTTGCGGAAGGTCCGCAGCGCCGCGAGGCTCGCCGAGAGCATGGCGAGCCGCTTCGAGCGCCCGCGCTCCTGCTGCGCCTCGCGCAGCCGCACCATGTGCGGGTAGAGGCCGACCGCGCTGTTGTTGACAAAGACGCGGCCGTTCACCTCGGCGATGTCCACCTGCCGCGGCGCGCCGTTCACGATCGCGTCGACCGCGCCGGGAAGGTCGGTGGGGATGCCGGCGTCGCGCGCGAAATGGCTGAGCGTCCCGAGCGGAAGGATGCCGAGCGGGCGCCCCGTCCCGGCCAGCGCCGCCGCCGCCGTGCCGAGCGTGCCGTCGCCCCCGGCCACCGCGACCACGTCCGCCCCCGCCCCCTTCGCCGCGTCCCCGATCGCTTTGGCGAGATCGTCCGGCGCAAACGCTTCGACCTGCGCATCGGCCCCGGCTTTCGCGAGCAGGGTGGCGATCTCGTTCGTCGCCTCGTCGCTGGCCGAGCCGCCGGCGCGGTTGATGATGGCGCGCACCTTCATCGCGCCGGCGCTCCTTCCCGGTCGGCGCAATCGGCGACGCGTCGGCCCTCGCTGGTCACCTTCAGCGTCAGCACCGCCCCGTCGGGCAGCCGCTGGGCGATGTCGAGCCGCGCCGCGTAGCGCGTCGGCCGATAGGCGCCGCTCATGCGGGTGACGACCGGCCCGTCCGGCCCAGAGCAAATGGTGGTGCCGGTCAGGCGGTCACCGTCGAGCGCGACGTCGCGGAAGCGGCAGTCGCGCCCCGCCGGTGTCGCGAGGAAATGGGCGGCGGGCCGCGCGGCCTCGGCGGCGGTGACGCAGTGACGTACGTCGGGACGGGGCCCGATCAGCCGCCGCCGCACCTCCACCGGCAGGTTGGGGCCGATCGCGTCGGTGACGGCGCTCCTCGTCTCCCACAGTCCCGGCGTGACCGGCAGGCGGGCGAGCACCCGCGCCACCTCCTCGCGGCTCATGTCGCGCGGCGGCGGGGCGTCCGCATGGCAGGCGGCGGTCGCGATCAGCGTGACCGCGAGAAGCGCCGCCCGCCGTCTCACCTAGGTCCCGTTGCGCGCGCCGCCGCTGGCGCCCGCCTGGGGCGCGCAGTCGCCCGTGCGCTGGCCGGTGACGTGCACCGTCATCGCGACATCGCCGCCGCCGACGACCGCCGTTCTCACGTCGCGATCAAAGGTGACGGTGTCGCCGGTGAAGGTGCCGTCGACCCCGACCATGATGTTGCCGGTCAGCCCGCGCCGCGAGCATAGCAATTGCACGCTGATGCGGCCGTTGCGCACATAGGGATTTTCGGCGCCGCAGTCGTTGCCCTCGCCGCCAAACATTGCCGGCGAAGGCGCGGACGATTCGACGCAAACCGTCTCGGTCGCGCGGGTCCCGACCGGTGTGTCGATCACGGGGCGCCTGCTTTCGGTCCGGTCGGTCTGTGTAAACGCGGTCACCTCGGTCTGTAGCGTCCACTGCCCGGGCGAAATGGCGGCGGCCCGGGCCGTTTCCGCGCCGTTGTTCTGGACGGCCTCGCCCGCGTCGCACGCGGCGAGCGCGAGCATCGGCACCAAGATCAGGCTTCGCATTGGCATCCTCCCCTGTTTATTTCGGCAGGGTAACCCTCGCGCGCCGCGAATGCCAGCTTTGCCCGGTCGCGCTCCTCCTATTGACCGCCCGCGTCCGTAGCGCGGTCGGCATTCGCCTCGGCGATTTCCTGCGCGGTGCAGTCGCCGACGCGGCGGGCGACGACATGGCTGGTCATCGAGCCCTGCGGGCTCTGCACCTGCTGGCGCATCTCGTACTCGGTGGCGCCGAGCGTCCCGTTCATCGCGATGCGCACCGACTGGTTGTCCGGCCCGGTGCAGACGACCGCGCCGTCCACGCGGCCGTTCGCGATGCGCAGCCCGGTGGTGTCGCAATGCGCCCCGCCCTGGTCGCTGCCGCCGGCGAAGAAGGCGCGATTGGCGTCGGCGAGCTTTTCCGGCGTCATGCATGTGCGGTGGGTGATCGTTTGGTTCGCGTTCATGTGCGCGCGCACCTCGGGCGGCGCGTCGGGCATGTCCATGCGGACCTGGAGCTGCCAGGCGCCTGGCTGCATCGGCAGGCCGCCGCCCGCCGCGCGCGCCGCCGGGGCCGCGCCGGCGCCCGCCGCGGCATTGGCGGTCGCGCCGCCGGCCGCGTTCGCCGCCGCATTGTCCGTCGAGGATTGCCCACCGCCGCAGGCCGCCACCGCCAGTGTCGCGGTGGCGATCGAGATCCGCTTCATAACTCTACTCCCCTCTCGTCGCCGGATGCGACGCCGCCGCAACGCTAGCGCGCGCGGCGGCGAATGGCCATAATGACTTCGCATGGCCATCCAGATCCGCACCAGCCTCGACGAGCCGGAGACCGGCCAGCCCTTCGTGCCGCATCGTCCGCAGCGACCGGAGAAGACCGAGGGCGGCCGGCCGTTCAAGGTCGTCTCCGACTACGCGCCGGCGGGCGACCAGCCGCAGGCCATCGCCGAGCTGGTCGAGCAGGCGAGGGCGGGGGAGCGGACCCAGGTGCTGCTCGGCGTCACCGGCTCGGGCAAGACCTTCACCATGGCCAAGGTGATCGAGGCGCTTCAGCGCCCGGCGCTGGTGCTCGCGCCCAACAAGATCCTCGCCGCGCAGCTCTACGGGGAGTTCAAGAGCTTCTTCCCGGAGAACGCGGTCGAATATTTCGTCTCCTATTACGACTACTATCAGCCCGAGGCCTATGTGCCCCGGTCGGACACCTACATCGAGAAGGAAAGCTCGGTGAACGAGGCGATCGACCGGATGCGCCACTCGGCCACCCGGGCGCTGCTGGAACGCGACGACGTGATCATCGTCGCTTCGGTTTCGTGCCTCTACGGCATCGGCTCGGTCGAGACCTATTCGGCGATGGTCTTCGATCTGAAGAAGGGCCAGGTCGTCGACCAGCGCGAGATCGTCCGCAAGCTCGTTGCCCTTCAGTACAAGCGGAACGACCAGGGTTTCGCCCGCGGCAATTTCCGGGTGAAGGGCGACAATCTCGAAATCTTCCCCTCGCACTATGAGGACAGCGCCTGGCGCGTCTCCTTCTTCGGCGACGAGATCGAGGAGATCGTCGAGTTCGATCCGCTCACCGGCAAGAAGTCGGCGAGCCTCGATTCCATCCGCGTCTACGCCAACTCGCACTATGTGACGCCCGGCCCCACGCTGAAGCAGGCGATGGAGGCGATCCGGCACGAGCTCGCCGAGCGGCTGAAGGAGCTGACCGCCGAGGGCCGCCTGCTCGAGGCGCAGCGGCTGGAGCAGCGCACCAATTTCGACCTCGAGATGATCGCCGCCACCGGCTCGTGCGCGGGGATCGAGAACTACAGCCGCTTCCTCACCGGTCGCCTGCCCGGTGAGCCGCCGCCAACCCTGTTCGAATATCTGCCGGACAACGCGCTCCTCGTCGTGGACGAGAGCCACCAGACGATCCCGCAGATCGGCGCGATGGCGCGCGGCGACCATCGCCGCAAGATCACGCTCGCCGAATATGGCTTCCGCCTGCCGAGCTGCATCGACAACCGGCCGCTTCGGTTCAACGAATGGGACGCGATGCGCCCGCAGACGGTCTGCGTCTCGGCGACGCCGGGCCCGTGGGAGATGGAGCAGGCGGCCGGCGTCTTCGTCGAGCAGGTGATCCGCCCGACCGGCCTGATCGACCCGCCGGTCGAGATCAAGCCGGTCGAGGACCAGGTGGACGATCTGATCGCCGAGGCGAAGGCGACCGCGGCGAAGGGCTATCGCACGCTGGTGACCACGCTCACCAAGCGGATGGCGGAGGACCTCACCGAGTTCCTGCACGAGGCCGGGCTCAAGGTCCGCTACATGCACAGCGACGTCGAGACGCTCGAGCGCATCGAGCTGATCCGCGACCTGCGCCTCGGCGTCTATGACGTGCTCGTCGGCATCAACCTGCTGCGCGAGGGGCTCGACATTCCCGAATGCGGTCTCGTCGCCATCCTCGACGCCGACAAGGAGGGCTTCCTGCGCTCGGAGACCTCGCTCATCCAGACGATCGGCCGCGCCGCGCGCAACGTGGACAGCAAGGTGATCCTCTACGCCGACACGATCACCGGGTCGATCGAGCGCGCGCTCAACGAGACCAATCGCCGGCGCGAGAAGCAGCAGGCGTACAACGCCGCGCACGGCATCACGCCGACCACGATCAAGCGCAACATCTCCGACATCCTCGCCGACGTGTCGAACCGCGATTCGGTGCTGGTCGGCACCGGCGACGAGGCGCGGCCCGAACTCGTCGGCCACAATCTGCGCGCCTATATCGAGGAACTGGAGGGGCGCATGCGGCAGGCCGCCGCCGACCTCGAGTTCGAGGAGGCCGCCCGCCTGCGCGACGAGATCCGCCGGCTGGAGGCGGGCGAGCTCGGCCTCGCCACCGAACCCAGCCGCGCCCCCGTCATCGGCCATTCCACCGAAGGCAAGCCCGGTACCCGCAAGCTCCGCTACGGCAAGACGCAGCGCAAGTGGGGGCGCTGACGGGGCAAGCCGGATCGCATCGTTCCCCGGGCAGCCCGAGGAACGCCCGTCGTTCGTCGCCCGTTCGTTCGGGCATGATCCGCAAGCTCAAATCCGGCTGGCGCATCTATTCGCGCAAGGCCGACCCGAAGACCGGCAAGAGGCGCAATCTCGGCATCTTTCCGACGCGCGCCGAGGCCGAGAAACACGAGCGCGACATCCAGTATTTCAAGCGTCATTGAGAGGAACGCGATGCCCGACCGGGACAGGAAGTGGTCGCAGGACGTGACCGAGCACAGCGACGCGCTCGACCTTGAGAAGGACGTCTTCACCGGCGACGATCCGAAGGAGATCGCCCGCTCGCTCAAGCGCTCGGCCGAGCGGAGCAAGCGGCGCAAGAGCGGCCCCTACCGCTCGGCCATGTCGATGCTCACCTTCTACATCAACCGCGCCGGCGACAACCTGCCGGAGGGGCGTCGCAAAGTGCTCGAGCAGGCGAAGCACGAGCTTCGCGTCGCTTTCGGGCGCGCCTGAAGCGGTCCATGCACTTGAAAGGCCGCGCGCGCTTCGCCACGGTGCGCGGGACATGCCTGAATATCGGGAGTTCCGCATGGCTGCCAGGAAAGCCGTCCTTTTCGCCCTCTTTGCCGTCGCCGCCTGCGCGCGATCGGAGCCGGCGGAGCTGCTCGCCGACGACAACGAGGCCGCTCGCGCGGTTGAGCAGGTGCGCACGCCGGAGCAGGACGACAATGCCCTGGCGCTCGGCGAGTGGCGGACCTCGGTCCAGGACGACGCCAGCATCCTCGAATTCGGCCCCGCCGGCGCGCCGGCGATCTTCAGCCTGCGCTGCGACGGCCGCCGCGGCCTCTATCTCCAGAGCAACGGCGCCGCGCCGACCGGGGACCTGCCGATGATGCTGGTGACGATGGGCAGCGAGACGCGCCGTCTCGCCGTGGTGGCGGTGACCAATGGCGCGCTCCCGATGCTGCGCGCCGCGCTCATGCCGCAGGATCCGCTGCTCGCAGTGTTCGCCCGTAACCGCGATCCGATCGTGATCCGGATCGGGGATGCGCCGCCGCTCGCGCTTCCCTCCGGCCCGCAGGTGGCGAACTACGTGAACAATTGCACCAGCGGTAGCCTCGGCGCGCCGGTCGCCGCGGCGCCGGCCAACGAGGCCGAGCCGGCCCCGGCGGCCGCGCCGGGGAACGGCGCGTGAGGCGGTTTCTCCCTCGCGCGGTCGTCGCGGCAACGGCCCTCGCGGCGCTGCTGTCCGGCTGCATTCCGCCGTCCGTCCCGCCGCCGGCGCCGCCGCCCGCGCCCGAGGCGCCGCCACCCTCGCCCCCGCCGCCGACCGCCGACTGGCGCGACGCGCCGATCAGCCCGGGCGACTGGCACTATGACGGCAACGGTCGCTCGCTCGCCTGGTTCGGGCCGGCGGCTGGCGCGCCAAGCTTCGCCGCGCGCTGCGATGGCGGCGCGGTCGCGCTGACGCTGTCCGGCGCGACGGAGGGGCCGCTGCGGATCACCACCAGCTTCGCCGCCCGCACCGTGCGGGCCGAGGCGCAGGGGACGAGCCTGGTCGCGACCGTCTCGCCACGCGATCGCCTGCTCGACGAAATGGCGTTCAGCTGCGGCCGCTTCATGGTCGAGGCGCCGGGCGCGGCGCCGCTCTACGTTCCGGCCTGGCCCGAATTCGCCCGCGTGGTGGAGGATTGCCGCGGGGGCGCGTGAAGCCCCGAAACGGAAACGCCGCCCGGAGGGGGCGGCGCGAAGCAGGGAATCCTAACGGCAAAAAAGATCGGTTCAAGACTTGATCGCCGATTCGCGGCGAATCATATTCGCTTCCAAGTTCAACTAGGCGAAAGGAGGTGATCCGATGTCTCATGGCTCAGCGGAGGTGTCGGTCAAGTCCGTTCGGGAGCTGAAAGCCTAGGCTTTTTAAGGGTTTCCGGGCTGGAGTATTCCGGCCGCTGACCATGTCGAGGGGCCGCCGGGCAATTGCCTGGCGGCCTTTCGCTTGTCTGGCCGCCGCCGATGGAACTGTTCGCCCGCTCGCGTGTCTGTTACGCAAACCGCGCGAGGTCCAAGGAGGTCCCAATGGCGAAGGCGAACAAGTCGTCCGCGAAGTCCACCCAGGCCGGCAAGGCCGGCGATGCCATTCCCGACGCGCTGCGCGAGGCGGGCCGCAAGGCCGCCGAGCTGGCGCAAAACCCGGTCGCGCGCAGCCTGCTCCTCGCCGGCCTGTTCACGGCCGCGACGGCGCTCGCCGCCAACCGGAACGTGCGGGAAACGGTGAAGAAGACGGCGCGTCAGGCGCAGGACGCGGCGGAATCCGCGGCCGACGCCGCGGCCGAGAGCGCGAGCCGCATCGGCGCCGCGATGGTCGAGGCCGCGACCGAGGCGGTTCGCCGCCTGCTCGGCGAGAATGCCGGCCAGGGCGGCGAAGCGGCCGCCGCCCCTGCCAGTGCCGCCGCCGCGAAGTCGTCTCCCGGCGGCGGCTCCGCACATAGCTCGGGCGGCGCCGCGAAAGCGAAATCGCCTTCGCGCAAGGCCTCGTCCGGCGCCTCCGGCGCCGCGAAGCGGCCCACGGCCTCGCGCGGCTCCGGCACGCGCGGCTCGGGCGGCTCCCGGTCCGGCGGCAGCCGGCCGCGCTCGCGCTCCAAGAGCTGAGGCGGCGCGTTTCCGGCGAAAAGAAGGGGGCACCCGTTGGGGCGCCCCCGCTTTCATTGGGTCTTTCGCCGAAGCCTAGCGGCAGCGGGCGTTGCTGTTGCTGCGCTCCACCTCGCGGCCGAGCAGCGCGCCAGCCGCGGCGCCGATGACGGTGCCCGCAGTGCGGTCGCGGCCGCCGTCGATCGAGCGGCCGATCAGCGCGCCTGCGGCGCCGCCGATCAGCAGGCCGGTCGTGCCGTCCGGGCGGCGGCAGTAGTAGCGGCCGTCACGGCCCCGCCAGTGCGGCCCGTGATAGTAGCCGTCGCGGTCGTAATACTGGCCGTAGCGATGGCGGTGCCGCTGCGCGTCCGCCGGGGTCGAAACCGCCAGCGTCGCCGGAACGGCCATGACCGTGGCCGAGATGGCCAGAATGAACTTACGCATGAGTTCCTCCTCGAACACTTGTGCCCGGCCAACGAGCCCCCCGCCGGCTTGGTTTCATTAACCTCAAACAACGATGCCGTCATCTGCGGGAATCCCGGCATCGCCCTGCCCGAGCCATTGCCGATCCGGCCGCCGGCCCCTAAAGCCCGCCCGGAAGAACGGGAGGCGCGGCCTTGGCGAACGTGACCGTAATTGGCGGCCAGTGGGGCGACGAGGGCAAGGGCAAGATTGTCGACTGGTTGGCGAGCCGCGCCGATCTCGTCGTGCGCTTCCAGGGCGGCCACAATGCCGGCCACACGCTCGTCATCGACGGCGTCACCTACAAGCTTTCGCTGCTGCCCTCCGGCATCGTGAGGGGTACGCTCTCGATCATCGGCAATGGCGTCGTGCTCGATCCCTGGGCGCTGAAGACGGAGGTGGAGACGCTCGCCGCGCAGGGCGTGGCGGTGACGTCCGAGGTGCTGCAGATCGCCGACAACTGCCCGCTGATCCTGCCCATCCACCGCGATCTCGACGCGCTGCGCGAGGATGCGAGCGGCAAGGGCAAGATCGGCACGACGCGGCGCGGCATCGGCCCGGCCTATGAGGACAAGGTCGGCCGCCGCGCGATCCGGGTGTGCGATCTCGCCCATCTCGGCGAGCTGGGGCCGCAGCTCGACCGGCTGTGCGCGCATCACGACGCGTTGCGCGCCGGCTTCGGCGAGCCGCCGGTGGATCGCGCCGCCCTGGAGCGCGATTTGGGCGAAATCGCCGAATTCGTGCTGCAATTCGCCCGCCCGGTCTGGAAGACGCTGGACGCGGCGCGCCGGCGCGGCCGCCGCATCCTGTTCGAGGGCGCGCAGGGCGTGCTGCTCGACGTCGATCACGGCACCTATCCCTTCGTCACCTCCTCGAACACGGTCGCCGGCACCGCCGCCTCCGGAACCGGCCTCGGCCCTGGCGCGGCGGGCTTCGTGCTCGGCATCGTCAAGGCCTATACGACCCGGGTCGGCTCGGGGCCGTTCCCGACCGAACTCGACGACGAGATCGGTCGCCGGCTCGGCGAGCGCGGCCGCGAGTTCGGCACGGTGACGGGCCGCCGCCGTCGCTGCGGCTGGTTCGATGCGGCGCTGGTTCGTCAGTCCTGCGCCGTCGCCGGCGTGAACGGCATCGCCTTCACCAAGCTCGACGTGCTCGACGGTCTGGACGAGGTGAAGATCTGCGTCGGCTATGAGGTGAACGGGAAGCGCCTCGATCATCTCCCCGCGCACGCCGCCGATCAGGCCGCGGCGACGCCGATCTACGAGACCATGCAAGGCTGGTCGGAATCGACCGCTGGCGCGCGCAGCTGGGCGCAGCTTCCGGCCCAGGCGATCAAATATATCCGCCGGGTCGAGGAACTGATCGCCTGCCCGGTCGCTCTCGTGTCCACCAGCCCCGAACGGGAGGATACGATTCTGGTGCGGGACCCCTTCGCCCAATGACGACCCGCCAGGCCACCGGCTTGCTGCCCCGCGCCGACGCGCTGATCGTCGGCGATTATGCGCGCGGCCTGTCCGACCGGCTCGCGGTGATGGCCTTCGGGGCGATTCAGTGGCCATGGCTGGTGCGCGGGCTCCATGGCGGCCGCCGCGCCGACAAGATGGCGCTGCTGGAACGGCTCGATCTGCCGCCCGACGCGCTCCCCAGTCTCGGCGCGTGGAAGGCGGACGTCGGCCTCCTCACCCTCATCGTCGATCACGTCCTCGCGCATCGCCCGCGCCGGGGCGTGGAGTTCGGCATGGGCGCCTCGACCCTGATCCTCGCCCGCGCGCTGGAGCGCGCCGGCGGCGGTCGGCTGATCAGCTTCGACCAGCACGCCGATTTCGTCGAGTCGACCGGGCGCTGGCTCTCCGACCACGGCCTGAGGGCGGATCTCCGCGCGGTCCCGCTGCGGCCCTCGCCGGATGGCTGGCCGGGCCTGTGGTATGATCACGGCCCGCTTCCCGGCGACATCGACCTGATGGTGGTGGACGGGCCGCCCTGGGCGATCCACCCCTTCACCCGCGGGGCGGCCGAATCGCTATTCGCGCGGATCGCGCCGGGCGGCACCGTGCTGCTCGACGATGGCGCGCGGCCCGGCGAGCGCATCGTCGCCGCCCGCTGGCGGCGGCTTCACCCCGAATTCGATTTCCGGCTCGACACGCGCGGCAGCAAGGGCACCTTGATCGGCGTCCGTCGCCGCTAGGCGCCGCCGCACTGCGCGCGATGGAGCAGCTTCTGGTCGGCGAGCACCAGCGCCACCGCCGCCCCGACCTGCGCCGCCGCCTCCTCGGGCAGCGGATCGAAACCGACGCGCACCACCACCGGCTGGCCGCTCGAAATGCCGCCGAGCACGCCGCCGGCATGGTTGGACAGGAAGACCGGCCCGGCGCGCATCGGGTCGGCATTCTCCGACCCCTTGAGGCGCGCCGCCGCGAAGCCGTCGCCGATCTCGACCCGTCGCGCCCCGGGAATAGCGCCGACCGCGCCGGCGATCTCGGCGTCGAGCCGGGCATAGGCCGGCGCGCCCCAGCCGGCGGGTACGCCCTCTGCAATGCAGGTCACGATATGGCCCTCGGCCTCGGCGCGGATTTCGACGCCCTCGATCGCTTTCAGCGCCACCGCGCCCGCCGCCCTCAGCGCCCGCCCGAGCCCGCCTTCGACCTCGAGGCAGATCGGCGTGCCGGTGGTCCGCCCCTCGAAGACGCCGGACAGCACGCGCGCGCCAATCTCCGCCTCGTCCAGCGCAAGGCCCGGCGGGCAGCCGTCGATCAGCGCGCCGGCGTCCTTGTCGCCCGCCCAGAAGGACCAGCGCAGCGCATGGCCGGAAGGGCCGCCGCTCACGGCGCCGCGCTCACGAAGCAACGGTGATGTCGGGCGCGTCCTCGGCCTTCATGCCGATGACGTTGTAGCCGGCATCGACATGGTGGATTTCGCCGGTCACGCCGGCCGAGAGGTCCGACAGCAGATACAGCCCGGCCCCGCCGACATCCTCGATGGTGACGTTGCGGCGCAGCGGGCTGTTATATTCGTTCCACTTCATGATGTAGCGGAAGTCGCCGATCCCGCTCGCGGCCAGCGTCTTGATCGGGCCGGCGGAGATCGCGTTCACCCGGATCTTCTGCGGCCCCAGGTCCATCGCGAGATATTTGACGCTGGTCTCGAGCGCCGCCTTGGCGACGCCCATCACGTTATAGTGCGGGATCACCTTCTCCGCGCCGTAATAGGAAAGGGTGAGCAGCGCGCCGCCCTCCGGCATCATGTCGCGCACGCGCTGTGCGACCGCGACGAAGCTGTATGCGGAGACGTTCATCGTCAGCAGGAAGTTCGACAGGCTGGTGTCGACGAACTGGCCGCGAAGCTCATTCTTGTCCGAAAAGCCGATGGCGTGGACGACGAAGTCGATGGTCGGCCAGTGCGACTTGAGCGTGGCGAAGGTCGCGTCGAGCGCGGCCATGTCGGAAACGTCGCAGTCGATCAGGATGTCGGAGCCGAGCTCGCTCGCGAGCGGCGCGACCCGCTTGAGCAGCGCCTCGCCCTGGTAGCTGAACGCAAGCTCCGCCCCCTGCTCGTGGAGCTTCTTCGCAATGCCCCAGGCAAGCGATCGGTCGTTGGCGAGGCCCATGATAAGCCCGCGCTTTCCCGTCATCAGGCCGGTCATTGATCCTCCTGCTGGTTCCTTTCCGATGGCGGACCGGCCGTCCCCTCATCGGCCGCGCCGCCCCCCTCTTGGCTTGCCGAGGGCGACTCGGCAAGCGCCGCATTGAGTTCGGCGGCGATCACCAGGCCGAGTCCGACCAGGAAGAAGAAGAGCAGGGTGACGATCACGCCGGCCATCCCGCCATAGGTGAGGCCGTAGTTGACGAGGCGGCCGAGCACGATCGGCAGCAGCGTCGTCGTCGCCACCCACCACAAGGTCGCGAACAGCGCGCCCGGCCATTTCGGGCAGCCCGAGACGCGGTAGGCGGCGGGGGTCAGCGCGTAGAACAGGACGTAGAGCGCGACGAACATCGCCAGCGCCGGCACGACCTGCAGCCAGGTGAGCAGCGAGACGATCCGCGCCGCGCCCGGAACGTGGGACTCGATGAGCGGCTGGACGCTCGACATCGTCACCGACAGCGCAAAGGCCGTCATCGTCACGATCACCGCCGCGACGATGATCCCGACCGAGCCGAGCCGATATTCCCAGAACGCGCGGTCGAAGCGCACGCCATAGGCGCGGCGGATGATGTCGCGGATCGTCTCGATGAAGCTCGCCGTCGTCCACAGCCCGACGAGCGC
>Ga0182748_1003100_pt1 | contig 14297 bp, 15 predicted proteins | sample eDN3rd37CKraftOP_FD_128877 | JGI IMG/M metagenome (GOLD analysis project Ga0182748, IMG submission 128877) | Enriched Organic Plus compost microbial communities from Emeryville, California, USA - eDNA 3rd pass 37_C Kraft OP (version 2) (version 2) ...
CCCCCGGACGGTCTCAGTGCTCGTAGCCGTTGGTGCGGTAGTAGGCCTTCACGTGGTCGCTCTCGCGATAGCGGGCGGCCACGCGCTGGTCCGCGGTCTCCTTGCGGGCGTCGCGCGCCGGCACGGTATCGGCGCGCTGCGCCGCGGCGGGCGCCGCCGTGGCGGCGGCCGCGGCCGCGCCCAGCCCGAGCCGGCGCAGGAAGCCGCGCCGCTCTGCCGCATCCGGCTGCGTCCTGTCGGTCATGGCGTGCCCCTTTCGTGCATGCGTCAGCTCGGCAGCTCCGCCGCTGCCTGCTCGATCTCGATCGCCGTCCGGCCCAGCGTCCCGACCGCGCGGTAGAAGCGCGCCGCCTGCGCCGCCTCGAGATCCGCGAAGAAGCGCGCGGCCCAGGGGCGCAGATGGCGGGCGAACAGCCTGGATGCCGCCTCCGCCCCGCCGGGGAAGCGGCCCTCCAGCAGCCCCGCGACGGTCTCGCAGAGGAAGGCGATGTGGTCCTCCGGCTCCGCCACGCCTGCCGCGCGGGCGATGCCGAGCCGGGCCAGGTCGCCGCGCAGCTCGGCGAGCGGCCGCTCGTGCAGGAAGCCGGTCAGGTAGTAGGAGGCGTAGGGCAGCAGCTCGCCGCGGCCGACGCCGATGAAGAGGTCGAAATGCTCGCGCGCCACCGTCGCGGGGTCGGCCTGTCGCGCCGCCTCCGCCAGCGCGGCCAGCGCCCGGCCGAGCGGCGTCCCGTCCTCGCCCGCGAGCCCGCCGAGGCGGCCGAGCAGATCGGCATCGGGCGCTTCCGACAGCAGCCGGCCGAGCAGCGCGAAGAGCCGCGCCCGCTCCAGGTCCAGCGCGTCGCTTGCCGATCCTTCCACCCGTGCCACCACCCCGCGCGATCCGCCTGCCTCGCGGCTGCCCCGCTCACGGACCATCCGCGGGAACTGCTGACCGCCAAGGTCAACTATTTCATGAGCGACCTGTGCCGCGTCAAGCGGGACGCGCGCCCCCGTGCCGGCGGCGGATGGGCGGCTCGGCCTCGCCCGGTTCCGGCGCGGGCTCCGTGCTTCCGTCGGCGAGCGCGGCGGGTGCCGAGGGCCTGGGCTCAGGCACGGGCGGTACGGATTCGGGTGGCGGCAGGGGCTCGGGCGCGGCGGCCGGGGCGGTCGCCTCCGGCGCCGGCGGCGCGTCCCGCCGGCCGTCCTCCGGCTCCGGGCCCAGGCCGATGGCCTGGGCCAGCAGCCGCCTCGCCTCGCCGCCCAGCTCCAGCGCGAAGCCTGGCACGCCGCCCGGGGCATTGTAGTCCCAGGCATAGTCCGCCGGGCCGACGAAGTCGCGGATGGCGGGATCGAGCGACCAGAGGCGCCGGAGCGCAGCCTGGCGCAGCGCCGCGGGCACCTGCGGCCGGAGGAAGGGCGTGATGTCGCTGCCGGCGGTCAGGCTCTCCAGCGGCGGGAGATCGGCGGGCATGTCCTCCGGCGCCTCGGCGGGCATCGGGGCCTCGGCCGCGGGTGGCGGCAATTCGCCTTCCGCGGCCGGCGGCAACGCGGAGATGGGCGCGGGCGCCGGGTCCGGTTCCGGCGGCTCCCCGTCGCGCGGCAGCGCCGCGGCCTGGCGCTTGCGGCGGGACCAGCGGGCGAGGAAGCCCTCCTCCTCGCCGCTCATCCCGCCTCCTCCCCGCGACCCCGCCGGAGGCCCGGAACGCGGCGGCCCATCGCCTCCGGATCCGCGCGGTCGCGCTGGCGCTTGTGGAAGCGGCGCTCGACATGATGGCGGGCGACGAAGGCCTCGGCCGTCGCCCGCAGGAAGGGCGGCATGGGCAGCGCCTCCAGCAGGTCCTCGCCGGCATCGGCGTAGAGATGCGCCTCGCCCGCGTCCACCGTCACGGTGTGCAGCGCCAGCCCGGGCGCGCTGTCGGCGCGGCGCAGCACGACCCAGACCTTGGGAGGGTCGGCCACCAGGTTGTCGCGGTAATTGGCCGTGTCGGTCGGATGCAGCGCCACCTCCGCCCGTCCGGCGAGGAACAGGGTGCGGCCCGCCGCCTCGCGCAGCACGGTCCAGGGCGGCAGCTCGGGCGCGTCCTCCAGCACCTCGACGGCGCGCCAGGACCACTCCGCCCAGGGGCTCGCCGCCGGGCGGCGCTCCACCAGCACGACGACGGGGATGAAGAGGCTGTCCGGCAGGCTGAGGCCGCGGCTCATGCGCCATCCTCCCGTGCGATCAGCGGCAGTCCCGCGGCCAGGTTCTGCGGCTTGGCGCGCACCCGCTGCGCCGCGTCCATCGCCAGGGCCAGATAGACCGGGCGGCCGCGGGCGCGCGGCAGCACGCGCGTCGGGTCCGCGAATTCCAGCACCCCGAGCCAGAGGATGCGCGCCAGCCGTGCCTGCGCCACCGTCTTCCCGTGCCAGAGGTCGTTGGCGATCGCCGTCGCCTCGGCATCGAGGCCGACATGCCAGGTCCAGTGGCGGTCCTCGATCACGGGGACGGGGCGGATCGCCACCTGCTCGCCGATGACATGCCGGATGAAGCGCTCCAGCGCGCGGGCCAGGCCGTGCTGGCCGGGCCGGCCCTCGGCGATGTCGAACGCCAGGTCGTGCGCGTCGGAGCGCGCGCGGTAGCCGGGCGCGTTCGCCTCCGACAGCACCTCGAGCTCCACCTGGCGCGGCGGGGCGCCGGCCTCGGTCAGCAGCCGGCCGAGCGCGCCGAGATCGCCATCGGCGGCCCGCGCCTCCACCACCTCCTCGTCCGCCAGCAGGGTCGCGCCCTGGTGGATGGCGGCGCGCTGCGGGCGGAACAGGATCTCCGCGGCGCGCAGGGTGAAAGCGTCGCCGGCTCCCTCCAGGGCGGCGCGGGTGACGAGATGCGTCAGCATCTGCAGGAAGAGCGGCGGGATGCCCCGGACATCGCCGCGGAACAGGCCGAGCCAGGCGGCCTCCAGCGTCGGGAAGCCGGCCAGGCGGTCGCGGAAGCCCAGGAAGATCTGCCAGTTCTCCCGCGCATCCGCATCCGCCAGCGCGGCGATCGCCGCCGCATCGACGCGCCGCAGAGGCTGCTCCAGCAGTGCCGCATGCAGGGCGCGCTCTGCCGTGCAGGCCTCCGCCGGCGGCACCAGCTCGGGGCGGGCGAGGAAGGCGCGCCAGAGATCGGGCGTCGGCACCAGCCGCCCCGCCGCGTCACGGTCGCAGAGGGCGTGGCCGGAGGCGGTCCAGAACTCGCCGGGCGCCAGCCCGATCGCGGCGGGTGCGCTCATGGCCGACTCCCGGCGAGCGAGGAGAGGTCGGGGCGTTCCGGCGCCTCGTCCTCCCCTTCCACCTGCACCACGCCGAACACCGGCAGGGCGCCGAGGTCGCGGTGCGCCTGCTCCCGGCGGTGCAGGGTGCGGAAGCGCTCGCGGAGCTGCGGCCCTTCCGGCCCATCCTCGACGCTGCGCGACAGGGCGAGCACCGTCCCCGGCGGGTGGTCGCACAGCGAGGCGGCGAAGGCGACCTCCTCCTCCGCCGCCGCCCGGGCCGCCGCGTCGTCCGGCGCGCCATGGGCCGCGCGGAGATGCGTGGCGAGCGCCGCGACGGCCGCCTCGCGCTGCTCCGGCGTCGCCTCGGCCACCTCGACCAGCGTGGACCAGCCGAAGGAGGCAAGGCCGAGGAAGCCGGCGCGGAAGGCCTGGCGGCGCTTGCCCGTCAGCGCGGCGAGGTCGTCGTCCCAGAAGGCGAAGCCGCCGGGCACGGCCCACTCGCCCGGCGCGGCGGCGCACTCGAAGACGACCAGGTCGGAGGGGTCGAGGCGCAGGGTGCGGGGAAGACGGATCATGGCCTGTGGACTCTCATCGGGCGGCGCGGGCGCCGTGGCACCGCCGGGCGGCAGGCATCGGCGGCGCCGCAAGGCGCGCCTCCGGTGGAATTCCTTGCGCCGCGGATATTGTTCCTGATATGTTCGCTATCCCGCCGATGCGAGGGAGGCCCCGCATGTGCCGCTTCACCCCCCGCCGCGCCTGGGCCCCGCTCTCGGACGCGGAATGGGCGGTGCTGGCGCCCTATCTGGCGCGGGCCGAGGGCGCGCCGGGCCGCCCCCTCGGCACCGACCCGCGCCGCCGCATGGAGGCCTTCCTCCATGCCGTGGTCACCGACATCCCCTGGCGCGCGCTGCCCGCGCAGTATGGCCGGGGCGCGACCGTGGCGCGGCACTTCCGCCGCCTCGCCCATGCCGGGCTCTGGTCGCGCCTGCTCGAGGCGCTGTGCGCGCCTCGGGCCCCGGCCGCGCTGAAGGCGATGGAATACTGGCTCTGCCGCGCCGCGAGGCGGGCGATGCGCCTGCTCCGGATGGCCGGCATCGTCCTGGCCCGTCGCCTCGGCCTGCTGTCGGCCCTGCCGATGCTGCCCTGGATGATGCCCGATCCGGATTTGTCCAAGGCCCTGTTCCGCTACGCGCACCGGACGCTCCGCCGCCTGCATGGTCCGCCCGCGCACTGGCCGCGGCCGCGGCTGCTGCGCCTGATCGGCCGCTGCATGGCGATCGCCGGTGGCCGTCGCGTCTGGTCGCGGCAATTCGCCCCGCCATGAGGCGGCCGGCGCATGGGCGCCGGGGCTGTTCCGGCCGCCGGCGGGTGGTCCGGGTGGGCGGCCCCCTCCCGGCACGTGCCGGGGCTGCGCCCCGGCCTCGCGCGTCCCATGCCTCATCCCGCCTCCAGTGCCGCACGCAGGCTCAGCACCCGGCGCGCGCCGTCCCCCTCCAGCACCAGGTCGCCCGAGCCGGGGTCCAGGCCGCGGCGGAGGCCGGGCCTGTCCGTCGCGTCCACCAGCCGCGCCAGGCTCCGCTCGGCGAGGCGGCGCGGGCCGCGGGCCTGCCACTCGTCCAGCCCCGCCATCAGGTGCCGTGCCCAGCTCGCGGTGAGGTCCGCGGCGGAGACGGCGCGCTCGAAGCCTTCCTCCTGCAGGCTGGTGACGCCAGGGTCCAGGCCGGGTTCCTGCCCTCCGGGCAGGGCCAGGCACAGCTCCATTCCCACCACCAGCCAATCGGGCACGGCCTCCTCCGCCGCGCCGGGCGGCGCGGCGAGCCGCAGCCGGCCGCAGGCCCCGTGATTCACCAGCAGGGTGCCGGGCCAGCGCAGCTGCACCAGCAGCTCCGGCGGGCCGAGCGCCACCACCGTGTCGGCCAGCGCATTGGCGGCGAGGTGGAAGGCAAGCCGCGCCGCGCGGAGCGGCATCTCCGGCTCCAGCACCACCGCCGCCTCGGCCCGGGCATAGGCGCTGACCCAGGCGAGGGTGCCGGCGCCGTGCTCCGGCGCCAGTGCCGCGGCGCGCGCCAGCGCATCGCCGCCCTCGCGCAGCGCGACGGGTCGGAACAGGCTCGGTAGCTCCGGCAGGGCGCTGGCCGGGGGCACGGAGGGATCCTTTCGCGGTCTCGCAGGCAAGGGCCGCGGGGCATATATGCGCCCGGTCCGAACACGCCCAGGGCATTTGCCCTTCGCCGCGGCGCACGCCACATGCTGCGGCTCCCGACGCGGAGCAGTTCGCCGCTCCGCACCGGGCCGGGACCGGGAATGATGCGCGCATGAGCAAGGGGCGGATCGCCTTCGTCTGCAGCTGCGAGGACACGATGCCGCTCGATGGCCGGGCGCTCGCGCGCGGCTGCGCCCGCGAGGGCACCGAGCTGCGCATGGCCGAGCAGCTCTGCCGCGGGCAGCTCGACCGCATCCTCGCCGCTTTCGGCGAGGACCGGCCCGTCACGGTCGGCTGCACCCAGGAGACGCCGCTGTTCACGCAGGAGGCCGAGGCGGCGGGCGCCACCGCACCGCTCGCCTTCGTCAATCTGCGCGAGCATGCGGGCTGGTCGAGCGAGGCGAGGGAGGCCGGCCCGAAGATGGCCGCGCTGCTCGCCGCCGCCGCCGTGCCGCTGCCTCCCGTACCACTGGTGCCGCTGGAGAGCCGGGGCGTGACGCTGGTGCTCGGCCGCGACGAGGCGGCGATCGCCGCCGCCGAGCGGCTGAAGGACCGCCTCGATCTCACCGTGTTGCTCACCGGCGAGCAGGCGGTGGCGCCGCCGCGCGCCGCCGAGTACCCCATCCTGCGCGGCCGCGCCCGCACCGCGACCGGCTGGCTCGGTGCCTTCGAGGTGACGGTCGACGGCTATGCCGCGCCCGCGCCATCCTCGCGCGCCGCCTATGTCTGGGGGCCGGCGAGGGACGGTGCGAGGAGCCGCTGCGACATCATCCTGGACCTGACCGGTGCATCGCCGCTCTTCCCCGCGGCGGAGACGCGGCAGGGCTATCTGCGCGCGGATCCGGCCGATGCCGCCGCGGTGGAGCGCGTGCTGTTCGACGCCGCCAACCTGGTCGGCGGCTTCGACAAGCCGCGCTTCGTCACCTTCGATGCCGGGCTCTGCGCGCACAGCCGCAACCGCCGCACCGGCTGCACGCGCTGCCTCGCGCTCTGCCCCACCGGCGCGATCACGCCGCCGGCTGCCGTGCCGGGAGGCAGGCGGGATCACGTCTCGATCAGCGCCGAGATCTGCGCCGGCTGCGGCGCCTGCGCCGCGGTCTGCCCCACGGGTGCCGCCACCTACGCGCTGCCGCCGCCGGCGACGACGCTGCAGCGGCTGCGCGCCCTGCTGCTGACCCATGCGGAGGCCGGCGGCCGCGATGCCGTCCTGCTGCTGCACGACGCGGCGCATGGCGAGCCCTTGCTCGACGCGCTCGCGCGGCATGGCGACGGCCTGCCGGCGCGCGTGCTGCCGTTCCGGGTGAACGAGGTCTCGCAGCTCGACCTGGCGACCCTCGCCGCCGCCTTCGCCTGGGGCGCCGCGGGGCTGCGCGTGCTGCTGCCCGGCCGGCGCGGGCAGGGCGCCGAGGGGCTGTTCCGCAACCTCGACTATCTGGGCGCGGCGCTGGAGGGGCTCGGGCTCGCGGCATCCGTGGCGCGGGCCGCGGCGATCGAGACCGACGACCCCTTCTCCCTCGCGGAGGCGCTCGGCCCCGCCCTGGCACTGCGCGCGGGCTGGCAGGCCGGCAGCTTCCTGCCCCTGGGCACGCCGCGCGAGGTGGCGCTGATGGCGCTGCGCGGCCTGCATGCGGCGGCCGGCGCCGCGGCGTCGCGGCTGGTGCCCATGCCCGCGCTCGCCCCCTTCGGCGAGGCGCGGGTGGCGGCGGAGGGCTGCACCCTCTGCCTCGCCTGCACCATGGTCTGCCCGACCGGTGCCTTCAGCGCCAATCCCGAGCGCCCCGAGCTGCGCTTCCTGGAGGATGCCTGCGTGCAGTGCGGCCTTTGCGCCGCGACCTGCCCGGAGAAGGTCATCACCCTTTCCCCGCGCCTGAACTTCGGGCCGGAGGCCGGTGCGCCACAGGTGATGAAGGCCGAGGAGCCCTTCTGCTGCACGCGCTGCGGCAAGGCCTTCGGCACGCGCAGCAGCATCGAGCGGGTGAAGGCGAAGCTGGTCGCGGAGGGGCACTGGATGTTCGCCGACCCGCGGCGCCTCGCGGTGCTCGAGATGTGCGAGGACTGCCGCGCGGTCGAGGCGACGACGGCCGACATGGACCCCTATGCCGGCCCGCCGCGCCCGCCGACACGAACGACGGAGGACTGGCTGCGCGAGGCGGAGCGGGCGAAGCAGCGCGAGGAAGGAGCGTGAGGATCACGCCGGACAAGGATCCGGCTGTGGCGGAACACGGCCCCGCACCGCGACATGATGCGCGCACGGGGCTGGAATCCGGGCATTGCGGAGGTCCCGCCACAGCCGGGACGGCCGCCATGCCGCCTGCCCCGACTCCATATCGGGATCAGCCATCATGCGGCCGGCTCTTCCAAGCACCAGTCCGGGGCGCGATGCTCCGCCCCTGAAGGAGGACGTCATGGCCGAGACCAACCTGCAGATCCTGCTGCGCCGCCGCCCGCAGGGCGCGCCGGTGCCGGAGGATTTCGAGATCGTCGAGACGCCGGTGCCCGAGCCTGCGGAAGGCGAGGTGCTGGTGCGTGCGCGCTGGCTGAGCCTCGACCCCTATATGCGCGGCCGGATGTCGGACGCGAAGAGCTACGCCAAGCCGGTGGAGATCGGCGCGGTGATGGAGGGGCAGACGGCGGGCGAGGTGGTCGCCTCCCGCGCGCCGGGCTTCGCGCCGGGTGACACGGTGCTCGGCGGCTATGGCTGGCAGCGCTTCTCCTGCGTGCAGCCCGCGCGCCTGTTCCGGATCGACCCGCAGGAGGCGCCGCTGTCCGCCAGCCTTGGCGTGCTCGGCATGCCGGGGCTGACCGCCTGGGTGGGGCTGGAGGATATCGGTCAGCCGAAGGCGGGGGAGACGATGGTCGTCTCCGCTGCCTCCGGTGCGGTCGGCCAGGTGGTGGGGCAGATCGGCAAGATCCGCGGCTGCAAGGTGGTGGGCATCGCCGGCGGGCGGAAGAAATGCGACTTCGTGACCGGGGAGCTCGGCTTCGACGCCTGTCTCGATCACCACGAGGATCTGGACGCGCAGCTGGACAAGGCCTGTCCGGAGGGCATCGACGTCTACTGGGAGAATGTAGGCGGTCCGGTGCAGGCGGCGGTGTTCCCGCGGCTGAACGATTTCGGGCGCATGGTGATGTGCGGCATGATCGCGCAGTACAACATCGCGCCGGGTGCGGATGCCTCCGGTGCGCCGCCGGGGCCGAATCTGGGGCCGGTGGTGCGCAAGCGCCTGCGCATCCAGGGCTTCATCGTCAGCGACACCGGCTGGCCCCGCTACCCCGAGTTCCGCCGGCAGATGCTGGGCTGGCTCCGCGAGGGCCGGGTGAGGTGGCGCGAGGATGTGGTGGAGGGCCTGCGCAACGCGCCCGACGCCTTCATCGGGCTGCTGCAGGGCAGGAATTTCGGGAAGCTGGTGGTGAAGGTGGACTGAAGCCGTCGCGCCGCCTCCCGGACTGCCGGGACCGGCGGCGCGCTTCGGGCGGGGGCTGGTGCCCCCGCCCATGTGGCGCGGCCTCAGTCGGCCGCGACCTCCACCAGAACCAGTTCGGCATCCTCGGCGGCGGTGATCGTGATCTCCGCCTCGTCGCGGATTGCCGCGCCGTCGCGGGCGCCGAGCGTGACGTCGTTCACCGTCACCCTGCCTCTGGCCGGCACCAGATAGGCCGCGCGGCCCGGCGCCAGCGGCTGGTGCAGCGTCTGCCCCGCCTTGAGCGTCGTCGCCATCACCGCGCCGTCCACGTTCAGCGGCAGCGCCCCCTTGCCCTCGTCCTGTGGGCGGCCAGAGGCGAGGACCTCGAAGCCCGCCTCGCGTGTCGCCTTGGGGAAGGCCTTGGCACCCCAGTTCGGCTTCGCGCCGCGGCGGTCGGGGATGATCCAGATCTGGAAGATCCGCGTCGTCACGGGCTCGAGGTTGTACTCGCTGTGCACCACGCCGGTGCCGGCCGACATGATCTGCACGTCGCCCGCTTCGGTGCGGCCCTCATTGCCCAGGTTGTCGCGATGGGTGATCGCGCCCTCGCGGACATAAGTGATGATCTCCATGTCGCGATGCGGGTGCGGGTCGAAGCCCGTGCCGGGCGCGATCTCGTCGTCGTTCCACACGCGCAGCCGCCCCCAGTTCATGCGGGCAGGGTCGTGGTAGTGGGCGAAGGAGAAGTGGTGGCGTGCCTTCAGCCAGCTATGGTCGGCGCCGCCGAGGCTGGAGAAGGGTCGGATGTCGATCATGGAAATGGCTCCGTGCCGTCAGGGCGGCCACCTGGCGTGGCCGGTCGCACGGAGAGATAGGCGCGCCGGTCCGCCCGGTCCCATGGGCAGCGCCGATCACGGCCATTCAGCCGCGTGTTGGCGCCCGCGGCCGGCACCACGCCGCTCTTGGCCCCAATCCGTTCCCTTGCGGCGGGGGAGGCGTTCGCCCTACCGGCACATCAGCACGGGAATGTCGGCGTTCTCCAGCACATGCCGGGTCACGCCGCCGAGGATGAGCTGGCGCAGGCGCGAATGGCTGTAGGCGCCCATGCACAGCAGGTCGCAGCCGTAGTCGCGTGCCGCGCCCAGCAGCCCCGCCCCCACTTCCTTGGTGACCGGCTTGAACAGCACCTTCTCGGCCTCGATCTCGTGCCAGCGCAGATAGCTGAGGATGCCGTCCACCCCGGGACCACGCCGCTGGTATTCGTCGGCGTAGAGCACGCGCACCGCCTGCGCCCGGTGCAACCAGGGCAGCGCGGCGGCGATGGCCGCGGCGCTCTCGGCCGAGCCGTTCCAGGCGCAGCAGACGCGCGTGCCGATGGTGGCTGGCGCGATGCGCGGCGCGATCAGCACCGGGCGGCCGCTGTCGAACAGCACGGCATGCAGCGCATCGGAGGAGGAGACGTCCTCCTCCGCCTCCGGATGCGGCACCACGGCCATGTCGTAGAGGCGCGACTGCTGCGCCACCACATCCTCCTCGCGGCCGGCGATGCTCTCGAAGGAAAGCGTCGGGCCCTCGGTCTTCAGCGCGGTCTCCGCGCTCATCGCCAGCGTCACGCCGCCGGCCGTCTCGGCGAAGCGCTCGAACAGCGACCGCACGCGCGCGGCGCGCTCGCCGCTCTCGCGCTCGGTCGCGGCCATCATCTCCTCGATCATGGCGCCCGAGAGGCCCTCCCCGGCCAGAGGCGCCACGTCGCGCGCATCCACCCGCACATGCAGGCAATGCACATGGGCGTTCCAGATGCGCGCCACCATCAGGGCAGTGGCGAGGGCGGCTTCTCCGGCCGCGGTGCCGGTCAGCGGCAGCAGCAGGCGACGATAGGCCATGGCGCATCTCCCAAACGGCGCATTCGGTGCAAGTCTAGCACGAAGCGTCCGGTCGCAAACGCAAAGCCGCGCGGGCGGCCGGCACCGGATCCGCAGTGGCATCCAGGAGGATCCAGTCGACCGGCCCCGTGTCGCGCGCCAGCGCCGTTTCCAGCACCGCGAGCGTCGCATCCGAGGCATCCCGCTGCGCCGCCTGGCGTGCCGCCACGCGCGCGCGCAGCACCTCCGCCGGCGCGCTCAGCCAGAGGCCCGTGAAGGGCACGCCGGCGGTCGCGGCGGCCGCGGCGATGCCGGCGCGGTCGGCGGGGGAGAGAAAGGTGGCGTCGGCGATCGCCGCATGGCCTGTGCCCGCCACCGCCGCGGTTTGGGCAAAGATCTCGTGGAACACGGCCGCGCTGGCCTCGGCGCTGTAGGCGGCTGCCGGCAGCCGGTCCTCGGGGACGGCGCCGTGATGGCGCTTGCGGATCTCGTCGCTGCGCAGGATCAGCGCGCCGGGCGCGGCCCCCAGTTCCGGCGCCAGCGCACGGGCAAGGGTGCTCTTGCCCGTGCCCTGCAGCCCGCCGATGGCGACCACCTGCGCAGGTGGCGGTCGCAGGAATGCCTCGGCCATCGCCAGGTAGCTCATGCCGGCGTCGCTGCCGCGCTTTCGCGCCGCTTCGACATGCGCGCGCACCATGGCGCGGAGCGAGAGCCAGAGCGGCAGCGCCGCCGTCAGCCCGGCATCGCCGCTTCGCGCCACGTAGCGGTTCAGCACCCGGTTGGCGGCGGCGCGGGAGGCGCGGCGCTCGAGGTCCATCAGCAGGAAGGCGAAGTCATAGCCCGTATCCACGGTCGCCAGCGCCTCGTCGAACTCCAGCGCATCGAAAGGCGTCGGCCGGCCCTGCCAGAGGCAGAAATTGCCGAGATGCAGGTCACCGTGGCAGCGGCGCACGCGCCCCTCGGCCGCGCGCGCCGCCAGCCGGGGGGCGAGCCTTGCACACCAGGCTTCGGCCGCCGCCGAGCAGGCCGCGACCCGGTCGGGAGGCAGTCCCGCCGCCAGGGCCGCGGTGTGGTTGCCGGCGATCACCGCGGCCAGGGCGGCCGGCGCATCCACTCCCGGCACGGGCGGCAGGGCGGCATGCATGGTGGCCACGGCATCGGCCACTCCGTCCAGCAGCGCCGGCGTCAGCCCGCCCCGCGCGGCAACGGCATCGAGGAAATCCTCCTGGGGCAGGGGCGCCATGCGCAGCACCCAGTCCACCACCTCTCCCGTTCCGCCGAGCGCGAGCCCGCCATCCGCCTGCCGTGTCACCGGCACCACCTCGCGATAGAGGCCCGGGGCGAAGCGCCGGTTCAGCGCCAGCTCGCGCCGCGCGAAATGTTCCCGCGCCGCCGTTCCGGTGAAGTCCAGGAAGCCGAGCGCGACGGCCTTCTTCAGCTTCAGCGCCTGGTCGCGGCCGACGAAGACGGCGGAGATATGCGTCTCGATCGGATCGGCACCGGTGATGCACCGCAGCAGCGCCGCCACCCCGACCTGTTGCGGCGGGATCACGCGGCGCCCGCTCCGTTCACGGGTACAGCGCCTCGATTCGCCAGCTTTCGCCCTCGCGGTGAAACACCTGCCGGTCGTGCAGGCGGAAGGGCATGTCGCGCCAGAACTCGATGCGGGCCGGAAGCAGGCGGAAGCCGGACCAGAAGGGCGGGCGTGGAATCTCTCCCACGCCGAATTTCATGGTGTACTCCGCGACCGCCTTCTCCAGCGCGAACCGGCCTTCGAGGGGGCGGGACTGCCGGCTGGCCCAGGCGCCGATGCGGCTGCCCCGGGCGCGGGAGGCGAAATAGGCGTCCGCCTCGGCCTCCGAGACGCGCTCCACCGGCCCTTCCACCCGGATGCTGCGCTGCAGCGACTTCCAGTGGAAGCACAGCGCCGCCTGCGGGTTGGCCGCCAGTTCCTCTCCCTTGCGGCTCTCCAGGTTCGTGTAGAGGACGAATCCGCGCGCATCGACGCCCTTCAGCAGCACCATGCGTGCCGAGGGTCGCCCGTCCGGTGTCGCGGTTGCCAGGCAGACCGCGTTCGGATCGTTCGGCTCGCTGCGGGTGGCCTCGGCCATCCAGGCCTCGAAGCGGGCGATCGGGTCCGGGGTGGGGCTCATGCGCAGATCCTGGGGCGAGGCTGTGGCCCGGCAAGGCCCTTGCCGGGCCATCCAGGCCCTTGCTGACTCCTCGGGGGTGTGCCACCACCCCGGCCTCTCCGCAACCGACCGGTTCCCCTGCCCATGTCCGACGCGCCCCCCGCAGCCGTCCCCACCGGCACGCTCATGGCCGGCAAGCGCGGGCTGATCATGGGCGTGGCGAACGACCGCTCGATCGCCTGGGGCATCGCCCGGGCGGTGGCGGCCCAGGGGGCGGAAGTCGCCTTCACCTACCAGGGCGAGGCGCTGGAGAAGCGCGTGCGGCCGCTGGCCGAGTCCCTGGGCAGCCGCCATGTGCTGCCCTGCGACGTTGCTGACGACGCCAGCGTGGACGCCGCCTTCGCGGCCCTGGCGCAGGATTGGGGCGGGCTCGACTTCCTGGTCCATGCCATCGGTTTCGCCGACAAGCAGTATCTGCGCGGCCGCTACCTGGACACGCCGCGGCAGGCCTTCCTGCAGGCGCTGGACATCTCCTGCTACTCCTTCGTCTCGGTCAGCCAGCGCGCGGTGCCGCTGATGAGGAACGGCGGCAGCCTGCTGACCATGAGCTATCTCGGCGCCGAGCGCGTCATGCCGCATTACAACGTGATGGGCGTGGCCAAGGCGGCGCTGGAGGCCAGCGTGCGCTACCTGGCGGCCGATCTCGGGGCGTTGAACATCCGCGTGAATGCCATCAGCGCCGGCCCGATCAGGACGCTGGCCGCGAGCGGCATCGGCGACTTCCGCTACATCCTGAAGTGGAACCAGCTGAACAGTCCGCTGCGGCGGAACGTGACGATCGAGGAGGTGGGTGGCGCGGGGCTCTACCTGCTGTCCGACCTCGGCGCCGGCGTGACCGGCGAGGTGCACCATGTGGACTGCGGCTATCACCTCGTCGGCATGAAGAATCCGGATGCGCCGGACATCAGCACGGTGAAGGACTGAGCGGGCAGAAAGGCCCATCCGTCCCGGCAGGCAGGTGATGGGGCGGCGCCCCCTCGCGGACCGTCACGTCCGTGCCGATGCGACCACCGCGCGCCGGCCGAAGCGGCCGAGCCAGCGGCTGATATCGTCCATGAAGGCATAGACCACCGGCACCACCACCAGGCTGAGCAGGGTGGAGGTGACCAGGCCGCCGATCACCACCAGCGCCATGGGCGCGCGGAACTCGGCATCCGCGCCCATGCCGGCGGCGATATGCGCCATGCCCGCCGTCATGGCGATGGTGGTCATGACGATCGGCCGTGCCCGCTTGCGTGCCGCCTCCATCAGCGCCGCGCTGCGCGGAAGCCCGCCGCGCTGCGCCTCGATGGCATACTCCACCAGCAGGATGGAGTTCTTGGCGACGATGCCCATCAGCATCAGCACGCCGATCACCGCCGAGACGCCGAGCGCCTTCTGCGCGATCAGGAGCGCCATCAGCGCGCCGCCGAGCGAGAGCGGCA
>Ga0182748_1003101_pt1 | contig 14293 bp, 14 predicted proteins | sample eDN3rd37CKraftOP_FD_128877 | JGI IMG/M metagenome (GOLD analysis project Ga0182748, IMG submission 128877) | Enriched Organic Plus compost microbial communities from Emeryville, California, USA - eDNA 3rd pass 37_C Kraft OP (version 2) (version 2) ...
CAGAGCACCACAGGCGCACTTTGCGGAATGAGGCTGCTCAATTGCGCCAGCCCGGCGCGCATGGCTTGTGCCGGAATGACCGCCAGAACGGCATCTGCGCCCTCGACGACGGCGGCGACGTCCGTGCTTGCGTTGAGAGCGGATGGAAGCTCGATCTCGCCCAGATAACGCGGATTGCGGCGTGTCCGGTTGATGGCCTCGACTGTTTCTTCGTCACGGGCATAGAGCCATGTGTCGTGGCCGCTGCTGCACGTCATCGTTGCCAGAGCTGTGCCCCAGGCGCCGCCACCCAGAATGGCGATCTTGCTAGTTTTTTCGCTCATGCCCCGACCGCTCATGCCTTCGCTCCACGTCGTCCGGTTCCAATCACCGGCGCCGACTTCTCGTCAAGCGGCCAGCGCGAGCGCGGTGCCAGACTGAGCGAATCGGGAGCCTCGGTTGCTGCCCGTTCCGCACCAGCCCAGGCGATCATCGCGGCATTGTCGGTGCACAGATCAAGCGGTGGGGCAATGAAGTTGAAACCATGCCGAGCGCAAAGATTTTCGAGCGCAGCACGCAACGTCTTGTTAGCCGCAACCCCACCGGCAACAACAAGCGCCGGCGTTTCACAATCGGGAAACTCATTTCTGAAACGTTCGAGCGAACGGCCCACCCGGTCAGACAGCGTATCGGCGACCGCGGCCTGAAACGAGGCGCAGATGTCGGCAACGTCCTGATCCGACAGCGGCACCAATTCGGTGGCCGTCTGGCGCACCGCCGTCTTGAGACCGGAAAAGGAAAAATCAAGCCGTGCTTCGCCTTTCAGTGGGCGCGGCAGCGCGAATCGCTTCGGATCGCCCTCAAGCGCCATGCGTTCCACGGCGGGGCCACCGGGATAAGGAAGACCCAGTAGCTTTGCCGTCTTGTCGAAGGCTTCACCAAGCGCATCGTCAATCGTGGTGCCAAGGCGTTCATAGTCGCCGATGCCGCGCACCAGCACCATCTGCGTATGGCCACCGGAAACGAGCAGCAACAGATAGGGGAATGGCAAGCCGTCAGTCAGCCGCGCCGTCAAGGCATGGCCTTCCAGATGATTGACGGCATAAAACGGCTTTTGTGCCGCCATAGCCAATGCCTTGGCGGTCATCAGCCCGACGATCAGCCCGCCGATCAGCCCCGGTCCCGCCGTGGCCGCAATCGCATCGACATCGGCAAGCTTCATGTTGGCATCGTCCAGCGCGCGGGCAACCAGCCGGTCCAGCGCTTCGACATGGGCGCGTGCGGCAATCTCCGGCACCACGCCGCCATAGGGTTCATGCTCGGCGATCTGGCTCAGAACCACATTGGACAGAATCCGTCCTTCGCCCTGATCGTCCCGTTCGACGATTGCGGCGGCTGTTTCGTCGCAACTTGTTTCTATTCCAAGAATGCGCATTTGCGGTTAGACCCTGCCTGTCTCATAATTCATTGAAAAATCCGGTACCATGGACGGCGCAATATGCAAACAGCATCCTTGAAGAATGGCACGTTGAAGATAGGCACGCGGGGCAGCAAGCTTGCTTTCGCCCAGGCTTACGAGACACGTCGCCGCCTGATGGAGGCGCATGATCTGCCGGAAGAGGCCATCGAAATCATTCCCATGTCGACGGCTGGCGACCGCATTCAGGATCGCGCGCTTTCCGAAATCGGCGGCAAGGGACTCTTTACCGAAGAAATCGAGCAGGCGCTGACGGACGGTCGAATCGATCTTGCCGTCCATTCGACCAAGGATATGCCGACGGTTCTGCCCGATGGTCTCCATCTTTCCGTTTTCCTTGAGCGTGAAGATCCGCGCGATGCCTTCATCGGCCGCACGGCTTCCCGTCTTCTCGACTTGCCGCAGGGCGCGACGGTCGGATCGTCCTCATTACGTCGTCAGGCGTTGATCCGCCGCCTTCGCCCTGACATTCAGGTGGTGATTTTTCGCGGAAATGTCGATACCCGTTTGCGCAAGCTGGAAGCCGGCGAAGTCGACGGGACGTTTCTCGCCTGCGCTGGGTTACGGCGTCTGGGCCTTGGTGGCGTCATTACCGATCTGGTCGATCCGGAAAGCTTTCCGCCCGCACCGGGACAGGGTGCCATCGGGATCGAGACCCGTATCGGGGATACACGCATCGATGCGCTGCTGGCGCCTCTTGCACATCGCGAAACAGGCATAGCCCTTGCCTGTGAACGGGCGTTTCTGGCTGCCCTTGACGGGTCCTGCCGCACGCCGATTGCCGGGCTTGCCACAGTCAGCGGCGATATGGTTTCATTCCACGGCATGATCTTGAAGCCGGACGGGTCCGAGGCGCATGAGATAAGAGCGGAAGGTGCGGTATCGAATGCCGCAGCACTGGGCAGTGAAGCCGCAGAGCAGCTGCGCGCCAAGGCCGGTCCGCGGTTTTTCGAAGGTTGGGAGTAGACTTGGCGGGGCGGGAACAACCCATTTCGCTCGGTCGCGTCCTGGTGACGCGGCCACAGCCGGCGGGTTCCGCGACCGCCGCAAAACTGACGTCGAGGGGCTATGAGCCCGTTCTGCTTCCGCTGAGCCGAACTGTTGCGCTTCCCTTCGCTTTCCCCGATGGTCCGTTCGCGGCTTTAACAGTGACGAGCGCTAATACCTTTCGCCATATAGACATGGAACGGCTGAAGCCGTTTCTTGATCTGCCGCTCTTTGCTGTAGGACAGGGAACAGCGCAGGCGGCACGGAAGGCCGGTTTCGGGCAAGTGATCGACGGCGGCGGCGATGCGGTTCGCCTCGCGGCGACCATGCGGCGCGATCTTCCCGAACGATCCCGCGTTCTTTATCTCGCCGGGCGGGTGCGCCAGCCGGTTTTTGAAGATGAGATGCGGGCCGCTAAACTCGATATGCATGTCGTTGATGTCTATGATAGCGAGACGATTGCCCATCCGAGCGCGGCGCTTCAAAATGCGCTGGGTGATACGCCTTTTGCCGCAGTCATGCTTTATTCTGGCGTTGCGGCGACGAGCTTTGTGGAAGCAATGCGCGAAATCGAACCGCCTTTTGATGAGAAGACGCGTTTTCTGTGCATTTCCGCCCGTGTAGCAGACCGGTTGCCGCCGCTCTGGCGGGCGAATGCGCTTGTTGCAGACCATCCGGATGAAGAAGGACTTTTCCGGCTGTTTGCCAAACTTTGACTCATTTTGGCGCAACCTTCCTTCATCTGGCGATTTTATCTGCTAGAGTCTGAGGCAACCAATCGGCACTTTCGAGAGGATCCATGGCGAAACCCGGCACTCCGCGACATTCCAAACCGGCCCGTAATCCTGTGACGATCAATCTCGATCCATCGGATGTGAAGCGGGTTGACGAACCAGCGAAGGCAACGCCAGAGGCGGAGCCGGTGGGAAATTTTCCAAAATCCGAGAGCCCAAAGCCGGAAGCCGCAAAGCCGGTGCCGCCCAAGACGGAATCAACATCCGCCGAAAAGACCGCGAAAGCGGAAAAGCCGGAAAGTTCCACTTATGCCAAGCCGCCCTTTACCTCAGGTGTGAAACCAGAAACCCAGCAGCCTGTCCAAAAGGGCAGTGCGGGTGCGTCGCATCTTCTGGCTGGTGTTGCGGGTGGTGTTATCGCGCTTGGCGGTTTGCTGGCGCTGCAATGGGGTAATGTCATTCCCTCTCCGGGCGCGAAAGTGACGGCGGAACAGCTGGCGCATATGGAACAGCAGATCGCCGATTTGCGGAGCAATCCGACGCCTGCGCCGCTCGACGATGCGAGCCGTGCGCAGCTTGCGGCACTGGAAAAGAATGTGCAGGCAGCCGAAATCAAGGCGGAGGCAGTCGCAGGTTCCTTCGATGATCTCCAGCAGCAAGTGGCAGCCTTGCCAAAGGAAGCAGGACAGCAAGCCGCAGCGGATACCACCGCCCTGACCGAGCGGCTTGATGCACTGGAGAGCAAGCTTTCAGCGGCGCAAAACAGGGCCGAGGAGGCAACAGCCGGAGTTACGGGAAACACCGGCACGATTTCATCGCTCGAATCGAAACTGACCTCGTTGCAGGAAAGGGTGACACAGGCTTCTCGCCAGCCCGACGCGACGGTGCTGATAGCGGCCAATGCATTGAAAATGGCGATTGATCGCGGCGGCTCGTTCAAGGCTGAACTGGACACCTATGCGTCAATTGCGCCGGATGAGGCATCCATCGAACAGTTACGTACCTTTGCGGATAAGGGGGTTCCGACCGTCGCCGACCTGAATGCTTGGTTCGGTGCCGTCGCAAACCGGATTGTTGCGACGGACAACAAGCTGTCTCCCGATGCCGGGATTTGGGACCAGCTTGTCGCCAGCGCAAAGGGCCTGGTGAGCGTGCGCCCGGTTGCGGGCAATGTCAGCGGCGCGGGCGTCGGCCCGATTACCGCTCGTATGGAAGCGGCGCTTCAGGCCGGCGACCTGGAGCGTGCGCTCAGCGAGTGGGAACAGTTACCCGCTGATGCCAAGGCAGCCTCGCAGGAATTTGCCGACCAGATGCGGGCGCGGCGTGATGCCGATGCACTTGTGCAGCGGCTCGTCGCCGACAGCCTGAAACCCAAGGCGTCTGCGGATGAAACTGGCGGGGCTCCGGCCTCTTCCGGTCAATAGGAGGCGAGCCGATGCTGCGGGTTCTGTTCTATCTCGTCATCGTTGCTGCCCTTGGCTTCGGCTTTGCCTGGCTCGCGGACCGTCCGGGCGAACTTGATGTCACCTTTGCTGGCAACCACTACAATGTGCCGCTGATAACCGCCGTTGCGGGGATCGTTGCCATTGTCGCGGCCATTCTCATCCTGTGGTGGCTGGTCAAGAGCATCATACAGTCCCCTTACACGCTGCGCCGTCATTTTCGGGCGCGCAAGCGCGATCGGGGCTATCAGTCGCTTTCGACCGGATTGATCGCAGCCGGCGCCGGCGATGCGGAAGCAGCGCGCCGCATGACCAAGCAGGCAGGCAAATTGTTGAGTCCCGATCAGGAGCCGCTGATAAAGCTTCTTGAGGCGCAGACCGCCATGCTGGAAGGGCGCACGGAAGATGCCCGCAAGGGCTTCGAGGCGATGGTGGACGATCCCGAGACAAGGTTGCTGGGCTTGCGTGGACTTTATATCGAAGCCCAGCGCATCGGGGCTCATGATGCCGCCCGTCATTATGCCGCGGAAGCTGCCGCCCAAGCCCCACAACTCGAATGGGCTTCGTCGGCCATGATGGGCCAGCTCTGCGCCGAGGGCGACTGGGATGCCGCGTTGAAGCTTGTCGATGCGCGCAAACAGGCGCTTTCCCATGGCAAGGACGTGGTGAAGAAGGAGCGCGCCGCGCTTTTGACCGCCAAGGCGATGGCAGTCGTCGACGTCGATCATGCGCAGGCAAAGACGCTGGCGCTGGAGGCGAACAAGCTCGCGCCCGATCTGGTGCCCGCTGCCGTGGTTGCCGCGCGCGCGCTTTTCGCCGATGGCGATGTGCGGAAAGGCTCGAAAATTCTGGAAGCGGCGTGGAAACGTTTCCCGCATCCTGACATCGCTTCGACTTATGTCTATGCCCGGTCCGGAGATACGGCGCAGGACCGCCTGAAGCGTGCGAAGCATCTCGTATCGCTGCGCTCCAACAATGCCGAGGGAAGTCTTGCTTTGGCACGTGCGGCTTATGAGGCAGGCGATTATCGTCTTGCACGCGGCAATGCCGAACAGGTTTTGCGCGCGTCGCCGCGGGAGAGTGCCTATCTTCTGCTCGCCGACATCGAGGAAGCCGAAACCGGCGATCAGGGCAAGGTTCGTGAATGGCTGGCGCGTGCCGTCAAGGCACCGCGTGACCCCGCATGGACTGCCGATGGCTATGTATCCGCACAATGGTCGCCTGTATCGCCGGTCACTGGACGGTTGAACAGTTTCGAGTGGAAGGTTCCTGTCGTGGAACTCGCTCCAGCGATTGAAGCAGAAAAGCCTGAAATCAAGGGGCCGGTCGGAGCGAGACAGGCCAATCAGATTGTTCTGGCAGAGCCGAGTGAGAAGGCTGACGCGATGGCTGCAACCGCAGGGGCCGAAAACAAGCCCTTCGTCCGCGATGTTGAGGAAGCCGAAGTTATCGTGCCTGCAGCCGAGCCGGTCAAAGCGCCCTCGGTGCCTCCGGCGCCTAAGCTCCACGAGATGAAGCCGCCTGTGGCCGATGATCTTGCGGGCGATGATGATCCACAGCAAGAGCCACGCCACGCGCATATCGTGGTGGATGATCCGGGCGTCGATGAAAGCAAACCTGCGCAAAAGGCACCGGGCGGAATGCGTCTTTTCTGATCCTCCCCGCTAATCGTTGCCGAAAAACAACGCAGCGCAACTCTTGGACGTTAAACGGTTGTGTATGGTCGTTTACCGCCTTGCGCGACGTATCCAGCCCGTTACCTTCAAACTTGCTGAGAAAAATATCCCCCCTGATATGGCGGCAAGCAGTGAATATGGCAGCGAGGTTGAATGTTCGATCGTCTTCTGGATTTTTTAAAGGAACTTCCGGCCAGCGGTTTTCGTGACCGGAATGAAAAATTTTCCAATGACGACCCGCGACTGGCTGCCGCCGCTCTCCTGTATCACATCATGGATGCTGACGGTGAAACGCGTGAAAGCGAGCGCAAGAAGCTCTCTTCAATGTTGTCGCTGAAATATGGTCTGAAGGGCGACAGTCTGAAGCGGCTGATCCGTGCAGCCGAAAAGGCCGACCAGGAAGCAATCGATCTGTCGGATTTCACGTCTGTTCTCAAGCGGCAGCTCGACTATCAGGCCCGTCTCGATCTGATCGGCCTGATGTGGGAAATGGTTTACGCCGACGGTAAGGTGAGCGAAGTCGAGGCAGACGTGATGTGGCGCGTGGCCGAACTGGTCGGCATCCGGCACGATGACCGGAACGCCATACAGGATCGCATGGACAAGGCGAATCGCGGTGCCTCCGCGTCCTGACGATCCCGGATCTGGTTTCGAATAATCAGGTCCGCCCCTGCAGGTGCCGGGCCTTGCGCAATTGCGGGAACATTGCAGCCCAGGCAAGGGCAACGGCGATCGATCCCAGTCCGCCGATGACAACGGCGGGAACTGCGCCGATGGCTGCGGCCATCAGACCGGCGCGGAACTCGCCCAGTTCGTTCGATGCGCCGACAAAGACCATATTCACCGCATTGACGCGACCGCGCACGTGATCGGGCGTCCACAACTGCATCAGCGTTTCCCGGATATAGACGCTGATCATGTCAGCGGCGCCCGCAAGCGCCAAGGCAACGACAGACAGCCATGTCAGGGTCGAAACGCCGAAAATGATATTGAAGAAACCGAAGAGGCCGACGAAGAGGAACATCACCCGGCCTGCATGATCGCGGATCGGATGCCCGGCCAGCCAGACGGCGGTCAAAACCGCGCCGATGCCCGGAGCGGAGCGTAGCAGTCCCAGTCCCCAGGGACCGAGATCAAGGATATCGCGCGCGTATATCGGCAGCAGGGCAACTGTTCCCCCGAGGAGAACGGCGAACAGGTCGAGCGAAATCGCGCCAAGGACGATCTTTTCCTTCCAGATGTAGCGAAAGCCAGCCAGCATGCTCGTCAGCGAGCGTTGCTCGGCAAGTGTGTGCTGCCTGGGCTTTGGAATGGAGAAGATCAGGACCGAACCGATCAGCAGGAAGACAGTTGCGACCGAGTAGGCTGCCACAGGCGAAATGCCGTAAAGCAGGCCGCCCGCAACCGGACCGACGATTGTCGCCACCTGCCACGCGGATGAATTCCATGAAACGGCGTTGGCAAAATCCTCGGTTGGTACGAGATTGACAACAAGCGATGCGGAAGAAGGGCCGAGAAATGCACGCGCTACGCCGAAAAGTGTCAGTGCCGCAAAGACGGTAAGGGGCTCAAAAAGGCCTGCGAGTGTCAGGCCGAGCAGCAATGCTGTCACGATGCTTTCCAGAATGAGCGAAAGGCCCATGATGAAGCGTCTGCCGAAACGGTCGGCGGCGGCACCGGTTACCAGAACGAGCAGCAGAGATGGCAGAAATTGCACCAGCCCGACCATGCCCAGATTGAACGCGTCGCGGGTCAGATCGTAAATCTGCCAGCCGACCGACACACTGACGATCTGGACCGCAAAAGCGCTCAGGAAACGGGCGCCCCAGTATTTTTTGAAGGCAGAATGCCGGAACGCTGCGTAACGATCAGCGGAAGAAGCATCGTTTGTGGGGGACATTGCTCATAACATCTGAAGCATTTCCGACAAAAGTGCGAAGCGGCCTTGCGTTGGACAATGCGTGACAACAAGAAGATGGACGTTACTTACAGCATCCTTCCCATGATCGGAACCACCTTTTGTGAACTATTTCGTAAACCGCTGCCCCAGATAATTGCGGCGCGGCCCTGAAAGCAGGAAAGGCCGGTTGAAACCGGCCTTTCCTTGTTGTTGTCGCGGGTTGTCGTTCCGGATCAATCCTTGCCGAGCAGGCCTTTCCAGATGATCGCGCCGATGGCGGCGCCGACGAGCGGTGCAACCCAGAACAGCCAGAGCTGGCCGAGGGCTGCCGTTTCGGCAAAGAGAGCGACGCCGGTCGAGCGAGCCGGGTTGACCGAGGTATTGGTGACCGGGATCGAAATCAGGTGGATCAGGGTCAGGCCGAGACCGATGGCGATCGGGGCAAAGCCAGCCGGAGCCAGCGAAGAGGTCGAACCCAGAATGATGATGATGAAGAAAGCGGTCAGGACGACTTCGATGAGCAGAGCTGCCATCATGCTGTAGCCGCCTGGCGAAAGCTCACCATAACCGTTCGACGCAAATCCTCCGGCGGTGAAGCCATCCTTGCCAGAAGCGATGAGGAAGAGTACGGCCGCAGCCGCGATGGCGCCCAGAACCTGCGCAACCCAATAAGGGATCAGGTCCTTGGCCGGAAGACGGCCCGCCACCATGAGACCCAACGAGACGGCGGGGTTGAAATGGCCACCGGAAATGCCGCCGACGGCATAAGCCATCGTAAGGACCGTCAGACCGAAGGCGAAGGCTACGCCAAGAAAGCCGATGCCCAGTTCAGGGAAGGCCGCAGCGAGGACTGCGCTGCCACAGCCTCCGAAAACAAGCCAGAATGTTCCGAAAAATTCAGCCGACAATTTATTCAGCATGGAAATCCCCAGGGTTGGTGTAGTGAAACTGCCGCATGCGAATCATTTAGCATGAAGCATATAATCGTCTTTTTCTTCCGACAACCATGTTTAACTTGAAGGATGGCGTTTGTTTCCTGTGGATTCGCACCGGAAATTCAGTAAACAAGAAGGCTATTCTTCCTATATTCGATTTTGCTTTTATATCTCTTCCTCATCGGTTTCGGTGGATTGTCAGAGTGGTCGATCGGACTTTTAAAAAGCCGCCAAACGCGTCCCGCTATATTGCGGAAAGGGACTATGGCACGTTATAAGCAAGGAGGTCGAACGGGCGACCCTCGCCAGCGCAGGAGCGATTGGCAGGTGATTTCGCGGGGCAGATTGGAGTTGTCAGCCTTGAACACTTATCGTGGAACGAAAGCGCAAAGGCTCGCTTCTGGAGCGGCCAAAGTCGTTCCGATCGTTGCAGCTCTGTCCGGCTGCACGGCGACAGCCTGGACGGAAAAGGTAAAGATCGACAGCACCCCGATGCCGACTGAATGCACTGGCTGGCAGAAGATAGACCTCAAACAGCGCACGACACTGGTTCTCCTGCGTGAAGATCCGCGCCTTGTGGTCGAAATCGACTCGCACAATCTCAAGGGTCGCAATCTCGGCTGCTGGCAGTAGCCAAACACGTGAGGCCGGGATTTATGGGCCGCGCCTGCTAAGCTCGGTTCGCCAGTCGAACGTCAACTTTTTCGATTGTACCGCGCAGGGCAGGCAGCATCGTCTCGAAGTCGATATATCCGCCAGGTTTCAGCAACATTTTTCCCGAATCCACGCGGCGTTCGCGTTTGCGGCCGTCGCTATAGGTGATCATGACGATCAGCGGCGGCGCAGCGCGTTCCTCGGATGTGGTGTTTCGGATACGGCCACCGACACTCAAGACATCACCCTTGTCGTGTATTCCGACACTGGTTGTCAGATCGGTAAGCTGAAGCGCCGAAACCAGCGGCAGCATAGGCTGTCCGCCGGCGAGGGGCTTTTCGGCGAGCAGTGCGTATCCGCCCGCCATCCAGAAAGCGGTGGTCGCGCAAAGTGCGACGAAGACCCAATATCCGAAACCCGGCCATTCGCTGGCCGAACCTGTTTCCGACACGAGCTTGCGCGATACGAACGGCTTTTCTGCAATGCCAGAGGAGCAGTATTTCCTTTTAGGTGAAGGCGGAACGATGGTTTCGAATTCGGCATCCTCTACGCGGCCGGCATCGGGAGCAAACCATGCGGCCGGGCGGCTTTCGCGCGAAGCTGTACGCGACATATGCGCTGCCGATGGTCGTTTCGCCATCATGACGTCATCTTCCTTTGCGTTTTTCGCCCCTTCGACCAGTGCCGCATACTCGTCTGTAATGGTTAACGTTTCATGGGCGCAGCTTCGTTCGGAGCTTTTTTGAAGCCTGTGAGGCGGGTTTTTAACTCAACATTAACCATAGAGGATAAAGGTCGATCTGATGTCGATGCATCCGTTCGTCTTCAAACGCGCGGACAATTGAAGAGAAACAGCCCGGTGATACGTTTCGAGAATGTCGGCCTGCGATATGGAATGGGTCCTGAAATCCTGCGCGATGTCAGTTTCCATATTCCGCCGCGTTCATTCCAGTTTCTAACCGGCCCTTCCGGGGCGGGAAAAACTTCGCTCATGCGCCTTCTGTTCATGGCGCTGAAGCCGACGCGCGGCCTTATCAATATTTTCGGCAAGGACGTTGCGCGGCTCAATCATGCGGAGATTCCACTTCTACGCCGTCGCATCGGCATCGTGTTTCAGGATTTTCGCCTGCTCGACCATATGACCACCTATGAGAATGTGGCGCTCCCGCTGCGGGTGCGTGGAAAGGAAGAGGCTACCTACCGTCACGAGGTGGAAGAGCTTCTCCACTGGGTCGGGCTCGGCGATCGCATGAATGTGCTGCCGCCGGTTCTTTCCGGCGGTGAAAAGCAGCGTACCGCAATTGCCCGGGCGCTTATCGATCAGCCGGAACTGCTTCTGGCGGACGAGCCGACCGGTAATGTCGACCCGCCGCTCGCAAAGCGTCTCCTGCGCCTGTTCACCGAGCTGAACCGGTCGGGCACGGCCGTTATTATCGCGACACACGACCTTTCCCTGATGGATCAGGTCGATGCGCGGCGCATGATCCTCGAACATGGGCGGCTCGACATCTATGATTGATGCAAAGAACGCCTTGCAACGTAAGCTCGATGATGTCCGGGTGCGTCTGGAAGACCTCAAGGACATGCTGCTCGTTCGTATCGGCAAGCGCCGGAAACGTCAGGGACCGAGCCCGATTGTGCCCGATGGTAGTGTTACGGGCACCGCGCTTGTCATCGTGATCGCCATCATGACCTTTTTGGCATGCCTGACGATGGGAGGCGTGACGCTGGTTCGCGCCTCGGCTGCGGCCTGGCAGAGCCAGATCGCGCGTGAAGCCACAATCCAGATCAGGCCAGTCGATGGCCAGGATATGGAAAAGGCGCTGGCTCAGGCCAGCGAGATCGCCCGCGGTTTTGCTGGCGTCAAAGGCACGAGCATCATCGATAAGGATGCGACTGCGCGGCTGCTCGAACCATGGCTCGGCAGCGGCCTGAATATCGATGAACTGCCCGTGCCGCGCCTTGTCGTCGTCACCATCGACGAAAATGCACCGCCTGATTTTGAAACCATGCGCGCTGAAATCACACGCGCAATTCCGGCTGCGACTTTCGATGATCATCGCACCTGGGTCGACAGGCTTGTCTCCATGGCGCATACGACGGTGTTCGTGGGGACGGGCGTTCTCTCGCTTGTGGTCGCGGCGACCGTCTTAACCGTGATCTTTGCCACGCGGGGCGCAATGTCTGGCAACGGACATATTATCGAGGTGTTGCATTTCATAGGCGCGGAATCGAAATTTGTGGCGCGCGAGTTCGAATGGCATTTCTTCCGCACGGCATTGAAGGGAGCTCTGTGCGGCGGAGCTGCTGCGATGCTGGTGTTCCTGATCTTTTCCTGGTGGGCATCCAGCCATATGGCTACGCCCGAAGGCGATCAGGCGGCGGCCATGTTCGGCAACTTCGCTATCGGACGCAGCGGCTATGTCGGTGCTGCCGTCATCATCATTCTGGTCAGTTTCCTGACTATGCTGACCAGCCGCCTGACGGTGATCCGCCAGCTTGCAACCATGGACGGTCCGGGGGTACGCTCCGAATGAAGACCTTTTCCGATACGGGCGCTTTCAAGACACGATTTTCGGCTGCTTCTCCGACTTCTCGCCGCAATGCTGGCTATGATGGAAGAAGAGATGATATGCGAATCCCGCGAGCGCTATCGGGCGGGCACCGGTCAAATAACGATGCAGTGGCACAGAGGCAGACAGCAAACGGACTTTCTACAGGGGATGTTGTCTGGCGCCGGCGTCGGAACAGCGTTTCCCTGCAATCCTTTACAGTTGCATCCCGCAATTTCCTATGGTCTGTCATGATGCGCATGTTCAGACGTTTCCAGCCTGTTTCCATCATTCTGTTTATCATTCTTCTGATGTTCCTCGTCGGATTCGTTGTGTTCGGCGAGAAGGTCACCAGCATGCAGCCTCCGTCTATCGATGAGCCTGCCGATGCGATCATCGTTCTGACCGGCGGCCAGTCCCGAATTCAGGCTGCGGTCGATCTTCTGAAAGACAAGCGTGGAAAGCGGCTTTTGATAAGCGGCGTTCATCCGTCGACCAACGAAAAGGTGCTGCAGCGCACCACACATGCCGATCAAAGCCTGTTCGACTGCTGCGTCGATCTCGACCGGTCGGCGCTCAACACCGTCGGCAATGCCACGGAAAGCGAACGCTGGATCCGTACCAATAATTATCGCCGCGTGATCCTGGTCACCAACAACTACCATATTCCGCGCAGCACGCTGGAAATGTCCTATCTCATGAAGGATGTGGAATTCATTCCCTATCCGGTGGTGAGCGGGGAACGTCGCGAACATAGCTGGGTTGCCGAAGGCGATACGTTGCGCGTGCTCTTCATCGAATATGTGAAATATCTGGGCGCCGCCGTGCGTGTCGGCACGAGCGAGCTGTTTGGAAAACAGCCCAGGCAGAGCGCGACGGCGGGGAGCTGATCTCTCGTACGGATTACAATTTCCTGATGGAAATGCCCGATCTTCCTGATATATCGGTGCCGAAGCTTTCTGAAGAAAGTCCAGAATTCGCGCGTGTTCGTTTTCCGGAAGCCGGGAACGAAAATGCTTTAGCCAGGGTCTCCGCCGACTGATGCTTCTCTACCTGCGCTCTATCCTGTTCAATGCGGCGTTTTATATCTGCACGCTGGTCCAGATGATCGTCTACACGCCCTTTTATTTCCTGTTGCCCCGCAAGAAGGCCTGGATCGTGCCGAAGCTGTGGGCGCGGGTCAATCTCTGGCTGCAGAGGCACATTGCCGGCACCGACTATGTTGTCGACGGATTGGAGAATATCCCCGAAGGTGCCTATATCTGCGCCCCGAAGCACCAATCCGCCTGGGATACCTATGCTTTCCTGCCCTATCTCGATGATCCGGTGCTGATCCTGAAGCGGGAACTGATGCGCATCCCGCTTTTCGGCTGGTATATCGCCAAGATGCAGATGATCCCGGTCGATCGCGGTTCACGCGTCAAGGCGTTGCACTCCATCACCACGGGAGCGGAAAAGGCGATTGCGGAAGGGCGCCAGATTCTCATTTATCCCGAGGGCACGCGCCGGGCGCCGGGCGCTCCGCCCCAATATAAGTACGGCATCGTTCATCTCTACGAAGCGCTCAATATTCCGGTTGTCCCGATCGCGCATAATGCAGGCCTCTACTGGCCGCGCCGCAAGTTCCTGCGTTATCCGGGAACCATTCGCGCCCGCATTCTGCCGCCCATTCCGCCGGGCCTGCCGAAAGAAGAATTCCTCAAGAGATTGATCGAAACGACGGAAACGGCCTGCGACGAATTCCTGATCGCCGCCAGCCGAGATGCCAATCCTCCCCCGATGCCGCCGACAGCCGTTCAACGACTGAACGAACTCGGCGTTTAACCCTCACAGCATGTTAACGGCCTGATCACGTTCAATTGCGTTGCGAGAACGACAATTCGCCGCGTTTTCTAGAACTTTCGTTTTTCTTGCGTGCAACCTTGAAACCCGTTATCAGAGCCCGACACGAAAGGAC
>Ga0182748_1003105_pt1 | contig 14282 bp, 14 predicted proteins | sample eDN3rd37CKraftOP_FD_128877 | JGI IMG/M metagenome (GOLD analysis project Ga0182748, IMG submission 128877) | Enriched Organic Plus compost microbial communities from Emeryville, California, USA - eDNA 3rd pass 37_C Kraft OP (version 2) (version 2) ...
ACGATCTTGCGCGTCTCGCCGGTCTCGGGGTCGGTGCGCTGCAGCCGGGAGTCGATGATTTCGATCGCCGGGACGATATAGTCGGTCGCCTCGATGGCGTCCCACATCGTGCAGCCCGGCCCTCGCAGCGTTCGGCCCAGCACGAACGCAAGCTCCACCTCGATGCGAGGCTCGATGAAGCGATCGACGGGGATCTCGGCGCCATCCTGGAACAGCATGTCGTCCAGCAAGGCGCCGTAGTCCGGCTCGTTGATTCCCACCGAGGTTTGCATCGCCCTCGACGTCAGACCCACCTTGCGGCCGATCAGGCGCCGCCCCGCCGCCAGCTTCATGCGCACCCATTCGTGCTGGATGGCATAGGCCGCATCCAGGTCCAGGCCCGGGTATTCGCGGTGAAACTGGCGGATCTGGCTACGTTCGGCTTCCGCCCGGCTCAGGCTGGCAGCTGCCGAACGTATGGTCTTTTCGTCAAGCATGTCGATTCTCGTCTCGTGGGAATGGAGGATGAAGACCGGCGTCCCACCCTAGAAGAGCTTGCGCATGCCGATGCCGAAGCCGTCCGGATCGGCGCCCACGGCTCCGGGCGCCACGGTGGCCGCCGCCGCGAACAGCGGCACCTGCGACGCGTTGTTGTTCCACACCTTGCCGTAGGTCGCGTATAGCGAGGTCTGCTTGGACAGCGAATACACGTAGCCGACGCCGAGTATCTGGGCCTTGCCCGTGGCCGCACCCGGATTGTTGAACGTCATCTGTCCGTACTGGAGGCGGAAATTGCCCGCGCCCCATGGCATCGTGCCGCCCAGCCACCAGTGCTTGGCCGTATTGCCGCCGCCGGGGGGATCTATCTGCGCATATCCGCCGCCGAGCTTGGCCACGGTGAAGTCGTAGTTGCCGCCGATAATGAAGTCTTTGCGCAGCTGCGTATCCGTGCCGGCATTGACCAGTGTCTCGACCCCCTGGAAGCCTACCGACAGCACCACCGGACCTTTCTTGTAATCGCCGCCTATGCCATACAGGCGGCCTTCGGCCTTCGGCGAACTGGTTTTCTCCGCGCCGGCGCTCACCACTCCGCGCACCACGAACCCGGCCATGTTCGGCGAGGTGTAGTACACGGCGTTGCTGGCGCGGTGCAGGTTCTCGGCGTTGCCGCCGTTCAGCCTCACCTGCGTCAGGTTGCTGCCGTACAACCCCAGGGCAAAGTTGTCGGTAGCCAGTGACGTATTGAAAAACGGCGTGTACCAGCGGCCAAGCATCACCGAGCCATACGGCGTGTCCAGGCCTACGTACGAGATCCGGTTGAACCCCACCCCCGAGGTCGTGCTGCCGGGTTGGCCGATATACGACGTGGCCGCACCCGTATCGAGCGAGATCGCCTGCTCCAGATTGAAGACCGCCTTGATCCCGTTGCCCAGGTCTTCCGAACCGCGCATCCCCCACCGGGAGCCGCTCAGAAAGCCGTTCTGCAACCGGCCCTGGCGGCCATTGACGCCATTGTCATCGAACGACACACCCGCGTCCGCTATGCCATACAGCGTCACGCTCGATTGCGCGAAAGCAGGTGCTGCCCCCAGCATCAGTACCGCAAACAGCAATTTCTTTTTCATTTCTCCTCCAGGCCATAGTAGGTATCGATTTGTTGGACGGCGTCGGCACCACTGCCGCTTGCCCGTTTTGACGAACCCAAAATATGGGACATCATTCCTACTTGATACAAATCATGAACCCGTAAAATGATACTGTCAATTCATATTACGAGACTAGTTGAAAACCCCTAAGACATACCTTGACCAAAAGAGAGCGTTTTAAGGAATTCACTGCCCGATTTATGGGATCATTTATCCCATGAGAGTTCTTCGAGAAAGGCCAGGCCATGCAAGACGACCTTCCAGCTCCCGCGCAACTGCCGCCCAGCGCGCCGCGCGAGCCTCTCCATGTCCGCCAGATCCGCTGCGAAGGGTTTCGGCGCGGCGATGGCCTGTTCGATGTCGAGGCCCATCTGCTGGATACGCGGCCTGCCGCCGCCGACCGCTACGGCTACGGCAACGGCCAGGCCGATCGCATCGTGCATGACATGTGGTTGCGCCTGACCGTAGGTCTCGACTTCACCATCCGTAACGTGGAGGCCGCCATGCCCGGCACGCCTTTCGACGTCTGTCCGCACGTGCTCGACGCATTCAAGACGCTGGTGGGCGTCACCATAGGCAAGGGCTGGCGCCGCGAGGTCGACGCGCGCGTGGGTGGCGTGCTGGGATGCACGCATTTGCGCGAGCTGCTCGCTCCCATGGCCACCGTCTGCTACCAGACCATGGGCGTATGGAAGAAAAACCAGGGAACGCCCGCTTCGGCCCCCGCCTCGCGCCCCCATTTTCTGGACGGCTGCAAGACCTGGGCAACCGATGGCGAAGTCGTCGCCCGCCTGTATCCGCAATTCAGCACCGCCCGGCAGGACGCCGACGCCCAGCCGTCGGCCGCATCGGATCCGGCGCGACGACGGCGGCCGCGCTAGCTTCGGATCCGCTGCGCGGCGCCTTGGGTTCCGGCATTCCTCTCCATGGCGCGTCCGGCGGCCGCCGGGATCAGACCGGCGGCGAGAAAGCCGTAGCCTTCAAGAGGGTGCTGCTGATCGAATTGACGATAGGGCCGTTCGCCTCGGTCGCCGCGCGAATGCGCGGCCATTCGGCATCGGCGCCCAGCGCCGCCCACGCGTGCTCCCGGTCGGCCATCGACGACCAGCGCAGCATGTAGATCAAGTCGTTGTTCGACTCGCCTATCGCCACGGTCCAGAAGCCGACAGGCTGGAATCCGTGCCGCGCGAACAGCGCCAGCACCGAATTGGCGAATCGGTCCAATACGTCGGGCAGCCGCCCGGGGGCGCAATGATAGGTGCGCATTTCATACCACATGGTCGGTTCGGGCCTCGGCATGGGATGGCGGCAACAACCGGTAGACGCGGGCGGCGGTACCACGAAAGAGCGCGTCGCGCTCGGCGGCCGGCCAATGGGCGGTCAGCCGCTTGAAGGCGTTCCACAGCGTGGCGTAGCTCATCGCGCCCTTGTCCATCGGAAAATTGCTTTCGAACATGCAGCGCGACGGGCCGAAGGCTTCCATGCAAACCTCGAAGTACGGACGCCACGCCGAAGCCAGTGCTGCCGACGAGGCGGGCTGGTCGGCCTCTTCCACGCCTTGCGAGAGCCCGAACACTCTCATGCCCAGGCCGCCGAACTTGACGACGATGTTGGAACAGCCCGCCACGCCGGCCAGCGCCCCGCGCCATTCGTCCAGGGCCTGGCCGGGATGGCCGGCATATGGCCCGACCCCGAGGACGCCGCCGAGGTGGTTGACGATGATCGCGGTATCCGGACAGGCGCGCGCCAGCGCCGCCAGCTCGTCCAGTTGCGTGTGGTAGAGCCAGACATCGAACGACAGGCCGAGGCGCCCCAGCAGCGCGACCGCTTCGCGCAGCGCAGGCTGCGACAGCATGCCGGCCTCGATCGCCCGCTTGGGCGGCCGCAATTGCATGCGCAGTTGTTCGTCGGCGTGCCAGCTTGCCGAATTGCGCACCCCCTTGAACCGGCTTCCGGCCGCGGCCAGATGTGCGTGCAGCACCGGCTCGACGGCCGCCCCCAGCCCCAGGTCCGCATAGCCCACGATGCCGGCCGCTATGGCGTGCCCTGCGGCTGCCGCCTCCCGGCCCTGAGCGACGGCGAACACGGTTTCGCCCACTGGTCGTTGCGTTTCGTCGCCATGGTCGCGATACGAGGCCGTGCACTCCACGAACACGGTGGCGTCGACGCGGTGGCCCGTGGCATCGGCCAGGTAGTCCGGCCACAGATACGCGCCGTCGGGCCGCCGCCAAAGATGGTGATGGGCGTCCACGATCGGCAGTTCGGGTTCCAGTATCTCTTCGCGCGCGCGGGCCAGCCAGGCTGCATCGATGATCCGCCCGCGCACCGCCGAGCCGGGCATGGACGTGGCCGCCATCACTCGACGCCGAAAGCCAGCTTGGCCTGGCTGACCAGTTCCCGGTATTGCCTGTCGGTCCTGCGTATGAAATCCGAAAACTCCTTGCCTTTCAGGGGCGGCGCGGGCTCGGCGCCGGTAGGCTCGATCGCCTTGAAATAATCGGGTGTCGCGGCCACGTCGGCACAGGCTTCGGTCAGCAGATCGATGATTGCCGGTTCGGTTCTGGCCGGCGCCAATATGCCCTGCCAGGTGGTCATGACGAAGTCGGGATAGCCATGCTGCGCGAACGCCGGCTGCATGGGCGTCCCGGGCGACGGCACGGCCCCTGTCATGCCTATGGGCTTGAGCCGTCCTGCATCGATGAAAGGCCGCATTTCCGCCGCGCCGCCGAACACCATGTCGACCATGCCGCCCACCGTGTCATTGATGGCGGGCGCCGAACCCTTGTAGGGTACGTGGACGATATTCGTGCCCGTTTTCTGCTTGAACATTTCTCCCGCGAAATGCAGGATGGTGCCGGTGCCGCCGGAGGCATAGGTCAGTTTGCCCGGCCTGGACCTGGCCAGGGCGACCAGCTCTTGCAGGTTGTCGGCCGGCACCTTTGCATTGACAGCCATGTAGATCGAGCTGCTGCGCACCCTGGCAAGGGGGGTGAAATCGTCGTAGGTATAAGGCAGATTCTTGTGCGTCAGCTGGACCAGCACGAACGAATCGGAAGCGAACAGCAGCGTGTAGCCGTCCGGCTCGGCCCTGGCCACGGCCTCGATGGCGATGACGCCGCTGGCGCCGGGACGATTGTCCACCACGACCTGGCCTTTCAGCTTCTCGCCCAGCGCCATGGCAAACACCCGCGCGGCCCGATCGATCGCCCCGCCGGGCACGAACGGCACGATCAATTTGATCGGCTTGGACGGATACCCCTGGGCCTGGACGCCGAACCCCAGGACAGACAGAATCACGACTGCAAACGTCCGGATCAATATGCTCATTTTTTGGAATCCATAGTTCAATATTCGGCTATTCTGTTCCCAGACAACGGAGCTCGCAATGAATCCGTACCTAGCGAATTCCCCTACACGAACCGTCCAAGGAGACCGCCGTGAGCCCTGACCGCCCATCCCCCGAACCCGACGCCGTATCGGCGCCTTTCTTCGCGGCCCTGGCCCAGGGGCGGCTCTTTCTGCAGTGCTGCAAGGCCTGCTCGACATGGCAATTGGGCGCGCTTGCCTGCCATGGCTGCGATGCGCCGGAGCCCGAATGGCTGCCGGCCAGCGGCCGCGGCACGATAAGCGCGCTGACGCGCATGCACATCGCCTACCAGCCAGCGTTCAAGGCCGACATTCCCTACGACGCCGCGACGGTCGAACTGGAAGAGGGCCCGCGCATCCACGCCAGCATCGTCGGCGCAAAGCCAACCGAGGCGCGGATCGGCCTGCCCGTCGTCTTGAAGATCGACGTTCTTGCCACGGGTATATCGGTGCCGGTGTTCGAACCGGCGGAGTGAGGCGGGCGACGGACCGGTTGTTCGCATGCGCAACCGGCGCCCCGAAAGCGCCGCATTCGTCAGGCGCCGGGCGACACCAGCAGGCAGGCGTGGTGATCGAACTGTCCTCCCTCGTTGGTGATCAATATCAGGCCATTGGGACATTGCCGCTCTCCGGCCTGGCCCCTTGCCTGGCACACGGCTTCGGCGATGGGCGTCATGCCTTGCAGGTAATAGCCCGACAAATGTCCGCCGCCGGTATTCACCGGCAGCACGCCCCCCGGACCCGTATCGCCGCGCGCCACCAGATGGGCGGCCTCTCCGGCCTCGCATAGTCCATATTGCTCCAGCATCAGCAGGGTATTGATGCTGAACGCATCGTAGATCTGGCACTGGGTCACGTCCCGCGGTCCGGCCCCGGCCATGCGGTAAGCCATGCCGGCGGCAAGGGCCGCGCCTTCTTCCGGGTACGGACAGCCGCGCTGGTCGGGATGATTGCCATGCCCCTGCCCGAAGCCCAGCACATGAACGGGCGGCTGCCGCAGGTCGCGGGCGTCTTCGACGCTCGCGACGATCACGGCGATCGCCCCATTGACGGGAATCGCGCAGTCGTAAAGGCGAAGCGGTTCGGCCACATAGCGCGCGGCCAGGTAAGCCTCGAGCGTCAGCGGATCGCGGAAAACCGCGCGCGGGTTCATCGCCGCCCATTTCCGCGTGGAAACCGCCACCGCACCCAATTGCTCCGGCGTTACGCCATAGCGCTGCATGTACCGGCTGGCCACCAGCGCGTGCGAGGCGGCTCCGCCGATCAGGCCCGCCGTATAGCGCAGGCCGGCAATGCCCTCGACGGTCTTGACGCGGCCGAAGGTCTCGCTGATGCGCTTGTCGGGCTTGAGCGCGGCGTCCGCGAAAACGCACACCACATATCGGGCCGCGCCCACGGCAACCGCCATGGCGGCGGTCTGCACGCCGGCGATGGAACTGGCGCCGTCGCACAGGATCACCTGTGCCAGGCGCAGATCGCGCAGGCCCGCCAGCGCCAAATGCGACAGACCGAACGAACTTTCGGATGCGGCGCCACTGCGATGCAACATGCAGCCGTCGATGTCGCCCGGCGCCAGTCCGGCGTCGGCCAGGGCATCGCGAATGGCCATTGCCGCCAGCATGGGCGCCGCGGCGGATTCGGTGCGGGTCAGGCCCGCCAGGCCCAACCCCACGATAGCCGCACTCGGGCGCGTGGTCATGGCTCAGATCAGGAAGGCGAGGTTGCGGATCGGCTCGGCATTGTTGACCAGCAGAACCTTCTTCTGCTGCATGCGCAATCCGCCATCCTCGCGCCGCAGCCGGTACAGCGTGCGGCCGCACCAGACGTTCTGCTCGCCATGCCGTACCTCGATGAGCAGGAAATTGGCCGCCGCCCTCACGTCCGCGCCATCTTCGGACTCCAGTTCTATGTTCGAGACGACCCGGCGCATGCGCGATGCCGGCGACTGGGCGTGGCGCTGCCCGGTCTTGAGCTGCTGGATACGGCTGGCGATGCGGGAGCGGTTGTCGTAGATATAGGAAACCTGGCGCGTCGGATCGGCATTGTCGTCATTGGCCGGCACCCAGTAGAGCGCATCGTCGGTCCACAATGCCTCCCACTCCTCATAGCGATGTTCATCCTGCAGGCGCGCCTCGCGGTAAATGAACTCGACGATGCTGGAATCGATACTCACTTGCCTGCTCCCATGACCTTTTTGTATTGGCGCCAGAACGCGCGCTGCGTGGTTTCGTCCATCAGGCCGGCGGTGCGCGTTCCGTCCGGCTGCAATTCCTCGGTGTGCAGGCCGCGCTTGAGCACCAGCCACTCCGGATGCAGGTTGTTGATCGATTTCTGGGCCCGCTCGGATACTTCGGTGTCGTCGGCAATGATGAAGCCGGCCGGCCCGACCGCGCCCTCGCCCCGGCGTAGGGTGCGTTCGTTGAGCTCTTCCCCACCCTTGAGCATGACCGGCGTGGTCCAGTGGATGGTTTCCTTTTCCGAGATGGGCTGGGCCACCATGATGGCCATCTCGGCCAGGAACAGGTTCGGGAATATCGCCGTATGCGGCGGCCCGTCGATCATGCGGCGGCGCGCCTCTTCCGGCCCATAGGCGGCATTCATGGCCGCTACGTACCTGGGCAGGCGCGACTCCTCGATGTTGCCGCTCCAGCGCAGCGTCGTGCCCTTGTCGCGATAATCGGTGGCGTGATCGATCTCGGAATGCCCGTTGCCCAGGTCGCGCACGCGCGCGGGCGACGATTCCCGGCGATCGCGCACCGTGGCGAACCGCCGGTTGGCGCGCATCAGCGAGCCATGCACGAAAGGCGCGTGATAGCCGTCGACCTGGTTCTCGACGATCATCTTCCAGTTGGCGCGAATACGCGTCTTCATCCACCCGGCGCTCAGTTCGATCTCGCCCTGCGGCGACAGATTGCAGATCATGTCGATCGATTCTTTCGCCCGCCCGAGGTGTTCGTCCAGGCTGACGCCCGTGGCCGCCAGGCTGGCGAAGACAAAGCCGCGGTATTCCCCGACACGGGGCAGCCGCACGAGTCCCAGCGCCGCCTTGTCGAACGATTGATCGTAGCCCCCCGGACCGGGGACGGTCTTCAGTTCGCCGTTCATGGCAAACGACCATCCATGGTAAGGACAGGTCAGCCGATCGCCGTGCCCCGCGGGTTCGTGGCAGACCTGCGACGAGCGGTGGGTGCATCGATTGTGCAGAACGTAGACCTTGCCATCGGTGTGGCGCGCCATGATGACCGATTGCAGGCCGACGGCCTTGGTCGCGTAATCGCCGGGCTGCGGCACCTCGCTGGCGTGCCCCACGTAGACCCAGCCGGTGGCGTACATGGTCGCCAATTCGTCGTGGAACACCGCCGGATCGGCGTAGAGCGAAGCATGGACCCGGTCGTTTTCGATCAGCCGATCGTAGTCGATCGAGCTGCGCGCGAACGCTTCGGCCTCCGTGTGAATGGGAATGGCAGACATGGTTTTCCTCCTGAGAGATATCAGCTTTTGCTATTCGACTTCGATTGCCCAGGGCATCTTGTCGCGCAGCAACTCCTTGATGCGCTTCTTGTCGATCTTGTTCGTATTGCCCTGCGGCAGGGTGTCGAAGACCTCGACATGCTTGGGCGTTTCGTATTTCGCCACGTAGTGTTTGCAGTGCGCGATCAGTTCGTCGGGGCGCACCCGCGCGCCGGGCACCAGGGACACCGCGGCGACGACGGCCTCGCCCCATTCGGGATGCGGCATGCCGACCACCACCGCCTCGCGCACGGCCGGATGCTCCGCCAGCGCATTCTCGACCCCGAGGGGATAGACGTTCATGCCCCCCGATATGATCATGTGTTTCTTGCGATCACCCAGGTAGATGTACCCACGCTCGTCCATGCGGCCGAAGTCGCCGGTGCGCAGCCAAGGCAGCGCCAGGGCCTCGGCGGTTTCCTCGGGGCGGTTCAGGTAGCCGCTCATCAGCGTTTCGCTGCGGATCCAGACCGTGCCGAGTTCTCCGCGCGGCAGTTCACTGCCGTCGTCGCCGCGGATCGATACATCGGCATGCAGCAGCGGACGCCCCACCGAGGTCAACAGTTCAGGCTCTCCCTGCAAGGCCAGGCGGTGGTCCGAGTCCCGCAGCGCGGCGACCGCGCCGGCCGATTCCGACACGCCATAGCGCTGCATGAAGGTACACCCCAGCGTGTCGTAGGCCGTGCGGATCAGCGCCGGCGTTATCGGCATGGTCCCGTAGCAGACCTGCTTGAGCGACGAGACATCGTAATGGCCCGATCTGATCTCGTCGATCAAGCGGCGAAGTATGGTCGGAATCACCGTGATCGTCGTGACGCGATGTTCGGCGACCAATTCCAGGAACCGCACGGTATCGTAGTCGTCGAGCACGGTCGTCATGCCCGTGAGCATGTTGAAGCAGACCTGGAAGATATTGATGCCGGCCGGGTTGGTGACGTACAGCCGCACGTCGTCGGGGCCATAGTTGTTGGCCATGACGTTGTGGATGGCGCTTTCGCAGATCGCGCGCTGCGAGAGTATGGCCCCCTTGGGCAGGCCGGTCGTACCCGAGGTGTAGCCGATCATGGCCCAGTCTTCGTCGCCCAGCGGCGGATAGTCCGGTTCGCGGTCGTTGGCCGCCAGCAGCGCCTCGTAGTCGTAGTCGAGCCCGTGGTGGGGACCGAAGCCGATGAGCTTGACCCCCGCACCGCGCAATTCGTCCAGGTGCTCGGCAAGCTGCGGAACCCGGTCCGCCGCGATGATGAGCGCCTTCAGGTCGCAGTCGCGGATCGTGTGCAGCATTTCCCGCGTCGAGTACCGCCAGTTCACCCCCGCGCGCACGATTCCTGTCTTCAGGCAGGCAAACCAGTGTTCCGCCAGTTCGATGCGGTTCATCGACAGAATGCCGGTGACGTCGCCCTTGCGTATGCCCAGCGATTGCAGCGCGGCGCCCAGGCGGGACGAGCGCCGGTGCATGTCGGTCCAGGTGCGATGGGTATCCCTGTGGATGAAAGCAGTCTTGTCGGGATAACTGCTGGCGCATCGCGGGATGAAATCTCGGAGGAACATGGAGCAACACTACCTATCAGGATTGCAGGATGAGCCCGCAGCGGCGGGCATGCCGAAACGCTCTAGACATTGACCACCAGCCGGCCCCGGACCTCGCCAGCCAGCAAACGCCGGGCCGCCTCGGGCGCTTCGGCAAGCGCTACCGCGCCCGTGATGCGATCGAGCTTGCCAAGATCGAGATACTGTTCAAGCAGCCGCCACGCGGCGTTCCTGGCGGACCGGGGCGCCATCACGCTGTCCACGCCGTGCAGCGCGACGCCGCGCAAGATGAACGGGGCCACCGTGGCGGGAAAGTCCATGCCCTGCGCCAGGCCGCAGGCGGCGACAGCGCCGCCATACTGTGTCTGCGCGCAGGCATTGGCGAGGGTGTGGCTGCCTACCGCGTCTACCACGCCGGCCCAGAGTTCCTTTTGCAACGGCTTGCCGGGAGCGGCCAGTTCCGCTCGATCGACGATCCCGGCCGCTCCCAGCGCATGCAGATAATCGGCTTCGCCGGCGCGGCCGGTGGAAGCCACAACCTCGAACCCCAGGCGCGACAGCAGCGCAATGGCGACGCTGCCCACGCCCCCGGCGGCTCCGGTCACCAGCACGCGCCCGTGATCCGGCTGCAGACCGTGCTTTTGCAGTGCCATGACGCATAGCGCGGCCGTATAGCCGGCGGTGCCTATCGCCATCGCCTGCCGGGACGACAAGGCGGCGGGCAGTCTTGTCAACCAGTCTCCGCGCACCCGGGCCTTTTGTGCCAGGCCGCCCCAATGGCGCTCTCCGACACCCCAGCCGTTCAGCACCACCGCATCGCCAGGCCGCCATTGCGGATGATGGCTGTCTTCGACCACTCCCGCGAAATCGATGCCGGGCACCATGGGAAAGGCGCGGACCACCGGCGCCTTGTCCGCGATGGCCAGCGCATCCTTGTAATTGAGCGTCGAATGCTCGATGCGCACGACCACGTCCCCGTCGGGCAGTTGCGCCTCGTCGAGTTCGCTCACGCCCACCGTCTGCACGGTATCGGTCTTCTGGATCAGCAAGGCACGAAACATGGTTTTCCTATTCGGCGGTAATACGGGCTTTTTCTATCACTTCCCGGTACCGGCCGCTCTGGGTTCTCAAGTAGGCCGCGGTTTCGGAAGGGCCGGCGATGGCGCTTATCATGCCGGCGGTATCGGCCACCTTGCGGAATTCCGGCGTCCGGGCGGCAGCGACGATTTCGTCGGCCAGGCGCTGCGCGACCCCGGGCGGCAGCCCCGCGGGAGCGAGCACCCCGGCCCATCCCGCGGCGAAGAACCCCGGATAGCCGCTTTCGGCCACGGTGGGAACGTCCGGCAAGGTGGGATAGCGGACATCGCCGGTGTACGCCAGCGCCTTGACATCTCCGCTTAGCACCAGCGGAATGACCTCGGAGACGCCCGTGACCGCCAGTTCGATGTGCCCGGCCATGGCGTCCAGCACGGCTGGCTTGGTACCTTTGTAGGGTATGTGCGCGATGTCTATCCCCGCGGCGAGGTTGAACCGTTCGCCGGTGATGTGAAGAACGGTGCCGGTGCCGCCCGACCCGTATCTCAGCTTGCCGGGATTGGCTTTGGCCATCGAGATCAACTGCTGGATGTTGCCGGCCGGCAATCTCTTGTTGGCAACGAAGAGCATGGGTGTATATCCCACTCGCGCCAGGGGCTCGAGATCACGCTCGACCTTGACGGGAAAATCCTTGTGCAGCAGCGGCTGGACGATGACGGCGTCGGTTCCCCATAGCAAGGTGTAGCCATTGGCCGGCGCGTGCGCGACGTCCTCTATGGCGATGGCGCCGCTGCCGCCGGGCTTGTTCTCGACGATGACCGAAACCTTCAGCCTGGACTGCATCGCGTTCGCAAGCGTGCGCGCGAGATTGTCCGACGTGCCTCCCGGCGCGAAGGGAACCAGGATCTTGATCGGCCGGGACGGGAAGCTCGCCTCCGCTGCCTGAACCTGGGCCGGGCCCAGGCAGAGGCCCATCATGCCAGCAGCGATCATCGCGAAGAACTTCATCAGGCGTCTCCAGAGGCCGGACCGGCCGCACGCTCTGATCAGCGTGTCTCCAGGCATTATTTCACAGCATATCGGGAATTTCAATCCATTTTTCGGTAATAAAATCCTTGGTGCGATGTCAGTCCGACGGCGGGTCGGCCAAGCGCCTTGCGGGGTCAACGGGCGCTCATGCGGCCGTTCTCCGCTCAGCGGCGCAGCAGCTTGAAGGCGATGTCCCGGCCAAGCTGCTGCCGCGCCGCCAGCCGTATCCACAAGAGCGCGAGCGGCTCGAGCGTGCGGGATTCCGACAACGGCCCGGCACATACCGCCTCGAACCCGATATCTTCGGCCAGTTGGCGAGCCACGGCGCAGCTTGACGCATCGTCGCCGCAATAGAACATGGTCGGCCGTTCCGCCCCGTAGCGGGAATCGGCCAGATTCCCGTACCCGGTGGTATTGAAAATCTTCACGATGTTGGCCTGCGGTAGCCAGGCGGCTATTTGTTCGCCTCCCGAGACGGTATGGCCGATCGCCAGTTGCAGGCCGGGCGCAAGCGGATTAGTGGCATCCAGCATGACGCGTCCGGACACCCTCGACGCGATACGAGCGCACAGTTCCGGCACACCCCCCCATGGCACCGCCAATACCCCGGCATCGAAGGGGCCGACCTCGTCGATCCCGACGACGGGAATACCCGTGTCGGCAGCCAATGCCCGCACGCGCGCACCGGCGGGGTCGCGCGACGCGAACGTCACGCAATGCCCGATTCTCTTCCAGCATCCGGCCAGCGCTTGCCCGACGGCTCCGGTTCCAAACATGACGATGTCCACACGACCTCCCGATCAAAAGACAGGCGTCGCCCGAAAGCAGCCATTGCAGCCTGCGTCCCCGGCGCGGCCAGCGGCCGCGGGGCAAGGCCGGAACAACCCGCCGAGCCATTTATTTCGTGCGCGGCATTCGATTTCATCTTATTCTATATCCAAAATATAGAATATAAATCCCGTTTTTTGGCACAAAATAATATCAACGTGAGTCGAGGCATCCATGTCGAATCCAATGTCCGGACAAACGCCGGCCATGGCGCTCGCCGGAGACCATGAAACCTTCCCGCAGGCCTTCATGGCGGCCGCAAGACAATTGGCGGACCACGAAGCCTATATAGAGGGCAGCCGCCGGCTGACCTACGCCCAATGGGCGCGCGATGCGGCCAGCCTGGCCACGCATCTGTCCCGGTTGGGCGTCGTGCCCGGCAGCGTCGTCATCATCCATTTGCCGACTTCCATCGACTATGCCGTCTGCCTGGCCGCGGTCATGCTGATAGGCGGCGTCGGGTCCGGAATGAATACGCGGCTCGGGCCGAGGGAATGCGCCGCCATCATCGAACGATGCCGGCCGGCGGTCGTCATCACCGAAGATGGCACCGAACTGCCGCCGGCCAGCGTGGCTTTCGCGACCCTTCGCCGCGGCGAACTGGCCGGGGCATTGAAGAGCCCTTCGCTTGCCCGCCACTACGATGCCGGGTGCGCCAGCGACCCCGCCGTCATCGTCTGGACAAGCGGCACCACCGGCAATCCGAAAGGCGCCTGGTACGACCATGCCAACCTGAAGGCAGCCGTGCGCACCGCCGGCATCATGAGCGCCGCCTTCGACCGGCGATCGTCGACGACGCCCTTCGCCCATGCCGGCTATATGAGCAAGATTTGGGATCAACTGGCCTACGCCAAGACGATCATCATCCTTCCTGCGCCCTGGAAGGCGGCCGAGGCCCTCGAACTGTGGCAAGCCGAGAACATTACGGTCGCCGCCTGCGTGCCCACGCAATGGGCCAAGCTGCTCGAACTCGAGGAAATGACCCCTTCGAGCCTGCCGCACGTGCGGCTGGGCTTTACCGCCACCGCGCCGGCATCGGCCGAGCTGATCGAACAGATCATCGAGCGCCTCGGCCGTCCCGTCATCAGCCGCTACGGGATGACGGAGTCTCCCTCCATCAGCGGCACGGATCCGGGCGATCCGCCGGAAGTGCTTGTCCACACGGTCGGGCGCGCCCAGGACGGTATAGAAATACGGATAACCGACGATACCGGCGCTTCGCTGCCGGCGGGCGAAGTCGGCGGCATCCGGGTGCGCGGCCCCTGTGTCATGCGGGGCTATTGGAACGATCCGGAGATGACGGCCAACTCGCTCACCAGCGACGGCTGGCTCATCACCGGCGATCTTGGCTATTTCGACCCC
>Ga0182748_1003109_pt1 | contig 14267 bp, 9 predicted proteins | sample eDN3rd37CKraftOP_FD_128877 | JGI IMG/M metagenome (GOLD analysis project Ga0182748, IMG submission 128877) | Enriched Organic Plus compost microbial communities from Emeryville, California, USA - eDNA 3rd pass 37_C Kraft OP (version 2) (version 2) ...
CCGAACTTGCTCGACAGCACCGTCGTGATGGCCGCCGTCAACGTCGTTTTGCCGTGGTCAACGTGACCAATCGTACCCACGTTCACGTGCGGCTTGGTACGTTCAAACTTGCCTTTTGCCATGATCTCTATCCTTTGACTTTCAAGGAAACTTGGATGTTTGCCGCGCTGCCCTGAGGCAGACGCGGCGAGGGTTGTTTACTTGGCCCGAGCGGCGATGACTTCGTCAGCGACGTTCTTCGGAGCCTCGGCGTAATGCTTAAATTCCATCGTGTAGGTCGCACGGCCCTGCGTCAGCGAACGCAGGTTCGTGGCGTAGCCGAACATCTCGGCCAGCGGCACCTCGGCCTTGATGACCTTGCCGCCGCCAACCATGTCGTCCATGCCCTGGACCATGCCGCGACGGGACGACAGGTCGCCCATCACGGTGCCGGCGTAGTCTTCGGGCGTTTCGACTTCAACGGCCATCATGGGTTCGAGCAGCACAGGGCTGGCCTTGCGCATGCCTTCCTTGAACGCCATGGAACCAGCCATCTTGAACGCGTTTTCGTTCGAGTCCACGTCGTGGTACGAACCGAAGAACAGCGTGACCTTGACGTCCACGACCGGATAGCCGGCCAGGATGCCCGACGGCAGGGTTTCCTGGATGCCCTTGTCCACCGCGGGGATGAATTCGCGCGGCACCACGCCGCCCTTGATGGCGTCCACGAATTCGTAGCCGCCGCCCGGTTCCAGCGGTTCCAGCTTGATCACGACGTGACCGTACTGGCCGCGGCCGCCCGACTGCTTGACGAACTTGCCTTCGACTTCTTCGCAGGTCTTGCGGATGGTTTCGCGGTAGGCCACCTGGGGCTTGCCGACGTTGGCTTCCACGCCGAATTCGCGCTTCATGCGGTCGACGATGATTTCCAGGTGCAGCTCGCCCATGCCCGAAATGATGGTCTGGCCGGATTCTTCGTCGCTGCGCACGCGGAACGACGGATCTTCCTGCGCCAGGCGCGACAGCGCCAGGCCCATCTTTTCCTGGTCGGCCTTGGACTTGGGTTCCACGGCCTGCGAAATCACGGGCTCGGGGAACTCCATGCGCTCCAGCGTCACGTGCGAATCGACGTCGCACAGCGTTTCGCCGGTGGTCACGTCCTTCAGGCCCACGACGGCGGCGATGTCGCCGGCCAGAACTTCCTTGATTTCCTCGCGGTTGTTCGCGTGCATCTGCAGGATGCGGCCGATGCGTTCCTTCTTGCCCTTGACCGGGTTGTAGACCGTGTCGCCCGATTTCAGCACGCCCGAGTAGACGCGCACGAAGGTGAGCTGGCCGACGAACGGGTCGGTCATGAGCTTGAACGCCAGCGCGGAGAACTTCTCGCCGTCGTCGGCCTTGCGCTTGACTTCGTTGCCGTCGTCGTCGGTGCCTTCGACCGGCGGGATGTCGACCGGCGAGGGCAGGTAGTCGATGACGGCGTCGAGCATGCGCTGCACGCCCTTGTTCTTGAAGGCGGTGCCGCACAGCATCGGCTGGATTTCGCCGGCGATGGTGCGCTGGCGCAGGGCCTGGTTGATCTCGGCTTCGTCCAGCTCGCCGGTCTCGAGGTACTTGTTCATCAGTTCCTCGGACGACTCGGCGGCGGCCTCCACCAGCTTCTCGCGCCATTCCTCGGCGGAAGCCTGGAGCTCGGCCGGGATGTCTTCGTAGTCGAACTTGGTGCCCTGGCTGGCTTCGTCCCAAATGATCGCCTTCATCTTGATGAGGTCGATCACGCCCTTGAAGGTGTCTTCGGCGCCGATCGGGATCACGATGGGCACGGGGTTGGCGCGCAGGCGCGTCTTCAGCTGGTCATAGACCTTGAAGAAGTTGGCGCCGGTGCGGTCCATCTTGTTGACGAACGCCAGGCGCGGCACGCCGTACTTGTTGGCCTGGCGCCACACGGTTTCCGACTGCGGCTGCACGCCACCCACGGCGCAGTACACCATGCAGGCGCCGTCCAGCACGCGCATGGAACGCTCCACCTCGATGGTGAAGTCCACGTGTCCCGGGGTGTCGATGATGTTGATGCGGTGCTCGGGGTAGTTGCCGGCCATGCCACGCCAAAACGCCGTCGTAGCAGCCGACGTAATGGTGATGCCACGCTCTTGCTCTTGTTCCATCCAGTCCATGGTGGCGGCGCCATCATGCACTTCGCCAATCTTGTGATTGACGCCGGTGTAGAACAGGATGCGTTCGGTCGTGGTGGTTTTCCCTGCATCGATGTGCGCAGAGATACCAATGTTGCGATAGCGCTCGATCGGGGTTTTGCGGGCCATGGTGGGTTAGTCCTTAAATTACCAGCGGAAATGGCTGAAGGCCTTGTTGGCCTCGGCCATCTTGTGCGTGTCTTCGCGCTTCTTCATCGCGGCGCCACGACCTTCGGCGGCGTCGATCAGTTCGCCAGCAAGACGCAGGTCCATCGACTTCTCGCCACGCTTCTTGGCGGCTTCACGGAGCCAACGCATAGCCAGGGCCAGGCGGCGCACGGGGCGCACTTCAACCGGCACTTGGTAGTTGGCACCGCCAACGCGGCGGCTCTTCACTTCGACGATGGGCTTGATGTTGTTGATCGCCGTGCTGAAAACCTCGAGCGGCTCCTTGCCGGTCTTGGCTTGCACTTGCTCGAGGGCGCCGTAGACGATGCGCTCGGCGACGGCCTTCTTGCCGTCCAGCATGACGACGTTCATGAACTTGGCGAGCTCGACGCTGCCGAACTTGGGATCGGGCAGAATCTCGCGCTTGGGTACTTCGCGACGACGGGGCATTGTTGCTTCCTTGTGTCTGTTCAGTTGAACCGTGTTTCCTACACGGCCATGGCCGCCCAACGGGACGACCCCTTACGTGCCGCGCACCTGCCTGTACGGGTCGGCGCGGTTGCACATCTTCCTTCGTGACGGACCTCCGCCACCAAGGGGTACTGCGTGATACTGCTTGCTATCAAGCCTTCTTCGGACGCTTGGCGCCGTACTTCGAGCGGGCCTGCTTGCGGTCCTTGACGCCTTGCAGGTCGAGGGAACCGCGCACGATGTGGTAGCGCACACCGGGCAAGTCCTTCACACGACCGCCACGCACCAGAACCACCGAGTGCTCCTGCAGGTTGTGGCCTTCGCCGCCGATGTACGAAATGACTTCGTAACCGTTGGTCAGGCGAACCTTGGCGACCTTGCGCAGAGCGGAGTTCGGCTTCTTGGGGGTGGTGGTGTACACGCGCGTGCACACGCCGCGGCGTTGCGGGCAGTTTTCGAGCGCAGGGCTCTTGCTTTTGATGATGCTGACTTCGCGCGGCTTGCGCACGAGTTGGCTAATGGTAGGCATGACCTTTGAAATCCCTTTTACGTACCACTGGTAGTACTACTGGTAGTACTTACGTACTTTCCTCCTCGGGATGGGCTCCCTCGGAGCAGGCAGTTCGCGCAAAACCGCCTCAAACGTTCGTATACGTAAAAGAGCGGACTTGCCAACAAACCATGTAAACGCACAACCTACTGCCAGATGCCGGCCGATGCCGAAGGGCTGTTCCGTGTCAGGTTCGTGACGCACCTGCCGCCGCCCCGCCTTGCCATCCAACCCGGCAAGAACCGGGCGCACGCACTTGGCGCAAATAAAGCAGTAAGCCCTTTAGCATAACTTAGACCTGGCTGTCATGTCAAAGAACTTTGCAACGCAGCATATGGCCGCGTTGCCGGCGGAAGACGCGAGAATCCGGGAGAACCGCGCATGCTGGCTGAAAATCGGCCCAAAAATAGGGTCGCATCGTGCGCGGTCACCGATCGGCGAACAGGTATCCGCTGCCGTATACCGTGCGAATGGGCAGAATGATTCCCGCCATTTCCGCCTTGCGGCGCAGCCGGCTGATGATCACGTCGATGCTGCGCGCGCTGCTGGCGCGCGCAGCGCCTCCTTCGACACGCAATTCCTCAGCGAGTTCGCTGCGGCCCACCGCACGGCCGGCCACCTCGAACAGGGCGCGCACGATCAGGCGCTCGTTGGAGGACAGGGAAATGGTCGCGCCGCTGGGCGCGACCAGCGTCCAGCCCTGGTCGCGCAGCTCCCACTCGCCGGGCGTGCCGTCGGCGTCCCCGGCGGCGGGCGGCGAATCGGACGGCAGGCGCCGGGCCAGGGCCAGCAGGATGCATGCGAGTTCGCGGGGGTCGCCGGGCTCGGGCAGGCAGGCGTCGGCGCCGCCCTGAAGGCAGCGCAGGCGGACGTCGACCGTCAGGCCCCGTCCCATCACCACGATACCCATGGGCGAGGAGCCGCGCAGCCGCGCCACCAGCGCATAGCCGATCTCGCCGAGCGAAGCGACGTCCAGCGCCACGGCATCGCAGGCGCCGGCGGCGAGCAAGCCGAACAACTCCAGCGAAGTCGAGCAGCCGCGGGCGGAAATGCCGGCCTGCAGCAGCGCCGAAACCGCCGCGGACCGCAGCGCCTCGTCGGGCGACATCAACAATACGCGCAATTGATTCATTTTCGATTCCATCCCGCGTCCCGCGGGCTTGTCGACACGAGCAAGCCTCCGCACGGACACGCAAAGGGTTGTCTGGAACGCGCCATGAAAACCGCAGCAACGATTGCTGCACCGCGAGCAGCGGCATACGGCGGGCGGGGTGGATGGGTTCGTGTCGAGCAGCCCCGCCAAGTGGCGGCGTGGCGCGTTGCGCGCCCGCCGCGGCGAATTGGAAACAGTGTGGCGTCCCGGACTGCAACAACTCCAGTCAAGATTCGTTAACTTTGCAATGTTTGACAGTTCCTGACGCGGCATTCCCAAGACGGCGGCGCACCCGGGTTATCATTCGTTTACACATTCCCCGCCCGCACCGGAAGGCGCCGACAGGCGCCGCGCAGCAACCCTCGCGAGAAAAAATCTAATGAGAATTGCGTCGCTGGAAGACGATCTGGACCAGGCGCGCCATATTCAGCAAGTCCTGACCGCCGCTGGCTACGATTGCGGCAGTTACCAGCAGAGCCGAGACCTGCTCGCTGCCCTGCGCAGTGAAACATTCGACCTCGTGCTGCTGGACTGGCACCTGCCCGACATGGACGGCGATGAGGTGCTGCGCTGGATCCGCGCCAATGTCGGCCATCGCATTCCCGTCATTTTCCTCACCAACCGTTCCGGCGAAGACGACCTGGTGAAAGGCCTGCGCGCGGGCGCCGACGATTACATCGTCAAGCCGCTGCGCCCCATGGAGCTGCTGGCGCGCGTGGCCGCGCTGCTGCGCCGCAGCCGGCTGTCCGATCCGGTCGACGAAACCTTCGAGGTGGCCAGCTATCGCATCGATCCCGCGGCCCGCACCATCTCGCTCAACGGCGTTCCGGTCGCCCTCGCTCCCAAGGAATGCGAACTGGCCCTGCTTTTTTTCCGCAACCTGGGCCGCCTGATGTCGCGCGACGTGCTGGCCGAATGCGTATGGAACCGCGAAATCCCGGCCACGTCGCGCACGCTGGACACGCATCTGTCGAACATTCGCCAAAAGTTGCAATTGCGCCCCGAGAACGGCGTGCGCCTGAGCTCGTCCTATGCCCTGGGATACCGGCTGGAACTGGTTGGCCAGGGCGGCGAGGACGCCCGCGCCCCGCAATGAACCGCGCCCCCCGCAAACCGGCCCCCACTGGAGAGACATACATGAGCCGCCCGAGCGCGCCTTTCCTGCCTGCTCTGACCGCGTGCGCTGTCGGCGCCCTGCTCGCGCACGCCGCGCTGGCCCAGCCCGCCGGCGCGCTGGGCGAAGACTTCATCTACCGCGTGCGGCCCGGCGACACCCTGATCGAGCTGGCCACCGCCTACACGGGCAATCCCTCCAACTGGAGCCCCCTCCAGACGCTGAACCGCGTCGTCACGCCGGAGCTGCTGCCCATCGGCCTGGAGCTGCGCATCCCGCTGTCCATGATTCCCGAACGTCCCGCACAGGCCACGGTGGCGCACGTCAGCGGCCAGGCGACCCGGGACGGAAAAGCCGTGCAGCCGGGCGAGCGCGTGGCCGAAGGCAGCACGATCGCCACGGCCCCGGGCGGGTTCGTCACCCTGCAGCTGGCCGACGGCTCCACCCTGACCGTGCCGTCGGAAGGCGCGGTGGAACTGCAGCGGCTGCGCCAATTCGAGCATTCGCACCTGACCGATTCCGTGATCCGGGTGCGCCAGGGCACGGTGGAATCCTCCGTGGCGCCCGCCGGCCAGGGCGTGGGCCGCTTCGAAGTGCGCACGCCGGTGGCGGTGACGGGCGTGCGTGGCACGCGCTTCCGCGTGCAGGCGGCCGCCAACGGCATGCAGAGCGAAGTGCTGGAAGGCAGCGTGCGGCTGCAGCCGCATGCCCCGCAGGCCGCTCCCGCACGCACCGTCGCCGTGCAGCGCGGCTTCGGCGCCAAGGTGGCCGCCGACGGCCGCATGTCGGAGGTGCGCCCCCTGCTGGCCGCTCCCCGGCTCGGCCCCGCCCAGCGTCTCGGCGGAGGCGTCTGGACCAGCGCCTTCGCGCCGGTCCCGGGCGCAAGGCAGTACCTGGTGCGCGTCTCGCGCGACCCGCAGGGCACGCTGCCGGTGTCGTCGACGATCTACGCCACCAACGACATCCGGTTCTCCGCTTCGCGCGCCGGCACGCACTACGTCTCCGTGCGCGCCATCGACGAGCTGGGCCTGGGCGGCGAAGACGCCATCGTCAGTTTCGAAGGAGCCAACCAGCTCATGACTTCCTACGGGCTGGGGGTGTCTTCCGGCTCCGGCGGATTGGTGACGCTCACCGATTACTGAGGCAGCCATGCCCGAAACCGCCGAACCGCAGGACCGGACATCGCGCTCAGGGCTGTGGCTGACGGCGGCGCTGGCGCTGCTGGCCGCCCTGCTGGGCTGGTGGAACGGCCTGGGGCGGGTGGACCAGATTCTGTATGACCGGGCGGTAACGCTTGCCGGCCGCCCGGCGGCGAACGACATCGTCATCGTCGCGATCGATGACGCCAGTATCGAGGCGCTGGGCCGCTGGCCCTGGCGGCGCGCGATCCATGCCGCGCTGCTCGAACGCCTGCGGGACGCCCGCGCCGTCGGCATGGACCTGATACTCGCCGAGCCCGACGGCGTCCATCCGGCGGATGACGCCATTCTGGCCGCCAGCATGCGCCGGCACGGACGCGTGGTGCTGCCGGTGGTGTTCGACCGTCTGCGCACGCCCGCCACGCTCAGTTCCCCCATTCCGCTGCTGGCCGAGGCGGCCGCCGGCGAGGGTTTCATCAACGCCCTGGTGGACGCCGACGGCAGCGTGCGCCGGGCCGTGCTTTCGGTGGATTTCGGGGGCCGGCGCTGGAATACCCTGGCGCTGGCCATGGTGGCCGTGGGCGGCGAAGGAGAACGGGCCGCGCATTTTCTCCGCCAGGCGGCGCAGGATGCCTCCATTCTGATTCCCTATGCCGGACCGGCGGCCCACATGCGCACGGTGTCGTATCTTTCCGTGCTGCGGGGCGAGGTGCCGCCCTCGGCGCTGCAGGGCAAGTATGTACTCGTGGGCGCATGGGCCACGGGCCTGGGAGATATGTTTCCCACGCCCGTGTCGCGGGAGGGCAATGGCATGTCCGGCGTGGAAATCCAGGCCAACCTGCTGCAGGCGGCGCGCGAGCGCATGGCCTTCCAGCCCACGCCGCCCTGGCTGGCGTCGCTGCTGTCCGCGCTGCCCGTCCTGCTGGCCTGTCTGGCGCTCTGGCGCCTTTCGCCCAAGCAGGCGCTGCTGGTCTGCGTAGGACTGCTTTTCGCCATCCTGGCCCTGGCGGCGCTGCTGCTGATCCACGGGCACGAATGGTTTGCGCCATCGGCCGCCCTGCTGGGCGTGGCGCTGGCCTACCCCGCCTGGAGCTGGCGCAGCCAGGAAGCGGCGCTGCGCTACATGGATAACGAGCTGCGCCGCCTGCAGCGCGAATACCCGCCCGTCCTCAACGAAGCGCGCGCGCTGTCGGCCGACCCGGGCGCGTCGCTGGAAAGCCGGATCGGCGAGCTGCGCCGCGCGCTGGCGCGGGTGCGCAACCTGCGGCGCTTCCTTGCCGACGGGCTGGACGGCATGCCCGACGCCACTCTGGTTTTCGACCAGGACGGCCGCGTGCAATTCCGCAACCAGGCGGCCGTCATGTATTTCCGGCGGCTGGGGCTGCGGCCCCCCCGCATGGGCCATCCGGCCATGCATCTGCTGGCGCACACCATCCCGGACGACGAGGCCCGCCAGCGGGTGGCGGAAGCGCTGCGGGGCCAGGGCCCGGCCGCATCCGCGTCGCCATGGAGCGCCGACCTGGAACTGCGCGACAAAGCAGGCCGCGACCTCATCCTGAAATGCGCACCCATCCACACGGCCGAAGGCAACTTCGCCGGCACGGTGGCCACGCTCACGGATATCTCGCGCATCCGCCGCGCGGAGCGGCAGCGCGAGGAAACGCTGCGCTTCATTTCGCACGACATGCGCGCTCCCCAGAGCTCGATACTGGCGCTGGTGGACATGCAGCGCGCCGGGCCTGCCCCGCCCGAGCAGGAAGAAACCCTGGACCGCATCGCCCAGTTGGCCCGCCGCACCTTGCGGCTGGTGGACGATTTCGTGCACCTGACGCGCGCGGAGTCCATGACCATCGGCACGACGGAACTGGATCTGTCCAGCCTGCTGCAGGACGCCGTGGACGAGTTCTGGGCTCCGGCCCGCCAGCGCAGCATCGCGCTGGAAATCGCCCTGCCCCTGCCTTGCGCCTATGTGCAGGGCGACCAGACCCTGCTCATGCGCTCGCTGTGCAACCTGATCGACAACGCCATCAAGTACAGCCCGGCGCAGACCCGCATCCGTTGCAGCATCGCCGAGGACGCGGGGTGCTGGCGCGTGGCCATCCGCGACCAGGGCCAGGGCATCGCCCCCGAGAACCTGGGCCGCCTCTTCGAGCCCTTCTCGCGAATGGCCGCCGACACGCGCAACGACGTGGGCGGCGCGGGCCTGGGGCTGGCTTTCGTGCGCACGGTGGCCGAACGCCACAACGGACGCGTGGAGGTGTCCAGCGTCCCGGGCGCCGGCTCGGTGTTCACCCTCGTGCTGCCAAAAGCGCCCGAGCCGGAGGAAGGCTGACCGCTTCCTACTGGAAGGTGTGGGAAATGACGGCGGGCTGGCCCGGCTTGATCTCCAGCGTCGCGCGGTAGGGCGGCAGGTCGGCGTTGCGCAGCACGACCTGGTACTTGCCCGGGATCAGCCGTATTTCTTTCACCGGCGGGCTGATGCCCTTGGCGATGCCGTTGACCCATACCTCGCCCCAAGGCCGGATATCGAGCCGCACCCGGACAGGCACGGGCTTGGCCTTGGGAGCCTCGTCGGCGGCGGGCGGCGCTTCGACCGTTGGGGGCGGCGCGGCCTGCTCGGGCGGGGAAGCGGGCACGCCAGCGCCCTCCGCCTGGGCGGCGGACGGCGTCTCGGTCGGGGCGGCCGGGGGCTGGGCGCCGTCCGGAGCGGACGCCGGCGGTGTCTCGGCCGTGCCGGAGGCCGTGGACAGCCCCGCGGATGGCGGCACGACTTCCGAGCTGCGGATGACGGAATGGGAGGTTCCCAAATTGAACTGGAACCAGGCATACAAGGCCGCGCCCCCCAGCGCCACCGCCAGCAGCAGCGCCAGCAAGGGGAGCCGCGATCCGCGACGCGCACCGCGCACGGCTTCCGCCGGCGCGGCGCAAGCCGCGACGGCGGTTCCCGCCGCCTCGTCGTTCGCGGCGGGCGCCGCCTCCTCCAGCTGCGCGGAAATACCGAGCAGGTGTGCAAGCTGCTCCAGCGTCTGCGGACGGTCTTCGGGATGCATGGCGAGCCCGGCATCGATGACGGCCAGGAACTCCTGGCTGTATTTGGGCGGGCCCACGACGGCCAGGGGCTCATAGGGATCGACGGCGCGCCGCTCCGGGGCGGGCGCCGGCCGCGCGCCGGTCACCAGCGAGTGCATGACGGCACAAAGCGCATAGATGTCGGTCCAGGGGCCGCGCGGCCATTCGGCGGAGTCGGTGGTGTACAGCTCGAAGGGGGCAAAGCCGGACGCCGGCACGGCGTTCGAGCGCTGGGAAAGCGGATCCTCGACCTCCGGCATCAGGTGCGCGTGCGCGTTCTCGTCCATGCCGACCATGTCCAGGCTGACTCCTCCGCAGATTTCGGCCTGCGCATGCAGCGCGGCGAGCGAGGGAATCAGATCGGAGACGATCCGCTTGATGCGGGACTCCGGCACCCCTCCCGCCGAGGTGGCGGCGATGGCGCTCAAGGGACGCAACGCAAGCGGCGCGGCGCCGGAAAACGGACCGCGGGGCGTCAGCAGACCGGCGGATGAAGGCATGATAGGTGCTGCGCGCAGGCGCAAGAAATACAGATAGGAATTTTAATAGGGCGAATATTATCCAATCCGTCCGGCCAGGGCATTGCGGAAAATGTCCGAGCGCATCAGGCTGTGGCACGATTGGACTCGGCCGAAACAATCTTTATTTTTCAGGAAGCCCATGAAACTCCGCACCCTGAACACCGCGCTGGGCATCTCGGTACTCCTTTCCGGCTGCGCCGCCCTCTCCCCGCTCACCGCCGAGCCGCCTCCCACGGCAGAAGCCGTGGCGGAACTGCAACAGGTCCGCGACGACTACGCGGCCGGCCGCTACGGCGCGGTGATCCGCGGCGTGGCCACTTCCGATGCGCTGGCCACCGCGCCCAAGGCCGTGCGCATCGAAGCCTACAAACTGCAGGCGTTCAGCTATTGCGTCACCCGCTACGCCCAGCTCTGCCAGGACAGCTTTGCCCGCATCCTGCAACTGGACCCCGGCTTTCAACTCGCCCCCAACGAGGCCGGCCATCCCATTTGGGGGCCGGTATTCCGGCGCGCCAGGGCCCGGGCCGCGGAATAGGCGCCGCTCTCGGCAAAAACAAAGGCCGCTGGCGTAAGCCAGCGGCCTTTTTGCTGCGGCCGGCGCCTGCCAGGAAGACAGGGCGCCGACGGTGGCGGGACGAACCCGGCAAGGACCCGCTTATTCGGCGGTATCCTCGCTTCCGGCGTCGGAAGCCGGAGCCTCCGGCTCGGTGTCCGAACCCACCGTGACCGGCGAGTCTTCGAACGGGTTGGCCATCTGGCGGGCGGCTTCGCGTTCCGCGGCCTCCAGCGCTTCCTTGTCCTTGCGGGCCAGGTGGTACGCCAGGCCGGTGCCCGCCGGGATCAGGCGGCCGACGATGACGTTTTCCTTCAGGCCGCGCAGGTCGTCGCGCTTGCCCATGATGGCGGCCTCGGTCAGGACGCGGGTGGTTTCCTGGAACGACGCGGCCGAGATGAACGAGTCGGTCGACAGCGATGCCTTGGTAATGCCCAGCAGCACGTTGTCGTAGGTGGCCGGACGCTTGCCTTCGGCAACGACGCGGTCGTTCTCGTTGAGCAGCTCGGAGCGCTCGACCTGCTCGCCCGGGATGAAGTCGGTATCGCCGGCATCGACGATATTCACGCGGCGCAGCATCTGGCGAACGATCACCTCGATGTGCTTGTCGTTGATCTTCACACCCTGCAGGCGGTACACGTCCTGGACTTCGTCCACGATGTAGGTCGCCAGTTTTTCGATGCCCTGCAGGCGCAGGATGTCGTGCGGGTCGGCCGGGCCGTCCACGATCATTTCACCCTTGTTCACCACCTGGCCGTCGTGCACCAGCACCTGTTTTTCCTTCGGAATCAGGAACTCGTGGCTGACGCCTTCCAGGTCGGTGATGACCAGGCGCTGCTTGCCCTTGGTGTCCTTGCCGAACGAAACCGTACCGGTGACGTCGGCGAGCATGCCGGCATCCTTGGGCGAACGCGCTTCGAACAGCTCGGCCACGCGCGGCAGACCGCCGGTAATGTCGCGGGTCTTCTGCGATTCCTGCGGAATGCGCGCCAGCACCTCGCCCACGGCGACCTGCTGGCCGTCGCGCACGGTGATGAGCGCGCCGACCGGGAACGAGATGTTCACCGAGTGATCGGTGCCGGCGATCTTGACGTCTTCGCCGTTCTCGTTGACCAGCTTGATCTGCGGACGCATGACGGTTTTGCCGCTGCGCGTCTTGGGCGTGATGACGACCAGCGTCGACAGGCCGGTAACTTCGTCCACCTGCTTGGCGACGGTAACACCTTCCTCGATGTTCTCGAAGCGCACGGCGCCGCCGTACTCCGAAACGATCGGACGGGTCAGCGGATCCCAGGTCGCCAGGCGGGTGCCGGCCTTGACGGCTTCGCCGTCGCCCACCAGCACGGTGGCGCCGTAGGGGATCTTATGGCGTTCGCGCTCGCGGCCGTTGTCATCGAAGATGGCCAGTTCGCCCGAACGCGAGATCGCCACACGCTCGCCCTTGGCGTTGGTGACGTAGCGCATGGTGCTGGCGAAGCCCACGGTGCCGCTGGACTTCGTTTCGACCGCGCTGGCCAGGGCCGAACGCGAGGCCGCGCCGCCGATGTGGAACGTACGCATCGTAAGCTGCGTGCCCGGTTCGCCGATGGACTGGGCGGCGATGACGCCGACCGCCTCGCCCTGGTTGACCGGCGTGCCGCGGCCGAGGTCGCGGCCGTAGCAGTGCGCGCACAGGCCATGGCGCGTTTCGCAGGTCAGCGGCGTGCGGACCTTGACTTCGTCCACGCCCAGGCGGTCGATCATGTCGACCATGTCTTCGTCCAGCAGGGTGCCGGCGGTGATGGCCGTTTCCTGCGTGTCGGGATTGACGATGTCCACGGCAGCCACGCGGCCCAGAATGCGGTCGCGCAGCGGCTCGATGACTTCGCCGCCCTCGACCAGCGCCTTCATGGCGTAGCCCTGGGACGTGCCGCAATCTTCCTCGGTGATGACCAGGTCCTGCGTGACGTCCACCAGGCGGCGGGTCAGGTAGCCCGAGTTCGCGGTCTTCAGCGCCGTGTCGGCCAGGCCCTTGCGCGCGCCGTGCGTCGAAATGAAGTACTGCAGTACGTTCAGGCCTTCGCGGAAGTTCGCGGTAATGGGCGTTTCGATAATGGAGCCGTCCGGCTTGGCCATCAGGCCGCGCATGCCGGCGAGCTGGCGGATCTGGGCGGCCGAACCGCGCGCGCCCGAGTCGGCCATCATGTAGATGGAGTTGAACGACTCCTGGCGCACTTCCTCGCCGTGACGGTTGATCACGGGCTCGGTGGCGAGCTGTTCCATCATCGCCTTGCCGACCTTGTCGCCGGCCTTGCCCCAGATGTCCACCACGTTGTTGTAGCGCTCTTGCGAGGTCACCAGGCCCGACGAGTACTGCTTGTCGATTTCCTTCACTTCGCGGCTGGCCTCGGCCAGGATCGCTTCCTTGGCCTTCGGGATCAGCATGTCTTCCATGGCGATGGAAATGCCGCCGCGCGTGGCTAGGCGGAAACCCGACTGCATCAGCTTGTCGGCGAAGATCACCGTATCGCGCAGGCCGCAGCGGCGGAACGACTGGTTGATCAGGCGCGAGATTTCCTTCTTCTTGAGCGCCTTGTTCAGCACCGAGAAGGGCAGGCCCTTGGGCAGGATCTCCGACAGCAGCGCACGGCCGACCGTCGTCTCGTGACGGCGGATCACGGGCTGCCATTCGTTGTTCTCGTCGCGCTCGTATTCGGTCAGGCGCACGGTGATGCGGCTCTGCAGCTCGACTTCGCCGTTGTCATAGGCGCGCTGCACCTCGGCCACGTCGGTGAAGAAGATGCCTTCGCCCTTGCCGTTGATGCGCTCGCGGGTCGTGTAGTACAGACCCAGCACGATATCCTGCGACGGCACGATGGACGGTTCGCCGTTGGCCGGGAACAGGACGTTGTTCGAGGCCAGCATCAGCGTGCGCGCCTCGAGCTGGGCTTCCAGCGACAGCGGCACGTGCACGGCCATCTGGTCGCCGTCGAAGTCGGCATTGAACGCCGCGCAGACCAGCGGATGGAGCTGGATGGCCTTGCCTTCGATCAGCACGGGCTCGAAGGCCTGGATGCCCAGGCGGTGCAGCGTGGGCGCACGGTTCAGCATGACCGGGTGCTCGCGGATCACCTCTTCGAGGATGTCCCACACCACCGGCTCCTGGCTTTCCACGAGCTTCTTGGCGGCCTTGATGGTCGTGGCCAGGCCCATCATCTCCAGGCGGTTGAAGATGAACGGCTTGAACAGTTCCAGGGCCATCAGCTTGGGCAGGCCGCACTGGTGCAGCTTGAGCTGCGGGCCCACCACGATGACCGAACGGCCCGAGTAGTCGACGCGCTTGCCCAGCAGGTTCTGGCGGAAACGGCCGCTCTTGCCC
>Ga0182748_1003111_pt1 | contig 14251 bp, 17 predicted proteins | sample eDN3rd37CKraftOP_FD_128877 | JGI IMG/M metagenome (GOLD analysis project Ga0182748, IMG submission 128877) | Enriched Organic Plus compost microbial communities from Emeryville, California, USA - eDNA 3rd pass 37_C Kraft OP (version 2) (version 2) ...
CTTGCATGGGCGGGGGATCGAGGCTATCTCCAAGCCCTTGGCCTGATGCTCCCTTCGTCTAGCGGCCCAGGACGTCGCCCTCTCACGGCGAAAACAGGGGTTCGAGTCCCCTAGGGAGCGCCATTCGCAGAAATCGGCTTTGATATTTCAGCGATTTTCGCCCTGATTGCCCCACCACCGATCCAGGTGGGACACTCTTCGTTCATACTTTGAGCTTCGCCATCGCTGCATCGGCCAGCTTCTTCTTCTGCGCCGCGCGGGTGTAGCGCTCCACTTCCTCGAGACTTCGATGGCCGGTGATCGCCATCAGCTCGTGCGGCGTCGCGCCGGCCTCGGCCATCAGCGTCGGCGTGGCCTTGCGCAATCCGTGCGCGGAACAGTGGTGCAGGTTTGCTTGGTCGCACCAATCTCGCATCGCGTTGCCGAAGCCCGCGGGGGTGTAGGGCTTCCCGTATTCGGTAATGAGGAAGGTCAGATGCCCGGAGGGCGTCGCTTCGATGCTAGCGGCGAACTCGGGGTGCAGCGGAATGTCGATGTCCACCGGGTTCCGATGTTCGTTCTTGGCCTGCCGGAATTGCACGCGGCCGTTCCGCACATGCTGCGGACCTAGCCTCACTGCATCCTCGCGGCGCCCGGTCGTGAACCGCAAGATGTCCAGTGCGAGACGCGCCTTCGTTCCGAGCCGATGGCGCTTCTTGTATTGCTCGATCTCTTCCACGGTCCAGGAATGATGGCCTTCGGAGGCGTACTTGATCTTCTTCACGCCAAGTGTCGGGTTGTGCGGTGCCTCGTCCTCTTCGACCGCCCAGGCGAACAGTGCGCGCAACGCTTTGAGCCGGTGGTTTGCCGCCGCTGGCGTGTTCGCCAGTTCGTCCCTGATCCTGCGGACGTGCCGCCCCTGCATCATCGCGACCGGCTTGTCGGCGTTCTTGGTACAGACGCCATCCAGAGCGCGGCGCTGCCAGGATTGCGTACTCTGATCGAGGCGCTGAAAAGCGGGGCTAGCGAAATAGAGCTGGCAAAGGTGTCTGAATGACCCGCGTTTCGCCGCGCGCGCCTGACGCGGGCCATCGGTCGCGCCGGCGATCGCCGCGTGATAGGCGGCCATAAATTCGTCGGTGCCGAACCGCTCGTTGATTCTGACCTTCGGCCGTCCAGGCACGCGCACGTAAACCCGCACATTGCCGTGCCGGTCTACATCCTCACTGAGGTACTTGAGGCGAATCTTCATTCAGGCGCCGCTAGGAATCCCACGGGTTGTGGCCGTCATCGTCTAGCGCGTCGAATTTCTCGTCAAGCCGGCGCCGGTCCCACACCGTGCGCTTGTTGATTCGCTTGGGCGGCGGCATTCGGCCATCCTTCACCATCTCATCGAAAAGCGACGGCGAGACGCCGATGTAGGCGGCGGCTTCCATCCGTGATAACCCGCGCGGCGGCAGGGAGACAGGAAGAACATCGCTGCGCAAGTGAGGGATAACCAGGTCAGGCATGTGGGGCACTATCGGGACGCACAGAATCTGTGCCGCCACCATGCCAGATGAATTGTGGCAGTGAGCACAGTTCTCGCTATCCAATTAGCCCCACCCGCGATTCACGCGCCGCCTTTAGTGGCTTCCGCGGCAAATTCTTACAGTGCGGCTGTACAGAGCGATTATTGCTTGCGCCAAAGCCAGCATCCTCCAATATATGCCAGAAATCGGATTTCGCCGGAATAAATGACGGGCAAAATTCATTATAAATGGGGGTTCAAATGCTCAAGTGCCTGACCATAGCCCAGATCCACGCCATCATTGAACAAGCCGAAAAGCTGAATTTGAAGCACCCGCCAAGTGACATCGGTATTCGGGCAGGCTCGGATGAGGCCAAAGATCGCGTCCTGCAATATGAAACGGACGGTAAACCATTGAAGCGGGAGATTGGCAGGCTCGATCACGACGCCCGGATGGAGCTTATGGCCCTGGTGTGGGTTGGTCGGGGAGACGGTGACTTTGAGTCGTGTCTGGAGCACGCCCGTCAAAATACTGATGAAGGTGACGTGCCCTATATCGCTGAAAAAGCGATGTCCTTGCCCACCTATTTGCGGAACGGATTGAAGAAGATCGGCGCCGAGGCGACCTGAATCATCGGCTAGGCCACACATGACGGCGATCCAATGGCTAGTCGCGACCACCATCGCCGCATTTGCGGCGATCATCGCATATTTTCAATGGAGGACCGCGCATCAGCGGGTAATTCTCGATCTCTTCGATCGTCGGAATGCGGTTTATCTTGATCTACGAAATGGTGCTAGTGCAATCCTCAGAGCAGGAAAGGGCACTCCAGACGTCGAAACCCAGTTGATCCGCGCGGTTGAAACGGCACGATTCTATTTTGGCGAAGATGTTGTTATGCAACTGGATGAATTTCTCTCTGCTGCTATCCACTTGGGTCAGTATTCGTCAGAGATAGAGGGAGCGCAAGGCGATGAACGCCGCGTGCTAATCGAAAAGCGGAGAGCAGCCTTCGATAAGGTTGAAGAATTTTTCAAGAACGCGCCAAGACTCGTCGCCCCGTATATGCGGCTAGACCAAAAGATGCCCAAGCTATGAGCGCTCACCTGCCGCCGACGTGATCATTCTTGACTGAAGTACGGCGACCCGACATCATTAGTTCTCGAATCGAGCGAAGACTCGGTCGTTGCCCCTACCACGGAACAGCAAGTAGCCCATCGCGCACAGCGGGCGTGATGCTTTCGTTTCGTGGTGCCGTGTCCGCTGGATCGGCTAGGGGATGAATATGAATTTCGTTGACCGGCGGGCGTTCCAGCCCGAGTTGTCTGCCAGTACCGAACAGCCCAATGAAATCGCCCTGCTTGTTGCGCGATGGTTCGCGCACCGGGCGCGCGCGCAATCGCTATGGGCCGAAATGGACGTGCTCGCGCTTCAAGGCATTGATGCCACCGAACAGCCGGCCGCCATGCTGTGCGAGGAGTCGTCCGATGCCGTGGCAAGCGCCGAGGGCATTCTCGAGACGCTGAGCCGCGTGTTGCCGCGCACGATCGAGGAGGCGCACCGGTTGCTATCGGTGACAAGCGCAATAATTCACCACCGAAGCCGGAAAGGCGACATCACCGAATCGCTCGCGGTGGGGCCGGTCTTGCAGATCATCGACAACATCGGCCTCGGCTTGCGGGTCATCGGTGGCGAACTGCCTTATGGAGACGCCCACGATGCTCTGCTTATTCGCCGAGCCGACACGGCGCTCTGAGTGCCGATGATTTCGTCCCTACCACGGACGGCCCCTTGGTAAAAACCAAGGGGCTTTTGCTTGGCGCTCGGCCAATACGAGAACTATTTCGCGGCCGAAGCATCGATCATCATGCCCAACCGCAAGGCTTCACCACCGTAGATGCTTGCAGAGACATCGGCTTCCAGGTCAATTGCGCCTGTACCGCTTGCACCGTTCTCGCCGCGAACTCGACTATTTCTCAAATCTCGCTTCGCGTTGGCAAGCATACTGGTCATCGCCCTATAAGCCTTCGCCCGTGGCCATTGCGTATATGCCCATAGGGAAGCAAAAACTAGATTATGAAAGCGAGCGTCGATGTATTTGTCATCGCCAATCACTGTTAGCTGCAAAGAAGAGAAGCCGTCATCGTCCTTTCTACAGGATAGCTCGCCTTCGATTCCCTTAATCGTGAGCTTCCAATCCCGGCGATCATCGAGCGTGCCGAGGTCCTGATATTCTGGGACGGGCACCGCGATTCCGAGCGCTTTTTCGGCCTTACTCAATCGGGCCTTAAATTCTTTGCAGGTGGGTGGCGCGGCCGTCGCCGGAGTTACGAATGCCAATGCAATAAGCGCTGCAAACAAGAACTGTACAGGCGACAATGGTGCGGCGCCCGCAGTGGCGAATTTCCACATGATTCCTCCCGGGAATTTTGTGAAATATGCTCGCAAAGAGTGTTTCGTTTGGTCAACGCCTCGCGCTGGCTATCTTCATAGCAATCCAGCGCCCGCATGATCCTTGAACGCCTCGACATTGCGCACGTAGCCGCGCAAGGTGTCCACCGACTTATGGCGGCTCACATCCATCATGCGGAAGAGGGAGGCGCCCTTCGCGGCAGCGGAGGTGATGAATCCGGCGCGCAGGGAATGGCCACCGAAATCCGACGCCTTTAGTCCGATCGCTGATGCACGTGCCTTCACGATCGCCGCGACGCTGTGCGCGGTAAGCCGGAGCGCCCGGACCCTGCCACCGCGTGTGATCGGCCGGAAGACGGCGCCCTCGGTGATCCCGGCCGCCTCGATCCAGGCGCGCACCGCCTGCACCGGGCAGGCGATCGAGCCGCGGACGATAGCGATGGTCTGACCCGCACCTTCCTGGTCGGTTTTCGACCGGCGAATCGTGACCAGCAACCCGGCCTCCGTTTCTTGAAGGTCTCCTACATCAAGTCCGACCAGTTCTGACCGGCGGAACGCGCCCGCGAAGCCGAGCAAGAGCAGGGCGCGGTCTCGAATGGCGGCAAGACCTCCATCCCCGGCCGCTGCCATGGCGATCAGGACGCCGGAGGTGGCCGGCGCCATCTTCTTTGGCGCGGTGCCCTTCTCGCGCCGGATGCCGCGCACGGTCGCCTTCACCGGCTCGGCGTCGGTGGGAGAGGCAAGGCCAGCCAGCCGGTGCGCATATCGGATTGCCGCAACGCGCCGGCTGATGGTGGAGGGCTTCACGCCGATGGTCGCCTCATGCGCGAGGAAGGCGGCCACGGCCTCTGCCGATGCCGGGAGGCCCGTCAAGCCGCGCTCCGCTGCCCATGCCGCGAAAATCGCGAAATCCGACCCGTACGCCTTCCTGGTCGCCTCGGCCTTCTCCGCCTTGGCGTAGGCAACCGCTTGATCGAGGTCCGCCCTGAGGGCGGGCAGGTGGCCGGCGGGCAGCTCGATCAGCGCTCGGGAGCGCTCGTCGGAATTGGTCAGCAATGTTGACATATCGGCCTTCCGTTACGTTCGGGAAGAAGTGTTATCGTAAGTATCATGCTATCATGCTATCGTAAAGCCGGTCGGGCCGTGATCACGCGCAAGCACGCAAGCGTGATAGGCTGCAATCACCCTGCGACAGGCCCATAGCGGGCGATGGTCCCCGAGGTGATGGAGAACTCCCGATGGCCAAGAAAAACGCGCCAGCGCGGCTGCGCTCGGCCGGGCAGGGCAAGGACGGTGCACAGCCTCGGGAATTTCGGGGCCTGCTGATCCGGGTCAACAATGATGGCCTGAAGGCCATCCGCGTTCTTGCCGCCGATCGAGACACCAGTATTCAGGCCCTCGGCATCGAAGCGTGGAACGACCTTCTGGTGAAGTACGACCGTAAGCCTGCCCTCAAGAACCCCCTGTTGCCAGAGGAATAGCGAACATGGTCCGCACCATGGCATTGATGCTCGCGTTGATCGGCTTATTTGCGGCGATCGGCGCCCTGGTGGCCGACACGACCGGCACGGTGATAGCGCTGGCCATCGCGGTGCTCGTGAACGCATGGACGTATTTCACCGCCAATGATGGAATTTTACGTGCTGTCGGTGCGCGGGATGTGACGGCCGCCGATGAGCCCGATCTTGTCGCCCTGGTGCACGAACTCGCCAGCGCCGCAGGATTGCCGGCGCCACGGGTGTACCTGGCGGACACGGACGAGCCGAATGCTTTAAGCATCGGCCGGGCGCCACAGTATGGCGGAATCGTCCTCACTCATGGCCTGCTTTACGGGGCCCGCCTGACTGCCGATGAGGTGGCCGGCGTCATCTCGCACGAACTGGCGCACATCAAAAATCGCGACCCTCTGACCCTCGCCATCGCAAGCACGATCACAAGCGCGATCCTGGCCTTTGCCGGCCTATTCGCGTTGATCGGCGCCGCCGCGCGCCGGAATGGCGGGATCGCCCTGGCGCTGTTCGGGATCGTGGCCATGGTCGCCGCGTGGGTTCTTCGGCTCGCGATCGGCCGCTCGCGTGAATACGCCGCAGACGCGACCGGCGCGGCGATCTGCGGCCACCCGGAATGGCTGGCGTCGGCGCTCAGGAAGCTCGCCCGTCATCAGCTTGTCGAGGGCAGGGTAGAGCACTTGACGTTGGTGCCAGCGTTCTTCGTGGCCTCATTGCCGGATGAATGGTGGGCGCGAGCACTCGACTCGCATCCACCGATCGAGAGGCGCATTGCGAGCCTGGAGGCGATGCGCTGATTCCTGATTGAGCGAGCGGAAGGCGGCGGTACATCCGCGCCGCCTCCCACCCAACCCAATGCCGCCGTGCGGGTGCGTGGCAGCACTAGCCAAAAGCAAAGGCCCCATCCGAAAGCTGACGGTTAACCGCCATGTTGAACTTACGGTAGACCGCGTCGGCGGTCGCGTGAGGGTCGCTGCCACCATTCACCGCGATGTGGATTCCGCCGTTGAATTGGAGGGAGGCGTGTCCAACGCCGCCCGGCCGCGATGGCGCGATATAGTTCTGCGGGGTCGGCAGAGGCGCATCGAGGAGAGGTGGACCGATCTTCGGACCATCGACGACGGCGCCGGAGAGAATGCTCCGAACGGTATCCAAGAAGCTCCGCGTCCAGAACGATCCAGCCTGTGCGCCATCCTCCTTCATTCGGTCTGCAAGAGCAGCCTTGCGCGGGTCGCGCGGCGGGAGCGGAACGCTCACTCCGTCACCACCGCCAAACAGGCGCTTGAAGAACTCGCCGGTTTTTTTCCAACTCAGCGGGTTTTTCTCATCGTCATACGATTGGTCGATCTGCTTACGGGTTTCCGGGTTGAGATTCTTTCCGACCAAATCGAGCACCATCGCCCAAATGTTGGCCATCAAGAGACCACGCAGGAGGCCCTTAACCAATATAGCCGCCATTGTCGGGCCAGCGGAGGTTGCAGCCTGACTCACTCCACCGGTCAGGGCGGCACCGATGATGCCTCCGATAACACCGGTGAGAGGGTCACCCAACATCAGACCCACGCCGCCGCCAAGAAGAATCCCTGCCGTCATGCTGCGCAACACCCTCGGCAACAACAACGCACCGCCTCCGAGCACCAACCCGGTAACGCTTGCATTGAGCCCGGGATTATCCCTCATCGCCTTCATCAGCGACGAGAGAGCCGACCCAAGGCCAGCAAGCACTTTGGTCGCCGCCGGCATCAGCGGGTCCATCAGGGACGCGATGAAGCCCTTGAGCTGTGTCGCAAAAGCCTGCAATGCGACGGTGGGGCTACCTTTGGAGAGGGTGTCCCACGCCTTGAAGTCCATCGTCTCGAGGATGTTCTGCCGGTCGCGCTCGATGCGTGCTTGCTGGAGAATGAGCTTGGTAAGGGCATCGCGTGCCGTGCGTGTGCCGCCAAGTCCGGCGATGAACTTCGTGATGTTCTTCGCGAACTCCTTGTCCTTGGTGTCGCCGCGCTTGATGGCGTCCACGTCATCAGAGGTGATGATGCCCTTGCGCACCATCGCAGGGACGAGCACTTGCCAAGCCCATTGGTAGGGGTCCGCCTGGAACAGGTGATTGCCGGCGATAGCGCCAGGCCGAAGGCCGCTCTTCGTGATGTCGCTGGACTTGGCGAGGCCGAGCCCCACCCATCGCTTCGCAGCCTCTTCCTTCATGGTGCCGGTCGAGACGACCTCGAAGAGGCTCATGAGCCCCGTGCCGGCGGAACCACCTGCGCCGGAGCCGCCGCCGACCTTGTACTCTTGAATGAGCGTCGGCAGCACTTGGGTAACAAACTCCTTGCTCCAGTTTTGTGCAGCGCTACGCGCGTATTTGATGTTGCCGTGGAAGTCGCGGCCTTGGATCTTGCCACCGAAGGCGCCCATGGCCTGGACCATGCCGCCAAGGTAATCCTCGAACTGTTTCGGATTCGTCACGCCCATCATTTCGATGGCTTTAGCGAAATCGTATGCCTGCTCGCGCCAGTGCATCCCGCGCATACCGGGCTTCGATTCCGAGATGGCGTTAAAGATCGCGTCCGCCTTCACCAGCGCGCCGAGGTGTTCGACGGCTTCCTTCGGGTGAAGGAACGCCTGTCGCATTTCGCGATAGGTCTGCAAGCTCTGCGAAATGGTGGCCGTTTGAATCTCGTTCGAGACTTGTACGGCCTTCTTGTAGGCTTCCGCCATGTCCGCCTGATTCATGCCAAGCGTTTGTAGGAGTGTCATTTGATGGCGGACGGCGCTGGCCTCGTCCCATCCCGCGCGGCCTTCGGAGCGCAGGTGGGGATGTCCGCCGAACAGCGACACCCCGAGCAACGAGCCATGCACGCCGCCACGGAAACGCTGTCCGCTCGCGAGCTTGCCTTGCAACTCCACCATCGCCCGGAGGTTCTTCACTTCATCGGCCATCCACGACTTGCCGCGGTTGGCCGCCATCTCCCTGGACATGGAGCGTGCGGAATCGGCCGCGCTGCGGAACGCGGATGAGAACGAGCGCACGTCGCTCGATAGCGCGCGCATACCGGCCGACGATTCTTTGATCTTGGCGGGAAGAATATCGAGGCCGCCGCCGATCTTCTTCAGGTCGGCCGCAGCCTTGGTGATGGAGCGCAGCGCTTCGGCCGCTTTCTTGGCAGGGGCGGAGAGTTTGTCATCCAATCGCAGGATGACGGCAAGGTCCACGACGGACATGGCTTCTTGTTCTCGTTGTTCGGGTGGGGGTCGCGCGCGCACGCGCGTTAGGCAGCCAAGGGTGCCGCCAAGAGCGGGGCGAGCAGGACGTCATAATCCGGTTCGGCGCCGCCATTTTCGTGGACGCGGTGCGCGTCGACGATGCTGGCCAAGATAGGCCAGGTAGCCCGGTGAATGCCGAGCTTCACGCACTGCGCGAGCTTGTCGGCGTCGTCCAGCTCGGCCCTGCCAAGTCCATCGGCTTCGATGACGGCGGCCACGTATTGCCATAGCCGTTCTACCTCATCGTCGGCGAGGTCGACGAGGAGGGGGAAAAGGCGGCGCGCATAGCGCTCGCCGGTCCATAGCGCGGCCCGCAAGCAATACTCAGTGAACTCGCGCTGGTGCCGGAATCCGTCTTCAACGGGTGACAATTGATCCACGGGGCGACGGAGAACGTAGCGCCGGAGCGCCCGCTCAATGACCGGCTTGGCGAGGGCTGCGAGTTCGGGCACCTCCCGCAAATCCGACACACCGCGAGCTTCGCCTTCGGCCGCCAAAGCGGCCATGAATTGGAGCTCGATCCAGGTCATTGACGACATGGATAATTCAAGCGATGGCATGGGTCGCGATCCTTTCGTTGATCTTGTCGCAGGCGGCACGAAGTGCAGCCAGGTAATGCGCGTCTTCGTGTCGGTTTCGGTCATTGAACCCGCGCTGGATGGACAGGCGAAGTTCTTCGCCCAGAACTTCGACCGCTTCGTCATCCAGTAGTTGGAGTAGAAAGCTGAACGGGTCGCGTTCATCAGACCCGCATCCGATCCATTGAACGATCCGGGTGTCGAGCACCCGCGAGCCGTTCTCCGTCCCCGGTGCCGGCACTGCCGCTTCCGCGCGCCGGAGGCGCTTTTCAATGTCCTTCATTTTGGCTTCCTTTTTTGATTGACGCCTCGATCGCCTCCAGCCGAGCCGCGTGGTCGTGCACCTCGACGGCTTTCACGAAGGCATCAACCACCGCCGCCAGCGCCTTGGCATCGTCAGGGGTGAGTTCTCCGGACGCGACGCCATCGGCAAGGGCGGCCATAGCGTTCACGGCGTCGGCGGGCTTCTCTAGTCGCGGCAAAGCGAACCTGATTGGCTCGGACCTTTCTTTCGCCGGCGGGACCGCATTGCGCATTAACGCAATCCCCGCCTGCACATGTCCGCCAATCGCCTTCTCCTTGAGCATAGCGATCACCTGGGGAAGGTCGCGCTCAAGTTCGGCCTTGATTGTCTTTTGGAGCCTGTTTCGGGACCCGCGTCGGCGGCCGGGATTGCCGGGCTGAAACGGGCGACCGCGCGGCTTTTTTTGCGCAGAGGTTCCGTTGTTTACGCGGGCATCATCGGCGCCGGTTTCGGCCTGGCGTTCGTTCTTGTCTTCGGACATGGGCCATCCTTAGACCCCGGCCGCATGTTGGAGCTGTTCGGCCAGGGCTGGATTGAGGCGTTGAACGCGCATCTGTTCGGTCAGGTTGAAGGTGGGCACTGACCACGGGTTTCGCGCCTGCGCGGCCGCGCGTTCGGCATCGGACAGCTTAGCACTGGCTACACGCTGTGCGGCACGTTCGCGGCGCATCTGTTCCGTGAGATTCGGCGGGTCGCCGGCCTTGTCGTCGGTCGGCGCCGGCTTTTCATTCTTTGCGAGCTGCGGCCATCGCGCCGTGATTTCGGCGGCGAGGTCGGCGGCGGTGAACGCCGCAAACTTGCGGGTGTTGGTGTCGAACTTCGTCCGTGCGCGACCGGCTGCGTCGGTGATCTTGACCGTGACGCGGCTCTTGTCGTCGACCTCGACCGCGAGCGAGGCAGCCACGATGGGGCCGTAGGCCGCGTCCCCGAGGTGTTGTGCGGCGGCGAGTGCACCTGCATGTTCTACGAGCGCGCGCCTCAGCGCGTCGCGCTCGGCTCGGGTCTGGGCGAGTTGCTCGAGCAGATCGGCGGCGTCGTGTTCATTGAAAGGCATTTGGGTCTCCCATAGGTAAGCGAACGCACCGTGCAGGGGTGCGGCTTCGTGGTCTAGATTGAGGTGTGGGGTTGAGCGGCCGAGGTGGCGCTGAAGAGGCCGCTGGCCGGATTATCGGATTGAATTTGCAGGAGGGGCGCGATCAGTAGCCGGCGCAAATTTCCAAGATGATGCCCAGTGCCTCCTTTTCACTGAGCGGGCCATCATTGACAGGATCACTTACAGGTTCAATGACAGGATTCTCGGCAACCCCTGCCGGTTGCGGCGCGTTTTCTGCCGGTTGTGACGAACTTTTCGCCACATGCGCTTTGTTGCCGGTTGCGCAAACGGCAATAGCTGCCGGTTGCAACTGCAAAGTGATTACATCCGAAAGTCTTTTCGCCTGAGTGCTGCGCGCCCGGCGGGTGATGAGGCTGCGCTGTTCGAGGAAGGCGAGGTTGTGGCGCACCGTTCGTGTCGAATGGCCAGTACGATCTGCTAGCGTATCTTGCGATGGCCAGCATTCCCCGGCATCGTTCGCGAAATCCGCCAGACAGAGCAGAGTCAAACGCGGCGATGCGGGGATGTCCTTGACAGCCCAAGCCGCCGATGTGTATTTGAAGCTCACTGAATATCTCTCATCTTTGCCCCGCCGCGACTGCCATCGCGCGGGGCTTTTCGTTGTTCCCAGTCTCCGTAACGGTTGCCACCGCCATGGGCCGTACTTAGATTTGTGCTTGAGCTGGCCCGAGGCAGCGACGGGCAATCCATGCCTCCAGCGCCTCCCGTGGGATTCCATACCATCGACGCCCGAGCCGGACGGCTTGTGGCCCATCCTCGGACTTGATGGCATTACGCAAAGTCGCCGGGCAGACCCCGGCAATGCGTGCGGCTTCGCTTAGCCTCAGAATTTCGGTCATGAGCCTCCTCCTTTCCTAGGGGTTCTCCATTGCTCCCGCCGCCGTCGTCGGCATCAGCCGACGCGGCGAGTTTTGCTTAGACGCTGGTCGGCCAATGGCCATGCCGTTGCCGAGCGGCGCTCCGGGAATAAGCGCCCGCGTCTGGGCGGGGTGAACCCGCCGGCCGTGAAACCAGATCGCAATTCTGCGACCTACACGCGCCCGATCCGCATGGTGTCGGCGCGGATCGCACTTGCCCAAGTGCTCTCAGTTCGAGCACAAACAAAAGCGGCGGCCCCTGGGGGACCGCCGCCTCCAAACTCGGTGAACGTGCCGCTCTCCGCAGCCCGTTCAATGTTGTGCAACATATAGCAGTGATTCCTCTTTCAAGCAATGCCCCTACGCGCGTGCACGATGCTCTACCGTCATCCTACCGTTACGCCGAGCCATGGCGAACGCCAGCGCCTTGCCGATGGTAGGCTCGAAACGCTCTAATGCCTCACCGCGCGGCCGTCGTGCGCGCCGGACCCGCGCCGGGGCACTCTGCGGCGTACTCGCTTGGCAGAATTGGGCGCGCTCATGACGCGACAAGACGACGAAGATACTACGGTCGGTTCCTCGCTGGTCGGTGATGCGTTGTTCTCGGCCAACGGCGTGAAGCTCGCCTTCGGGAAACGGTGGGATGGAAAGATCATTCACATTTCGGAGGCGGACCGCGGCGCGAGTTGCGGGTGTGTATGTCCGTCTCCAGACTGCGGCCGCAGGCTCATCGCCCGTAAACCCGAAAGCGGTATCGCGCATCATTTTGCGCACGCGCCTCTGACTGAGGTGGAAAAGATGGCCGGTGTGCCGCCGCATTGCACACATGGCCCTATGACGGGCCTTCATGCCTATGCGGAGCGTTTGCTGAGTGCGGAAAAATGGCTTGTCCTTCCCGAAGTCAAAGCCTCCCTCGGAAAGCGGACCTTGGTGGGCCGAAAGGCTACAAAATTTACATTCGATGAGGCCAAGCTGGAAAAGAGGGACGGCGAAACCATTCCTGACGTGATTCTCTTCAAAAACGACGAGAGGATGCATGTCGAGGTCTTCGTCACTCATCGGTGCGGTCCCGAAAAACGAGCGAAGCTAATCGGAGCGAACATCTCCGCGGTGGAAATCGACCTTTCCGGGATCCCGCGAGACGGAACACTTGCAACACTCAAGGAGGCGATCCTTGAGACGGCCCCTCGGGAGTGGATTCACAATAGAAAGCAACTCGAACTCTTGGCTCGCCTTGAGAATGAGGCAAAGGCGGACCAGGAACGCGCGCAGAAACGACGGCGTGACACCATCGCGGCGCTTTCTAAAGCTTACGTCAATGCGCGCCAGCGGGCTCTTGGCGCCGACTGGGAAGGTGTGACACCCGTCTACGAAATAACAGAGGCCGGCGATGGTGCGCTTCTTGATGGTGGCAGCGGCGGGGAGGGGTATTTTTCCGTTCACCCCAAGGTGTGGAAGGCTACGATCCTCGGGTCGATGCTTGGCCAGTTTCACGGAACAACAGTGCAATCCATCGTCAGCGAATTTAACGGTCGTGGTTGGATCTTCGGTCAATTCGGGAGGTCCAACCTTCGTGACGACCTCGCCAAGGAGGCGGGTCTTCCGGCCGGCGGGCCCGAACGAGCTGTCGAAAATTATCTGGGGTTTCTTGCGCAAAGGAACGTAGCGGAACACGACGGATGGAGGTGGAAATTCACTGTCTCCCATTCCAATGAACTCCAACGGCGGAAGCGGGCGAAAGAGCTGGCGGCTTATGAAGCGGAGCAGCGGTCGCGGCGCCGGGACCGACTTGCTTCCCTGGCCCTAGAAATTATCTCGATCGGGAATCCGAGCGTGAAGCAGGGATTTCGCTTCAGCACGTGGTCGGAATCCCTGATAGGCGATCAGAGCGTTGCCCAAATCGCCAATGATGGCGGTGCCCCATGGAGCGCTTTGCTAAACGGCCTCAAACAGACACTTGCCGTCCTAAAGGACGAGTCTGAAGAGCCCGCTGATGATTTCGGTCTGCCGGTTCGTTCAGCCCTTGATGCAGCCCGCCAAGTGCATGAGGCGCGTCAGTTGCAGCGGAAGGCGGAGGCCGAGCGCGTGGCCCGGCTCGAGCAGGAAAAACGCGTTGCGGGGCTTCTACACGCCGCTCAGGCAATCTTGGGTGATGACCACCGGGAGTGGCTCGCCCGTCAGCATCCCAATCTGAACGGCCTTACACCGCGACAGGCGGCCGAATCGTCCCCCGAGCATTGCGCGCAGGCTCATCGTCTATTGGAGAAACGCCGGGCGGAATTGGAACTGAAAGACAGTTGCCTTTCAGAATTTGAGCGAGAGGTGGTCAACATCCTTGGCAGGCGCGAACTGGCGGACCTTTTTATCCGAAATAGCCACCCGAAATTGCCGGGCCGCGCTTCTCCGAGAGAGCACATCAAGGACCGCGCGACAATGCTCGAATGCCTCGACCTGGTGAAACGGCCTCGCAGATGATTGGCATCCACGGGTTTGTCACCATCGTGCCTTTGGCGGTGGGACACTCTGGCCAAAAAGCCTAATGCTCCCGTAGAACGATCCGGTGTCCCACTTTTTCCTAAGCCTTTGATTTTATTGAATTGGCCCAGTCCCCTAGGGAGCGCCAAGGTCGTCAGTGCCTTAACGAATATTTCACGACCGCGCGCAGTTTCCTGTGCCGAGGCCGCTTGGCGACGCTAGGCTGCGGCCGTGCCGTTCTTATTGTCTCGA
>Ga0182748_1003112_pt1 | contig 14247 bp, 13 predicted proteins | sample eDN3rd37CKraftOP_FD_128877 | JGI IMG/M metagenome (GOLD analysis project Ga0182748, IMG submission 128877) | Enriched Organic Plus compost microbial communities from Emeryville, California, USA - eDNA 3rd pass 37_C Kraft OP (version 2) (version 2) ...
CGGATCAGCGCACCTTCGAGCTCACGGATGTTTGTTTTTACATTATTAGCTAGGTACTCGACCGTATCGCGTTCCAACTCGACACCGGATAGCGATGCCTTTGCCTCGATGATTGCGCATCGTGTCTCAAAGTCCGGCATCTGGATATCTATAGTCATACCCATTTCGAACCGGCTGCGCAAACGTTCGGTCAAGGTCGGGATGCTCTTTGGTGGCTTATCACTAGTAAGGATGATCTGCTTGTTGTTTTGGTGGAGCGCATTGAATGTATGGAAAAATTCTTCCTGAGTTTTTTCCTTGTTGGCGATGAATTGCATGTCATCTACGATCAATACATCGACATTACGATACTTGTCTGAAAAGCCCTTCTTTTTGTAGCGAATGCTTTCCAAAAATTCCTTTACGAATGTTTCGGAACTTATATATACTACACGTGCATCCGGCTGGTTTTTCACAATCTCGTTTCCGACGGCCTGAGCAAGGTGAGTTTTACCCAAACCAACTCCACCATAAAGGAAAAGCGGATTGTATTTTGTGCCTGGGTACTGGGCAACTGCTTGGCATGCAGTATAGGCGAGATCGTTGCTCGAGCCGACGATAAAATTCGAAAAGGTATATCGTGGGTTTAGTCCACCAATCTTCGGCGCTGGTGCGGTCGGTCTACTTATTGTAGCGGATTTGTTGGCAGTTTCATGCGCGATAGTTGTTTCGCGATTTACTGTCGTCATGCGGCTGCTTGTCTTTACGACAAACTCAATGTTTTTCGCAGTGACGCCGTGCTTTGCCAAAACCTGGCGCACGAGATCGTTGAATTTTACTTGGAATTGTCGAACGGCAAAGATGTTCGGTACAGCGACGGTTACTTGTTCGTCTGTTACTTCGATAAGCTCTGTATTTTTAAACCACGTGACAAATGTCGCATGCGGAACCGTCAGTTCGATTTCTCCCAAGACACTCTGCCACAATGAATTTTGCACCTGAAATACTCCCTTATCAAATTTCCTGATGAGCCGTTCCACCCACAGCTCGTTACTGAGAAACACTATAAGCGAGCAAGGACTTTTCCACAAGCTATAAAATAAACAACGACAACAACGCGAATAGAGAGACTCTTTTTCCACAATTTATAACTACCTCTGTAAAATATGTGGAAAAAGTAGGGGAAAGAGTGGAAAAACAAAATGCTTAGGCGCTTAGTAGAGTCAGAATATTGAAAAAAAGACCAAAATAAGATAAAGTATATGGGATATGCCAAAAAGAACATACCAGCCTCATACACGCCACCGTGCGAAGACACACGGTTTTCGTGCGCGCATGGCAACCAAAGCAGGACGACTCGTCCTCAAGCGCCGCCGCGTAAAGGGCCGCGCAAAGGTATCTATCTAAGAAAACCCGCCGCAAGGCGGTTTTTCTTTTGGCCCCTCATCCTCCTATATACTAGTAATATGCTTTCATCAAAAAACCGCTTTCACGGTCACGGGAGTTTAAGATATGTCTACACAAACGGCGAGACAGTCCGCTCGCGTTTGATGACGCTCAAACATACCACGCATCCCAAGCGCAAAGAACCGCGAGTAGCGGTGGTAGTGAGCAAAAAGGTCGTCAAAAGCGCAGTCTCGCGCAACAGGATCCGCCGCCGCGTATATGAAGCGGTTCGTCATGAATTACCCAGCATTCAACCAAGCAAAGACATCGTGCTGGTCATATTCTCGGCCGAAGTCATGACCATGCCATTTACGGATCTCAGCGATACCATACGGCAATTGTTCCGCGATGCCGATATTTACGACGAACAATCCTGATATACAAGTGTTAATTGGCTGTATAGAGTGGTACAATAATAAAAACCACCATAACAAAACCTGTGGAGTGATAGATGAATATATTTGAAGTACTTATCGTACAACCGCTCTTTAACCTGTTGATGGTCTTTTACAACGTAATCCCGGGCGGGGATTTCGGTGTCAGTATCATCGTCTTTACGATTCTCCTTAGGATCGTCATGTATCCTTTGGTCAAGAAACAACTGCATCAAACCAAGTTGATGCGTAAGCTGCAGCCAGAGCTCGAAAAAATCAAAAAACAATACAAAGGCAACAGGCAGATGCAAGGCCTGATGATGATGGAACTTTACAAAAAGCACGGCGTCAGCCCGTTCCGTTCACTTGGAATTTTGCTTGTCCAGCTCCCTATCTTCATCGCGCTCTACTTGGTCATCCAAGTATTTGTTCACCGCGCTGAATTCGCTAAATATACATATGACTTTCTCGAAAAAATTCCTTCGATCAATTCGATCGTCGAAAACCCAGACAAATTCAATGAGACATTTCTTGGCTTTATCAATCTGACCAGCAACGCGTTTAACACCAGCAGTACGAGCATGACCATCGCGGTATTTATCTTGGCTGCTGCCGCTGCGATCGGTCAGTACTTCCAGAGCAAACAAACTTTGCCGCAAGATCCAAGCAAGCGCCGCCGTCTGCGCGACATCCTAAACGATGCTGCCAATGGCAAAGAAGCTGACCAGTCCGAGGTAAACGCAGCAATCATGGGCAAGATGATCGTCGTCCTGCCGTTTATGATGTTCTTTATCATCCTGTCGTTGCCAGCTGCTATCGGCCTGTACTATGCGACTATGACCTTCGTCGCTATCATCCAGCAGCACCATATTCTCAAGCAAGATGAAGAAGAGCTAGAGGATATTGCGGAACGAGTAGCTGCAAAGCATAGGGCAGAAGAACGCGCGAAAAATGCCAAGACCGCGACCGTCACGCGTGTCGTAGCCAAAACTTCTCACAAACCTTCGACAAAAAAGAACAAGCGATCCAAGGGAGGTAAAAAATGACCAACGATGAAGCGGTAGAATTTGCGAAAAAGTACGTTACCGACATGTTGTCGTTTTTTGGAGTAAACGTCGATGTCGAAGCGTCTATCAATGAAGAAGTAATTGAAGTTAGTGTTCCGTCGACCGACTCAAATAGCTTGCTGATCGGTCGTGGTGCCGAAACCCTGCGCAGCATGCAGTTGCTTCTCATGACCGCACTGCGCAACAAAGGAGCTGAAACATATCGGGTAAATCTGGACATAGCTGATTACAAGAAACAACGCGCCGAAAAGCTCGCCAAACAAGCTCGCGAATGGATCGAAGAAGTCCGCCGCACCGGTGACTCAAAGGTGATTAGTCTAAACGCTGCAGACCGTCGTATCGTCCACAAAGTCGCTGCCGAATACTCTGATGTCGAGACCTTCTCCGAAGGCGAAGGCCGCGATCGAAAGATCATCATCGCGCAACAATCATCATAGTTCGGCTACTAACTATTCCTATATTCCAATAGCTAAGCGAGAAGCCTATAACACTTTGTTATACACTTCGATCGTTTGCTCTGCCATTCGTTCCCACGAATACATCTGCACTTGTTTCTGACCTTTGGCAATCATCTGCTTGCGCAAGGGTTCATTGCTGAGCACCTCCATGATTTTATCGGCCATTTCATCGACAGATGACGGGTCGAAATAGACAGCAGCATCGCCAAGTACTTCCGGCAAACATGTCTTGAGACTGCTGACGACCGGCGCGCCATACACCATTGCTTCGAGCGGCGGCAAGCCAAACCCCTCCATAAACGAAGGAAATACATATGCTCGGCAGTGCTGATACAGCCATGCCAGCTCTCCGTCTGACTTGAAGCCGGCGAAATCGATGTTTTTGTATCCGCGCTTCTTTGCCCATTCCATATCCTTTTGGCGCTGTTCATCGATCTTACCGACGATTACCAGGCGAAGGTCGGAGTATGCGGCGAGCAATTTCTGATGCGCCTCGATAAGCGCGCGGTTATTTTTGTAGGGTTCGGCCCGGCCGACATACATGATGAAATCTTTGTCTTTGTATTCTCTGACAATCTTTGGTTTTTCGTCGAACTTCTCGGCCGCTTCATAAGTCACCACTACTTTGTCCACGGGCTTCGATTTAAACCTAAGCAAATCGTCGCGCGTATAATTCGTCGGAGTGATAATATACGCCGATCGCGCAACTACCTTTTTGAGGAGCCAGCGAAAGATCAACTGCTTGATCCGCAGCACCACAGGATGCATGTCGTTGCTTGTGATACGGAGCAGGTTTAGGTCGTGCACCGTCGTGACCACGCGGCCGCGATACAATAGAGGCTGTTGCGGCATGCAAAAATGCACGAGATCGGGATTTAGGTCGTTCAAAAATTTGGCAAAACCCAACTGCTCGGCAAACGAATAGTCAGGGAAGTCGGCTACAACGACGCGGAAGTTTTTATTGCGCGGTTTCCAGTAGCGCTCGTCCTTTTTGCGCACGAGCACGCTATAGGTGTTTTTGGAATCAATTTTCTCCAGATGCGTCAGCAGCCTCTCGACATATCGTCCTGTGCCGCTGCTAATAACCCGCGCATCGATAGCGATATGCTTCGAGCTCATTTCTTACCTTTTGCCTCGTGATACTCCTCGACCAAATAGAGTGGCCGCTGCTTAGTTTCTTTGAAGATACGCCCCACATATTCGCCGATGATACCTAGTGAAAGCAGCTGTACGCCGCCTAGGAAAAGGATTGCCGCCATGATCGACGGATAGCCAGCCAAGTCGCTGCCGAATAGCAAAGTACGCAGTACTAGATAGATGATATAGATAAATGCAAACAATGAAACGATCATGCCGACGGCCGTTGCAAATCTGAGCGGGGTAGTCGTAAATGAAACGATACCGTCGATCGCCAGATTAAGTAGCTTCAAATAATCCCACTTCGACTCGCCTGCAGCGCGCGGTTCGCGCACATAGGTGATTTCCCGCTTGTTGTAGCCGATCCAGCTGAAAAGACCTTTGGTATATCGTTCACGTTCGCGCAGCTGCTTGAGCGCCTCGACACAACGCTTATCGAGCAGGCGAAAATCGCCCGTATCTCTCTGGATGGGGATGTGGGTGGATCGCTGCAAAATCTTATAAAACAGCGAAGCCGTCGTGCGCTTCAGCCACGACTCACCCAGCCGTTCCGTTCGGCGAGCATACACGTCATCATATCCCTCTTCCCACAATTTGATCATGTCTGGGATCAGCTCCGGCGGATCCTGCAGATCGGCATCGATGATAACCAATGCATCGGAATACACATGGTCGATACCCGCAATCATAGCGATCTCTTTGCCGAAATTCCGAGACAAATTCACATAACTGACCCGATGATCATCCTTCGCATAATCCTTGATGATCTGAAGCGTATCGTCTTGGCTGCCGTCATTTACGAACAGAAACTCAAAATCATACTTATCGACGTCCTCTGCCAACTTAACTAGCCGATCATACAACGCAGACAGTACCTGCTCCTCATTGTAGGCGGGGATAAGTATGGTGATAGACTTCTTCATACCTCATCAGTATACCACCCTACATCTGTTGATGGGCTAATAAAACCGGGCGGTTTCGACAAAATCCGCCCACTCAGCCGTAGGAAGATTTCGATCGTCATGTGTCGGCGGACACTGATTGTCGCGATGATAGATCTCAATTAGTGCCCCTAGGCTGCGCGTCATATCGTCTGGCGTAGGGCTTTGCGCCAATCTCGCTGCATATTCGCCTAACTTTTCGACATAAGGGCAATCATGTTCGTATGTCAGTTTTGGTTCCGGTTCTCGAAGCAGTGCGTTTTCCATGGTCAGATATTGTACATATTTTCATCCCATATCCCAACCATAAACAGTAAATATCCCCACTCCTCGTTTCTCAATCCTTAGTCCCTTGGCTATTTATAGCCAACTATCACCAAATCGTTTATGCTATAAACATATGCACCGCATATTACTTGCATTCATTCTCGGTGTCGTGGGCGCACTGGGCGTTTCCACGCAAACAGCACATGCCTTGTCATCCGATCCGAAACACTTCGTCGGTGCGGACAACACGTTTTATGCATATGTAAAAGCGGGCGAGAAGATCGGTGCGGAATTTGTTCGTTCTCCATACACTCAAGAAGGACACTCTGCTGATATAACCGTTTCGATTGAGGGGCCAGGTGTTGAAAGAAAGAATTGTGTACTGAAGCGTGATTTCGCTATTGGTAGCGGTTGTGTATTCAAGCCCATCATAGCTACGAAATCAGGTATATGGAGAATAGTTATGGCCCCCGGCAAAAACGCAAAGCCATTCCCAGAACTCTCCTCAGAGGTTAGATGGGTGAGAAATCTCTACTCGTGGAAGATTGAGGTGACAGATAGCAAAAACGTAGAGCAAAAGGGGCGCATTTGGACAGATCGCTATGCATTTCGTCAGCCTTCAGACAACTCTAGACAGTTCACCGGAGACTTCACGACCTACTATGTGAGCGAAAACGGTTATATCTATAAGACAGTAAATAAAGAATATAACGGCCAAGCATCAATATTGCTTGCTGACGCGGTAGGTGTTAGAAGTGGGGATAGCTGTACCTCTGCATATCAAAGCGCAGAGGTGGGCAACGAAAATCTATCGCCTGCCCTTGGGGCATGCGGTATGATGTACAAACTATTCTTCGAAGAACCGACAGGCAATCTGCCAGAAGAAGCCGAACGTTGGGATGGCGAAAAAGATTGGGTTCGCCCGTCGATCAAACAACCGACCATCAGCGAGCTTCACTTCACTCCCGACGGGTCAAGTGACCAGCTTTCTGGCGCGATATCATTCTATCTGCGCAACTTTATCGGCCAGTACGAGATCAAGATCGATGTCGACAACGACGGTGACTTCGACGGACAAAATGATGTCACGTTATACGAACGGATGGAGCACCTGTCAAACGGTTTGCAACGCATTCATTTCCAAGGCGTAGACAAAAAAGGCCAGATCATCTTTCCAAACCAAACTATTGGGATCAAGGTGAATATTACCAAGGTTGCCGAAATCCACTTCGTCGCTGTAGATGTAGAGGGTCGGGGAGGCATAGAAGTCACCCGGCTCAATGGTGCCAATGCGCCGACCACCAGGCTTTGTTGGAACGATACTGAACTCACATCTCTAGCACCAAGTTTCGAGGCTTTTTCGACGTCACAAACGGATGGCAGGTCGTGTCCGGATAGCGCGAATGGTGTGCATGGCTGGGCATATCACATTAGCTCCTGGGGCAATGCTCGTTATATCGATGACTGGACATACGCCAGCGCCAATCTGAGCGGCAACAACCAGATCAAATATCCCGAAAATGAAACCAAAGTCATAGAAGAAAAAGATCAGAATCTTGGTGCGATAATTGGCGCAGTCGCTGGCGGTATCATCCTCATCGGTGTAGTATTTGCAACGATCTCAATCAAGCGTCGTAGCAAGCGGCAAACAGTGCCGCCGCCAGAGCAACCAACACAGTACCCGTCGCAACATCCATCCAACCAGCAAACGCCACCAATGCCACCACAACAATATCCTCAGAACCCGCAATATCCCCCGAACGACGACCCAAATCGACAGCAGCAAAATTAACGTCAAAACCCTCTCGGTTATCTGCTATAATTACGACAAAGTGATGTGGACTAAACTGTATCGAAAATACCGCTATTCGCTCATATTGTTGCGCGAACTTGTAATCACAGACTTCAAACTTCGTTACCAAAATTCTGTACTTGGCTACCTATGGGCATTGTTGCGCCCGCTTTTCCTGTTTGCGATTCTCTATATATTCTTCGTAGAAATCCTACATATCGGCAAAGAAATTCCGCATTGGGGCGTAGCATTGCTTTTGGGTGTTGTCATGTGGAATTTCTTCCAAGAAGTAGTGGGGCAAGGACTCAAGGCGATTACTAGCTCAAGCGGGCTTATTCGAAAAATCAATTTTCCAAAATATATCATCGTTATTTCCAAGAGTTTATCTGCGATCATAAATCTCGCAATCAATATGATCGTGGTAGGGATATTCGCTATCATTAGCCAAGTTGAATTGTCGTGGGGTATGCTATTGATACCACTATTTGTGCTACAGCTTTATATTTTGGGCACAGGTATGGCTTTCTTGCTGGCTGCAGTAAATGTAAAATACCGTGACGTTGGATATATATGGGAAGTTGTTAGCCAAGCGCTCTTTTATGGTTCGGCTATCATGTTCCCTCTCAACCGTGTGGTTGAGGTTAGTCACGATATAGCAGTGATTTTGGCTATGAACCCTATAGCGCAGACTATCCAAGACGCTCGATATTATGGAATCTCAGACGAAATCGTGACCACTCAAACACTCACAGAAAACACATTGATTCTGCTCATACCATTTATTATTACGATCGTGGTGTTTGTAGTTGGCGCTATCTATTTCCGTCGTCGATCGCCATATTTCGCGGAGGAGGTGTAGTATGTCGGACAAAAAATACGCCGTCGAAGTTCATAACGTCAAAAAGCGCTTCTCGTACTCACGTCACAAAAACAACTCACTCAAACGCGCTATCACCCAGGTATTCAAAAAGAAAGATCGTAGCAAAGACACGTTTTATGCTCTCGATGGCATATCATTCAATGTCGAACAAGGCGACTTTTTCGGCATTCTCGGTCGCAACGGTTCTGGTAAGAGTACGTTGCTGAAAATCATTTCCGAAATCTACCAACCAACTAGCGGGCATGTGAAACATCGCGGCAAACTAGTGTCGTTTATCGAACTTGGAGTAGGTTTTCAACCAGAACTTACCGGACGAGAGAACGTATATCTGAATGGCGCACTTCTTGGCTTTTCGAGAAAAGAAATCGACGCCATGTACGACGATATCGTATTGTTCGCAGAGCTCGAAAAATTCATGGATCAGAGTCTCAAAAACTATTCGTCTGGCATGAAGGTGCGCCTCGCATTTTCACTAGCTATCCGCGCCAAGGCCGACATACTTATCCTCGATGAAGTACTTGCCGTGGGAGATGCGGCATTTCGCAAGAAATGCAACGACTATTTTGAAACCCTAAAAGATGACAAAAAGACCGTTATTCTAGTGACGCACAGCATGGCCGATGTACACAAATATTGCAACAAAGCAATTGTTATCGAGAAGGGCAAGATTATTTACGAAGGCGCAGCCGACGGCGCAGCCGACGTATACAAGAGTCTGTTTGAGAAAAAGTAAGAGCAATTACAAAAGCGAAGTTATAAACTTCTTGATTGCCGAGACACTGGTGCCATCAGCACAATAGAAGTTTTGTTTGATGGTTTGGTTCCAGAGTGACTCATCTACGGCATCACTGAATGCTTTTTGCAATATCATTGGCAGTTGGTGTGCTGTTTCGGAATAAACTTTGCCGGATTTTTTCACGATATCGACAATAGATACATAATCGTTTTCTGACTGTTTGTACTCCCCGGTGTCATAAGCGAAGACAAGTGGTTTCTTGGTGAGTATTGCCTCGAGCATCACGCTGCTCACATCGCCGATTATCACCGAGCTTGCGTTGAATATATCAACCAAGCCAAGGTTTTTGAACTTGCCTTCGGGAGCATAAATAACATTGTCTTTCGTCCGAATAATCCGCAAATATTTTCGCAACAACTTGGCGGGTGTCTGTGGATGTGGTCGGAATATGAGCGTATATTCATCGGGCATATTTTTTACTATTTCTAGACCGGTATTATATATCGACGATGCTCCCCAAAACGTTGGCATATAGGCCACGATCTTTTTTGCTGGATCGATACCCGGCTCCTCCTTTAGCTTATCGTCTATATAGACTTCACCTGCATGCTCGACGATATCGTCAGTTCTGGCAACACCCAAATCAACCAGCTTTTTGGGATCGATTCCATCGGCGATAAACTTCTTTTTTAGGTACGGTCCCAGCGCGGCCATGTAATCATATTGTTTTACGATCTCGAGACGATTATTCTGCCCCATATAATCCTTTAGCATATTGCCATGGGTGAGGAATATCGTTTTTGGTTTTGTCAGCCTGACCGACTCATCAAAGTCATACAGCTCATAAAACAGCACGACCTTGGCATGCTTATTCAGAAAATCGGTAGTCGTTTTGTGGCGGCTATCTATCTTGGTGTAGTGCGAAACAGGCTTTATTTTGCGACCGAAACGCATCCATCGATACGGTTTGTTGTCGAGCGCTATGACCGGTACACCATACGCCTCTGCTTCACGTTTTGCCCGCTTCGACAGTACGACAAACGTGCCGCCAAGCTCACGGTATAGCGGCAAAGCATGCAATATATGGCTCGTAATATTGCCAAGAAAGTAATAAATGCCACTTTCCGTATTTTTTTGACTCATCCTACTTCTGTTTCAAGTTCTCCGAGTTCAGAAATAAGCTTACGTAGCTGAGTGGATGAAATGGTCGGTGTACGTGGCAGATATGTCACCTCGCAGTACTCCTTGAGCTCGTCAAACTTACCTTCCCAGTCATTACCCATCACAAATACATCAACTTGATACTTCTGCACATCGTTCTTTTTTTGTTCCCAATTTTCTTCGGGAATAACTTCGTCGACATAACGAATAGCTTCTACTAGTTCTTTGCGTTTTTCGTAAGGCATGTGCGACTTTTTGCCTTTGAGCCCGTTGAACTCATCGGTTGATACGCCGACGATCAGCTTGCCGCCTTCGGCAAGCTCCTTTGCTCGTCTCAAAATTTCTATATGACCATAATGTAGCAGGTCAAAAGTACCGTAGGTAATAACTGTTTTCATAGCTCCAGTATACGGTATTTATCGAGATGAAAGAATCTATCTCATGCGTTTTGCGACAAAATGTCACGGAATTCATCTGGCGTTACGAAATTACCTTCGACAATGTGTGTTGTCAGTTTGGCAAGAGGAATTTTGGCGCCACAATCATTTGCGATCGCGCTGATAGAGTGGCAAGTATGATAACCCTCTACGGTTTTACGTCTCGATTCATGCGGATTTGTATCGTGCTTACGACCAAGGTTATATCCGTACGAAAAATTCCTGCTTTGTTCGGACGTGCAGGTAAGCATCATGTCGCCGATGATCCCCGGCGTATCGAGATCATCTGCAGGGTATCCAAGAGCTCCTGCAAGTTCTGACAGCTCGTTCTTTGCGTTCAAGATTATCCGCACATTGGTATTCATGCCGAATCCTACGCCGCGTGCATATCCGCACAAAATCGCGTACACATTTTTCATTGCTCCCGCTAGTTCCAGAGCTTTGTATCCCATTGTTTTGTGGACTGAAAAATAAGGTGTAGTTAACAACTCCTCGACAATATTTGCCGACTCCTCGTCCGTATAACCAAGCGAAACAGTCGTTGGATCGCGGTTTACGATTTCATCAGCAAACGAAGGTCCTATTAAGGCCAGATACTTTTCGGATATCTCCAAACTCTCGACAATCTGGTGCGGCAACAGATGGGTGCCTTCTTCGATGCCTTTCGAACAGTTGACGATAATCGTATTTTCATCCAGATAAGGACGGTTGTTTGCCAGCGCTTCGCGGATGAATTGGGTAGGGACGGCTATAAAAGCCACATCCACTTTGTGGTCAAGAAATTCAGTCTCGGTAGCATAGGTGAAGTCCACGCCATTATGTTCGAGCAATGATCCTATTGCCGATCCGAAATTTCCTTTTCCTATGACTGTTGCTTTCATTTCTTGAGATTCTCCAAAACTGCTTGTCTAATAGTATATAATAGATACAGATTCATGTTGAAAAAAACTCTTCTGAAAATAATAAAAAACCCATTCACAAGAACAGCCAAACACCTGCTTGTATCTCTACGAAACAAAGTGTTTCGAGTGGTTTGCGATATCTTGCCAGTCAAAAACGATACAATACTTTTTGAATCATATATGGCAAGCAGCTATGCATGTTCTCCGCGTGCAATTTATGAATATATACTCAACGAACCTAAATATAATAACTTTCGCTTTGTGTGGGTTTTTCGTGAACCAAACAAATATGCATTTCTAACCGATAACGGGCGAACTTCTCTTGTAAAATATCGCTCTTTCAAATATTACGCATCGCTTGCTAGATCAAAATATTGGATAGTTAACGGATGGATCCCAACGCTTATTCGCAAAAAACCTTCACAAATAATGGTGCAAACATGGCATGGTACGCCACTGAAAAGATTACGCAACGATCTCATACCAGAAACAAAACACGCAACCCTATCATATGAGCAACAGGTTAAGTCAAATAAAATAGACGCCTCTAGGTACGATTATTTTGTTTCACCATCTAGGTTTGCAAGTCAAGCATTTCGTTCAGCGTTTGCCTTGGAAGAACTAGGCAAGAAAGACATAATTATCGAAACGGGGTATCCGCGCAATGATTTTCTATTTACATATAAATCCCAAGATGTAGATAGTGTAAAACAAAAGCTGAATATCCCCGGCGATAAAAAAATAATTCTCTACGCGCCAACATGGCGTGATGACCAACACGATAAAAAAGATGGATTTATTTACAATCTGGAGATTGATTTCAATTATCTCAAGCGTAAGCTTGGCGATGAATACGTTATCTTGTTCAGGGCGCATTATAACATTGCAAAAGAATTTGATTTTAAGTCACACGAAGGTTTCGTATATGATGTTTCTGGTGTCGATGAAGTTAATGAACTATATATAATCAGCGACTTGCTCATAACTGATTATTCAAGCGTATTCTTCGATTACGCAAACCTTAAGCGACCGATGATCTTCTACATGTATGATCTTGAACATTACGAAAAACAGCTTCGTGGCTTCTATTTCGACGTAAGAGAACTGCCTGGTCCGATTGTAAAAACAAACGAAGAACTGGCTGAAGCGATAGTTAATGTAGAAAAAATAAAGAAAGACTACGCAAAGTCATACAAAGTATTCAACAAAAAATACAATTACCTAGATGATGCGCATGCTAGCCAGCGTGTTGTAGAAAGGGTAATAGGATAGGGGAATGAACACGAAAGCGCCGCTTATTTCAGTCATAATTCCTGTATATAACTGCGAAGATTATCTGCAACGCTGTCTTGATTCTATTTACAACCAGACGGTTCAAGATTTTGAGATCATTGCTGTCAATGACGGATCAACCGACGACAGCTTGAAGATACTAAAAGAAAATGCCGCGAAACACAAAGAACTAAAGATTATAGACCAAGAGAATCATGGGCAAGGATATGCACGAAATCGTGCCCTAGGAATAGCGCGTGGTAAATATATTGTTTTTGTAGATTCCGATGATTTCATAGAGTCGTTGACATTCGAACTTTGCCTTTCGCGCATAGAAGAAGACGGATCGGACTTCGTCCATTTTGATTGGAAGTTTTCTACCCTCGATCCTGATAGTTTGCATGACTATTACTATCTAAATAAAGAACCATACTTCCACAAAAAAATTCTAGAGGGCAGTGAATGTGATGAATTGCTACAGATGACACATTTCTTTAGTGTGAATAATTTTTATAGAAAGTCGTTTTTGGATAAACACAAAATCCGGTATGGTGAAAATCGTGTCTACGAAGACAACATATTTGTTACGCAAGCAGCTAATCGCGCAGAAAAAATTTCACTCCTTCATTCACCTCTCTATATTATTCATCGCAATATGTCGTCTAGCACGCGCAGGAAAACAAAGGACGATACGCACTACAAAGGCTTTATACAGGCTGTAAAAGATTCGCTCGCTGTATTTCGTCCACGAACAAAATACAGTAATTACTATCTAATCAAATACTTCCAAACGAAATTCGTTTTTTACTATCTCAAACGCGTGCCGCGTCGATACAAGATGGCATATCTCAGAGACTACGTTGATGCCATAGGTGATAGACAGCTGGTTATACCAGACTGGGGTCAACCAGACAGGATTTTGCGTCTTTGTTTGAAGCACGAGGTATTCAAAAAGAAAAAATATGCAATTTTCGCGGCGATCATTGCAATAAAAAGCCAAGTGTTAGTGCGTCGTGATCGAGTGGTGGCTGGTGCCAAAAAAATAAAACACAAGCTTCGCGCGACACTACGCCCGACGTTTTACGAACGGCAACTCAAACGCCCGTTGAATGAAAAAACCATTGTCTTTTTGGGGTTTGATTATCGGTATACCGGAAACTCTCGCTATTTCTATGAGGAGCTTATCAATGACAAAAGGTTTAGTGATTTTGATATAAAGTTCATTACGATCGACGAGCTGGTTGACGAAAAACATCGGGTGACTCCACACACTAATGAACACTATCGACTAATTGCAACATCCAAATATTTGATAGCGGAAAGCTGGATACCGCGTTCAATCGTGAAGAGGCCGGGTATGGTGTGGTTACAACTATGGCATGGTACGCCACTCAAAAA
>Ga0182748_1003113_pt1 | contig 14242 bp, 22 predicted proteins | sample eDN3rd37CKraftOP_FD_128877 | JGI IMG/M metagenome (GOLD analysis project Ga0182748, IMG submission 128877) | Enriched Organic Plus compost microbial communities from Emeryville, California, USA - eDNA 3rd pass 37_C Kraft OP (version 2) (version 2) ...
GTGCCAACCTGCTTGTATATCTTCTGACCTTAAATCAAGAACTCCATAAGTGTGCGGTATCCGGTTTCGTTCAACAAGGTTTTCATTGTTGGCCTTTCAGGCCCAACGAAAACTTAGTTATTACAGGCAGTGTTTTTTACTTGTCTTTGTTTTGTTCTATCAATTTTAGCATTGTCAAGTTGAATGACGACAATTTGTTATCAATAGCCGAAAAGAAATCAATGTCCGCATTTTCAATGGCAGTCAATGCTTTTTGTAACACTTTTGCACCTTCGTCAGTCAATTTAATTACTTTGGCTCTTGTGTCTGTTTCGTGTTCTTGTCTGCTGATAAATTTCTTTTCCTCCAATGTCCGCAAGACTTTAGAGACCATCATTCTGTCAGAATTGCTTTGGTTAGCTATGTCCACTTGTGTTACGTTTTCATTTTGTTTTGATAGCCAAGCCAATGCTGTTAAAAGAACAAATTGTGTTTGGGTTAAATTCAAAGGGTCTAAAACTATTTTGTGTTTGCGTTGCCATAGCAAAGTCACCTGTCCGAGCAAATATCCCGGACTTTCGTTGGGTGCTTTGAACTTAAATTCTATTTTTTTAGCCATAATTATTTCTGAAGCATTTCTGATGAAATTAAATCGAAATCGTGTTTGTTGATTTCAAAAAATCCAAAACGGAAAGGATAACCCCAACTTTGTTTGTTTTGAATAAATTGTAAATCGTCTATCAAAGGTAAAATGGAAGTGTCTTTATGGTCAAAAAAATCAATATCCCGTCTGAACGGACAAAAGTCTGCCGTCATTTGAAACGGATAAACAGTTTCGTTTTTCACTTGTCCGATTGCCGTAAACTCTTGGCATTTATCAGGTTTTCCCATTGTCTGTTTTCCCGAATAGTAAATAACAAAATCGCCACTTAGCATTCTTTTTAGAGGTGCAGATTTTCCGTGACAGGCTTGTGCAAATCCTCCGGCAATACCTGTTTTAACGTGGTCTTTTGACGCTACAATTACCCAATATTTTTTCCCTTGTTCCACAATAATAATTATTTTGCTTCTAAAAAGGTAAGTTTAAAACCGTCTATGTCTTTTACGTGGAACGCTCTTCCAAAGGGAGTTTCCATAATAGGCGTAGCGGTTGTTATTCCATTAGCAATAAAACGTTCTTTTAATTCATCTACGTTTTCATTTACTGCAAACCAAAGAGAAACACCAATACCTAATTCTTTTCCCTCAATGTCTTCTAACGGTGTGCGTATGGCAAAACTGGCTTGTCCTTTATTGTATGTGAAAACACAAGCCTGTGGGTTGGTTTCACTTATTTCAAACCCCAATTTGGTAGTGTAGAAGTTTTTTGAGGCTTCTAAATCTCTCACTTGAAGAGATGCAAATGTTAATTGTCTCATTTCTTTTAATTATTTTGTTGTCACAAATATAGTATATGCGACAACAAAATGCAAATAATTTTTCGTTCTCTTTAGATTTGTCAATTTGCTGCTATCTTGTCGAAGTTTGTCTGTTGGAGAATTTTTCAGAGTCGGTTTGTGGGTGCAACATTGCCTGTAACGTTTTGGGTATTGCCGAAGGCGGGGAATTTTAGCACAAAAGTTCAATCGAAGAACGAAAGTTGAACCTTGCACAAATGACCAATCGAAGCCGTTCAGCCCCGCTTTTGGAAATACCTTGTTAGCGGTTCGGCATTGTGTTTATGTTTTAGCAATAGTCATCAATTGTATCAGCTCCTGTCCATTCAAGTCCTTGTGCAAGAGTAAATTGTTTTTCCGCTCCGTCTTTCTCGAAAAAAGTCCCAAGACTATTATGAACGAAAACATTGTTTTGATAGGTTATCTCTGCTAAGGAATAAGGTTTTATTGGATTTTCGTCACCGCTTTTGCACATAATCCATAATGTGTTTTCGTCTTTTGAAATTGCAAAACGGTCAATAATCGAACTCGCATATTGGTTTCGAGAAAACACATTTCCTACTTCTAAGTTTGCAGTATAGTCAGCTATTGGGTTATGAGCATTTTCCTGTGGACAACAAGGAAATTCACTTGGCGTTTTCCAATTTCGGACTTTTTGAACAGCATTTGAAGTTAGGGAATTTATAAATTCTAATTCTTCTACAACATAGTCAGTAACTTGACTTGACACACTTCGATTATAAATCCATTCTCCTAATGAACCACCTTGTAATGGTTTATCACTTTCTGCCCAAGCCAATAACCTTTCTTTACTTGCTTGCGCTTCTTCACGACTAACAGCACACATCCATTCATAGTTTGGGTCTGGAAATTTGTCCCGAAATTTTGAAGGGTTGGCAAGAAATGCTTCAACACTTCCACAAACAAGTTCAATACGTCTTGCCGTGATTGGATTGAGCAAAATGTTTTCTAATCTTGTTACCCAACGTAGATTGTCAGGTCGGTTATTTTGTTTGTTTGTGTCAATATGGTCAACAACGTGTTCTTTTGTTGGAGGTTCTTTGTGAAATGTTGTCGCAACTATTCTGTGAACACGAACAGAAGCGATTTCTAAATAACCTGTTTTGCTGTTCAGTTTGCCAAAAGTCCAATTGTTGTCGGTTGGTCGTGGTCGTTTGTTGTTAGGAGCGTGTCGTAATACAGCACCGTTATCCCGAACAGAGTATTGCTCGTCCTTATATATGCAGTCGCATTCTTTTTCAAAGTGATTTACATTGACCATAGTTTTATGATTTTTTAGGTTCAACGAAATCAACTAACTCAATTTTAGCTCCAAGTGCTAAAGCGATTTTAGAAAGTATATCTAAGCCAACAGAATAACGTCCTTGTTCAATGCGACTAAGATTAGCTGCATCTATATTCGCAATTTGAGCAAGCGTTTTTGCTTCAATATTTTTTTCTTTCCGCAATTCACGGATTTTTGCTCCTATTTTTTCTCTTTCTTGATGAAGTAAAATTCTCTCATCGTCTCTGTCACCTTTTCCGCCATTAATTCCAAGTCCTTCGTAATAATTCATTTGTATCCAAACCCAATATTGCATACTCATACCTGTACTGTATCCCATATTATCTTCATAATATTTTTGAAAATAATATGCTAATCTTTCAGCATAGTGTTGTTGGTCTGCTTTTGGAGTTGGAAAATAAGTGTTCCAAGTGAATTTTTCTCCGTCTTGTGCAATGACTTCAATAGTAAAGTCATCTACAAATTTTGCTTGTATCATAATTTTATTTGCCGAGTTTATCGTGTTGTCGCCACTTTTAAAAGTTATGGAGCAAAGATAAAGAGAAAACTTGTAATTGGCAAATTTACCAATTACAAGTTTTAATAGATGCGAAGAACCATCCTATCTTTTTCTTCCATCGCCCATTGTACCTGCCAAGCTCTGCCGTCTATTTGGTCAAGCAAAATGAAATTATATATGTTGGTTGTTGGGTAAAGAAAAAATCTGCCATTTTTCTCTTCTTCTTTCTCTACTCGTGAGATGTCCGATAGTGTAGTTTCAAAACGGTACTTGCTTTCTGTACCCCATTGAACTTGCCACATTTGTCCATTTCTTGTATTTAATTTGATAAAGTTATATGTATTTTTTGTGGCAAATAACCTATATACAACCGCACTATCTGTAGAAATATTTTGACGTGGAGCTTCCGATGTGCTTTGAGCAAATGAAGTCGTTGCAAATAGCACAAAAAGTAATGTAATTAATTTTGCTTTCATAAAGTCTGTGTCGTTATGTGTTTTTTTTTAGTGCAGGGTCGTTGTATGCTGACCGCTAACATCTGTTTTAACGAAACGAATATACGGAAAATTTCGCTTAACCAACCCTATATACGTGTTTCGTTATTTGACTTTTCTTTCTACATAAGATATTGATATATTTGTATTTAAAAAATAAAACCGCACAAATAGCGAAACAAAATATTATAAAATACTATTTCCCTGATATGAATAGCGAAATCATACTTGAAACCTTCGAAAAGAGATTGCTGATGCAGAGATATGCTGGCAATACCATTAGATCGTACAAGGATTACGCTAGTATATTTCTTAAACATGTTAGCAAATATCCCTCCCTTGAAGAAATTCCACTGTCAGATATTGAGGCGTTTATAAACGAAAAAGTTCAAAATGGGAAAATTAGTGTTTCCTATCAAAAAGGATTAGTGGGCGCAATCAAGAAGATGTACGAACTGATATTGGACAAAAAAATCCAACTGGATTACTTATACCCGAAACGCTCATTTTCTAAATTACCTAAATTCTTTTCAAAAGAAGAAGTAAGAAATATTCGTATCCGCCCTATGGTCCACGTCTATGAACAATATTATGATGTCTTTAGCTTTGCTGGATGAGCAAAGAAGAAAAAAGAGTCCAGATGTTTGCTATGATAGCAGACTGGCAGCAGAGCGGCCTGAGCAAGAAACGCTACTGCGCGGAAAAAGGCATCAATGAGGCTACGTTTTATTACTGGTTTTCTCGTAGTAAAGAAAACGATACTTCCCGTAGGGGTCGGTGTGATACTGAAACCAGACAGTATTATATCAGAGGTTATAAGTTGATTCAATTCTATGGATGGATCCCCGGCATATTGTAGCGAGCGCAGTTGGAGTCGTGCTTTTTATTCGGAAGAAAGCGGTTGGCTACTTTCGCAACAACCGCTTTCTTTGGTCTGTTCGATTAATTTTCGTAAATCACACCTTCGTAGCAAGCGTTATAAAGATTTTTTAAATCCTGCAGGCTTGGCTTACGTGGATTAAAACCAGTACATGGATCTTGTAAAGCATTTTGCGCCATATAGTCTAGATTTTTTTGCCAGTCATCCCTGGAAATGCCAAATGCTTTCAGGGAGCCAATATTGTTAACCGCAGCTCTTAATTTTTCAATTTCCTGCGCCAATCCTTCTGCCGAATCTCTACCGACAAGTTTGGCCAGATCTGGGTATCTTATTGTAGCTGTCTGATTGAAACGGATGACATTGGGCAAGAAAATTGCATTGGAAGCTCCGTGAGGAACGCCGTAGAGTGCACCTACCTGATGAGAGAGAGAATGTACAATACCCAACCAGGCATTATTGAAAGCCAGACCGCCCATAAAAGATGCATCGTGCATATTTTGGCGTGCTTTAATGTTTGTCGGGTTCTTGACCGCTTCTTCCAGATTCTCGAAAACAATTTCCAGTCCCCCTTTAGCCAAGGCATCGGCATAGTTATTTTCGATATTGGACACATAGGCTTCCACACAATGTGTAAGCGCATCTAGACCAGTATTGGAGGTAATATGTGCTGGCATTGTGGCGCAAATCTCGCCATCAACAATTGCGATATCCGGAGTCAATTCATAAGATACGATTGGGTATTTCACTCCTTTTTCGCGATCAGTGATCACAGCCAGTCCCGTAGTTTCCGTACCTGTACCGCTTGTTGATGGAATGGCAATGAATTTAGCCTTTTGACGCAATGTTGGCACGTTAAAAGGTTGGGTCATCGCTTCAAAATTGGCATCCGGATATTCATAAAATACCCACATCATCTTTGCCGCATCAATTGCCGAGCAACCACCTAGACCAATGATCCAATCCGGTTGAAAATCAGTCATCACTGCAGCACCTCGAAGGCTTGTCGCTGATGATGGATCTTCTTCTACACCATCAAAAATGGCAGTTTCCAATCCTGCTTCAGTTAAATAGCTTATGGCCCGGTCCAAAGTTCCGCTTTTTTTCATGGATTGACCACCAGTTACGATAATCGCTTTTTTTCCAGTTAGATTTTTCAATTCCGACAACGTACCAGCACCGTGGAATACTTCGCTGGCAACAAATAACTTGCTCATATATTTTATATTAAATTTCTGTTGCAAAGTTACTGTGCCCGGAAAGGCCAATGTTATACATTACTAACGATATGATATACATTTGATCCAACATAACCGAAGGAAATAACCATATCAAATGCACAATTGCCTTAAGTCTTATACATTTGCGCCAATTGCTGTTGCAGATTGGTTGGCGTTTCATCCAGTTTGGCACGCACAAACTTGTTCAGTGCCGCCGGAGAATTGAATCCAAGTTCAAAGGCGATCTCCTTATGCGAATAGTTGGATAAAAGCAGTAATTGTTTGATTTCATTCATAATCCGCGCATGAATGGTTTCGATAGAGGTGAGTCCTCCAATCTTGCGGGTAATTTCATTTAACTTTTTTGGTGACAGCTGTAATTTTTCAGCATACCAGCTCACGGTACGCTCCGTTTTAAAATGCCTTTCAAGTAGTTCCAGAAATTTACCATAAATCTTCGAGTTTTCATTGCTGAGCTGGCTACTTCCCCATTTGGTATGGACAAATTCCACCAGTTTAAGCAAGATGATTTTGATGTAGAATCGAGCCTGCTCCTTTTTGATTGATGTTAAATCCTGATAAGATTTTTCGACCTGCTCCATCAGCAGCTCTATTTCTGCGGTCTCCGCCTCGGGCAATTCAATATGATTGAGCTTCACGGAGATATTATAGTTGTAAATACTCAATTCGTTTTTTAGGATATCCGAACAGAATAGTACTTCATCAAACAGGATCAACTTGCCTTCAAAGTCGTCGCTGAGCAATTCTTTGGAGGAGAGCTGACCGGGAAAGATAACGCATATATGAGGTGCATTGACGGTATAGCCGCGGTCTTCCACCTGCAGATTGAGCTGACCTTTTTTGACAAACAGAAGGCAAAAATGGTCTTTTGTGTGCGGTTGCTTGTAGGCCGCGATGGCTTCCCTGTCCAGATCAAAAATATGAAAGGGTGTGATTGCCCTTTCGGCCTTATATTGTATATCTTTTAGATGATAAACTACCATAGAGGCCTATGATAAGCATTTATTTTGAATTCCTCAAATTTACTTTTTCGTCAAGCTAGCCTGACCAGAAAACCTGTTTCTCCTTCACATCAGAGCATTCGAAACACTGACCTATAAAACGTGAATAGACATCATTGAGATTACTAAAAGAGCCTAGATCAAAATATAGACAAAAAAATGGCCAGGCATTAAACCTGACCATACAATTAAATCAACCGAAACTAAACTTCCTAAATTGAATCGATCGTTAATAAATAGACAGATGCTTGAAGTAATTAGTTTGATTAAAATAAAAAAAGGTCGGGTTACGAGCACCCTCGAGACTGCGAAACTATTACTTTTTGGTCATTAAGCTAAATTAGAAATATTACTGCGGATTTCAGCTTATTTTTTGGTTAATAAAAGGGCTATATCCTGTTTTGCAAGCACATGGCCTTTGTTGACAATATTACTCTTGAGATAAAGAAAACACTGGTTGTTTTGATCGAGTTTACCTATAGCCACATTAATTGATTTTACATCAAGTTCGCCAATCTGTGTCGGATCTACTTTATCCGGATCCGCAATGAATTGTCCATCTTTCTTAAATTCCTCCAGTTGCCAGGAGTACCCTTTCCAAGGTCCGGCAACCAAAGTAGTAGTTTTAGCATCCTTAGTGATCCGCTCTTTGTAGGGCAAACCTAGACTATCAACCATGACCCTATGGTCTTTTAAATCAAGTACTAAATATTTTAGCGAGTTTCATTTTCTCTACAATAGCAAGTTGCGATGCATCAGGCCGGGGAATTCCCAACACCACTGCGGTATAATTACCTTCAGGAAGCAGTCTGTCAACGAATTGGAGTGCGATAGCATTGCTATCTACTCCTGATTGTGGTTGCGCAAAAACATCGATGGAAAATATTAGCGTAATTAGAAGTGCAAAAAAACGAAGATATCGGTATAAAACTATCATGTTAAAGGTATTTGATCTATGAAATTACAGTTTAATCCTGACATTTTGTTATCATCTGGTCAATACCAAGCATTCAACGCGCCGCGCAGCACAAAGATAGAACCAAGTGTAAACTAAATCTGACTATCAACTCGAATCTTATGATAAACCTTTTATTTACGTTGTTTCTGTACTAAATCAAAGTTATATTTGAATTTCTTAACTTTGCTTCATGCAAACAAAAATAGCCCGAAGTGTTTCAGAGTTCAATAACGAACTCAGATTGCAAGGTTTTAAAGCATTTCAGATTGAGGATGACAGCAATGCTACGCGTATTTATAGTCGTAAAGATTTCTTTAAAATCTGCCTTACAACTGGCAAAAGCAAAATCCATTACGCGGATAAAAGCTTTGAACAAGAAGGCACAATACTATTTTTTGGGAACCCGCATATCCCCTATTCCTGGGAAACCATTTCGACAACCTATATCGGTTATACATGCTTGTTTTCGGAAGACTTTTTAAAACACGCTGATCGCGCGGAAAGCCTGCAGCAATCTCCCTTCTTTAAAATCGGAGGTACACCGGTCTTAAAAATCACGGAGGATCAACGCGTATTCCTCAATACCCTTTTCCAAAAGATGATCGAAGAGCAAGAAAGTGATTATACGTTTAAGGATGAACTCATCCGCAATTATATCAACCTGATCATTCATGAAGCCCTTAAACTTCAACCTTCTGAAGTGTATACTCCATCCAAGAATGGTACGGCACGTATCGCATCGGTATTTTTGGAACTATTAGAACGTCAATTTCCAATCGAAACACCTGCAAGTCCGCTCAAAATGAAAACAGCGCAGGATTATGCTCAAAACCTCAACATCCACGTCAACTATCTGAATCGTGCTGTAAAAGAAATTACGGGCAAATCTACGACGACACTGATTTCAGAGAGAATCTTGACAGAAGCAAAAGCCCTGCTACAACACACAGACTGGAATATTTCAGAGATAGCCAGCGCACTGGGATTTGAATATCCTACCTATTTCAATAACTTCTTTAAAAAATTGACAGGAACAAACCCAAAATCACTCCGCGAATCTGAGGTTTGAAATTCTTAAGTTTTGGTTTGATAATCGTTAACATTTCCCCATTATCCTGATCTACCTTTGTATCTGTAATAATTAATGTAATACGGATATGAAACTAGCAGCAACATTATTGGTCCTGTCTTTCCTGTTTTCTGGTAGGGCTTCCGCGCAACAGGTACAATCAAATCAAAATTTAGAGACTATGAATATTTCATCAGATCATTATACTTTTCAGTTAAGCGATAAAGTAAGCCGCAAAAAAGTAAGTTTTAAAAATCGTTATGGTATCACACTTTCTGGCGATTTATACGTTCCTAAAAACGCAGACACTAAACTGTTATCGGCACTTGCCATCAGCGGCCCTTTTGGTGCAGTGAAAGAGCAATCTTCTGGATTGTATGCTAACCAAATGGCTGAAAGAGGATTTATTGCCTTGGCCTTCGACCCCTCCTACACAGGTGAAAGTGGCGGCACACCTCGTAACGTAGCATCGCCAGATATTAACACCGAGGATTTCAGCGCAGCTGTAGACTTTCTAGGGCTACAGAAAAATATTGACAGAAGCAAAATCGGAATCATTGGCATCTGTGGATTTGCTGGCTTTGCATTAAATGCGACAGCAGTCGACAAACGTATAAAAGCAGTGGCTACGACCAGCATGTACGATATGACGCGCGTCATGTCAAAAGGCTATAATGACATGGTAACTGCAGAGCAGCGCACACAAACATTGGAACAATTAAGCCAGCAGCGCTGGAAAGATGCTGAAAGTGGATCATACGCTCCATCAACAAACAATTTACCAGAAAAATTGACTGGCAGTGAACCTCAGTTTGTTAAGGAATATTTTGATTATTATAAAACAGCTCGCGGATTTCATCCTCGTTCTATCAATTCAAATGCTTCATGGACGGCAACCTCACCCTTGTCGTTTATGAATATGCCGATACTCTCTTACATCAAGGAAATTGCGCCGCGGCCAATGCTAATCATTGCGGGAGAAAATGCCCATTCAAGATATTTCAGTGAAGACGCCTATAAGGCTGCTGCCGAACCAAAGGAGCTAATGATTATTCCTGATGCAGTTCACGTTGATTTATACGATCAATTGGATAAAATTCCATTCGATAAACTGACAGCATTCTTTAAAGCTAATTTAAAATAACGCACTTATTTTCATTAAATTACCTATAAAATTTAATCCACTATTCAATGAAAACATCAGATCATAATTATCAGGAGGATATTTTTGAACGCTTAAAAAAAGAAAAACACATCTCTTCCGATGATCCTCAGGGATACCGTTTGCGGGAAGCTTCTTTTGCGACAAAAGCATTATTGGTGCCTATGAACAATTCGGCTAATCCTAATGAGATAAGAGATCTATTGAGTCAGATTACCGGTTCAGCTATAGATGAAAGTACGACTGTATTTACACCATTATATATCAACTATGGCAGGAATACAAGGATAGGAAAAAATGTCTTCATCAACTTCGACTGTGTATTTTTAGACTTAGGCGGTATAATTATAGAGGATCATGTGTTAATAGCTCCTAAAGTGAGTTTATTAACGGAAGGCCATCCAATTGAAGCTGAAAATAGACAATCGTTAACTGTGGCTCCGATTCATATAAAAAAGAATGCCTGGATTGGGGCAAATGCAACGATCTTACCCGGTGTCACGATTGGAGAAAATGCTGTGGTAGCAGCTGGTTCCGTAGTCAATAAGAATGTACCTGATCATACTATTGTTGGCGGAATTCCTGCAAAGATTATTAAAAACATTGCATAAAGAATTCGGATCAAATATTTATCAAGGCCAAATTGCAAACTATATGAACAGGTTATTCGTTATCCCAATTGTGGCGATAAGTTTATGCGCTTGTAAAACTAAAACAGATCATACAATGAGTACAACAGAAATATTTCCCAAGGGGGAACCATTACCTAAGGAATGGTTTACGGGAGACGCATTTTTAACCCCTTTGGTAGCAAAAGATAAAAACAATGATTTCTCGGCGGGTAGCGTAACTTTTGCACCCGGTGCGAGAACAAACTGGCATACCCATCCTAAAGGTCAGGTTTTACTGGTGATCGACGGAAATGGACTCTATCAGGAAAAAGGGAAACCTGCACAAGCAATTAAAAAAGGTGATGTTGTCAATATTCCCGAGAATGTAGAACACTGGCATGGCGCAACTGCTGACACTAAAATGGTGCATGTTGCCATCACCAATTTTAAAGAAGATGTTCAGGTTACTTGGCTAAACCCTGTAACGGAAGAGGAATTTAGTTTAGCCAACAAATAATGAAGATGCCCCTCTATTCTGGAGTGTCCCCTTTTTCATAGTAACCAAGCAACTGTACGCCATCAAACATTCCATCCTGTAAGGCGGTGATCTCATTTGCTGATAGATTGCGCATCGCATCCATCGTCTCCTTAATTAAAAATTGATTTGCCATATTTCTTTGATTTAAATGATATAGGCAAAGCTATTGCGGATTGGGTGGGTATCTTACAAAAAGAAGAAGTATGTAAGCGGTATATGGAAGATACCGAAAATACAGATTAAGGGGCCTAACGATTATGTTCAGCTATATATTTATGGGGTTCGGGGTTATGCTAGCAATGTTAGGTCTAAATATCAAAGTAAATAAGTATATCATCTCGAAGGGGTATCGTTAATAGTACGGTGTCCGCGTGGCATATTAACGGTGTTGGATACCGAAAAGTCGTCTCCATAGGCTTGAAACAAAAAAGCCTCCCCTAATCGGCCGGGGAAGCTTGTCAGTTGGCTTACCTACTGATCGGACCATAACTTTAATCGGCAGAGGTCCATACACCTAAAGATAAGAAAATATTTTTAAATTATGTATTGGTCAATTCGTAAAAAAAGTTGATCAAATCGCATCTGTTTGTCCCGCCTTTTAATTTGAGGGAAGCGGTTCGAATAGGTACAAATCTATTTTATTGTAGCACTACATTTATGATAAGGACTTATTGTATGAGTACTTCAATATGCTTAGCGAATGCGGATTTGATTTAATTTTTCAACGTTCTTATCCGTCCTCGGCATTAATGTTACCATGTATAGATATGGACGACCCCTATCGGAATACTTTTACTGAAATATATACAGAAAAAGGTTATCTACAAGTGGAATCTTTCCAATCTTGTAAGCTTTATACGCATGAACATATTTGTGAAAATTGATTTTTAGCAATGGGCAAACGCCCCTTTATTTTTAAAAAAACTCCTGATAAAAACGGGCAGTTTGGCCTGTTTTAAAATAAGGGAGGATAGCTAATGAGGAATCTAAAATAATACGCTTCTTGACCAGAAGAATGGCATTTTTTTTGTAACCTAAATTTTATTTTGGACGATAATGATTCAAACATTGCATTTTTAATGTTTGAGGTCGATTTTTTTGTATTTTATAAAAATATTCTTGCTTTTTTACTAAACAATCACTAATTTAAACTCATTAATTAATTATTTCAAACTTAAACTAAGAAAAATAGAAACATTAAATTTTGATCAAATGGCGTCTCTTGAGGGGGTAGATAGCTGACTTATAGCTGTGGGCCTGCATTGGCGGGTGCTGTAGTTGCAACGGCTGGATTTGCATTTGTAACAAGAGATGCAGGCCTCATTGTTTCTTTAGTTGGAAAAGGGCTTGCAACGGCTTCGTTAATTGATTCGTGTTCTTAAAACCTAACGTTATGAATAAATTTTCTTATATTATTATCGCAGCATTTGCTGTAATAGAAATTACCTCAATAGTTCTATTTTCTATAGGAGAAATCAGTTCAAAAAATTTTTTAATATCTACTGCAGTATGTGTGACAGGAGTATTGGCACAGAAACTTAGCATAGATAAAAGAAACAAATTAAACAGTATTAAAGAGTAGTTTATCTCTACCAAATTTAGAAGTGGAATAAAATTATGGAACCAGCCATCCTAAATGACAGGACCAACAAGATTTTCAGATATGTTGAGGCTTATAATAGTATGGACGTAGGAAAAATGACAGTAGATTTTGATGACCAGATCGTTTTCCTAAACCTAATGAATGGCGAAAAAACAATGGAATTGCAAGGAATTGAAGAGTTTAAAAAACAAGCGATCGAGGCTCTCTCCTATTTCAGCGAAAGAAAACAGTCTATCGAGACATTGACCCACAATATTGACTCTTCAGAGATCTCTATTAACTACTGGGCGGTTGCCGCAATGGACTTTCCGAATGGCTTGAAAAAAGGCGATGAGATAACCTTAAAAGGCAAATCCGTGTTTGAGTTTTCTGCGGACGGGAAGATAGTTAAACTGACTGATATAGCTTAATATTATAAAGGAAAATAATACATTAACCAACAAACTATAAATTATGTTCTCATTTGGATTATTGATGTACCTCATATACGGAGGATTTATTGCAATCTGTCTTTATGGACTGTACCTAGTTCTTTCAAATCTCCTTGACAGATATCTTATCGCCAAACGCGATCACACCGCAGCGCTACGTGAGCAAAATGATATTCTAAAAGATATTGCAAACGCTATTAAACCTAGCGACGACAATAATCCTACTGCCTAGGGTTTTCCTAACGTCATGAATAGTGAGAAAACTATGGAATGGACTTTCCGACAATTTTATATTGCATACCCCCATCTAATATCTGCTGTAAAAGATGCTCTGATCGAAAGTAACTTAAAAGGAATTCAAATTGGTCAGTCGCTGACTGACCAATTACAAAGTGCTGACTACAAGATGAAATTCAATTCATCAGCCGACGACTGATGAATTGAAACAAGCGTTTCAACACCCAATAAAAAACGGGCCACAGACATTTATTTTGGCGATCTCGCCGCAAAAACTGGAAAGATGGCTTTTTTGTTACCTTATTCGTTTTAAAACAACCTCTTTATACTCTAGCCGATCTTTACTTACTATTTTCAGCATATTCTCTCGGCTATTCATAAAGCCGTTTGTTAGCATCTCATTTATGTTCGTAACACTATCACATTTTAGTAATATATGATCTTTTCCGACCATTTCCCATTTGCCCTCACACCGTGGGCTTGCATCCTTAAGTTTCTCCTGTAGATAAAAAGACCCATCACTTTTGAGGTTCAGTTTATATTCATAATTGAAGCCGAGCCTTTTTCCCTGTTTATAAAAAGTACCAGTAATTGGAAGACTCTGTATATTTAAAGTCTCACATGACAGAAAGAACATCAATAAAATAAGGTAAGAATTTTTATTTTTCATCGTTTCGCTGCATAATCCGGAGGATATGCACCCAATATCCGGCTGTTAATCCAGGCTCAAAAGGAGCTGATATCTCTGCCATTCCGGCATATATGCACCCAAAAACAGCGTAAAAGGAGCTGTTTAGGGA
>Ga0182748_1003118_pt1 | contig 14222 bp, 14 predicted proteins | sample eDN3rd37CKraftOP_FD_128877 | JGI IMG/M metagenome (GOLD analysis project Ga0182748, IMG submission 128877) | Enriched Organic Plus compost microbial communities from Emeryville, California, USA - eDNA 3rd pass 37_C Kraft OP (version 2) (version 2) ...
CGGCAGCCAGATCGCCGGGATGCAGACGGTGACGCAGGATTCGGTCACCGCGATCAAGGAGATCGGCGCCACGATCGACCGCATGTCGGAGATCGCCGGGGCCATCGCCGCGGCGGTGGAGGAGCAGGGCGCGGCGACGCAGGAGATTGCCCGCAACGTGCAGAACGCCGCCTCCGGCACCACCGAGGTCGCCAACAATATCGGCGCGGTCAACAAGGGCGCCGGCGAGACCGGCTCCGCCTCGGCGCAGGTGCTGGCCTCGGCGCAGTCGCTCTCCGCCGACAGCCAGCGGCTCAAGGCCGAGGTCGAGCGCTTCCTCGCCACCGTCCGCGCCGCCTGAGGCGCGCAGACCGGCCGCGCGGCGCGATCCGCGCGGACCCCTCCGCCGGGGGCGGTAAACCCGCCGATGCCAGCAAGCCCTGAAGGCTGAGCCGTGGCGCCCCGTCCTTCGCGCGCGTTGATCGCGGCGGCGCGGGATGCTAAACAGCCCCGGAAACGGCGCGAATTTCGCCTGAAAAATCAATTCACAAGATGGCCGGGACGGGTGGTTCGTACGGGCGGCGCCGAGGCCGGGAGCGACCGCGGCCAGCAAGTCGGGCCCGCCGCCGCAGCGAAGGGTCCTTAGGATGCGGAGACCTGAAGTGACCATTCGGCTGCATCGCGGTGACCTACCGGACCTCTCGCGCTACGGCGATTCAGTCGCCATCGACACGGAGACGATGGGGCTGGAGCCCCATCGCGACCGGCTTTGCGTGGTGCAGCTGTCCCCGGGCGACGGCAGCGCCGATGTGGTGCAGATCCCGGCCGGCGGGGCGCCCGCGCCCCATCTCGTTCAGCTGCTGTCGGATCCGCGGGTGCTGAAGATTTTCCACTTCGCGCGGTTCGATATCGCCGTGCTCTACAAGCATTTCGGGGTGATGCCCGAGCCCGTCTACTGCACCAAGATCGCCTCGCGGCTGACGCGCACCTACACCGACAAGCATGGCTTGAAGGACCTGGTGCGGGAGCTGCTCGGGGTGGAGCTTTCGAAACAGCAGCAATCGTCCGACTGGGGGAGCGAGGAACTGAGCGAGGCGCAAGTCGCCTACGCCGCTGCCGACGTGCTGCACCTGCATGCGCTGAAGCAGAAGCTCGACGTGCTGCTTGCGCGTGAGCATCGCACCGATCTCGCCGGGGCGTGTTTCGGCTTCCTTCCGCACCGCGCGCGGCTGGATCTTGCCGGCTGGGCGGCCGAGGACATCTTCGCCCATTCGTGAGCGGCCGCGCCGCGGCACGGCCATATTCGGGGCAGATTTTCACCCCGCCTCGCCGTATCATCAGACGGGGACGCATCCGCAGGATGAATGATCTGAGCATCGCGCCGGGAACAACCGGATCGGGTTCGGCGGCGTGGCGGAGCAGCAGCCGCCGCGACATGCCGCGCGCCTTCCGTAATGCGGCGCGGCACAGCCGGCGCGTGCGGTTCCTGCGCTATGCGCTGCCGATCGGCACCGTGATCGGACTGGTCGCCCTGGTGCTGGTGACCTATTTCAATCCGCTGCGCGCGCTCTACAACCTTCCGGCCGGAATGGGCAAACTGGCCGTTTCGGGATCGAAAATCACGATGGAACTGCCGCGTCTCACGGGGTTCACCGCCGATTCGCGGGCCTACGAGCTGGCGGCGCAGGCGGCGGCGCAGGACTTCACCAATCCGGACCTGGTGGAGCTGACGGCCATCCGCGCCAAGGTCGAAATGCAGGACAAGGCCATCGTCGAGATGACGGCGGCCAACGGCCTCTACGACAACAAGAGCGAGCAGCTGATGCTGCGCGAACAGATCCTGCTGTCGTCGTCGAGCGGCTATGAAGGCCGCCTCAGCGAGGCCAAGGTGGACATCCGCAACGGCAACATCGTGTCGAACAAGCCGGTCGAGGTGCGAATGCTGAAGGGCGTGCTCAACGCCAACCGGCTCGAGGTCAAGAATGCCGGCGATGTGATCCGGTTCGACGGCGGCGTCACTATGGACGTGAAGCTGGATCCCGCCGCGACCGACGCAAAAGCGGTCGCGCCATGAGGGGACGCGTCGTGTTTGCACGGGTCGCGCTCGCCGGCGCGCTGCTGCTGACGGCGGGCACCGCCATGGCCCAGACCGCGCAGGGCGTGCCCAACGCGCTGCAGGGCTTTTCGCAGAACCGCGACCAGCCGGTGCGCATCGAGGCGACCACCCTCGAGGTGCGCGACAAGGAGAAAGTGGCAACCTTCAGCGGTAATGTGCAGCTGAGCCAGGGCGACACGATCCTCAAGTGCCGGACGCTGGTCGTCTATTACGAGGGCGAGGGCGGCGCGAGCACGATGACCAGCGCAACGCCCGGCCCTGGCGGACAGAATCAGATCCGCCGGCTGGAAGCGAAGGGCGGGGTCGTGGTGGTGCAGAAGGAGCAGACCGCGACCGGAGACACGGGCATCTTCGACATGAAGACCAACACGGTAACCCTGGCCGGCAACGTGGTGGTGACGCAGGGGCAGAACGTGCTGCGCGGCGAGCGCCTGATGGTCGATCTCGGCACCGGCGTATCGCGGGTGGAGGCCGGCAAGTCCGGCAAGAACCGGGTCGAAGGCGTGTTCTCGTCCGGGGGACGGAACGAGACCAAGCCGGATGCGCCCGCCGCCGCGCCGCAGCGGCCCGCACCGGGTGCGCCCCTGCGGCTCAACTGAGCCAGGATCGTTGAAAGCGGCCGGGGGGGCGATTATCACCACTTGGTGCCGCCGAATCTTCCGCGGCATTCCCGTCGCGGCGCCCGCGCCGTAGATCGTCCGGGCCATCCGGGGGGTCGCTGTCCGTTTCGTTTGGGAGACCCGCCGGCGTGCGCAACATTCTCGGCCTGTTCAGCCGCCATACGGGAGGGGGATCCGCGCGGCGGCCCTCCTCCGGCGCCTCGGCGGCCGATTCGCGCCACCAGGGCGCCAAGGCCGGAACCGGCAGCTGGCGCGACGACAGCGCCGACTGGCACGCCGAACGCGGCGGCTTCCTGGCGGTCCATGGCGTGGAAAAGAGCTTCGGGACGCGAAAGGTGGTCCGCGGCGCCAGCCTCTATGTCCGGCGCAGCGAAGCGGTCGGGCTGCTCGGACCGAACGGCGCCGGCAAAACCACGGTGTTCTACATGATCACCGGCCTGATCAAGGCCGATCGCGGCCGGATCGAGCTCGATGGCTACGATATTACTGGACTGCCGATGTATCAGCGCGCCCGGCTCGGCATCGGCTACCTGCCGCAGGAAGCCTCGATCTTCCGCGGCCTCAATGTCGAGGACAATATCCGCTCGGTGCTCGAAGTGGTCGAGCCCGACCGCAAGCGGCGCGAGGCCGAGCTCGACGCCCTGCTTGACGAATTCAACATCACCCGGCTGCGTAAAACGCCGTCGATCGCCCTTTCAGGCGGCGAGCGGCGCCGGGTCGAGATCGCCCGGGCGCTCGCGACACGGCCGTCTTACATGCTGCTGGACGAGCCCTTCGCCGGCATCGACCCGATCGCCGTGGGCGACATCCAGGCGCTGGTGCGGCACCTCACCCAGCGCGGCATCGGCGTGCTGATCACCGACCATAATGTCCGGGAAACGCTCGGCCTGACCGACCGCGCCTATATCATCTATTCGGGCGAGGTGCTGATGGAGGGCCGGCCCGAGGACATCGTGGCCAATCCGGACGTCCGCCGGCTGTATCTCGGCGAAGAGTTCCGCATGTGATTGCTGCCGCGGGCGAGGGTGGCCGGCATTAGGGCTGGGATTCCATCCGCGAACGTGGTGTAGTGGTCAGAAGCAAGATTCGGACCACTTCCCTGCCCCATGGCGCTCTCGCAAAGACTCGAAATCCGGCAAAGCCAAGCGCTGGTGATGACGCCGCAGCTGATGCAGGCGATCAAGCTGCTGCAGCTGTCCAGTCTCGATCTTTCCACCTACGTCGAAGCCGAACTCGAACGCAATCCCCTGCTGGAGCCGGCAAGCGCCGACGCCGACGGCCCCCCGCGCGAGGAGCCGGAGACGCCGGCAGCGGGGACCGAGGGCGAGGTCCGGGCGGGCGATTGGCTCGGCGGCGAACTGGAGACCAGCCGCAACGCCATCGAGGAGCGGCTCGACACCAATCTCGAGAACGTCTTCCCCGACGACGGCGAGGCGGCGCGCAAGCCGGCCGCCTCGAACGAGCCCGGACAGTACGCGGAATGGGCGAGCGTCGGCAGCGGCGGACGGAGCGACGACGACTACAATCTCGAGGCTTTCGTCGCGAGCGAACGCGGGCTCGCGGATCACCTGGCCGAGCAACTGGCGCTGGCGGTCGCCGACCCGGTGCGGCGGCTGATCGGGCAGCACCTGATCGACCTGGTCGACGAGGCCGGCTACCTGACGGGCGACATTGCAGCGGTGGCGGAGAAGCTCGGCGCTCCCGAGAGCGAAGTCGAAGCCGTGCTGGCGATCCTGCAGAGCTTCGACCCGACGGGCGTCTGCGCGCGCAATCTCGCCGAGTGCCTGACGCTGCAGCTGAAGGAACGCGATCGGTTCGACCCGGCCATGGCGGCCTTGGTGGAAAACCTGGAACTGCTGGCGAAACGCGACGTTGCCGCGCTGCGGCGGGCCTGCGGCGTCGATGACGAAGACCTGGCGGAGATGATCGCCGAGATCCGCCAGCTCAATCCCAAGCCGGGCCTCGCCTACGGCTCGACGCCTGTGCAGCCGGTCGTGCCCGACGTGTTCGTGCGAATGGGCCCGGACGGCGGCTGGGTCGTCGAGCTCAATTCCGACACGCTGCCGCGCGTGCTGGTGAATCAGTCCTACTACGCACGCGTGTCGAAGACGGCGCGGAACGAAAGCGAGAAAACGTTCTTGGCCGATTGCCTGCAAACGGCCACGTGGCTGGTCAGGGCGCTCGACCAGCGCGCCCGCACGATCCTGAAAGTGGCGAGCGAAATCGTGCGGCAGCAGGACGCGTTCTTCGCCCACGGCGTTCAGCACTTGCGGCCGCTCAATCTGCGAACGGTCGCCGATGCGATCGGAATGCACGAATCGACGGTTTCGCGGGTGACCGCGAACAAGTTCATGGCGACCAATCGCGGCATCTTCGAATTGAAATATTTCTTCACGTCTGCGATCGCAGCCACCGACGGAAGCGAGGCCCATTCGGCGGAAGCGGTGCGGCATCGCATTCGCCAGATGATCGATGCGGAGCCGCCGGACGACGTGCTGTCCGATGACGCGCTGGTCGACAAGCTGCGCGCTTCGGGAATCGACATTGCCCGGCGCACCGTCGCCAAATATCGCGAGGCGATGCGGATTCCGTCGTCAGTACAGCGCCGACGCGAGAAACAGGCAATGGCCGGGATTAACCCTTGAGGACGAGGGAATTCCACTCGCCCTGGACGCAGCAACGGGTAAAATCGGGTTGGCGAAGCGATTCCGCCGCAGCGCGCCCGAGCGCGTTCAGCAAGGACGGGCAGCGCTGAATGCGTGGCGGCAAGTGAACGGAGGCACGCCATGACACTCCGCGTTTCCGGGCGAAATCTGGATGTCGGCGAGGCGCTGCGCGCACGCGTGAGTTCGCGCGTCGCCGAGGCGCTGGAGAAGTATTTCGCCGGCGGCTATTCCGGCCTGGTGACAATCGGCAAGGAAGGCTTCGGCTTCCGCACGGAATGCGCCCTTCATCTCGATTCTGGAATCGAACTGCACGCGGACGCGCTCGCGGCCGATGCCTATGCCAGCGCGGATCAAGCGTTGCTGCGAATCGAAAAGCGCTTGCGGCGCTACAAGCGGCGCTTGAAGGATCGCGCGGCGGCGCGCGGCAACGGCGCCGCAGTCGAAGCGGCGCCGAGCTACGTGATTTCGGCTCCCGCGCAAGACGACGACGAAGAGATCGAGTCGTTCAAGCCGGTCACGATCGCCGAATCCACCACCGATCTGCGCAACCTGTCCGTCAGCGAGGCCGTCATGGAGCTCGATTTCACCGGCGCGCCATGTGTGGTGTTCCGCCATGCGGTCCATGGCCGCGTCAATGTCGTGTATCGTCGGCCCGACGGGCATGTCGGGTGGATCGATCCGCCCACAGGCCCGGGGCAGGCCCATTGACGCATCGGTGGACGATCCCTATGGTCCGCCGCCTTTGCAACCAACCGCGCTGAACGTTTCCCGACTTCCGGACCGGTATCCATGCCGCTTACCGACCTCGTCGCGCCGAACGCGGTGATTCCAGCGCTGAAGGCCAACAGCAAAAAGCAGGTCGTGCAGGAACTCGCCGCGAAAGCAGCGGAGCTCACTGGCCAGAACGAACGCGAGATCTTCGAGACGCTGCTGCAGCGCGAGAAGCTCGGCTCGACGGGCGTCGGCAACGGCATCGCCATCCCGCACGGAAAGCTCGCCAAACTCGACAAGCTGTTCGGCCTGTTCGCGCGGCTCGACCGGCCGGTCGAATTCGACGCGCTCGACGGCCAGCCGGTCGATCTCGTGTTCCTGCTGCTCGCGCCGGAAGCGGCCGGCGCCGATCACCTGAAGGCGCTGGCGCGCGTGGCACGGCTGCTGCGCGACCCGGAGGTCGCGAAGAAGCTGCGCGACTCCCGCGATGCGACCACGATCTACGCGGTGATGATGGACTCCGCGCCCGGCTGAGTCCGCCGCTTTGCGCAGGGCCGCGGCCGCCCTCGCGGACGCGCCGCGAGGGTCAGTGCACGCTCACCGTTTCAAGCTGGTTGTTCCAAGCATTGGCGACGGCCGCTTCGCGGCTGTCCGTCACCATGATCGGCGTGCCGTCGGCGGCGTGGAGCGCGAACAACTCCAGGCCGGGCGAGAGCTGCGGCGCCTGGGGGAACAGGCGCTTCACGTCTTCGGAGCGGATCGGCTTCACATAAGCGATCTTGCCGCCGCCGAGACCGGCCAGCGCCTGGGGCGAAATCACATTGCGGATCATCTCGTTCATGGCCCTCGACTCCTTTCTGTCTGGTCGAGTCCGTTGCAAAACCGTCGCTTCAGTCGGCCTGGCTGATGGTAATCGTGCGCACGATCCGTTCCGGTTCGGGACGCACCAGGTCAACCGACAGCAGCCCGTTCTTCAGGTCGGCGCCCAGGACCTCCATGCCGTCGGCCAGCACGAACGTGCGCTGGAACTGGCGCGCGGCGATGCCGCGATGGAGGAAGTGGCGCGTCTTGTCGTCCTGCTGGCGCCCGCGGATGACGAGCTGGCTCTCTTCCACGGTCACGTCGAGCTGGTCCTGGGTGAACCCGGCAACAGCCAACGTGATGCGCAGCCGCTCCGGCTTGTCGGCCGTACGCGGTAACCGCTCGATATTGTAGGGCGGATAGCCGTCGGCGGCCTTGGTGACGCGGTCGAGAACGCGCTCGATCTCGTCGAAGCCGAGCAGAAACGGGCTGGAAAGCGACGGTACGCGGGACATCGTCAAAGTCCTCGTCAAGCGACTTTGATGGGGCCCTTGCGGCGCCCCGGGCCCGGTTCGGGGTCATCCCGCACCGGCTTGACCGGAATATGGGCAGGTCCGCCCCATTGTTCAAGGACCAGATACCGCCAGCGTTACTCGACCAGGCGATGGCTGCCGTCGTGGGAGAACAAATGCAGATGCTCGCGGGCCGCCGTCGCCACCGCGCGCGCGCCGGGCGCCGGCACGTCGTGGCCAGGCACCCGGACGATGATCTCGGCGCCCCGATCGGTCCGCCCGTAGACGAAGCTCTCGGACCCGACCAGTTCCGCCGCCACGACGCCGATTTCCAGGCGCAGGCCCGGCGCCGGTCCGGTCCCGGCCGGGTTCAAGACCATGTGCTCGGGGCGGACGCCAAGGATGGCGCCCTCCGCCGGGATCGGGAGCGGCGCGCCCGCCAGCAGAGAGGCGGCTTCCGCGGGCCGCAGGGCCAAGAGATTCATCGGCGGGGCGCCGATGAAGGCGGCAACGAAAGTGGTGGCCGGTTTTTGGTAGACGTCGAGAGGCGGGCCGATCTGCTCGACCTGCCCGGCATTCATCACCACGAGCATGTCGGCGAGGGTCATTGCCTCCAGCTGATCGTGGGTGACATAGAGCGACGTGGTCGCGAAATCGCGCTGCAGCTTGCGGATCTCCACGCGCATCGAGACCCGCAATTTCGCGTCGAGATTGGAAAGCGGTTCGTCGAACAGAAACGCCTTCGGCTGACGCACGATGGCGCGGCCCATGGCGACGCGCTGGCGCTGGCCGCCTGACAAGGCCCGCGGCTTGCGATCGAGATAATCGGCGATCTCGAGTATCTTCGCGACCTCGCGCACGCGGCGGTCGACCTCGGCGCGCGGCGTGCCGCGGTTGCGCAGACCATAGGCCATGTTGTCGTACACGCTCATGTGCGGATAGAGCGCGTAGTTCTGGAACACCATCGCGATGTCGCGCTCGGCCGGCTCGCGCTCGTTGACGCGGAGGTCGCCGATGCGGATCTCGCCTTCGGTGATCATCTCGAGCCCCGCCACCATGCGCAGCAAAGTCGACTTGCCGCAGCCGGACGGCCCGACAAGAACGCAGAACGCGCCGTCGGGTACCGCGAGACTCACGCCCTTCACGGCTTCCAGGCCGCCGGGATAGACCTTGCGGACCTGCTGCAACTCGACCTTCGCCATTTCACTTTTCCGTTTCGACCAGCCCTTTGACGAAGAGCTTCTGCATCAGCAGCACGACGATGACCGGCGGCAGCATGGCAAGGATGGTGGTGGCCATGATCATTTCCCAGATCGGCTCGTCATCGCCGGCCTGGACCATCCGCTGGATGCCCATCACGACCGTGTAGTAGCCCGCGTCGGTGGTCACGAGCAGCGGCCAGAGATACTGGTTCCAGCCGTATATGAAGAGGATCACGAACAACGCGGCCATGTTGGTGCGCGACAACGGGATCAGGATGTCGCGGAAGAATTTCATCGGCCCGGCGCCGTCGACGCGCGCGGCCTCGGCGAGCTCGTCGGGAATGGTCATGAAGACCTGGCGGAACAGGAACGTGGCCGTGGCGCTGGCGATCAGCGGCACGGTCAGGCCGGTGTAGGAGTTCAGCATGCCGAGATCGGCGATCACCTGAAAGGTCGGCACGATGCGCACCTCGACCGGCAGCATCAAGGTCAGGAAGATCATCCAGAAGGCGACCAGCCGCAGCGGGAATCGGAAATAGACGATGGCGAAGGCGGACAGGAGCGAGATTGCGATCTTGCCGCCGGCGATGACCAGCGCCATGACCAGGCTGTTGAACATCATGCCGCCGATCGGCGGCATGCCTCCGGTCGACAAGCCCTCGCCGAGAACGCGGCTGTAGTTCTCGATCAGATGCGGACCCGGGGTGAGCGGCACCACGCCGGTGATCAGTTCCGAACCGGTGCGAGTCGAGGCGACGAAGGCAATCCAGACCGGAAAGACCACGATCGCCACGCCGACGATCAACGTCAGATGCGCGAGGGCCGTGAGCCAGGGTTTGTTCTCGACCATGCCGCCCCTCAATAGTGGACCCGCCGCTCGACGTAGCGGAACTGCAGGACGGTGAGCGCGACGACGATGACGATCAGCACCACCGACTGCGCCGCCGATGAGCCGAGGTCGAGACCGATGAAGCCGTCGCGAAAGACCTTGTAGACGAGGGTCGTCGTCGCCTGGCCCGGGCCGCCCTCGGTCGTGGCGTGAATGATGCCGAACGTGTCGAAGAACGCGTAGACGATGTTGACCACGATCAGGAAGAAGACGGTGGGCGACAGCAGCGGCAACACGATGCTGAAGAACCGCTTGGCGGGACCCGCGCCGTCGATCGCCGCGGCCTCGATCAGCGACCCCGGTATCGACTGCAGCCCGGCGAGGAAGAAGATGAAATTGTAGGAGACCTGCTTCCAGGCCGCCGCCAGCATCACCAGCAGCAGCGCCTGGCGACCGTCGAGCAAGTGATTCCACTGAATGCCGAGCCCCCGCAGAACAAACGCGACGATGCCCGTGGTCGGATTGAGCATGAACCACCAGAGCACGCCGGCCAGCGCGGGCGCGACGGCATAGGGCCACACGATCAGCGTGACGTAGGCCGTGGCGCTGCGCGCGACGCGGTCGACGGCGACGGCCAGGACCAGGGCGACGACGAGACTGAGCGCGGCGACGCCGAAGGAGAACACCGCCGTGACGAGGAACGATTCGACGTAGTAGGGGTCGTTCCACAGCGCGGCGAAATTGGCCATGCCGACGAAGCGGCCGCCGAGGCCGAAGGCATCTTCCTGCCGCAACGACTGCAGGATCGCCTGGCTGGCCGGCCAGAAGAAGAAGACCAGGGTGATGGCAAGTTGCGGCGCGACAAGCGCGAGCGGCAACAGCACCCCGCGGAAGTGAACGCGCTTACCAGTCATCACCAGGATTTCGCCGGTGGAGAACAGGAGCGGGGAGGCTGCGCCCGGGGTGCCGGACGCAGCCGAAGATCACATGTTCTGCTTCTGGAAGCTGTCGAGCAGCTGGTTGCCACGCGACTGCGCGGCTTCCAACGCCTCCTTCGCCGGGGTGCGGCCGGAAACGGCGGCCTCGATGCCCTCGTCGATGACGTCACGGATCTGAACGAAGTTGCCGAAGCGCAGGCCCTTGGAATTGGCCGTGGGCGGGTTCAGCCGCATCTGCTTGATGGAGACGTCGGCGCCGGGATTCTTGGCGTAGTAGCCCTCCTTCTCCGACAGTTCGTAGGCCGCGGTGGTGATCGGCAGATAGCCCGTGTTCTGGTGCCACCACGCCTGGACCTCGGGCTTGGACAGATAGGCGAAGAACTTGGCGACGCCCTTGTAGTCCGCGTCCGGCTTGCCGCGCAGGACCCACAGCGAGGCGCCACCGATGATGGAGTTCTGCGGCGCGCCCTTCACGTCCTGGTAGACGGGCAGCATGCCGAAGCCCGGCTCGAACTTGGCGTTGGCAAGCACGTTGGCGCGTCCGCCCGAGGACTCCATCAGGATCCCGCATTCGCCGGAGATGAACTTCGGCAGGGCCGCATTGCCGCGACCGCCATAGTCGTAGACCTTGGTCTTCTGCCATTCGGCCAGGTTGGCGACGTGACGGGTCGTCAGATCATTGGCAATGGTGAGGCGCGCATCCATGCCGCCGAGGCCGTTTTCCTTGGTCCCGATCGGAATGTTGTGCAGGGCCGAGAAATTCTCGATGTTGATCCAGGACGGCCATGTGGTGGTGAAGCCGCAAGCCATGCCCGAGTCGCGCAGCTTCTTGGCATGGGCCGCGACTTCCTCCCAGGTCTTCGGCGGCGCTTCGGGATCGAGGCCAGCCTTCTTGTAGGCGTCCTTGTTGTAATAGAGGATCGGCGTCGACGAGTTGAACGGGAACGAGAGCATGTTCCCCTGGGTGTCGGAATAGTAGCCCGTCACGGCCGGCAGATAGGCCTTCGGATCGAACGGCTCGTTCGCATCCTTCATCAGCTGATAGATCGGATAGACAGCGCCCTTGGCGGCCATCATGGTGCCGGTTCCGACCTCGAACACCTGCACGATGTGCGGCTGCTGCTTGGCGCGAAACGCCGCGATCGCCGCCGTCAGCGTTTCCGGATAGGTGCCCTTGTAGACGGGCAGAACTTTGTATTCGCTCTGGCCGGCATTGAAGTCGTTGGCGATCTTCTCGAGCTTCTTGCCAAGCTCGCCGCCCATGGCGTGCCACCACTGGATCTCCACTGCAGCATTGGCGGTGGTCGCGCCGAACAGCAGAGCCGCCGCGGCCACGCCGGCCGTGAAGCCACGCACCGACATGTCTGTCTCCTTCATTGCATCAGGCCCGCATTCCGTGCGGGCTTCCGGCCTTACCAGCCGCGCATGACAGGTCAGTGACCCGCGCACCTCCACCCTATGGGCGGGAATCGCCCCTGGGAAGCCAGTCGGTTCGCGCTGCAGCACGGTTTCGCGATTGCGGAAAAGCGTTCGAGACGGCGACGATGCGAACGGGAGGAACGCCGTACCAGCGGCGCGCGCGGCCCCAATGGCGAGCGCGCTCCCGTTGCGTGCCATCGCGGCAGCTGGCGCGGGACAGCCTGCGGAGCAGCCGGAGACGGCATCCGCGCGCCTCGACACGAAGCGCCAGAAGCAGCGCGGTGAGAACTTCAGCTGATGCCGGCCTCGCCCGGCCCTGGTCAGGAACTCACCGCGGCGGCACGTTCAGGCTGGTTCGGCGGAGGGGGTTGGTGGAGCCAGGGGGAGTCGAACCCCCGACCTCTTGAATGCCATTCAAGCGCTCTCCCAACTGAGCTATGGCCCCACTCGACGGCGCGGTGTCGGGATGGCCGCGCCGGAACATCTGGTCAGGTCACGAAGCGCGTCCGTGATCCGACGCGCTCTGAAATCACAAAAAGGCGGAGACCTCAAGTCTCCTCGTCACTCAACTTTCCTCGTCGCTCTCGAGACCGTCGCCGATAATGTCGCTGACGTCGTCGTCCTCGTCTTCCTCGTCCTCGAGGAAGGTGTCGTCGGCCTCGTCGTCGTCGATCTCGATGTCGTCGTCTTCGACCTCGTCGGCCGCCGGCTTCTTGGCCGATCCCGTGGTCTCCTCGTCGGCCTCTTCCAGCGAAACGATTTCAGCCTCGGCCGGCTCGATCGCCTCGGCCTCCTCGTTCTTGGCAGCCGCGCGCGCGGATTCCGGACGGGCGCGGGCGGTCAACGCCGCGACTTCGTACACGGTCCCGCATTTCGGACACACGATCGGATCGTGATTGAGGTCGTAGAACTTGGCGCCGCAGCTGGCGCAGAGGCGCTTGGTACCGAGCTCGGGTTTTGCCACGGGCGGGGATCCTCGACGGTTCGGGAAGCCGGCTCTCTTGGCGCCTCGCACGGCCGCTGTCAATACCGGTGCGAGGACAATTCGACAGCCGCGCCTCCCGTTCCCGCCGGCGTTGATGCAGCGCGCGGCGCTGCGTGCTAGGAGCCCTGCGGCAACCCAGTTCGGAGCGGAATGTGAGCCACGCCGGAAACCCGATTCCCATGTCCGCCGCACGGTCCGGCGCGCTGCGCGGCAGCGTGCGGGTGCCGGGCGACAAGTCGATCTCGCACCGGGCGCTGATTCTCGGCGCCATGGCGGTCGGAGAGACGCGAATCAGCGGCCTGCTGGAGGGCGAGGACGTCCTCAACACCGCGGCCGCCATGCGAGCGCTGGGCGCGCAGGCGGAGCGGGTCGGCGAGGGCGCCTGGCGGGTCCGGGGGGTTGGCGTGGCAGGCTTCGCGGAGCCGCGGCAGCCGCTCGATTTCGGCAATTCAGGCACCGGCTGCCGGCTGGTCATGGGTGCCGTAGCCGGCTGCCCGATCACGGCGACGTTCGACGGGGACGCTTCGTTGCGGAAGCGGCCGATGGGCCGGATCCTCGATCCGATCACCCGGATGGGCGCCCGGGCCCTTGCCGCGGCGGACGGCGGACGCCTGCCGCTGACCCTGGCCGGGGCGCGCGAGCCGTTGCCGATCGTCTATCAGACCCCGGTGGCCTCGGCGCAGATCAAGTCGGCGGTGCTGCTGGCGGGACTGGCGGCCCCCGGCGAGACGACGGTGATCGAGAGCGAAGCGAGCCGCGACCATACGGAGCGGATGCTGACGCATTTCGGCGCCACGGTGACGGTCACGGCCGAGGGCCCCGACGGGCGGCGGATCACGTTGCAGGGCCAGCCGGAGCTGCATGCCGCCACGATCGCCGTGCCCGCGGATCCGTCCTCGGCGGCGTTTCCGCTGGTGGCGGCGCTGCTGGTGCCGGGCTCGGAGGTGACGCTCGAAGGGGTGATGACCAATCCGTTGAGGACCGGGCTGATCACGACGCTGCGCGAAATGGGGGCGACGATCACCGCCTCTGATGTGCGCGCGGACGGCGGCGAGGAGATGGCCAGCTTCCGGGTCGAAGCCAGCGCGCTGACCGGGGTCGACGTGCCGGCAGCGCGGGCGCCCTCGATGATCGATGAATATCCGATCCTGGCGGTGGCGGCTGCCTTCGCGCGCGGCACCACCCGCATGCGCGGGCTGCAGGAACTGCGGGTAAAGGAATCCGATCGGCTGGCCGCGGTTGCGGACGGCCTGCGCGCGAACGGGGTCGACGTGGAGATCGAGGGCGACGACCTGCTGGTGCATGGCACCGGTTCGGTTCCCGGCGGCGGCACGGTGGCGACGCATATGGACCACCGTATCGCGATGGCCTTCCTGGTGATGGGCCTTGCCAGCGAGAAGCCGGTCCAGGTGGACGATACCGCGTTCATCGCCACCAGTTTTCC
>Ga0182748_1003130_pt1 | contig 14173 bp, 13 predicted proteins | sample eDN3rd37CKraftOP_FD_128877 | JGI IMG/M metagenome (GOLD analysis project Ga0182748, IMG submission 128877) | Enriched Organic Plus compost microbial communities from Emeryville, California, USA - eDNA 3rd pass 37_C Kraft OP (version 2) (version 2) ...
ATTGTCTCGGCTTGCGGCTCACGTCCCCAGCAGCTGCGCCAGCCACTCCGGCCGAAAATTGAGCCCGGTGAAGCCGGCGACCCAGAAGCCGAAGCCGGTAAGGCCCGAGGCCCAGGCCAGATAGAGCAGCTTGAAACGGTCGACCAGGGCGGCGACCGCCGCCACCGCGATGGCGATCGACATGAAGGCGTCCGCCATGTCGAACTGGTCGTCGCGGAAATTGAGCCGGTCGTATTCCTGCTCCAGGCGCTCGGCCTTGGCGCGGGTCTCCTTCGAGCGCCCGACATATTTCTTGATGTCGGCCTCGTATTCGGCCGCCTGCCTGGCGGCGAGCGCCCGGTCGAAATTGCCGGCCGTCTCCAGCAGTCGGAGCTGGGCGAGCCCGTTCTCGTCCACGTGTAGCTTGATGCGCGCGGCCTGGTATTCCGCCCAGGCGTCGACCGAATCGGCCTTCGCCTTCTGCATGGCCTGGCCGATATTGCTGTCCTTGATATTCGAGACCGCCATCAGCACCGAAAGTATCACCACGGTGATGGCCACGAGATCGTTGAGCTTCTTGTCCGACCCTTCGGTCTTGACGTCTGCATCCATTTTTGCCCCCTGTGCATTCGCCGCACTGTAGCCGGACCGCAGATTTTTTGCCGCTGCCGTCGCGCTTCGATTCGGTTATCTTCACGGAAAATCGGCGAGGGGACAGGTTATGAAATTGGTAAGATTCGGAACGATTGCCGCAGCGTTGATCATTGGCGCGTCCGCCCAGGCGCAACAGCTCGACAAGGTCCGTTTCGGCACCAACTGGGTGGCGGAAGCCGAGCACGGCGGCTACTACCAGGCGCTCGCCGACGGCACCTACAGGAAATACGGCCTCGACGTGGAGATCGTGCCCGGCGGGCCGAACGTGAACAACCGCATCCTCCTGCCGGTCGGCAAGATCGACTTCTTCATGAGCGCCAATTCGCTGCAGTCCTTCGACGCGGTCGAGAACGGCATTCCCACCGTCGCGGTGGCGGCGAGCTTCCAGAAGGATCCGCAGGTGCTGATGGCGCATCCGGGCAAGGCGGACCGGTTCGAGGACCTCAAGAAGCTCACTTTGTTCGTGTCGAAGGAGGGCATGGCCAGCTATTTCAAATGGCTGCAGGCCGATTTCGGCTTCGATGCGTCGAAGGTGAAACCCTATACCTTCAATCCGCAGCCGTTCCTGGCCGATCCGAATTCGGCGATGCAGGGCTATGTCACCTCGGAACCGTTCGCGGTCGAAAACCAGGGCCATTTCAAGCCGAAGGTCTTCCTGCTCGCCGATCAGGGGTTCAACAGCTATTCGACGCTGATCGAGACGCGCCGCGACCTGGTGGAGAAACGCCCCGATCTGGTGCAGCGCTTCGTCGATGCCTCGGCGATCGGCTGGTATCACTACATCTACGGCGACAGCCGGCCGGGCAACGCGCTGATCAAGAAGCACAACCCGGAAATGACCGATGAACTGCTCGCCTATTCCATCGCCAAGATGAAGGAATACGGCATTGTCGATTCCGGCGATTCGGCAAAGCTCGGCATCGGCGCCATGACCGACGCGCACTGGAAGAGCTTCTTCGACAAGATGGTGCGCGCTGGCGTGGTCAAGCCGAACCTCGATTACAAGCGCGCTTATACGCTGCAATTCGTGAACAAGGGCGTCGGCGTGGATTTGCGTCCGAAGAACTAGAACCGCTGTCATCGCCCGGCTTGACCGGGCGATCCAGTAACCCCGATCATGGACATTGAAAGACCGGCGCGTCACGCAATGCCGGTGGATACTGGGTCCCCGCTTGCGCGGGGACGACAGCGGGGTTTCGTGGCTGCGACCGATCAAACACGACCCATCGTTTCCCTGCGCGGTGTCGGCAAGGTCTTCGCCAGCGGCGTGCGCGCGCTCGACCGCTTCGATCTCGCCGTGCCGGAGGGAGAATTCGTCTCCCTGCTGGGGCCGTCCGGCTGCGGCAAGTCGACCGCGCTCAGGATCATCGCGGGTCTGAGCGAGGCATCGGAAGGCGCGGTCGCATGGGCGGGCGGCGCGGGTGCCGGGCCGGGTCATATCGGCTTCGTGTTCCAGGAACCGACGCTGATGCCCTGGGCGGACGTGGCCGCCAATGTGCGTCTCCCGCTCAAGCTCGCCGATGCCGATCCGGCGCACGCAAGCGAGGCGGTCGCCCGTGCGCTCGCGCGCGTCGGGCTCGCCGAATTCGCCGGCGCCTTTCCGCGCGAACTGTCCGGCGGCATGAAGATGCGCGCCTCGATCGCGCGCGCGCTGGTGACCGAGCCGGAACTCCTGCTGATGGACGAGCCGTTCGCCGCGCTCGACGAGATCACCCGTTTCAAGCTCAACAACGATCTCTTGAGCGTGTGGCAGGAACTCCGGCGCACGGTCATTTTCGTCACCCATTCGGTCTTCGAGTCGGTCTATCTGTCGCAGCGTATCGTGGTGATGACGCCGCGCCCGGGTCGCGTCTTCGCCGAAATCGCCGTCCCGGTGCCTTATCCGCGCGACGAAGGTTTCCGCACATCGGCCGATTATGCCGCGCTGTGCCGGCAGGTGTCGCAGGCCCTCGACGCCGCGATGGGGGAGGCGGCGGCGCGATGACGTCCGGTACGACCTCGATCGGCCGCATGCTGAGGGCGGAGAGATGCTCGCGATGAACAAAGACCGCGCGCTCCGCATCGCTCTGCCCATCCTAGTGCTCGCGCTGGTGCTGCTCGCCTGGGATCTCGTGGTGCGGGCCTTCGCCATTCCGCCCTATGTATTGCCCGGTCCGGGCGCGGTTTTCGGCGCGCTGATCGGTGACCGCGCGCTGCTCTGGGACTCGCTCCTGGTGACGCTCGCGATCACCTTCGAGGGCTTTCTGCTGGCGACGGTCGGCGGCGTCCTGCTGGCGGTCGCCTTCAATCAGTGGCGGGTGGTTGAATATTCGCTCTACCCTTACGCCGTCATTTTGCAGGTCACGCCGGTGGTCGCCATCGCGCCGCTGCTGCTGATCTATCTGCCGCAGCATTTGGCGGTGCTGGCCTGCGCCTGGATCGTGGCCTTCTTTCCGGTGCTCGCCAACACCACGCTCGGCTTGAACTCGGTCGATCACAATCTCCTGGCGCTGTTCGAGCTCTACAAGGCGTCGCGCTGGCGGATCTTGTGGCACCTGAAATTGCCGGCGGCGCTGCCGCAGATGCTCGCCGGGCTGCGTATTGCCGGCGGGCTGTCGCTCATCGGCGCGGTGGTGGCCGAGATCGCCGCCGGCTCGGCGGGCGCGGGCTCGGGCCTCGCCTACCGCATCGCCGAATCCGGCTACCGGCTCAACATTCCGCGCATGTTCGCGGCGCTGCTCCTGCTGTCGCTCGCCGGCGTCGCGATCTTCTTCGCGCTGTCGGCGCTGTCGCATGTCGTCTTGCGGCGCTGGCACGAGAGCGCGGTCACGCGGGAGCGATGAGGCCTTACAGCGAAATCTGCGTCACCATACCGAGCAGCGCCATCACGACGACGACTTCGATCAGGCTGCGGTGGAAACGGAACGTCAGCAAGGCGGCGGTAACCGCGAGCACCGCCACGTGCGGATCGAGCGCCTTGGGATCGAAGGCGAACCAGCGCAGCGGACCGAAATGCGTTTCCGTCACCGTCCCGAACAGCACATGCAGCGCGAACCAGACCGATAGATTGAGCACGACGCCGACGACGGCGGCGGTGATGGCGGCGAGCGCGCCGGTCAGTTGCCGGTTGTTGCGCAGTTCCTCAATGAAGGGCGCGCCGGCGAAGATCCACAACATTGCCGGTACGAAGGTGACCCAGGTGGTCATGACCGCGCCGATGAGGGCGGCCGGGAGCGCCGGGAACGGCGCCGCCTGGCGGAAGGCGGCCAGGAAACCGACAAACTGGGTGACGAGAATCAGCGGCCCCGGGGTGGTTTCGGCGAGCCCCAGGCCGTCCACCATTTCGGGCGCCGACAGCCAGTGGTGGCTCTCCACCGCCTGCTGCGCCATGTAGGCCAGCACCGCATAGGCGCCGCCGAAGGTGACGACGGCGAGCTTGGAAAAGAACAGGCCGATCGACACCAGCACATGATGCGGACCCAGCGTCAGTGCCGCGATCGCGACCGGCGCCCACCAGATCGTCAGTCCGATCAAGGCCGCGATCAGCGTCTGCCGCCAGCGACCATTGGCCGGCCCGGCGATACCCTCGGTGGTGGCGGCAAGACCCATGAGATCGGGACGCGACCGCGCCACGACATATCCGATCAGCGCCGAGGCCGCGACGATGAGCGGAAACGGCAGCGCCAGGAAGAAAATGCCGACGAAAGCCAGCGCGGCAAGGCCGACCAGCAGCGACGATTTCAGCGCCCGCTTGCCGATGCGGATGAGCGCCTCGACCACGATCACCAGCACGGCGGCCTTGATCCCGAACAGCGCGCCGTCGATGGGCCCCAGCCCGCGCCCATAGACGTAAAGCAGGCTCAGTCCCAGCATGACGAAGGCGCCGGGCAGCACGAACAGGATGCCGGCGGCGAGGCCGCCGCGCACCCCGTGCAGCACCCAGCCGACATAGGTGGCGAGTTGCGTCGCCTCCGGCCCCGGCAGCAGCATGCAGAAGTTCAAGGCATGCAGGAATTGCGCCTCCGGCACCCACTTTTTCTCGTCGACGACGATGCGGTGCATCAGCGCGATCTGCCCGGCCGGTCCGCCGAACGACAGGCAGCCGATCTTGAACCAGGTCTTGAACGCCTCGGCGAAGGTCGGCAGGGGCGGACACTCTTTCGTGTTGTTCATTTCATGCCATCTGTTGCTTGCGCATGGCCGTTTCCGGGAACCGGTTGCCGCTGTTCGGGATCATGCGCGTGCCGGCCAATTGTGCCGTTCGCCGGCGGCAAAGCGCAGCCAGGCGAACAAGGCATCGTAGACGAGGAAGCCGCGTTGCAGGAGGCCGTGATCGTCGTCGCCCGCGAGCGCCGACAGTCCGAGAGACACCGCGTGCAGTCCGGCCGCTTCCGGGGCGATATCGGGGCGCGCAGTGTCGGCGCCGCGGACGATCAGCGCAAGCCGGGCGAGCGACGGCTCGCCTTCCAGCCCGAACAGCCCGAGCATGGTGTCGAACGTGCAGCGCTCACCCTCATGACTCAGTTCGACGTCCTTGATGTCGAACGGCACGCCGCCGCTCGCGTGCGCGACGTTCAAGACCTCGTCCGGATCGACGAACAGGATACGTGCCTGCGGGTCGAGGAAACGGCGGATCAGCCACGGGCAGGCGATGCGGTCGATTTTCGGCCGCCGCCGCGTGACCCACTGGCTCGGCCGGCCCGGCGCCAAGCGATCGAGCGCCGGCTTGGCGACCAGCGGCAAACTCGCCGCCGCCCAGGCGTCGCAGCCGCCGTCCAGCACTTGCGCGTCGAAACCGTTCGCGCGCAGCTGCGCGGCGGCCCATTGGCTGAAGTCATGACCGCTCTTGCAGGCGGTCACGACCGACCGGGACCGATCGAGAGCGGCCGACCATTCCGGCACTTTGGCGGGATCGCGCCAGAGCGCGCCCGGCAGCAGGTGGGCGGATTGCTCGAACAATTCCCGCCGACGCACGTCGATAAGCTGCGGCGCCGACGGCGTCGCCATGGAGTTCCAGAGATCGTTCGGGGATACAAAATAGCCAAGCATAGGCCCCCTCCGTAAACGAAGGAGACGGTGCTTGGGCCCGCGAGCCTTGGGAATGCGGGGCGACCGCCCTTGGCCCCGCTGAGGAAAGACTAATTCAGTGCGGCGGCAGGATCAATCGCAGCACATCCGCCGGCGCGACCAGCGACAGGCCGGACACGAGCAGAAGTACCAGGATCACCTTGCGGAAGGCGGCCTCGTCGAGCTTGCCATAGAGCCTGAAGCCGACCCAGGTGCCGGCCATCAGCGCCGGCAGGCCGAGCAGATAGAGTTTGACGGTTTCGGCGTTCATGGCACCGGCGAAGGCGAGCGAGGCCGCGCTCATGGTCAGGACCACGAGCAGCACCGGTTGGTAGGCCGCGCGCTGCACGTCTTTCGGCCAGCCTTGCGCCTGGCACCAGAGGGTCACCAGCACGCCGCCCAAGCCGGTCAACCCGCCGATCAGACCATTGGCGAAGCCGATCCCGAGATCGGCGGACAGCCGGGACCGTGGCGCCTTGAACGCCGGCCGGGCCAGACCATAGCTGCCGTAGAGCACCAGCAGCACGCCCATCGTGGTTTTCAGCGCGGCGGGATCGACGACGGCGATGAGCGCCGCGCCGATCGGCACGCCGACCGCGCCGCTGGCGATGAAAGGCGCGGCCTTGCGCCAGTCGAGGCTGCCCCGGAGGTGCCAGATGCCATAGGTCTGCGTCACCAGCCCGGACCCGGCGATCAGGAACGCGACATGGGCCGGCGACATGATGTGCAGCCACACGCCGGAAACGACGAGGCCGAGCGCGAACCCCGCCACGCCGCTGGTCACCCCGCCGAAGAAGGCCGTCAACAGATAGAGTGCGAGTGCAATGCCACCCATGCGGCGCTCCAAATTGTAGAGATCGGCGCTCGGACGGATGGCTGCTATCCCGACGGGAAGGCTGCAACGCCCCTCACAAAGGCTCTATACCAAACGCCGGTGTCGGGACAATCATTGGCCATGCGGGATACGAGTCATAGCAGCGATGCATTGCGGCAGCGCCGGCATCGGCTGATCGGCATCGGGCTGATGTGTTGCGCGGTGGCGCTGTTCGCGGTGCTCGACACCACCGCGAAATATCTCAATACGCAGATGGACAGCCTGGAAGTGACCTGGGCGCGCTACACCAGCGCCTTCGTGCTGACGCTGTTCGTGTCCAACCCGTTCACCCAGCCCGGCCTGGTGCGAACCCGGCGGCCGGTGCTGCAGATCGTCCGCGGCATCCTGCTGGTGGGGTCGACGGCGTTGAACTTCCTGGCCCTGCGCTGGCTGCAGCTCGACGAGGCCTTGTCGATCATCTTCACCTTCCCCTTCATCGTCGCCATCGCCTCCGGCCCGATGTTGGGCGAATGGATCGGCTGGCGGCGCTGGATCGCGATCGGGGTCGGTTTCGGCGGCGTGCTGCTGATCACGCGGCCCGGCTTTCACGGCATGCACCCGGCCGCCTTCATCTCGCTGGCGGCGACCATCTGCTACGGCCTCTATGCCGTCATCACCCGTATCGTATCGCGGGTCGATTCCAACCAGACCTCGCTGTTCTACAACAATGCGGTGGGCGCCCTGCTGATGCTGCCGATCATTCCTTTCGTCTGGCAGCCCCCGGCGAACTGGACGATCGCCCTGATGCTGATGGGAACCGGCATCTTGGGCAGCGTTGGGCACTTCTGCCTGATCGCCGGCCACCGTCTGGCGCCCGCGTCGGTGCTGTCGCCCTTCGTCTATACCCAGCTGATCTGGGTGGTTATTCTGGGCTACCTGGTCTTCGACCATGTGCCGAATGCGTGGACCATGGCGGGCGCGAGCATCGTCATCGGCTCGGGCCTCTATCTGCTCTTCAGGGAGCGCCGGTTGGGCAAGTCGGCCACGAGCGAGGGGGTGGTCGAGGGGCCGCTCGAATAGCACGGTCGTTCGGCCTGCGCCGCCGCGCGCGCGGCGCGCCAAACCGCTATGACAAGACGATGGTTGCAGCGGTGCGATCATCGGCGTTAAGTTCCGCCGCCTAAAACTGAAAAAGCCGCTTTTCGAGGAAATCCCATGGCGACAGCGAAGGACCGGGCATCAGCCCCGGCCGGCTCCGGATTGAACGACGACATCGGCGAGGAAAAGCGCCTGGAAATGTATCGGACCCAGGTGACGATCCGGGAGGCCGAGCAGCGGGCGTTCGACCTGTTCCTGCAGAACCTGGTGAAGGGCACCAGCCATCTCTCGCTCGGGCAGGAGGCGGTGGCGGCCGGCTTCGCCGGGGCCATGCGGCCGGGCGACCTGTCTTTCTGCACCTATCGCGGCCATGCGCACACGCTGGCCCGCGGCGTTTCCGTCGAGAAGGTGCTGGGCGAATTGATGCAGCGTGACAACGGCCTGATGCGCGGCAAGGGCGGTTCCATGCACCTGACCTCGGCCGAGCACGGCGTCATGGGCTCCTACGCCATCATCGGCGCGCATCTGCCGATCGCCTGCGGCGCCGCCTGGCGCGCGCAATACCGGGGCGACAAGGACGTCTCGGTCTGTTTCTTCGGCGACGGCACCACCAATATCGGCGCCTTCCACGAGGCCTTGAATTTCGCCGCGGTCTGGAAGCTGCCGGTGGTCTTCGTCTGCGAGAACAATCTCTACATGGAATATACGCCGATCGGCGACGTGACCGCGGTGCCGCACCCGGCCGGCGATCGCGCCGGCTCCTACGGGCTCGAACGCATCATCATCGACGGCAATGACGCGGACGTCGTCTATCGCACCGCGCAGGCCGCCTTCGACAAGGCGCGCGCCGGCGGCGGGCCGTCGCTGATCGAATGTCTGACCTACCGGCACAGCGGCCATTCCCGCGCCGACCCGGCGAAGTATCGCCCCGAAGGCGAGCTGGAACGCTGGAAGGAGCGCGACCCGATCAAGATCTACAAGGAACGGCTGCTGCAATTCGGCATCGCCGAAAAACTCATCAACGACATCGATGCGCAGGTCAGGCGCGTGGTCGACGAGGCGACCGAGGCCTGCAAGGCCGCGCCGGTCCCGCCGGTCGATATTCTCACCACCGATGTCTATGCCGATGGAGGCTGGGCATGGCGGAACTGACCTATCGCGACGCGGTGATCCGCGGCATCGCGCAGGAAATGGAGCGCGACCCCGACGTCGTGTTCCTCGGCGAGGACGTGGCCAAGGCCGGCGGCGTGTTCAAGGCGACCGTCGGGCTCTACGAGCAGTTCGGGCCCTTGCGCGTGCGCGACACCCCGATCTCAGAACAGGCGATCCTGGGCGCCGCCATGGGCGCGGCCATGACCGGCCTGAAGCCGATCGCCGAGATCATGTTCTCGGACTTCATCGCGGTGTGCTTCGACTACATCGCCAACGAGTTCCCGAAGAGCCGCTACATGTCGAACGGCCAGCTCAAATGCCCGCTGGTCGTGCGCACCGGCAACGGCGCCGGTTCGCGCTTCGGCGCGCAGCACTCTCAAAGCGTCGAGAACTGGTGCATGATGATCCCCGGCCTCAAGGTCGTGGCGCCGTCCTCTCCCCGCGACGTGATCGGACTGCTGGCGGCGGCGGTGCGCGATCCCGACCCGGTGATCTTCTTCGAGCACAAGTCGCTTTATGCCACCAAAGGCGAGGTGCCGGACGGCGAGATCGTCGATCAGCTCGGCACCGCCAAGATCCTCAAGCCCGGCACCGACGCCACCATTCTGGCGCTGGCGCTGATGGTGCCGCGCGCGCTGGCGGCGGCCGAGAGGCTGAAGGCGGAACACGGCATCGATGCGGAAGTCATCGATGTGCGCTCGCTGGTGCCGCTCGACACGCAGACGATCTTAAGCTCGGTCGCGCGCACGCACCGGCTGTTCACGGTCGAGGAAAATCCGCGGCTGTGCGGCTGGGGCGCCGAGATCGTGTCGATCGTGGCGGACGAGGCCTTCTACGATCTCGACGGCCCGCCGGTGCGCATCACCACGCCGCATATTCCGCTGCCGGCCGCCGACAATCTGGAAGACATCGTGCTGCCGACCGTGGACCGGATCGTCGAAACCGTGCGGCGGTCGTTGAAGAGCTGACAACAATCCGTTCGTCCCCGCGCTGGCGGGGATCCCGCGCCGGGCTCCCGCTCGCGCGGGAACGAACGGAGCAAGGTGAGAGGCCAAGCCATGTACGAAAATCTCCTCGCCAATGTTCCGACCGATCTGTGGATCGGCGGCAAGTGGCGCAAAGCCTCCGATGGCGGCCGCTTCGACGTGGTCGATCCGGCGACCGAGCGCAAGATCGCCTCGGTGGCGAGCGCCACCGTCGACGACGCCATTGCCGCGGTCGACGCCGCGCAGGAAGCCTTCGAGTCTTGGGCCGGCCGCAAGCCGCGCGAACGCGCCGAAATTCTGCGCAAGGCCTATGAGCTGATCATGCGCGATGCCGAGCGCTTCGCGAAGCTGATCACGCTGGAGAACGGCAAGGCGCTGCCCGATTCGCGCGGCGAGGTGGCCTATTCGGCCGAGTTTTTCCGTTGGTACGCGGAAGAGGCGGTGCGCAATATCGGCCAGATTTCGATGGCGCCGGCCTCCGGCGCGCGCATCGTCGCGCAGCACAAGCCGGCCGGCATCGCCGTGCTGGTGACGCCGTGGAATTTCCCGGCCGCCATGGCCACGCGCAAGATCGGCCCGGCGCTCGCCGCCGGCTGCCCGGTCGTGCTCAAGCCCGCTTCCGACACGCCGCTGACCATGCTGGCGCTGATGCCGGCGCTCGAGGAAGCCGGCGTGCCGGCGGGCGTGGTCAACGTCATCCCGTCGCGCTCGTCCGGCAAGGTCGTTTCCGCGATGCTGCACGATCCGCGCGTGCGCGTCGTCTCCTTCACCGGCTCGACCGAGGTCGGCCGCAAGCTGTTGCACGAGGCCGCCGACAATATCGTGAAACCGGCGATGGAATTGGGCGGCAACGCGCCCTTCATCGTGTTCGAGGACGCCGATATCGACGCGGCGATCGACGGCGCCATGATCGCGAAGATGCGCAACATGGGCGAGGCCTGCACGGCGGCGAACCGTTTCTATGTGCACGAGAAGGTGCACGACGAGTTTGCGAAAAAACTGACCGCCAAGATGGCCTCGCTCAAGATGGGCAACGGGCTCGACGAGGGCGTCAATCTCGGGCCGCTGGTCAACAAGGAAGGCCGCGACAAGGTGATCGAGCTGGTCGAGGACGCCGTGTCCAAGGGCGCCAAGGTGCTGACCGGCGGCACGCTGCCGAACGGCCCCGGCTTCTTCTATCCGGCCACCGTGCTGACCAATGTGTCCGACGACGCCAAGATGCTGAACGAGGAAATCTTCGGGCCGGTCGCCTCGATCCAGACCTTCAAGGGCGAGGACGAGGTCATCAAGCGCGCCAACGCCACCGAATACGGGCTCGTCGCCTATCTCTACACCAAGGACCTCACGCGCGGCCTGCGGGTTTCCGAGAAGCTCGATTTCGGCATGATCGGCCTCAATCGCGGCCTCGTGTCCGACCCGGCGGCGCCGTTCGGCGGCACCAAGCAGTCCGGTCTCGGGCGTGAAGGCGCGGCCGAGGGCATGAAGGAGTTCCTCGAGACGCAATACGTGTCGGTGACGTGGTAGTTTTGCCGCGACTCCGGGCTGTCATGCCCGCGAAGGCGGGCATCCAGTAAACGCGGGAGTCGTTTGAACTTGCGACCGCGCGCTATCGCGAGGTCGGGGAGTACGAGGTCCCCGCTTTCGCGGGGACGACGGTACGGGTTGGTGAGGGAAATACGTGAACGTCCTGATGCCGCAACAAGGCGAGATCGCCAGCAAGCTGCCGGGCGCGTGGCGTTATGTCGGCACGCGCATCGACGGCCGGAATTGGGATCGCGGCGCCAACCCGAAAGGCATGATCTATTACGGCCCGCATGGCGAGATGGCGGTGCAAATCGCACCGGACGTCGCGCGCACGCGGGCCGGCGAGGTCATGACGCCGGACGAGGCCTTCCACGCGCTCAAGGATTACATCGCCTATTTCGGCACCTATTCGATCGACGAAGCGGCCGGGACGGTGACGCATCATCGTCAGGCCACCATTCAGCCGGGCGATTCCGGCGACTTCGTCCGTCGGGTTGAATTCACCGGCGACCGTCTGGTGCTGCGGCCGCCCAATTCGACACTGGAAGTCACTTGGGAACGCATCAAGTGACACGAGGGAAGTGATGGACGTCCTGATGCCGCAGCTCGGCGAGACCGTCGCCGAAGGCAAGATCGTGAAATGGTTCAAATCGGCCGGCGATGCCGTGAAGCCGGGCGAGAACCTGTTCGAGATCGAGACCGACAAGACCTCGATGGAAGTGCCGTCGACGGTGGCCGGCACGCTCACCGATATTCGCTTCCAGGTCGGCGACGTGGCCAAGGTCGGCGCCGTGGTGGCGGTGATTGCCGGCGAGGGCGGGGCGGCGGCCGCGCCGCAACCGTCTGCCGCAAGTCCGGCGAGCGCGCCCCAACCTCCGCTCACCCCCGCGCAAGCGGGCGGCCAGAGCGAGGCTGCGCTGGCTCCCCGCTCGCGCGGGAACGAGCGCAGTGGCGCGTCCTTCGCCTATCCGAACATGGATCCGTTCCGTGAAGTCCGCACACCCGAGCGCCATTTCGGGCCGGCGCGCGTGGGCAGTGCGGCAGTGACGCCGCTGGCCCGGCGCCTCGCCTCCGAGCGCGGTATCGACCTGTCGCGCATCAGCGGCTCCGGCCCGCATGGCCGCATCGTCGCCGCCGACGTCGAGAAGGCCGTGCCGGCGCGGGCCGCCGCGGTGGCGACGGGCGCCAGCGCCGCTCAGGTCAAGGCGCTGTTCGAGGGCATCGCCTACGAGGAAGTCCCGCTCGATTCGATGCGCCGCACCATTGCCACGCGGCTGGTCGAGGCCAAGCAGACCATCCCGCATTTCTATCTCACGGCCGACATCGAGATCGGCCGGCTGATCGCGCTGCGCGAGGAAGCGAACGCCGCCGCGCCGAAGGGCGCCGACGGCCAGCCCGCGTTCAAGCTCTCGCTCAACGACTTCATCATCAAGGCCTGGGCGGCGGCGCTCACGCGCGTGCCGGCGGCCAATGCGGTGTGGGCGGAAGACCGCATCCTGCGTTTCGCCCATGCCGACATCGGCGTGGCGGTGGCGCTCGACGGCGGCCTCATCACGCCGGTCCTGCGCGGCGCCGACACCAAATCGGTGGGCGCTATCTCGGCCGAGATGCGCGATCTGGCGGAACGGGCACGCATCAAGAAACTGATGCCCAACGAATATCAGGGCGGCGCCAGCGCCATCTCCAATCTCGGCATGTATGGCGTGCGCGAATTCTCGGCCATCATCAATCCGCCGCACGCCACCATCCTGGCGGTGGGCGCGGCCCGCCGCGTCCCGGTCGAAACCGCGGACGGCGGCGTGAAGTTCGTCAGCCAGATGACCGTCACGCTGTCCTGCGACCATCGCGTGGTCGACGGCGCGCTCGGGGCCGAACTGCTGGCCGCGTTCAAGCGTCTGGTCGAGGCGCCGGTCACCTTCCTCGTCTAATCGTCAGTGGAGAAACGAAACATGGCTGGCGAAAAGCCGGATGTCCTGCTGGTCGGTCACAGAAAGCCGGTCGTCATCGGCGGGCTCGAGGGCAAGGTCAACTTGCACGTGACGGTCGATGCGCCGGACCGCGAAGCCTTTTTGAAGTCGGTCGCCGACAGGATCCGCGCCATCGCGGTCACCGATACCGCCGAAAAGATCGGCGGCGCCTTCATGCAGCGCTTCCCCAAGCTCGAGCAGGTTTCGAGTTTCGGCGTCGGCTACGATCACGTCGACGCCAAATGGGCCGGCGAGCACGGCATCATCGTCACCCACACGCCCGACGTGCTCAACGAGGAGGTGGCCGACACCGCGCTCGGCCTCTTGCTCTGCACGGTGCGCGAATTCCCGCAGGCCGACCGCTATGTGCGCGCCGGCAAATGGGCCGAGAAGGGCTACCCGCTGTCGAAGGCGACGCTGCGCAACCGCACCGTCGGCATGGTGGGCATGGGCCGTATCGGCAAGGCGATCGCGCGCCGGCTGGAAGCCTTCGGCGTGCCGGTCGTCTATCACAGCCGCAATCCGCAATCCGGCGTGAGCTACAAGTACTATCCTAAGCTCGTGGACATGGCGCGCGACGTCGACACGCTGATGGTGATCGTGCCGGGCGGCGCCTCGACCCAGAACCTGATCAATGCCGAGGTGCTGAAGGCGCTGGGGCCCAACGGCATCCTCATCAACATGGCGCGCGGCTCGGTGGTGGACGAGCCGGCGCTGATCGAGGCGCTGAAGAACCGTACCATCTATTCCGCCGGCCTCGACGTCTTCGCCAAGGAGCCGCACGTGCCGAAGGAACTGCTCGAGATGGACCACATCGTGCTGTTTCCGCACCTCGGTTCCTCGACCGAGGTCACGCGCGCGGCGATGGACCAGCTCGTGGTCGATAACATCCTGGCCTGGGCCGCCGGCAAGCCGCCGCTGACCCCGGTACCGGAAACGCCCTATCCGCCGAA
>Ga0182748_1003133_pt1 | contig 14166 bp, 13 predicted proteins | sample eDN3rd37CKraftOP_FD_128877 | JGI IMG/M metagenome (GOLD analysis project Ga0182748, IMG submission 128877) | Enriched Organic Plus compost microbial communities from Emeryville, California, USA - eDNA 3rd pass 37_C Kraft OP (version 2) (version 2) ...
CGCCCATCGCCTGAATCAGATGGGCCAGGCCGGCGCCAAGTCGGTGTTCGACGTGCCCCCGGGCCTGCTGTCGCCCAAGAGCGCGGCTCAGCTTCGAAAAGAGCTGTTATAGGCCAAGGGGGCCTCATCCCCCAACCGGAGGGTTTATGGACGGTGCGCGTATTTTCTTGATTCGGCCGGCATCATCGGTCCAGGAGCTCAAAGAAGTGCCCGAAGCGATGCCTTCGGACGGTTTTTTGTGGCTGGCGCTGGAGCGGGACTCTCTGCCCGGGCATCTGGATGCGCTGCAGCAGCATCTGCACCGGCTGACAGGGCTGATGCTGCTCGACCTGCATGTCTCCGACTTGCTGAACGTAAATCTGCCTTCGCATTTCGACTATACGTCCAACTACGACATGCTGGTGTTTCGGCGCCTGGGCGACGACGAGTCGAAAATGCCCGGTGCCGCGCCGGGCACGGCCACAGCTCGGGACGCCGGCCAGGACGACCGGCATAGAACAGGCTTGGCGGCCGCGCGCAGATTGCGCACTGCGCCGGTGGGTTTCGTGGTGTTCGACAAGGTCCTGCTCAGCATCCATCCATCGCGGTGCAGCGTGCTTCATGCTTACATCGCGCGCCTGAACATGCTGAAGTCCCACGAGCCGGAGCGCCGGGAGGCGGGCATGCCGGCGGGCACGGCCCGTTTGCCGGATTCCCCGGCCGAATTGATGCTGCGCGTCGTCAGCCTGATCGTCGACGGCTATCTCGATTTGCGCAAGGCCCTGACGCGCCAGCTGGATCGCTGGCAGCAGGGGCTCATGCGCACGAACGCGCGTTTCGACGATTGGAACGGGCTGCTGCAATCGCGCCAGGCGCTGCACCATCTATACGATATATGCGAAGACCAGCGAGGCGCCATGACCCGCTGGATGGACGTGCTCGAAGACTGGCCCCAGCCCCCCGACGGCGAAGCCCAGCATCAGCATGACCAGTTGCTGGTGCGCAGCCGCGACGTCATCGAGCATATCGAACGCGTGTCGCACCATGTCCGTCTGCTGGAGCAAAGCGCCGAGACCGCCATACAGATCCACTTCAATATCCAGAACAATCGCACGAACGATGTCATGCGGACCCTTACCGCCATCACGGCCGTTTTCCTGCCGCTGAACCTGATCGCGGGCGTGTTCGGAATGAACTTCGAATTCATCCCCTGGCTGCATACCCCGAACGGTTTCTGGTGGTCGCTGGCCGTGATGGCGCTTATCGCCGTTGTGCTGCTGGGCTACTTTGTGCGCAAGCGCTATCTGTCGTCCAACGACGTGTAAGACAGCGCTGCGCCGCATGGCCATGCCGGCGCGGGACAGGACAAAAGCAGCAAAACTCCGCCCTTAAGTGCCGGGTCTCCGATATTCTCGACAGATATTTGATCGCTTCCTTGCCGGGTGCGTGGCGATTCCGATGCATTGCGCCCGGAACAATGCAGTTGCCGCATTGCCGTTGCCACAGGGCTTGCGCAGTCCAGTATCCCCGCTTAGAATAACGTTTATCGGTAAACGATATGCCCATACTTTCGTTTCGCTGTGAAGATACACAGGCATTATTCGAAGGTAGGCGTGTACGGCGTTTTGCCAATATTCACGACGTGGCTGAACGCAAATTACAGCAATTGGATTCGGCCGAAACGCTGGCATTTTTGAGGGCACCGCCAGGGAACAGGTTGGAAAGGCTCGTTGGCGACCGGGCCGGGCAGTACAGCATACGCGTCAACGTCCAGTGGCGAATCTGCTTCGTGTGGACGAGCGACGGGCCCGTCCTGGTCGAGATTACGGATTATCACTAACAATGAAAGCGCAAATGAAGCCGATCAATGGCATGCGGCCCGTGGATCCCGGCGAGGTGCTGCGTGAAGACTATCTGGCGCCCCTGGGCATGACCCCCCACGCCTTATCCAAGGCGCTAAAGGTGCCGCCGGCGCGCGTCAACGACATTGTGTTGGGGCGCCGGGGCATAACGCCCGATACGGCACTGCGGCTTGCACGGTATTTTGGGGGCGATGCACAATCCTGGCTGAACCTGCAGCAGGCCTACGACCTGAAAACGGCCGAACGGATCGCGCTGCCCCGCATACTTGAAGAAGTAAAGCCCCTATCTATTCGATAGGCTCGTACGGCAGGCCCACGTAGTTTTCAGCGATGTTGGTCAGCCCGGCGTCGGAACTGGTGTAGTACTCCAGCTCGGCCAGCTGGATGCGCTTGCCGAAGCCGTCGTCCGAGAACTTGTGCAGCATGGAGGTCATCCACCACGAGAAGCGTTCGGCCTTCCAGATGCGGCGCAGGGCGATCTCGGAGTACTTGTCCAGCAGGTCGACGCGGTTTTCTTTGTAGACCTTGACCAGGATGCGGTACAGGGTGGACACATCGCTGGCGGCCAGGTTCAGGCCCTTGGCGCCGGTGGGCGGCACGATGTGGGCCGCGTCGCCCACCAGGAAGAGCTTGCCGTACTTCATGGGCTCGGTCACGAAGCTGCGCAGGGGGGCGATGCTTTTCTCGATCGAGGGGCCGGTCACCAGGCGGTCGGCGGCCTCTTTGGGAATGCGTGTTTTGAGCTCTTCCCAGAAGCGCTCGTCGGACCATTCGTCGATATGGTCGTCGAGCGATACCTGAACGTAATAGCGGCTCAGCACGTCGGAGCGCTGGCTGCACAAGGCAAAGCCGCGCTCGTGATTGGCGTAGATGAGCTCATGGTCGACGGGCGGGGTTTCCGACAGGATGCCCAGCCAGCCGAAAGGGTAGACGCGTTCGAAGGTCTGGATCTCGTCCTTGGGCGCCGACTGCCGCGACACGCCATGAAAGCCGTCACAGCCGGCGATATAGTCGCATTCGAGCTCGATGGTTTCGCCGTCCTTCACGAAGGTGACGCGGGGCTTGTCGGTGTAGAAGTCGTGCAGCTGCACGTCTTCGGCCTCGTAGATGCTGATGCCGCCTTCGCGCTTGCGGGCGTCCATCAGGTCCTGGGTGACTTCGGTCTGGCCATAGACCATGACCGTCTGGCCCTTGGCGTATTTCTTGAAGTCGATGCGGTGCATCTTGCCGTTGAAGGCCAGGGACACGCCCTCGTGGACGTGGCCTTCGCGGTCCATGCGCTCGCTGGCTTTGGCCTCGCGCAGCAGGTCGACCATGCCCTGTTCGAGCACGCCGGCGCGGATGCGGCCCAGCACGTATTCGGGCGAGCGGCGCTCGAGGATGACGGTGTCGATGCCTTGATGGTGCAGAAGCTGGCCCAGCAACAGGCCCGAAGGGCCGGCGCCGATGATGGCGACTTGGGTTTTCATAGCGTCTCCTGGTGACGGCGGGCGGGCCCGCGGGCTGATCACAGTGAAATTCGTAAACGACTGTAAGTCGTCGATCACTTGCAATCATGGCCCGAAACGCCTCGGGAAGGAATGCATTTCTGCCTATAATAATTGTACTTTTCGAAAATCTGAGCGGCTTATGGCTACCACGGCGTCCGTACCGGTTTACCAGCTTTATGGAGAGCGCGAGCAATGGCCCACGCCCGACATGGTGCATTGCGAATTGATCGCCGACCGCAGCAAATTGCACGATTGGCAGATCAAGCTGCACCAGCATCATGGCTTGATGCAGCTGCTTTACCTCAAGGGCGGCGATGCGCGCGTGGGCCTGGACGGCCGCTATCAGGACATGCAGGCGGGCCAGCTGGTGGTGGTGCCCCAGATGTGCGTGCACGGCTTCCGCTTTGCGCCCAATGCCGTGGGCCACGTGGCGACGCTGGGCTATCCTCTGGCCAACCGCCTGGCCCGGAGCATAGACGATGCGGGGGTGCTGCCGTCTACGCCGCAGGTCTATACCGTGCGCCCTGAAGAAAGCGCGCAGATCGACATGGCCTTCGATATTCTGCAGGACGAATATCTGGCCAACCGGCCGCATCGCAATGCGCTGATCGAGGCCATGCTCACCACGCTGCTGGTCTGGGCGGGCCGGCAGATGGACCGCTCGTCCGCCGAGCCTTCACAGGCGGCGGATCGCGGGCGCCGCCATTTCGGCACCTTCAACACATTGATCGAAGAGCACTACGCCGATCAGTGGCCGGTGGAGCGCTATGCCCGCGCCATCGGCATCACGCCGGCCCATCTCAACAACCTGTGCCGGCAGATCGTGGGACACTCGGCGCTGGAGCTCATCCACCAGCGCGTCGTACTGGCGGCCAAGCGCAACCTCGTCTATACCTCGATGACGGTCAGCGTGGTGTCGCACACGCTGGGCTTCTCGGATCCGGCGTATTTCACCCGCTTCTTCAAGCGCGAGGTGGGCGTCTCGCCCAAGGAGTTCCGGCGCCAGGCGGCCACGCTGCTCGAGTAGCCGCCCGGGGCTCACTCTTTGCCGGGATCCCGGTAATTCTTCAGCGAGTCGTCGAACTCCACATTCACCAGCTTGCCGTCCCGGCGCTCGACCTTGCGGATGTAGATGGTCTGGTTGATGTCGCGCGTTTCGGGGTCGATGGCGACGGGGCCGCGCGGACTGACGAAGGAGACGCCGCGCACCGCCTGCATGAACTTCTCGGTGGAGGCGTCGCCGCCGGTCTTCTTCAGGGTTTCGTGTATGACGCGCATGCCGTCGTAGCCGCCCACCGACATGAAGTTCGGCCGATCGTTCGGATAAGCCTTGTAATAGGCCTGGGTGTAGGCCTTGTTCTCGGGCGAATCGTGCACTTCGGAGTAATGGTGGGCCGTCACCAGGCCCAGGGCGGCGTCGCCCATGGCGTCTATGCTGTCTTCGTCGGTGAGGTCGCCGGTGGCGATGACGCGGATGCCTTCATCGGCCAGGCCGCGCTGCTGGAATCCCTTCAGGAAGGCGATGGGCAGTTCGCCGGCCGGCAGGAAGAGGAAGACCACATCGGGCTTGACGTCCTTGATGCGCTGCAGAAAGGGGGCGAAATCGGGGTTTTGCAGCGGCACGCGCACTTCGCCCACTATTTCGCCGCCCGCCGCGGTATAGCTTTTCTGGAAGTAGCCTTCGGCATCATAGCCGGGGCCGAAATCGGCCACCAGGGTGAAGGCTTTCTTCATGCCGTTCTGCACCGCCCACGGTCCCAGCGGCACGGTGTACTGCGCCACGGTGGCCGAGGTGCGCACGATGTTGGGCGAGCGCGTGGTCAGGCTCGAGGTGCCGGCGTTCATGACGATCATGGGCTTGTCGCCGCTGGTGGCCACGGCCGCGGCCGAGACCGCGCCCGGCGTCATGGCGAAACCGGCCAGAATGTCCACCTTGTCGCGCACGATCAGCTCCTGCGCCAGGCGGCGGCTGATCTCGGGCGCCGCGCCGGTGTCGTCCTTGAGCACGATCTCGACCTTGCGGCCCTCGAAGCTGTCGCCGTTCTCCTGCAGGTAAAGCCGCACGCCGTGCTCGATCTGCTTGCCGTAGCCCGAGAACACGCCCGACATGGGCAGCACGAGTCCGATGCGCAGGGGTTCGGCGGCCGTCGCGGTATTGCCGGCCGCGGCGCCCAGGGCCAGGGCCGCCAGTAAATGACGCAGTTTCATGAGTAGTCTCCTTTCCTTTGTGGTTGCTTCTATTGATCTAGAGCCTGTGATCATCCAGGCCCATTGCCGATTCAGGCCGGCGGGTATTGCGGTCTTTGTCTACGCCAGACCCAGTGTGCGGGTCAGAGCGGCGGCAAAGCCTTCGTCAAGACGGTTGCCGCGCCAGGCGATGTGCTGGTCGGGGCGGACCAGCACATAGTCGGCGCCGTACAGATCGCGAGCCTGCACGTTGTCCAGAGGCAAGTCGCTCAGCGGCATAGAGCCGGCGGAGGGCGCGGCGCCGGACGCGGCGGCGCCCAGGCGCAGCAGGGTGAAGCCTCGGCCGAAGCGGTCGAAGAGCGAAGAGCCGTCTTCCAGCCAGACGTGCGGCGCGCGATGTCCCGGCCGGCCGCAGGGCAGATAGAGATTGGCCGTGTCCGGCGGCGGATCGCCCGCTTCGGCCGCCACGATGGGCGAGTCTTCGTAGCGCGTGCCCAGGTGCACGCCGGGTATGGAGAACTCCTTGTAGGCGTGGAAGTTCAAATAGCCGCCCAGGGCCTGCCGTGCCGCTTCGCCCGAGGGCGTGTCGTCTTCGATGTCGGCCGGAATACGTACATGGCCGATGCTGTCGGCGAACTGGCGCGCAAAGCCGGTGTTGCGAAAGGCGGCGGGGCGGCGCTCGGCTTCGTAGCTGTCGAGCAGGCCGGGACCGGCATGGCCCTTGACGGCCGCCTCCAGCTTCCAGGCCAGGTTGGCGGCGTCCTCGATGCCGGTGTTGTAGCCCAGGCCGCCGGTGGGGGTGAAGAGATGAGCCGCGTCGCCGGCCAGGAAGACACGGCCGGTACGCATTTTTTCCGCAACCAGGGCAAAGCCCGCCGTCCAGGCCGAGTTGCTGATCAGCTCGAAGGGCAGGTCGGCGCCCACGGCTGTGGCGATGCGCCGGCCGACGTCGTCGTCGTTGGGCTCCTCGCCTTCCCGCAGCTGGATGTTGATGATGAAGCGGCCGCGGCCGTCGACCGATACGATCAACGAGCGCTGCGCCGGGTTCAGCGTCCAGTACTGCCAGGCGCGGTCTCCCTTCATGCGGTCGTACAGGGCGGGCGCGCTGAAGTAGGCCGCGGCCATCCGTCCGCCCATGAAGCCGCGTTTTTCGCCGGCCGTGCCGGCGTAGTGCAGGCCCATCAGCGACCGTATGGTGCTGCGCGGCCCGTCGCAGCCGACCAGGTAGCGGGCGCGGCAGCGCTGGGTCGTGCCGTCCGCCAGTACGATTTCAGCTTCTACGCCCTCGTCGTCCTGGCTCAGGCTCTGAACGGTGGACCGATATTGCACCCGGTTGCGGGCGTGGCTTTCCGCTGCCCGGCGCAGCACGGGCTCGATATAGAGCTGGGAGCAGCGGTGCGGCAGCTCGGGCGTGGGCCAGAGAAATTCCAGCTCGCGCAGGCGGTTCACCGCGAAGGACGACGAAGGCTGGCGCAGGCGGGCCAGTTCGTGCGTGCCGAGACGGGTAAAGTAGGCCACGTCGGTGGGATGATCGGCCGGCAGTCCCAGCGCGCGTATCTCGGCCGAGATGCCCAGGCGGCGGTAATGCTCCATGGTGCGTGCGCTGTTGGCATTGGCCGCCGGATGCGTGCTGGTGCCAGGCTTGTCGTCGAATACGCGTACCGACAGGCCGCGCATGCCCAGCTCGGCCGCCAGGAACAGGCCGACCGGCCCGCCTCCGGCGACGATGACGTCGCAATCGAAATTCATGCTCGCTCCACGTTATGCATTTTTCCGGCGCCGCGCCTTGCAACGGCGTCCAGTTTTTGTGCATCTAGTGTGGGCGCTTGGGGTTTATGTGTCTATATAATGGAAGGCATTCCATATATGCATGGAATTCATATTAAACGGGCCGGACGGCGGAATTCGCCATGTGCCGGCCGAAGGGGAGGGGGAGACAATGTCCGAGCCGATTCACGACCTAAACTTCCTATATTTGGTCGACGCCCTGTACAGGGAGGGCAGTGTCTCGGGCGCCGCCCGACGGCTGGATCTGACCCAGCCCGCGGTCAGCCACGCCCTGAATCGGCTGCGCGTCCGCTTCGGCGACCAGCTCTTCGTGCGTTCGGGAGCGGGCATGGCGCCCACCCCCTTGGGAGAGCGGGTCGCCCGGGGCGCCGCCCGCGCTCTGGCCCTGATTCAGTCGGATGTTCTCGCTGAGCCCCCGTTCGACCCGCGGCAGTCCGAACGCCGTTTCACCGTCGGCATGACCGACATGGGCGGCACGGTCATCCTGCCCAAGGTGATGCAGATGCTCGAGCGGCAGGCCCCGGGCATCAGCGTGCAGCCCAAGGTGGCGTCCTCGTCCGAGATAGGGTCGATGCTGGAAAGCGGCGCCGTGGACGTGGCCTGGGGCTACTTCGGCCGGCTCGGCCCCGGCCTGTACCAGCAAACCCTGTTTCGGCGCGCCTTGATCGGCATCCGGCGCAAAGGGCGCCGCCGGGCGGCGATGACGCTGGATACCTTTGTGAACACGCCGCATGTGCTGGCCAATGCCACTGCGGTTACGAACGAACTGCTGCAGCAGCGCTTGAAAGAGCGTGGGCATGCCTTGAGGGTGGCGCTGGAGTGCCCCTACATTCTTGCCGTGCCGGCCATCGTGGCGGGCACGGGCTATATCGCCACCGTGCCCGACGAACTGGCCGACCTGTTTCAGCGTCTGGCCGAAATCGAGACCTTCCAGCTGCCCCTTCCGGTGCCCGACATCACCGTCAAGCAGCATTGGCATGCGCGCTTCAACGACGACCCCGGCCACCGCTGGTTTCGGGCCAGGGTGTTCGAATGCGTATCCGGCCACGCAGGGACCGGTGACGCGGATTCAGAGTGACGGCGAAGAGCCTGACGACGTCCGGGGCTAGCCGACGCCGGTGTTGCGCATTTCCCTGTCGGCCGCCTTGCGGTCCTTCTCGCGCTTGCCGGCATCGTAGTGCGGAGTGGTGATGTCCAGAAGCTTGCTCAGCAAGAGCAGAAGCGTCGAGGCCTCTTCGGAAGTCAGGTTTCTCAGCAGCCTATGCTGCGTCAAGAGTATCTTCGGATGCAGCTCTCTGTAGAAGGCACGGCCTTCTTCGGTGAGATAGATCTGGCGCCCCCGCGATGAGCGCGTGCTGCTCCGGCGTTCGATATAGCCGTTTTTTTCCAGCCGGCGGATCATGCCGCCCATTGTGGCCTCGTCCCAGTTCAGCAGTGCGGCCAGTTCCAGCTGTTGCAGGCCCGGCTCCAAGGAGATGGCCAACAGGACGGTCATCTGCCCGGCGGTGACGCCGGCGTCGCTGGCTACTTTATCGAACGTCGATGTGACGAATTGGCCGCTTCGGCGCAGCAGGTAGCCGGGGCTGCCATAAAAGTCAAAGATGCTATCGAGCTTTATGGTTTTTTTAGAGCGTTTCAACACGGCAAAGTCTTCTTAAAAAATAAACAAACAAATGCGAAATCCAGCGGCCCCATGAGTATCAGCGAGGGCGTGCTGTGTCGAGTAAGGGCTATCCCGGTCTCGGGTTTTCTCTAATGACATCGGAAAAACTAAGTTGCTAGGATTCTAAATAAGCATACTATCTTTGTACACTTATTTTGGGCTGATTGCTTAGCATGGTTGCTTGAACGTCTGGTTGTTCTGTCGCTCGTAGTGCTTTCCTGATTGCCGTGTTTTCTGAACGGATCCCTGCAAATTGTCATCCACCACCAAAGGAGCAGTCTCATGAGGATTAAAGCAACGTTGGCTGGGCTGGGTCTATGCGCGCTTAGCGTAATGACCGCTCAGGCTCAAACAACACAGCCATTGAAAATCGGTTTTCTGGCTGAAATGGCGGGCATCTACGGCGCGCCGGGGCAAGACCAGTACGACGCTTTCATGCTGGCGGTCGAAGAGCGCGGCGGCAAGCTGGGCGACGTGCCTGTCCAAATCTTTAAAGAAGACACGCAGTTCAAGCCCGATGTGGCCAGCCAGATCGTCGATCGCCTGATGGATCGGGAAAAGGTCGAGCTTTTTACCGGCTTGACATATACCCACATCGCCTTGGCCGTCTATAAAAAAATCAATGATAAGGGCGGTTTCATGATCGCGTCCAACACAGGGCCGGCTCCCATTGCCGGACAGGGCTGTGTGCCGAACTTCTTTGCAAGCACCTGGCAGAACGACCAGCTGTCCGAAGTGGTCGGCAAATATGCCGCTGAAAAAGGCTACAAGAACGTCTTTGCGCTGGCGCCCAACTATCAGGCTGGAAGAGATTTTGTCGCCGGCTTCAAGGACGCTTACGGCAAGCCATTGCTCGACGAGGTCTACACCCCCGTTGCGCAACAGGACTTCTCGGCTGAGCTTTCCATGATCCAGGCGGCGAGTCCCGATGCCGTCTACGTATTCTATCCGGGCGCGCTGGGCGTCAATTTTGTTAAGCAGTATCACCAGGCCGGCCTGAGCACCATCCCCTTGCTCAACACCGCCACCACCGAGAGCATCAACCTGCCGGCGCAAGGCGAGGCGGCCATGGGCGCGGTGAACGGTTCGTTCTGGGGCCCCGATTTCGACAACGACACCAGCAAGCATTTCGTCGAGGCCTTCGAGGCCAAGTACAAGCGGATTCCTTCACAGTACGCCGCGCAGTCCTACGACGCCGCATTGTTGATCGATTCGGCATTGCGCAAGGTGAAGGGAGACCTCTCCGATAAAGACGCGTTCCGCGCCGCGCTCAAAGAGGCCGACTTCAAGTCGCTGCGCGGCGATTTCAAGTTCGGGAACAACCATTTCCCCATTCAGGACTTCCACATCTTCGAAGCCTACAAAGACGGCAAGGGACGCATGAACGTACGGCGCATCGCGACGCCCATGGTACAGGCGCAAGACAAGTTTGCGGCTCAGTGCCCCATGAAGTGAAGATGAACATGTCTTTATTCGTTGCGCAAATCCTCAACAGCTTTCAACTCGGGGCATTGCTGTTCCTGATGTCGGCGGGCTTGACGCTGGTTTTCGGAATCATGAATTTCCTGAATCTCGCGCACGGCTCTTTATTCATGGTGGGGGCGTATGTCGGGGCGACAGTGGCCGCGAAAACGGGTTCTTTCACGATAGCGATCATTGCGGCGATCGTGGCCACGATGCTGCTGGGCGTCGTGGCGGAAAGGACGCTGCTGCGCCAGCTGTACGCCCGGGACCACCTGGACCAGGTGCTGTGCACCTTCGGATTGCTGCTTATCGCCAACGAGGCGGTGCGCTACATCTGGGGGCCTTCTCCCGTGTTCATCAACGTGCCCGCAATGCTCGACGGCACCGTCAGGATCTTCGGACAGAACTACCCGGCCTATCGCTTCGCCATCATAGTGGCCGGCATCGTCGTCGTGCTCGGGCTCTACCTGCTCATCAGCCGCACTCGCCTGGGAATGTTGATTCGCGCCGGGGCCAATAACGCCAACATGGTTTCCGCATTGGGCGTCAACATCAAGTTCCTGAATACGGTTGTATTTGCGTTGGGGGCGGGCCTGGCCGGTCTGGGCGGGCTGCTGATCGCTCCCCTGGTTTCGGTGCAACCGGGCATGGGCGAACCGATTCTGATCCTGACCCTGGTCGTAATCGTGGTGGGCGGAATCGGTTCGATACGGGGCGCCCTGTACGGCGCTTTGATCGTCGGTTTGATCGATACCGCCGCCCGCGTCTACATGCAGATCGGCTTGCTGCAGATCTTCGAGCGCTCGGTAGGGCAAGCCATCGGACCGGCCATCGCCTCGATGTTGATCTACATCCTGATGGCGATCGTGCTGGCGTTCAGACCCCAAGGCCTATTTCCGGTGAAGCATGGCTAAATTAGAAATTCGTGAATTGAAAACATGGATCGCCGGTTTGGTCATCCTGCTGTTCGCAGCCGTGCCAATCGTATCGATACTGACCGATCAGGCGTTCTACATGGCGCAGTATTCGCGCATCATGATCTACGCGCTGGCCGCCGTGGCGCTGAACCTCATCCTGGGCTTCGGAGGCATGGTCAGCCTCGGCCATGCCTTGTATATCGGGATCGGCGCTTACGGCGCGGGCATGCTCGATTTTCATGGCGTCACCAACGGTTGGCTGCAGCTGCTTGCCGCCTTGGGCGTGGGCGGCTTGTTCGCGACGGCCATAGGCGCCGTGGTGGTCAGGCTCAAGGGCATGACCTTCATCATGATCACGCTGGCGTTCGCGCAAATGGGCTACTTCCTGGCCGTTACGCTGCGCACGTACGGGGGCGAAGACGGCAGGGCGATCTCTGCGCGCAGCCAGATGTACCTGCTCGACTTTTCCAACCCCGTCGTGCTGTATTACGCCATTTTCGCCTGTTTGATGGCGACGCTGTGGTGGGTCGACCGCGTTATTACGTCGCGCTTCGGCATGGCGATCCGGGGCAGCAAGTCGAATGAACGGCGGATGCTGGCTCTGGGCTTTCCCACGTTTCGCTACAAGCTTGCCGCCTATGTGATCTCGGCGCAGATCTGTGTCGTAGCCGGTTTCCTGCTGGCCAACCTTACCTTGTACGCCTCGCCATCGTATATGCAGTGGATGGTATCGGCCGAGCTCATCATCATGGTGATTCTCGGTGGCATGTTCACCGTGTTCGGTCCCGTCATCGGAGCCCTGGTGTTCCTGCTGCTCGAAGAGTGGCTGTCGAATTTCCACTCCGCAAGCTTTCCCGCTTTCGGAGAGCTCGTCAACGAGCATTGGCTGGCAGTGCTGGGTGCGTTCGTCATTGTGGTCGTGCTGACGGCTCGCAATGGTGTTTATGGATATGTCGGCAAAAGGGGGCGTACGCCATGAGCGAGGTGAAACCCATATTGAGCATCCGGGGGCTGGTCAAGAGCTTCGGGGGGCTGCTGGCCACGGACCACATCGACTTCGACCTGTTGCCCGGAGAGGTTCATGCCGTCATCGGGCCCAACGGTGCGGGAAAAACCACCTTTCTGTCCCAGCTGGCCGGCGAGCTGCGGCCGGACGAAGGCAGCATCGTGTTCGGCGATGTCGACATCACGCACAAGCCGGTTCCCGAGCGGGCCAAGGCCGGTGTCGGCCGTTCGTATCAAATCAGCCAGGTCTTTCGCGACATGACCGCGCTCGAAAACGTCTTGCTTGCGGTGCAGGCGACCGAGGCCGGCAGCTTTTCATTCCTGCCCAGCGTATTCGACGACGAAAAGCTGCTCGAGGCGGCCAGGCACCATTTGCGATTATGCGGCCTGGGCGCCCGTGAAAATACGGTCGTTTCCATTCTCGCCCACGGCGAGCACCGGCAGCTGGAGCTGGCCATGACCCTGGCCACCCGACCGACGGTACTGTTGCTCGACGAGCCCATGGCCGGCATGAGCCAGGCCGAGTCGGTCGACATGATCAAACTGCTCAAGGAAATAAAAAAGCACTACGCCATCGTCCTGGTGGAACACGACATGGATGCGGTGTTTTCCCTGGCCGACCGGATCTCCGTGCTGGTTTACGGGCGCGTCCTGGTCACAGGCACGCCCGAAGAGATCCGCGAGAACGAGCTCGTCAAAGAGGCTTATCTCGGCGACCAGGAGGAGGTGTGATGGCGCGGCCCTTATTGGATGTGAAGAGCATTGAATCCTTCTATGACAAAAGCCAGGCCCTTTTCGGCATGTCGTTCTCGGTCGAGGAGGGCGAGTTCTGCACCTTGATAGGCCGCAACGGCATGGGCAAGACCACGACGGTCAAGAGCGTCATGGGCCTGCTCAGCCCCGCACGCGGCCAGGTCCTTTTCGAAGGCCGGCCTCTCGAGAAGCTTCCCCCTTATCGCGTGGCCCGCTTCGGCCTGGGGCTGGTGCCGGAGGGACGTCAGATATTCACCAATCTGACGGTGCATGAAAACCTGGTGGCTACGGCGCGCAGCGCAGGCCGCTCCAGCGGTGACTGGACGCTGGAGCGCATTTACCAGCTCTTCCCTTCGCTTGCGCGGCGCGACAAGAACCTGGGCAGCAATCTGTCCGGAGGCGAGCAGCAGATGCTGGCCATAGGGCGTGCGCTGATGACCAATCCCAGGCTGCTCATTCTGGACGAGGCTACGGAAGGGCTGGCGCCGTTGATCAGAAAGGAAATCTGGGATTGCCTGACGGAGCTCAAGCGCATGGGGCAGACCGTCATCGTGATCGACAAGAACATCGGCCCGCTATTACGTCTCGCCGATTGCCATCACATCGTAGAGAAGGGACAAGTTGTCTGGTCGGGATCATCCGCCAGTCTGAGAGCTCGGCCGGAGTTGCTCGAGCGTTATGTCGGAGTCTGAGTCCGCAAGCGGGCTTGAAAATCAAATAGGAGCAGCAAAGATGCTGAATGTCGAACACGAGCGTGAGAACTTGACGAGCAGTTCAAGGCAGCTGGGCCTGGCCGAATACTGGGTCGAGCGAGAAATTATCGAAGATCCCGCCCATCGCACCACGGCGGTGCCTTTTGTATGGCACTGGAAGGATATGCAGCCGCTGTTGGCGAAGGCCTCGGACATCGTGCCGATGGAAGAGGCCTATCGGCGCGCCTTGCTGTTCTCCAATCCGGCCCTGGCTCCCAAGGCCTGGATGACCACCACCATCTATGGCGGGTGTTCCTGGTACAACCCCGGCGAATCGGCCGAGGTGCACCGGCATCCGCCCAGTGC
>Ga0182748_1003135_pt1 | contig 14164 bp, 13 predicted proteins | sample eDN3rd37CKraftOP_FD_128877 | JGI IMG/M metagenome (GOLD analysis project Ga0182748, IMG submission 128877) | Enriched Organic Plus compost microbial communities from Emeryville, California, USA - eDNA 3rd pass 37_C Kraft OP (version 2) (version 2) ...
CCGCATGCTTCAGCTCAGGGCCATCCACGCAGCCGCGCCGGCCACAAGCGCCACCATGGCCCAGCCTATCCGGTCGACATACCGATGAAGCAGGGCCTCCATGCGGGGTCCGCCCCAAGCCAGCAGGCCGGCGACCAAGAAAAAACGCATCCCTCTTCCGATGAGCGAAGCCAGCATGAAGGGTCCCAGGGCCATCGCCATCGCGCCGCCGGCAATGGTGAACACCTTGTAGGGAATGGGCGAGAAGCCGGCAACGAATATGGCCCAGAAACCGTAGGCTTTGAACCATTGGACGGCTGTCTCGTAAGCGGGGAAATAGCTGGTCGTCTGCAGCCAGGGCAGGATCGCGTCGATAGCGAAGTACCCGATCAGGTAGCCAAAGAACCCGCCGATCACGGAAGCGAGCGTGGTGAGCAGGGCCAGGCGCCACGCGCGCTTGGGATCGGCCATGCACATGGGGGCCAGCATGACGTCGGGCGGAACGGGAAAGAACACCGACTCGGAAAAGCTGAGCGTTACAAGGTACCAGGGCGCTTTGGGATGCCGCGACCAATTCATCGCGTATGCGTAAAGGGGCGAGAAGATTTGCATTGAATGTAGAGCATGAGATGGACAAGGATTGTGGCCGCGGCGCGCAATGGCCTGTGCACCAAGTGATGCTAAACCACTTCTTCTGGCCAGGCCGATACATTTAACTGCATATGTGCCGGATGATTTCACTGGCCGTTCATATTAGTCAAACCCTAAGCGAACGGACAAATAACCATAATGGACAAAGGGTGGGGCCGCATCGATACTTTCCAGACAAGAACAAGAGCAACGCATTCATATTTGTCTGGAGGAGTCATGGCCATAAAGAAGCAATTTCTCACCACCCGTTATGGCGGCTATTTCGCTGAGCAGGTTCCCGAAGATCCGGAGTTGACGCACGTCGAAAAAGGCTCTGAATGCGGCGAACTGCTGCGCCGCTATTGGCAGCCGGTGGCGCTCAGCAGCGAGGTGACGGATCTGCCCAAGGCGGTGCGGATGTTCGGCGAGGATCTGGTGCTCTTTCGTACCACCGAAGGCGAGGTCGGATTGGTCGAGAAGCACTGCAGCCACCGCGGTTCGTCTCTCGAATTCGGCATTTGCACCCCGCGCGGCATTCGTTGCTGTTATCACGGCTGGGAGTTCGGCGTCGATGGGGCGGTATTGGAGACCCCGGGGGACCCGCCCGAGAGCACGCTCAAGAACCGCTTGTGCCATCCGGCTTATCCGGTCAAGGAGTATCAGGGAATTGTGTTCGGCTATTTTGGCCCTCCTGACGCGATACCGTCCTTCCCGACCTACGATAGCTACGATTTCCCCGGCGACCGACTGGTTCCCTACTGCCTGACATATCCATGCAACTGGCTGCAGGTTCACGAGAACGTCATGGACCCGGTCCACGCGGTGTTCCTTCACACCCGCATGACGTTCTCGCACTTCGCCGACGCGTGGGGCGAGCTGCCTGTACTGGACTTCCGGGAGACGCCGCTGGGCATGATCTACATCACTACGCGGCGTTGGAGGGACAAGATCTGGGTGCGTTCCAACGACATCATTCTGCCCAACCTGGCCCAGATCGGCCATATCTGGGAAGAGGGGCAGGATGAGCGGTCATTCGCACGCGTTGCCATCACGCGCTGGACCACTCCTGTCGACAACACCACTTGCAAGATCATCGGCTGGCGGCATATGCATCCCGAGGTGGATCCGCGCGGCATGGCGGACGAAAGCCAGATAGGACTGGAGAGCGTGGATTTCTTCGGGCAAGGCGCGGGCCGGGACTACGAGGACAGGCAGCGTTTGCCGGGGGATTTCGATGCGCAGGTGTCTCAGCGCCCCATCGCGGTGCATGCTCAAGAGCACCTTACCGCCTGCGACAAGGGGGTTGGCATGCTGCGGCGCCTGCTGCGCATGCAGATCGAAAAAATGAAAACCGATTCTTCCTATCCGCCGGTGGCGGATAGGGCGCACGAGCATGCGCCGACGTACTGCCACGACACGGTGGTGTCCGTTCCCGTCATCGAAGGTCGCGACGATCGAGACCTGCTGGCGCATGTCGGCCGCAGCATCACGGATATTGTCCTGGAGCAAGGATACCGAAGCGATCCCGAGCGGCGCGAGGGCATACGCCGCAAAGTCGACGAGTTCGTGAAGGGCCTGGTCCTCGAGAATGCCTGACGTGGCCGTGGCCAAAACACAGAATCATCATAAAGGGAGACGATATGCAGCCTATCTTTGACGGAGAAGTGGATTGGTCCGGAGAGAACCCGGGCATCTACCTGAAGGAGGATCCCGACGGTCCCTGGACCGGCCTCATGTGCTTTTATCGGGTGGTGTACTCGCCTCATGGCATGGGAAGCGGCGTGGTGGTGCTGGACGAGCCGAACGTCGCCAAAGGCCGGCCGGACGTGGACAACTTCTGTATCTGCGACAACCAGGAGCTTGCCCGGTACCTCGTAGAAAATTTCTTCTCGAACTTCGCGGCGTTCAAGGTGTCCCCGGGCATCGGGGCCCTTACCTACTTGCCTCTCACTTCGGTGCGCCGTGAAGGCGACACGCGTTCATCCTATGCCGAGGTCGTCAATTCAGGCGGTCTCGAGGTGCGGATGGCCTGGGAGGGGCTGAGCGATCGATATGCCGTGAACATGCCCGCACAACTCGGACCCACGAAGAGGCACGACATGCTCAGCTTCTTCATCGATGCCGCTGAGGCTTCCGTCACTATTGACGGCAGGCCGCTGCGGGGCAAGCCGGTCACGAGGAATTGCGGCGGCGAAACCAAGAGCTCGGCATTCCTGGCGTTTTCGGAGACCTGGATAAAGGCCTCGGGCTGATACGGAGACTGCCATGCAAGAACTATTACAGTATGCGCTGAGCGGACTGGTGACAGGCAGCATCTATGGATTGATCGGGGTGGGTTTCGTGGCCATCTACAACGCCACGGGCATCATCAACTTTGCTCAGGGCGACTTCGCCATCCTCGGGGCCATGTTGGCGATCAGTCTTGTCTCGGTGGCGGGCCTGCCGCTCTGGCTCGCCATTCTTCTGGCCATTGCCTTGGTGGGACTGATCGCCGGCGCCATCGAACGTTTTGCGATCCGCCCGGCGGGCAACAATGTAATACGGGGAATCGTCATCACCATAGGCGTGGGAATCGTATTGCAGGGAAGCATGGCCGTCATCTGGGGTACCGACGCCTTTCCCCTGCCGTCGTTCTCCGGCGATGCGCCTATCCGCCTGGGGGGCGCCACGCTGCCCAGTCAGGCTGTCTGGATTCTGGGCATTGCGGCCGCCGTCATGGTCGCCCTCAATCTGTTCTACCGCTATAGCTACCTGGGCAAGCTCTTTCGCGCCTCTTCCATCAACCCGTTCGCGGCCAAGCTGATCGGGGTGCGCACCAATACCATGAGCTCCATGAGTTTCGTGCTGAGCGGCTCCTTGGGGGCACTGGCGGGAATCATCGTGGCGCCCATAGCGCTTACCCAGTACAACGGCGGGCTGTCTTTGGGCATCAAGGGTTTTGTGGCCTGCATTATCGGCGGCATAGGCAACCCCGTGGGGGTCGCGGTGGGGGGCTTGTTGCTGGGCGTGCTCGAGGCTTTCTCCACCGGGCTGCTGAGCTCGGGATACAAGGACGCCATCGCGTTCGTGCTGTTGCTGGCGTTCCTGTTCTTCCGTCCGGAAGGATTGTTTGGAGCCCTGAAGAGCGGGAGGCGCTGAAATGAAACGTTATCTATCCATGGCGGTCGTCCTTGCCGCGGTCTGTCTATCGGGCTCCGACTACCTGATCAACCTGGCGGTGATCGTGGGCCTGTACAGCCTGCCGGCCTTGGGATTGGCGCTCTTGTGGGGCTACACGGGCCAGATTTCGCTGGGCCACGCCGCATTCTACGGGCTGGGCGCCTATGGCTCCGCGTTGCTGAGCATGCGCCTGGGCATCAGCCCTTGGCTGTCCATCCTGCTGGCCATGGCCATGGTCGGAGTCATATGCAAAGGCATAGGCTGGCTGGTGTTTCGCCTGCACGGCCACTTGCTGGCGATGGCTACCCTGGGAATGGGGATCATCGTGCATATCGGCCTGGTGGAAATGCACTGGCTCACCGGGGGGCCGAACGGCCTGACCGGAGTGCCGCCGCTGTCGTTCTTCGGCTGGGAGCTCATCTCGAGCACGCAGGTCCTGCCTTTCATCTGGCTGGTGTGCCTGGCCGCCTTGTATTGCTCCGAAAACCTCATCCGTTCGGGCATGGGGCTCGCCATCCGAACGGTGGGCGAGAGCGAAATGGCGGCCGCCTCGCTCGGCGTGAACGTCCCCGGGCTCAAGCAGGCCATTCTTGTATTGAGCGGGCTATTTGCCGCCGCGTCCGGCGCGCTCTATGCCCACTACATCGGTTATCTCAGCCCCGGCCCCTTCGATGTCGGCTTTTCCATCAAGTTGCTATTGATGGTGGCCATCGGCGGATTCGCACAGATATGGGGCGTGGTGTTCGGTGTGCTGTTCGTCACGATTCTGGGCGAACTGCTGAAGCCCTTGGGTGGCTACGACATTGTCGTGTTCGGTGCCCTGCTGGTATGCGTCATTCTGTATTGTCCCAATGGCTTGCTGCAGCTGGCCATGCGCATGCCGTTCAAGAAGACGCTTGCTGCTCGCGGAGGTGAGTCATGAGTCGAGACATCCTGGCCGTAGACAACGTCAACGTCCACTTTGGCGGCATCAAAGCGCTCAACGAAGTAAGTTTCAATATCCAGGAGGGCGAGCTGCTTGCCCTGATAGGGCCGAACGGCGCGGGCAAGACTACTTTGCTCTCGGCGATCTCCAATCCCGGCCTGGCGCAGACGGGCAGCATCTCTTTTCGAGGCGAGGACATCACCCGATTGCCGACTCATCGCGTGAACCGAAAGGGCATAGCGCGCACCTTCCAGGCCGGAGAGGTCGTGCGCTCCTTATCCGTCCGGGAAAATGTGATGGCGGGCGGCGTTGCATCGTCGGAGCTGGGCTGGCTGTCGGCGCTCGCCCACCTGAAAAAGTCCAGGGCGATATTGGACGAGCTTTCTGACAAAGCGGACGAGCTGCTGCGGCTGGTCGGTCTGCATGAGCAAGCCGGCATGCTGGCCGGCGTGCTTTCCGCGGGGCAGCAGCGCCTGCTGGCCATCGCGCGAGCCATGGCTACCGATGCTTCGCTTCTGCTTCTGGACGAGCCGGGCGCCGGCCTGAACGAAGTGGAAAAAAGGCATCTCGCCCGAGTGATCCAATCCATTTCGCAGTCCGGCAAGACCATACTGTTCATAGAGCACGATATGGATCTGGTAAGCAGCGTGGCTCGCCGTCTGATGGTGCTCGATCGCGGACACCTGATTGCCGATGGCCGGCCCGAGGACGTCCGCGAGGATCCGGCCGTGGTAACGGCATATCTGGGGGTGTCCGGACAATCCGACAAGAAAAGGTCGGGCCGCAGCGGCTTCCATCCCGTCAGCGGAATCAATGCGCGGAAGTTCTTGGCGATCCAGGACTTGTCGGCGGCATATAACGGCGTGCCCGCCTTGAATCAGATCTCGCTCGAAGTCCAGGACGGCGAAATCGTCGCCCTGGTCGGCGCCAATGGCGCGGGCAAAAGCACGCTACTGAAAAGCATTTCCAAAATCGTGCAGCCTCTTGCGTCGAAACTCGACTTTCAAGGGCAGGATTTGCGGCTGCTGGCGGCGGACGCGGTGGTGCAGCGGGGCGTCAGCCTGGTGCCCGAAGGCCGCGAACTGTTCGCCGCCATGACGGTACTGGACAATCTGCTTCTTGGCCGCCAGCCGCAGTTCTCCCAAGACGCCTGGTGGCGCCAGCTCTTGTCCGGACGCTCGAAGGACCCGAAGTTGGTGCAGCGTCTTGATTTCGTCTACGGCCTTTTTCCCATTCTGCGCGAACGCCGGCATCAACTGGCGGGTACCTTGAGCGGCGGCCAGGCGCAGATGCTGGCCATCGGCAGGGCGTTGATGGCCGAACCCAGGCTGCTGATGCTTGACGAGCCCTCGTTGGGCATTGCGCCTCAGATCGTGGCCGACATCATGAAAGCCCTGGTGGAATTGCGCGAGCAAGGCGTCACTATCCTGCTGGTCGAACAGAATGCGCGGGCGGCCCTGGAGATCGCCGATCGTGGCTATGTGTTGGCTTCGGGACAGATCATGACTTGCGGCGATGCCATGACCTTGCTCAATGATGCCGACATTCTGCAAGCCTATCTGGGCGGGGGCGATTTCAACGCCGCTGAAGCGCCGCGGATCAGGCTGGCCTCATAAGGAGAAACGCCATGAATGCAATACACGAAAGAGCCCTGGCTGCGATCGAAGCGTGTGATCCAGCGTTGGCGGGAATCCGCAGGGCTGCCGAATGCATTTCGTTTCCTGAAGAGAAGACCATTCTCCATGCCGGCCCGCCTTTCCGTAAGGGCTCGGTCTCCATGCCCATACGCAACAGCGCCTGTGTCGCCGCCGTGTACGAAGGGTGGGCATCGGATTTTGACGACGCCGGCGAACGCATCGAGCGCGGCGAAATCCGCTTGGCTCCGGCGCAGGATGTCCACGCCATGGTGCCGCTCGCGGCGGTGCTGAGCCCAAGCATGTGGGTCCAGGAAGTGAAAGGTGTCCATGGGACTGGAGAGCTGGTGGCCTACAGTCCCCTCAATGGCGGTTCGGGTGCGGCCATGCGTTTCGGACTCTGCTCTACGCAGGCGCTGGAGCATCTGCATTGGCTGAACGGCGACTTGGGCGGGGCGCTATGCGATGGGTTGAAGCAGCCCATACCCCTGGTTCCCATAGCGCGGCAAGCGCTTGCCCAAGGCGACGATTGCCATGGCCGGACACAGGCGGCCACCTCCATTCTGGTCGACATCCTGTATGAACGGGTGCCCGCGCTGCGGGCCGATGCGGCCTGCGCGTCCTTTCTAAGGGATTCTCCGAGCTTCTTCCTCAACCTTTGGATGGCTGCCTGCAAGGTGATGGCGCTGGCGGCCATATTCCCGGACAGCGACGTGATCACGGCGGTGGGGGCGAACGGGGTGGAATTCGGTCTGCAAGTGGGCGGCATGGCGGGAAGATGGTGGACGGCGCCGGCGGCGCCGCCGGCGGGAACACTGCAAGAAGGCTATGCAAAGGCAGATGCTTTACCGGCGATTGGAGACAGTGCGCTTGTGGATGCGTTTGGTTTCGGTTGCATGGCATTGCATCATGCGCCGGCGCAGCGCGCGGGGCTGGAGCCCTTCATGCCCGACGACAGCCGGCGCCTCGGAACGGAGATATTGGTGGGAGTGCACAGGGGCTTCGGAGAGCTGGCGCTCAGAACGGCAAGCTCGGCCCGTCTCATCGCGATCAGCGGCAAGGCTCTGCCGATCGCGCTGGGCATACTCGATCGGGACGGAAAGGCCGGCCGCCTGGGAGGCGGCGTGGCCAAGGTGCCCATGGAGCCGGTTCGGCAAGCGGTCAAAGCGCTGGGTGAGGAGGTCCCGGCAATATAGAAAAAACAACTTCTTAAAAAGAATTTTTCAAACACCAAGGAGCAGACATGAGACAACTACTTTTTGCATGCTTTGCCTGTGCCCTGCTGGGTGCGCCGGTCGGCCATGCGCAAACGCTGAAAATCGGAGGCTTGCTGGAGACATCGGGTTCGCTCGCATCCTTGGGGCAGCCCGGGCTGGAAGGCGCTCAATTGGCCGTCGAGCAAATCAACCAGTCCGGAGGTATCGACGGCAAGAAACTCGAGCTGGTCAATCTGAACTCCGAAAGCGACAACACGCAGACCGTCTCCGCCGTCAAGCGCTTGACCGGACAGCGTGACATTCTGGCGCTTGTCGGCCCCATGAACACGGGGTCTTCGTACGCCGTCATCGACATGGTGCAGCGTGCCGGCATTGCCATGGTCTCGAATGGAGGATCGCGCGGGATCGTACTGCCCGTCGACAAGAAGAAATGGATATTTCTTGCACCCTTGACGGATACCCTGGTGCAGAAAGTCATGCTGGAGGACATGAAAGAAAAAGGTATCGAGCGCATCGCCTTGCTGAACTCGGACTCGGCGTTCGGTACCAGCGGACGCGAGCAGCTAGAAACCCAGGCCGCGGACTACGGCGTCAAAATCGACATCCAGCAGACCTTTGGTAACAACGACAAGGACATGACTCCCCAGCTGACGAATATCCGTGCAAAAGACGTGCAGGCCATTGTGGTCTGGTCCACGGGGCCGGCACAAGCAGTCGCCGTGCGCAATATTCGTCAGCTTGGTTTGGATGTCCCCGTCTATCTGTCCCATGCGGCAAACGACTACAACTTTCTACGCCTGGCCGGAGAGTCCAGCAACGGTGTATTGATTCCTTCGTCCAAACTGTATGTCACGGACAGCCTGGCAAACGACGACCCCCAGAAGGCGGTGATAGAACGCTTCGTTGCCGACTATACGCAGCGCTATAACCGGCCCCCGGCGACTTTCGCGGGCAATGGCTATGACGCGACCATGCTGATTGCCTCGGCGATCAAGGCGGCGGGGCCGGACCGCAAGGCGGTGCGGGATGCGCTCGAGGCGATCCAGAATCACATCGGCGTCACGGGCATCTACAGCTATTCCGCCGACGACCACTTCGGCATCGTGCCCAGCAGCGTGGAGATGCTGGTTGTCAAAGACGGCAAGTTCACCCTGGAGAACTAGAGACACATGGCGGGGCCGGAACCAGCGCCCATGAAATCGTGGGCGGGGCCCGCCAAGCTTGTGCAAGAATCCGAACGTGTCGGATACTGTTGCTTTCCGGGAGAACACCCATGCCGAACGTCACCAAGTCTGGCGCTTCGACCGACGAGGGCTGCGGCAAGCCGCGAGATTCCGCGCGCGACATTGCGTGCCAAAGCATTCCGCGCGTCACTATGCGGCAACTCAGTTACTTCGTCGCAACCGCGCGATGTGAAAGCATCGCGCGCGCGGCCGAAGAGCTTCACGTCTCGTCGCCATCGATTTCCGTCGCGCTGACCGAGCTGGAATCCATTGTCGGCGTGCCCTTGTTCGTGCGCCGCCATGCCCGCGGCGTCGTGCTCACCGAAGTGGGCAGCGAATTGGTGGCCACGGCGCGCCAGATTCTTCTGATGGCCTACGAGTTTCGCAGCCATAGCGATGCAAAGGGCTATGAGTACGAAAGCGTCATCGACTTCGGCTGCCTGGTCAGCTTGGCCCCTCTGGTGCCGGCCATTGTCAGCGAGTTCAACAAAGAGTGCCCGAAGGTGCGCGTGCGTTGGCACGAAGCCGACCATGCCTCCCTGATTTCGGGACTTGAGGCGGGCACGATCAACTGCTGTTTGCTGTACGACTTCAATATACCCGCCAGCATCAGCAGCGTGGTGGTGCGCGAGATGCCGCTGCAGATGGTATTGCCTCAGAACCATCCCATGGCGGAAGAATCCATGGTGGCGCTTCGGGACATGGCCGATGAACCGTTCATTTTGCTTGATTTGCCCAATACGCACGACTATATGCTTTCGTCTTTCAGCGAACTGAACCTCGAGCCCAACGTCGCCCATAAAACCCAGTCCTATGAAATGTTGCGCAGCCTGGTTGCAAACGGCTTCGGATATACCTTGCTGAATTATTGTCCGCCCTATACCGGCTTGAACGGCGGCGGGCTCGTCTGCAGGCCGGTGACCGAAAAATTGCGTCCCTGCAATATGGTGTTCGCCAAGCGCCATAAATATCAGACCCCTTACGTAATCGAGATGTTCAGGCGGCACATAGGCGAATTCGTTGCCAGGCAGCCGATCAGCGCCTGACTGACGCAAAGGACAGTCGTTGGATAAACCGGAGAAGACATGAATCACGATGTGCTGGACTGGAGCGCGACACAGGTCGCGGCCGCCATCCGCCAAAACAGGCTTTCGGCCCAGGAGTACATGCAGGAGACCATCGCGCGGATCCAGCACAAGGAGCCGTCCGTGCGCGCATGGCGCTGCTGGAGCGAACCGCCGGCCATGGAAGAGGCGCGGCGAGTCGATGCGGGCGCCAGGGATGGATTGCTGGCGGGCATCCCTTTCGGGGTCAAGGACATCATCGACACGAGCGATTACCCCACGGCCTACGGCTCGCCCATATACGAACACCATCAGCCTGCGATGGACGCCGCATGCGTCGCCCTGCTCCGGGAGGCGGGGGGCATCGTTCTGGGCAAGACGGTGACGACCGAGTTCGCTTATTTTCAACCCGGCCCGACCTCCAATCCACACAATACGGCCCATACGCCGGGAGGTTCTTCCAGTGGATCGGCGGCCGCCGTGGCGGCGGGCATGGCGCCGATCTCCTTGGGCAGCCAGACGGCGGGCTCATTGATCAGGCCCGCCTCATATTGCGGCGTTTGGGGCTACAAACCCACCTACGGTCTATTCGGCCTGGCCGGGGTGCATCCCATGGCGCAGAGTCTCGACACCTTGGGCGTGCTTGCGAGGCATGCCGAAGACCTGGCTCTCATGGCCCGGACGCTTCTGCGCAGCGAAGGTGGCGGCGAAAGCGCCCATCGGACGCCGTCCATAGCAGTTTGCCGCGGGCCTGATTGGGCGCACGCCGGCGAAGACACCGCCAGCGTGTTGGACGAGGCGGCACGGGCGCTGTCCAGGGCCGGCGCCAAGGTGAGCATGCTGGACCTGTCCGGCCCCTTCACGAAGCTGACCCAGGCGCAACGCATCATTCAGGCATTCGAAGCGGCCCGGACCCTGACTGTAGAGCGTCTTGCCCGGGCGGGCCGGCTCAGTCCGTCGATCAGCCAGCTCATCGCACAGGGCCTGGAGCATACCGGGCAGGAGTATTTAGATGCCCAACGGCTCGCCGCGCAGTGCCGTCTGGCCGTGGGCGAGCTGTTTCGGGCCCATGACGCCATCCTGGCGCCCAGTGCGCCGGGCGAAGCGCCTCGTGGACTGGAGGCAACCGGAGACCCCGTCTTCAGCCGCTTATGGATGCCCTTGCATCTGCCTTGCGTCAATGTGCCTTTCGGACAAGGCGCGCTTGGCTTGCCGGTCGGCGTGCAGTTGATTGCCAATCACTTGTGCGACGGCTTTCTGCTGGACCTTGCCGCCTGGGCCGAACGAAGCCTCGATATCCGGGTCAAGCCGGTATAGCGGGCCGGCTGGGGGGGCGGCCGGCCCGGCGGAGCAATCACTCCAGCATCTGCATCGGCAGCCACAAGGCCAGTGCGGGGAAGATGATGATCAGCGCCATGATGACCAGGTTGCAGGCGATGATGGGCAAAGCGGCCCTGACGATGGCGCCGAATTTCACTTCGGGCAGTATCCCCTTCACGACATACAGCAGGATGCCGAACGGAGGCGTGATCTGCGCCAGCTCGACGTTGATCAGCATCACGACGCAGAACCAGATGGGGTCGTAGCCCAGCGAGATGACGATGGGCAGGAAGATCGGCACGGTCATCATGATCAGGGGCACGCCGCCCAGGGGGCCGCCCAGAAGCAGGGTGACGAGATGCATCAATATCACCAGCAGCATGGGGGACACATTCAGCGCGGAGGCCCAGGCGACCAGCTCCTGGGTGGCGCCGGTGTACGCGAGCAGCTGGGTGAAGGCCTGCGACGCGGCCAATATCGACAAGACCATGACCGAGGTGCGCATGGTGGAAAGCAGCGCCAGCTTCATGGCCTCGAAGGAGCAGGTCCCGTAGGCCACGGTCAGGCCGAAGGCGCCCAGGGTGCCCAGCGCCGCGGCTTCGGTGGGCGTGGCAAGGCCGATGAAGACGCTCCCTATGACCAGGAAGATGACGATCGACAAGGGCAGCACATATTTCAGGGTAAGCATGAGGCGCTGCCTGACCGGCACTTTTTCAGCCTTGTAGCGAGGTGCGGCGTTGGGATCGACCAGGCACTTGACGATGACATAGACAACGAAGGCGACCGCCAGCAGAACGCCGGGGATGATGATGGCGATCAGCAGTTTACCGACGGATACCGAAGCGATCACCGCCAGAATGACGCCCAGCGCGCTGGGCGGAATCAGGATGGCCAGGCCGCCGCTGCCCAGCAGCGGCCCGATGCTGAGCGATGTGCCGTAGCCGCGCGACTGCATCATGGGCGCCAGCGTGCGGGTCAGCATGGCGGTGGATCCGATGCTGGCGCCCGACAGCGTGGCCAGCAGGGCGCCCGAACCGACCGCCAGCAACGAGAGCCGGCCCGGTATCTCGGTGAGCCAGGTATCCAGCGCCTCGATCATTCGCGTCGCGATGCCGGTCCGAAACAGGATCTCGCCCATCAGTATGAACAGGGTGATGGGCAGCAGGACGAAATTGGACAGGCTGCCGTACACGCTGTCTATGAACAGCTCGAAGCCGGCGCTTCCCATGAAATAGCCCAGGAAGACGATGTTCACGCCGAAGAATGAAAAAACGACCGGCACTCCCAGCAGCACCAGCGAGAAAAAGCTGCCCATCAGCAGAAAAAATGCAACATACCACTCCACGGCGGTCTCCTTTGGTGTTCGATTCGATGCTGCTCAGGGCTGTTCTTCGCGTTTCCGCCCGTGTTCTGCGACGATCTCCCGGATGATCTGTATCAACCACAAGAGGCTGCCCAGCGGGATGATCAGATAGGCGATGTAGATGGGCACCGAATCGAGCTTGAAATAGTCGTAGGCATTGGTGGCATAGCGCTGCCAGGTCACATACGAGCCATAGACCGTCAGCAACAGGCACGAGCACAGGCCCAGTACGACGCCCACCACCCGGAACGTTGCGCTTATCCACGCGGGGAAGCAGGCCGCGACCGAATCGTCGCCCACATGTCCTTTTTCGCGCTGCAGCCACGCCACGCCCAGGAACGTCAGGTAGATCAGGCCCCATTCGTTGACGGGGGTGATCCACTGGAACGACACGCCGAAGAATTCGCGGCAGATCACATCCAGGGAGACGCTGACGACCTGGAAGACCACGATCAGGCAAGCCAGGCCGATGCAGAGGTTCAGGAGCCTGTCGAACAGCACTCCAGCTTTGGTTCTTTTTTCCATGAGCCACCTTTCCAATTGACGGCCGCGGACGGGCCGTGCGAAGCATTGAAAGGCGGTTCGCCTTTCAATACCATGTGGGCCCGGTCAGTGACGAACAATCATCGACCGTATCAGTTCGATGCGTTCGGCCGGCATCTTGCCCTCGATGTCCTCGAAGCGGGCGTCGGCCGAGATCCTTCTCCATTCCTTGGCCTCGTCGGGGGGAAGCTTGGTGAAGGTCATGCCGCTGGACTCGAGCTTCTGACGCTCTTGCTCTTCGAGCTTTGACACCATCTCGGCCATTTGTCCTTCGTTTTCTATCTGGGCGTCGATGAGGGCTTTCTGGATGTCGTCGGGCAGGCCGTCGAATTTCTTCTTGTTCATCAGGATGATGGTGGTGTGCGATGGCCAGAAAGAGTCGGACAGGGCGTACTTGGTCACCTCGTTGATGCCCATGTCGTGAACGAACAGGTTGTAGGGGGCGGCGTCGACCAGATTGCGTTCCAGCGCGCTGTAGATCTCGCTGATGCCGATGCCTATGGGATGGGCGCCGACCGCCTGGAAGATCGAGTTGTAGCCGGCGTGCGACCGGATCTTCAGGCCCTTGAAGTCGGCCAGCGAATTGATGGGCTTGCGCGAGAAGATGTAGAAGCCCGATTCCGTGCTGGCGCGTCCGATCAGCTTGAGGTTGATCTTGTGGTGCGCCTCGTCGAGCAGGTCCAGATAGCCGTTCTGCCGTTCTTCCTGGATGGACACGTCCGACAGACCTATGGTGTTGACTTCGGGAACGATCGACGCGTGCGACGTGAAGGTCAGGACGATGTCCACCAGCCCCTTGCTGGCCGCGCTGACTTGGTCGTTGACCGGAAATATCTCGGGGCCGCCTATGATCTTGACGTCGACCTTGCCATCGGTCTTTTGCCTTACCTTCTCGATCCAGGACTTGAATACCTCCATGCTGTCCTCGAACTTGCTCGCGGGCATGTAGGTGACCGCCTTGAGCGTGACGTCGGCGGCCTGGGCCGGCAGCGCCGCGGATACCGCCAGGGCGGCGGCGCAGGTCTTCAGTGTGTGCAACAGTGTTTTTTTCATGGTTGTCTCCTTCATCATTGTGGAAGCGGGCCGGGCGGGCTACCGGACGCGGTA
>Ga0182748_1003140_pt1 | contig 14155 bp, 10 predicted proteins | sample eDN3rd37CKraftOP_FD_128877 | JGI IMG/M metagenome (GOLD analysis project Ga0182748, IMG submission 128877) | Enriched Organic Plus compost microbial communities from Emeryville, California, USA - eDNA 3rd pass 37_C Kraft OP (version 2) (version 2) ...
CATCGCTCACGCGCTTGTCGTCCTCGCCGTAGGCGGGGGCGACGTGCACGATGCCGGTGCCCTCCCCCGTCGTCACATAGTCGTCCACGAGCACGCGCCAGGCCTCGGCGGTGCCCCAGACCTGGGCGTCGGTGAAGTAGTCGAAGAGCGGCTGATAGCGCAAGCCCTCCAGCTGCGCCCCGGAGAAGCGGCGGGCGATGCCCTCCTGGGCCGCCGCGGCGTCCGGGTAGCCGAGCTCCTTCGCGTGCGCGGCGACGAGCTCCTCGGCCAGCAGGAAGCCGGCGGAGTCGACCGCGGCGCCCTCCGGGCCCGGGGCGACGAGCGCGTAGGAGATCGCCGGGCCGACGACGAGCGCCTCGTTGGTGGGCAGGGTCCACGGCGTCGTCGTCCAGGCCAGGGCGTCGGCCCCCTCCAGGCCGAGCTCCTGCGCCTTCGGGCCGTGCAGGCGGAAGGCGACGGTGACGGTCTGATCCTGCCGCGTGCGGTAGACGTCGTCGTCCATGCGCAGCTCGTGGTTGGACAGCGGCGTCTGATCGCGCCAGCAGTAGGGCAGCACCCGGTAGCCCTCGTAGGCCAGTCCCTTGTCGTAGAGCTGCTTGAAGGCCCAGATCACGGACTCCATGTAGCTCAGATCGAGTGTCTTGTAGCCGCCCTCGAAGTCCACCCAGCGCGCCTGGCGGGTGACGTAGTCCTCCCATTCGCGGGTGTACCGCAGCACGGACTCGCGGGCGCTGGCGTTGAAGGCGTCCACGCCCATGCTCTCGATCTCGGACTTCTCCGTGATGCCCAGCTGCTTCATCGCCTCCAGCTCGGCCGGCAGGCCGTGCGTGTCCCAGCCGAAGCGACGGTGCACCTGACGCCCGCGCATGGTCTGGAAGCGGGGGAAGATGTCCTTCGCGTAGCCGGTGAGCAGGTGCCCGTAGTGCGGCAGCCCGTTGGCGAACGGCGGCCCGTCGTAGAACACCCACTCGGGCGCGCCCTCGCGTTGCTGGACGGACGCGCGGAAGGTGTCGTCCCGCTTCCAGAAGTCGAGCACCTGCAGCTCGAGCTCGGGGAAGGACGGGGAGGGGGTCACGCCGAAGGCGGCACCCGAGGAGGGGGTCAGGCCTGAGGGCCGGGGGTAGCTCATGTCGCTCCGGATGTCGTGGTCATGTCGATCCACGAGGACGACGGGCGCCGGCCTGAGCCGCCGCACCTCCGCGGTACCACCTCGCTTGCCGCGCGAGCGCACGGCCCCTCATTCGCCGGCTGTGACGGGCCGCCCCGCCCGGTTCTACTGAGCCTCAGGATGCACCCTCGGCCGTTCTTCCGGGGACTCCCCGGTGATGGCCGGATCGACGTCGCTGCGCCCATTCTAACGCCGCGCTCGTGGCTGGCTGAGCGCTGCGTCTCCCCAGCCGGCAGAGCCGTCGCCCGCGCACAGAGCGCGCGCCGGACGCCGCCCGCAGCCGGCTCAGCCCGGATCGAGCCCGAAGCTGCGCTTCGTGAGCGCCGTCACGTCGCGATCGAGCGCGTCCAGCCGGTCGATCACCGCCTGGAACTGCTCGTCCACGCGGCGGAACTGCTCGTCCACCCGGCGGAACTGCTCATCCACCCGCTCGAACTTCGCGTTGATCGTCATGAGCACGAGCGTGATCATGGTGGCCATCACGGCGGCGAACAACGCCATGAGGACCCACACCTGCGGCTCGGTCACGGTCATCACCTCGTCATTCTGTCCCGCGTCAGGGACCAGCCTCCGGCCTCGAGCGGCGCTTGTGGATCGTCGAGGCAGGACCGTGGAGGGACGACCGTCAGGAGGGCCGGTGCAGGAGCGGCTCCCCCGTCTCCAGCGCGGCCCAGGCGCGCAGGAAGACGTCCGCCAAGGCGCCGCGGCCCACGCCTGCACCGGCCCACTCCTGCACGGCGGCCGTCGCGACCGCGGTGATGGCATAGGCGGACGCGCGCACGGCCAGTGCCTCCGTCGGCGCGACGGCGCGGGAGAGGAACCCGTGCAGGAGGTCCCCTGCGCGGGCCAGACGGCGCAGCCCCGCCTCTCCGACCTGGGCGTCGACGCCCATCGCCTCGCCCTGGGTGAGGGTCAAGGGCAGCGCGCCCGCGGCGGGGGCCCGGAGCACCTCGGCGACGATCTGCACGGCGGCGCTCACGCTCGCCTCCCGTACGGGATGGGTGAGCAGCCGGCTCTCGAGCTCGGCGAGCAGTTCGTCGGCCGCAGCCCACAGCACGTCCGGCTTGCCGCCGAAATAGTTGAAGAAGGTGTTGCGGCTCACGCCCGCGCGGGAGGCGATCTGCTCCACCGAGGTGGCGGCGTAGCCGCGTTCGAGGAACAGCTCGGCCGCGGCCTCCTGCAGCATCTCGCGGGAGGAGCGGCGCGGGCGGCCCGGGCGCGGCTCGGCGGCATCCATGCATCCAGTATATTTGGACGCCGTACAAATACATCGGAAGGCACCCTGCACCATGAGAGTCCGCTCCACAGCACTCGCGGCCGCCGCCCTCGGCACGGCGCTCCTCCTCGCCGGCTGCACCTCGGGCGGGGGCTCCCCCTCCGGCGCGAGCAGCACGCCGGTGGCCGGCGGCACCCTGCGCTACGCCTCCGGCGACGCGGAGCCCACCTGCCTCGACCCGCACGTCGGCGGCAACTACCCGCAGGCGCTGGTCGCGAGCCAGTACCTCGAGCCCCTCGTCGGCCGCGACGCCTCGGGCGCGATCATCCCGTGGCTGGCCACCTCCTGGACCACGAGCCCGGACGGCCTGAGCTGGGACTTCACGCTCAAAGACGGCGTGACCTTCCACGACGGCACTCCCTTCGACGCCGCCGCCGTGCGCGCGAACGTCCTGCAGATCCTCGACCCGGCGACCAAGTCGAGCACCGGCTACCTCGCCCTGGCCAAGGTCGCCGACGTCGAGGTCGTTGACCGGCTGCACGCGCGCTTCCACCTCTCCGCACCCGACGCCGCGCTGCTGGAGTCCCTCTCCCAGCCCTGGACCGCCATGGAGTCCCCGGCCGGCATGGCCCGGGGCGTGGACGCCAACTGCCTGCAGCCCTACGGCACGGGTCCCTTCGAGGTCAGCGAGTGGGTGCACCAGGACCACATCACCCTCACCCGCTACGACGGCTACGCCAGCCCGCCGGCCGATGCGGCGCACCAGGGCCCCGCCTACCTGGACTCCATCCTCTGGCGCTTCATCCCCGACGCCGCGACCCGCTACGCCGCGCTGCAGAGCGGCGAGGTCGACATCATCGACAACGCCCAGCCCGACACCGTGGCCCAGGCGCTGCAGAACCCCTCCGCGGGCATCGTCGCCCTGCAGGCCCCCCGCCCAGGCGCCTCGAACCGGATCGAGTTCAACGGCGGCCAGGGGCCGTTCACGGACCAGAGGGTGCGCGAGGCCTTCATCCGTGCCGTCGACGTGGACGCGGGCGTGAAGTCCCTGTTCTTCGGGACGGCCCCGCGCTCCTACTCGCCGCTGTCCAGTGTTGAGCCCGACGCCTACTCCGCCCCGGACGACTTCCCCTACGATCCTGCCGCAGCGGCGAAGCTCCTCGACGAGGCGGGCTGGACCCCCGGCCCCGACGGCATCCGCGTGAAGGACGGCCAGCGGCTCGTGCTGCGCTTCCCCGTCAGCACGAACCAGTCCATCCCGGCCGAGCAGTCCCTGTTCCAGCAGTTCCAGGCCTCCGCCAAGCAGGCGGGCTTCGACGTGCAGATCAGCCTGCTCGACCTGTCCAGCTGGTACGCGGCGCTGGCGGCGCACGAGTACGACCTGGTCAGCGCCCCCTACACGAAGGTCGGTCCGGACGTGCTGCGCATCCTGTACGACACCGAGGGGATCACCCCCGCCCCGAGCGGCTACTTCGCCAACCTCGCACAGGTGTCGATCCCCGAGCTCGACCAGCTGCTGAGCCAGGCCTCCGCGACGCTGGACCCCGCCCAGCGCGCGCAGCTGTACCAGCAGGCGCAGAAGATCATCCTCGACCAGGCCAGGATCCTGCCGCTGTACGACCAGCAGAACAACTTCCTGTACCGCTCGGACGTGCACGGCGTGCGCGCCCTCGCGACCGTGTCGACGCCGACCTTCCTGGACGCCTGGGTGAGCAAGGGCAGCTGATGGGCGTCCCGTGGCGCGCCGTGCTGTGGCGTGCGGTCGGGGGCCTGATCGTTCTCTGGGCCGCGGCGACGGCCACCTTCTTCGCGATCCGGGCCGTGCCGGGAGACCCCGCTCAGGCGGTTCTCGGCGGGCCCGGGTCGCAGGCGGGCCCGGAGGCGCTCGCCCAGGTGCGCGCCGAGTACGGCTTCGACCAGCCGCTGTGGATGCAGTACCTGCGCACCCTCGGCCGGCTCGCCAGCGGCGAACTGGGCACCTCCTACTCGCTGCACCGGCCGGTCGCGGCGGTGATCGGCGAGCAGCTGGGCGGCACGTTGCTGCTGGCCGTCCTCGCGCTGCTCGTCGCGTGGGTGCTCGCCCTGGCCTGGCTGCTGGCCACGACGCGCACCCGGGGCCCGTGGAACACCCTCGGCTCCGGGGTCGAGCTGGTCGCGGCGGCACTGCCGGAGTTCTGGCTCGCGGCCGTGCTCATCGTCGTGTTCAGCTCGACGCTGCACTGGCTGCCGGGGCTGAGCGACAACACGGCCGGCGGGCTCGCCCTTCCCGTGCTCGCGCTCGCCATCCCGCTGGCCGGCTTCCTCGCGCAGACGATGCGGGGCTCGATGATGGACTCCCTCACCGCGCCCTATTCCCTCTCCGCCCGGGCCCGCGGCGAGCGCTCCACGGGGCTGCGCCTGCGCCACAGCATCCGCCACGCCGCCGCCCCGGGCATCGCGCTGTCCGGCTGGGCCTTCGGATACCTCATCGGAGGCTCCGTGGTCATCGAGACGATCTTCGCGCGGCCGGGCCTGGGCCGGACCCTCTACAACGCGGTCACGATCAGGGACGTTCCGCTGGTCACCGGCATCGTCCTCGTCTCGGCCGCCGCCTACGTCCTCGTGACCGTGCTCGCGGAGATCGTCGGCGGGCTCGTCGACCCCCGTCCGGGGCGGGCCGCCGCATGACCAACCTCGCCCTGCTCGCATCGCGTCCCGCCGAGCGCCCGCGCCGGCGCCTGGACCCGGTCGCCCTGCTCGCCTGCGCCTTCCTCGTCTTCCTCCTGCTGTGCGCCCTCGCGCCCGGGCTCGTCAGCGGGCGCGACCCGCTCGCCATCGCCCCCGCGGAGGCCTTCTCGCCGCCCTCGCCCGCGCACTGGTTCGGAACGGACGAGTCCGGGCGGGACATCTTCAGCCGCCTCGTCTGGGGCGCACGCGACTCCCTGCTCATCGGAGTCAGCGCCACGGCGATCGGAGTAGGCCTCGGCCTGGTGCTCGGCGTGCTCGCCGCCCTGGCCGGCAGGATCGCGGACGTCGTCACCAGCCGCGCGATCGAGGTGCTGCTCGCCTTCCCCGGCCTGATGCTCGCGCTGTTCCTCATCGCCCTCTACGGGCCCGGCGTCGGAACCGCGATCCTCTCCGTGGGGCTGTCCACCGCGCCGGGCTATGCGCGCATCATCCGCACCCGGCTGCGCACCGTCGCCTCCTCCGGCTACGCGGAGACGGCCCGCATCCTCGGTCACCACCCGCTGCGGGTGCTGCTGCGCACCATCCTGCCCAACGCCATCGCCCCGATCCTCGGCATCGCCACCCTGGGCATCGGGCAGGCGATCGTGTGGGCGGCCGCGCTGAGCTACCTCGGGCTGGGCGTGAAGCCGCCGGCGCCGGAGTGGGGGGCGATGCTCGCGGCCGCGCGCACGTACATCACGAGCGCGTGGTGGATGACGCTCTTCCCCGGCCTGTTCATCGTGCTCACGGTCCTCGCGACGACGCTGGCGCCGCGGCTGCTCGCCCGCTGGGGGGCGCGAGCATGAGCGGCGCGAGCACGGGCGGTGCGAGCACGGGCGGTGCGGTGCTGCGCGCCCGCGAGCTGAGCGTCACCTTCCGCGGGCATCGCCGCCCCGCGGTGCGAGAGCTGAGCCTGGAACTCAGCCCGGGCCGCTGCCTCGCGCTCGTGGGCGAGTCGGGGTCGGGCAAGAGCGTCACGGCGCGCGCGCTGCTGGGCCTGAGCGAGCCGGGCGCACGCGTGCGGGCGGCGGAGCTCAGCCTGAACGGCAGGGACCTGCGCGGCCTGTCCGAGCGGGAATGGGCACGACTGCGCGGCGCCCGCGTCGGCCTCGCCGTGCAGGACGCGCTGAGCTCGCTCGATCCCGTGCGCCCGATCGGCCGGGAGATCGGCGACGCCCTGCGCCTGCACCGGCGCGAGCTGGCGCAGGGCGGCGGCGAGGCAACCCGCGCAGCGAGCGCCACCGGCCGCCGGGAGCTCGCGGCGAGCCTGCTGGCGCGTCTGGGCGTGGACGAGCCGCAGACGCGGCTGCGCCAGCGCGCCGGGCAGCTCTCCGGCGGTCAGCGCCAGCGCGCCCTCATCGCCTCCGCCGTCGCAGCACGCCCGGACTTCCTCATCGCCGACGAGCCGACCTCCGCGGTGGACGCGATCGTGCAGCGCCAGCTCATCGAGCTGCTCGGAGAGCTGGTCGCCGGCGGGGTGGGGCTCCTGCTGATCTCGCACGACCTCGGCCTGGTCTCCGCGCTCGCAGACGAGGTGCTCGTGCTCCGGCACGGCGAGCTCGTCGAGACGGGGCCGGCAGAGCAGCTGCTGTCCGCGCCCCGGCATCCCTACACGCGCGAGCTGCTGGATGCCTCGCTGCCCGTACGGCCGCGTCCGTCGCGGGCTGCGCCGGACGGGCCGACCGTCCTGGAGGCGCAGGACCTCCGGGTGCACTTCGGGCCGCCGCCTCCGCGGGGCAGGCAGGCGCTGGACGGGGTCGGCCTGCGGCTGCGGCGCGGCGAGACCCTCGGTGTCATGGGGGCCTCCGGCTCCGGCAAGAGCACCCTGCTGCGCGCCCTGCTGGGCGTGCAGCGCCTGGACGGCGGGAGCGTCACCCTCGACGGCCGGCCCTGGTCCGCGCTGGCCCCGCGGCTGCAGCGCAGGCAACGGCGCCGGCTCTCGTACGTCCCCCAGGACGGCCTGGGCAGCATGGACCCGCGCTGGAACGTGGAGCAGATCGTCGCGGACGCGCTGCCGCGCGGCCTGTCCCGGCATGCCCGACTGCGGCGGGTGGACGAGCTGCTGGAGACGGTCGAGCTCTCCCCCGCGCTCGCCGCCCGGCGCGCCGCGGAGCTCTCCGGCGGTCAGCGCCAGCGGGTCGCGATCGCGCGCGCCCTCGCCGGGGCGCCGGAGGCTCTGCTGTGCGACGAGGCCACCTCCGCGCTGGACGCCTCCGTGCAGGCCTCGGTGCTGCGCACGCTCGAGCGCATCCAGGGCGAGTCCGGGCTGGCGATGATCATCGTCTCCCACGACCTGGGCGTGCTCGCCCGGCTGTCGGACCGCATCGCGGTGATGACCGAGGGCCGGATCGTCGAGGAGGGCCCGGCGGCGCAGATCCTGCAGGAGCCGTCGCACCCCTATACGCGCAGCCTGGTGGCGGCCTCCCGTCGGTCGGCCGGCGGTCGGGCATGGCGGCAGCCGACGCTCTAGAATTGCGGCGTCCACAATCAGGCACAGGTGACGCGGTGCCGCCCATAGGGTCCTGAGGAGTTCTGCGATGACCGATCCGCGCGTTCCCGACAAGCCGGCGCTCGAGGGGCTCGAGGACCGGTGGTCGGCCCGCTGGGAGGAGCAGGGCGTCTATCGCTTCCCCCGCGAGGGGGCCACCCGCGACGCGGTGTACTCCATCGACACCCCGCCGCCGACGGCGTCCGGCTCTCTGCACGTGGGACACGTGTTCAGCTACACGCACACCGACCTCGTCGCCCGCTACCGGCGCATGCGCGGCAAGCGCGTCTTCTACCCGATGGGGTGGGATGACAACGGCCTGCCCACGGAGCGACGCGTGCAGAACTACTACGGCGTGCGGTGCGACCCGAGCCTGCCCTACGACCCCGACTTCACCCCGCCCTTCGAAGGCGGCGACGGCAAGAGCACCAAGGCGGCCGATCAGCTGCCTGTCTCCCGTCGCAACTTCATCGAGCTGTGCGAGCGGCTGACCGCCGAGGACGAGAAGCAGTTCGAGGCGCTGTGGCGCACCCTCGGGCTTTCGGTCGACTGGTCGCAGAGCTACCGCACGATCGGACCGGAGGCGATCGCCACCTCCCAGCGGGCCTTCCTGCGCAATCTCGAGCGAGGCGAGGCGTACCAGGACCTGGCGCCCACGCTGTGGGACGTGACCTTCCGCACCGCCGTCGCACAGGCCGAGCTGGAGGACCGCGAGCAGCCCGGCGCGTACCACAAGCTGGCGTTCCACCGCAGCGACGGGCGGGGCGATGTGCTCATCGACACCACGCGTCCGGAGCTGCTGCCCGCGTGCGTGGCGCTGGTCGCGCACCCGGAGGACGAGCGCTACCGGCCGCTGTTCGGCAGCACCGTCACCACGCCGCTGTTCGGCGTCGAGGTGCCCGTCCTGGCGCACCACCTGGCGCAGCCGGACAAGGGCACCGGCATCGCGATGATCTGCACCTTCGGCGACGTCACCGACATCGTCTGGTGGCGCGAGCTCGACCTGCCCAACCGTGCCATCCTCGGCTTCGACGGCCGACTGCTGCCCCAGGCTCCCGAGGCGATCACCTCCGAGGCGGGCCGCGCGGCGTACGCGCAGCTCGCCGGCAAGACGGTGTTCAGCGCGAAGCAGACCATCGTCGAGCAGCTGCGCGCCTCCGGGGAGCTGATCGGCGAGCCCTCGTCGATCACGCATCCGGTGAAGTTCTTCGAGAAGGGCGACCGGCCGCTGGAGATCGTCTCCACCCGGCAGTGGTACATCGCCAACGGGGCCCGCGACGAGGCGCTGCGCGAGCGGCTGCTGGAGCTCGGCCGCGAGCTGCGCTGGCACCCCGACTTCATGCGGGTGCGCTACGAGAACTGGGTCAACGGGCTCGCCGGCGACTGGCTCGTGAGCCGGCAGCGCTTCTTCGGCGTGCCGATCCCGGTCTGGTACCCGCTGGACGAGCAGGGTCAGCCGCGCTACGACAGCCCCATCCCCGCCCGCGAGCAGGATCTCCCGGTGGACCCCTCCTCCGACCCGGCGCCCGGCTACACGCCGCAGCAGCGGGGCGTGCCCGGGGGCTTCGTCGGGGAGGTCGACGTCATGGACACCTGGGCGACCTCCTCGCTGACCCCCCAGCTGGCCGGCGGCTGGGAGCGCGACCCGGAGCTGTTCCAGACGGTCTACCCCTTCGACCTGCGCCCGCAGGGCCAGGACATCATCCGCACCTGGCTGTTCTCCACGATGCTGCGGGCCGCGCTGGAGGACGGCGGCAAGCCGTGGACGGACGCCGCCCTCTCGGGCTGGATCCTCGACCCGGACCGCAAGAAGATGTCCAAGTCCAAGGGGAACGTCGTGACCCCCTCCGGGCTGCTGCAGCAGCACGGCGCCGACGCGGTGCGCTACTGGGCCGCCTCGGCCAAGCTCGGCACGGACGCGGCCTTCGACCCGGCCAACCCGACCCAGATCAAGATCGGCCGCCGCCTGGCGATCAAGATCCTCAACGCGGCGAAGTTCGTGCTGGGATTCGAGCCGGCCGAGCCCGAGGCCGTGTCCGAGCCGCTGGACGCCAGCATGCTCGCCGCGCTCGCCCGCGTCGTGGAGGAGGCCACCGCCGCCTTCGAGGCCTACGATCACGCGCGGGCGCTGGAGCTCGTGGAGTCGTTCTTCTGGACCTTCTGCGACGACTACCTCGAGCTCGTGAAGGAGCGCGCCCACGGCGAGGGCCCCGGCGCCCGGTCCGCGTCCGCCGCGCTGCGGCTGGCTCTGTCCGCGCTGCTGCGGCTGTTCGCGCCGTACCTTCCCTACGCCACCGAGGAGGCCTGGAGCTGGTGGCAGGAGGGCAGCATCCATCTGGCCTCCTGGCCGGCGGTCCAGGAGCTGCCCGTCTCGGGCGAGGCGCGTCTGCTCGAGCTGGCGGGGACGGTCCTCATCGGCGTGCGCCGTGCGAAGACGGACGCCAAGCTGTCCCAGCGCGCCGCCGTCGCGCGGGCGACCGTCGAGTGCCCGGCCGAGGAGCTCGCGCTGCTGCAGCAGGCCGCCGCGGACCTGCGCGACGTGGGCCGGATCCAGGAGCTCGAGCTCTTCCCGGGCGCGCAGCTGCGCGTGAGCGCGGTCGAGTTCGCGCCCGCGGAGGAGACGGTCTGATGCAGCTGGGCACGCGCTGGCCGGTCGGCTCGGAGCCGCCCGCGTCCGTGCCGGACGAGCTGCGCGCCGGCATCGCCGACGCCGAGCGGGTGCTCGGCGAGCAGGACCCGGCGGCCCCGCCGGCCATGTGGACGCTCACCTGGCTGGAAGGCCGCCCCGTCGCGACCCTGCCCGACGGCTCCTCGGTGACCACCGGGCGGCCCGCGCAGGCCGCCCTCGACGCCGACGACGAGGGCTGGCTCGCCTAGCCGGACCGTGTCCCCGGCTCAGGCGCGCGCGATGAGCTCCCCGTGCGGGATGAGGATCGCGGCATCCGGCGACTGCGACCATGCGGTCCAGGCCTCGCCCATGGCGACGAGCTCCTCGGGCGTGGCCAGCCCCTCCTCGACCGCCTGCTCGGCGAAGGTCGAGATGGTCGCGCGCTCGGCCCAGGTGGTCCCCCACCAGACGACCTCCTCCTCCGAGGTGTACGCCCACATCCCGCCGCCCAGGCTGATCTCCTCGAAGCCCGCCTCGCGCGCCCAGGCCTTCAGACGGCTGCCCGCGGCCGGCTCGCCTCCGTTCAGGCGTGCCAGGCGCAGATACACCTCGTGCCACAGATCCATCGCGGGAGGCCTGGGATACCAGCTCCAGGCCGTGTAGTCGGTGTCGCGGGCGGCGACGATCCCGCCCGGCTTGGTCACGCGGCGCATCTCGCGCAGCGCGGCGACCGGGTCGGACACGTGCTGCAGCACCTGGTGGGCGTGCACCACGTCGTAGCTGTCATCCGGAGCGTCGATCGCGTACACGTCGCCGATCTGGAAGCGCACGTTCTGCACGCCCTCGGAGGACGCCAGCGCCGTCGCCTGCACGTTCACCGCCTCGACCTGGTCGATGCCGGTCACGAGGCCCGGGGCGACGCGACGCGCGATGTCCACCGTGATGGTGCCCGGCCCGCTGCCCACGTCCAGCACCTCCAGCCCCGGGCGCAGGTACGGGATGAGGTACCGGGCCGAGTTGTCGACGGTGCGCCAGCTGTGGGCGCGCAGGACGCTGGAGTGGTGCCCGAGCGAGTAACGGCCGGGGCGCGTGTTCGATGACATGACCTTTCGAGGCTACGACACGATGACAGCCTGTTACGCCACCTCTGCGGACGCTCGGGCCGCCGCTCAGAGCAGCTGGCGCCAGTTCGCCTTGGCGAGCTCCAGCAGCTCGTCGCCCCGCCCGGACATGATCGTGCGCAGCCCGTAGAGCGCGAAGCCCTTCACCTGCTCGGCGGTGATCGACGGCGGGATCGACAGCTCCTGCCGCTGCGTCACGACGTCCAGCAGGGCGGGCCCGTCGTGGTCCAGCACCTCGCCGATCGCGCCCTCCAGCTCGGAGGAGCGCTCCACCCGCCAGCCGAAGATGCCCAGCGCGCGAGCGAGATCGGCGAAGTTCGGGTTGCTCAGGCCGGTGCCGAAGGTGACGAAGCCGGCGGCCTTCATCTCCAGCTCCACGAAGTTCAGCGAGGAGTTGTTCACCACGACGATCTTCACGGGCAGCGCGTTCTGGGTGACCGTGAGCAGCTCGCCGAGCATCATCGCGAGCCCGCCGTCGCCGGAGAAGGAGATGACCTGCCGCCCCGGATGCGCCGCCTGCGCCCCGATCGCGTGCGGGAGCGCGTTCGCCATGGAGCCGTGCGTGAAGGAGCCGATGAGCCGCCGCCTGCCGTTCATCGTGAGGTAGCGCGCGGCCCACACCACCGGCGAGCCGACGTCCACGGTGAAGACCGCGTCCTCTGCGGCCGCCCGGTCCAGCAGCCGCGCCAGGTACTGCGGGTGAATGGGCTGGCCATCGCGGGCGGGCACGGCGAGGTCGTCGAGCTTCGCGCGCGTTCTGGCGTAATGGTCCCGGGCGTCTTCCAGATGCGCCCGGTCCTCCGTCCGGCTCAGCCGCCCGAGCAGGGCGCTCGCCGTCGCCCTGACGTCGCCGACCAGGGCCACGTCCACCGGATGCCTGCGCCCGATCTGCGAGCCGCGGATGTCGACCTGCACCACCTTCGCCGAGGCGGGATAGAACTGCCGGTAGGGGAAGTCGGAGCCGAGCACGAGCAGGGCGTCGGCCGCGTCCATCGCGCGGTAGCCCGAGGCGAAGCCGAGCAGGCCGGTCATGCCGACGTCGAAGGGATTGTCGTACTCGATGAACTCCTTGCCGCGCAGCGCGTGGACGATGGGCGCCCCGAGCACGTCCGCGAGCGCCACCACCTCGTCGTGCGCATCGGCCACGCCGGCTCCGGCGAGGATGGTCACCCGTCTCGCGCCGCTCAGCAGCTGCGCCGCGCGGGCCAGCTCCTCGTCGTTGGGCACGACGATCGGGCGCGCGCGCTCGATGACGCTGATCCCGGTCCCCTCCGCCTGCGCCAGGGCGATGTCGCCGGGGATCACGACCACGGCCACGCCCTGCAGCTCGACCGCGGCCCGCATCGCCGTCTCCAGCACCCGCGGCATCTGGCTCGGATGCGAGACCACGCCGATGTACACGGAGGCGTCCTGGAACAGCTGATCGGGACGGGTCTCCTGGAAGTAGCCGCTGCTGATCTCGGCGCTGGGGATCTGCGCGGCAAGAGCGAGCACCGGGACGCGGGAGCGGTTGGCGTCGAACAGCCCGTTGATCAGGTGCAGGTTCCCCGGACCGCAGGAGCCCGCGGCGACGGCGAGGCGCCCGGTGGTCGCCGCCTCCGCCGAAGCGGCGAAGGCAGCCGCCTCCTCATGTCTGACCTGCACCCAGCTGATGCTCCCGTCGCGGCGCAGCGCGTCGGTGATGCCGTTGAGCGAGTCGCCCGGCACACCGTAGACCCGTCTGATCCCGTTGGCCTTGAGCTGGGCGACGATGGTCTCGGCGACGGTGGGCACAGCCAGACTCCCCTCGGCAGGCGCGCAAGCGGTCGGCCCCGGCCGTGCCGGGACGTCCCGCGGGTCAGGCCGACTTCTCCGCGCGCGGCTCCACGGGCCGCGGGACGATGGTCGGCGCGGCGTTCTCGACGACCGCCTCACGGGTGACGACGACCCGGGCGACCTGATCGGTGGAGGGGACCTCGAACATGATCGGCCCGAGCACCTCCTCCATGATGGCGCGCAGCCCGCGCGCGCCGGTCTCGCGCAGGACGGCGAGCTCGGCGATCGCCTCGAGAGCCTCCTGCTCGAAATCCAGCTCGACGCCGTCGAGCTCGAACATCTTCTGATACTGCTTCACCAGCGCGTTCTTCGGCTCGGTGAGGATCTCCATCAGCGCCTCGCGATCCAGCGGCGAGACCGAGGTGACCACCGGCAGCCGGCCGATGAACTCGGGGATGAGGCCGAACTTGTGCAGGTCCTCGGGCAGCACCTCGCTGAACACCTCGGTCTGCTCGCCCTTGATGTGCAGCGGGGCGCCGAAGCCGATGCCGTGCTTGCCGATGCGGGAGGTGATGATGTCCTCCAGCCCGGCGAAGGCGCCGGCGACGATGAACAGCACATTCGTCGTGTCGATCTGGATGAACTCCTGGTGCGGGTGCTTGCGGCCGCCCTGCGGCGGGACCGAGGCGACGGTGCCCTCGAGGATCTTCAGCAGCGCCTGCTGCACGCCCTCACCGGACACGTCGCGGGTGATGGACGGGTTCTCGGCCTTGCGGGCGATCTTGTCGACCTCGTCGATGTAGATGATGCCGGTCTCGGCGCGCTTCACGTCGTAGTCCGCGGCCTGGATGAGCTTGAGCAGGATGTTCTCGACGTCCTCGCCCACGTATCCCGCCTCGGTCAGCGCGGTGGCGTCGGCGACGGCGAAGGGCACGTTCAGCCGGCGCGCCAGCGTCTGCGCGAGGTAGGTCTTGCCGCAGCCGGTCGGCCCGATGAGCAGGATGTTCGACTTGGCGATCTCCACCTCGTCGGCCCGCGCCTCGGCACTGGTCAGCGTGGACTGCGCCCGCACCCGCTTGTAGTGGTTGTAGAC
>Ga0182748_1003144_pt1 | contig 14147 bp, 16 predicted proteins | sample eDN3rd37CKraftOP_FD_128877 | JGI IMG/M metagenome (GOLD analysis project Ga0182748, IMG submission 128877) | Enriched Organic Plus compost microbial communities from Emeryville, California, USA - eDNA 3rd pass 37_C Kraft OP (version 2) (version 2) ...
CGGGCACGCGCGAGGAAGACGTCCACGGCGCGCTTCTCGTAGCCCTTCTCGCCGCGGGGAGCCTCGGGGAAGGGCGCCGGGGGCGGCGTCGGCTCGCCGGGGGCGTCCTCGCGGAGTGCGGCGACCGGATCGGATTCGGATGTCATGAGACCACCAGGGGTGAGAAGAAGTAGTACAGCGCGAGCGCCGGGACGGTGGACAGGAGGATCGAGTCGAGGCGGTCGAGGACTCCCCCGTGGCCCGGAAGCCACGAGCTCATGTCCTTGATGCCGAGATCGCGCTTGAGCATCGACTCGCCGAGATCGCCGATCGTCGCCGAGAGGAGGATGAGCACGCCGAACACGATGCCGCACCACCACGGGATGTGGAGCATGAAGAGGGCGAGCAGGACCCCGGCGGCGACAGCCGCGAGCACCGCCCCGCCGAAGCCCTCCCACGTCTTCTTGGGGCTGATGCGCGGCGCCATCGGGTGCTTGCCGAACGAGATGCCCGCGGCGTAGGCGCCCGTGTCGCTCGCGACGGCGACGATGATGAACGCGAGCACCCACCACTCGCCCTGCTCCTGACGCAGCAGCACGAGGCACAGGCTCGCGAGGAACGGCACGTAGATCTGCAGGAAGACGCCCGTCGCGACATCCCGCAGCACGTCCCCGTACATGCGGCCGTCCTTCGCGACCATCTGGGCGATGAGGCGCCAGATGACGACGATGACGACGGCGGTGAACAGCATCACCCAGTGCAGGGCGTAGCCCAGGACCGCCCCCGAGGCCACGACGGCGGAGCCCACGACGAGCTGCGGGACGAGATCCACGCGGCGTCCGTTGGCCTGGAAGGCGCGGGCGAGCTCGACCGTCCCGAAGATGCTCGCCGCCAGCGCGAACACGACGAACACCCACTTGAGGAAGACGAGCGTCGACACGAGGACGGCGCCGAGGGTGAGCCCGATGAGGATCGCGAGGATGAGGTCGCGGCCGGTGCGCTGCTTGATGCGCTCGTTGGCCTCTTCGAACTGCTCGCGCGCGTGCGCGACCTGGTGCTCGAACTCCGCACGGGCCGCGCGCGCGGCGCGCACCGGATCCTGGAGGCGGAGGCCGGGATCGGCGGGCAGCGGAGGCTTGGGCGGGATCACGTCGGGCATCGGCGGCACGGGCGGCGGCGTGCTCACCGCAGCCTCCCGGCGCCGGGCCCTGGCGGCCTCGCGCCGCGTCATCGGCCGATCAGCCGGTGACGCCTCCTCGCGGGGATCGGACATTCCAGGTCCTGCGCCTCAGACCTCGAGGAGCTCGGCCTCTTTGCGCTTGAGCGCGTCGTCGATGAGGTCGACGTGCGTGCGCGTGAGGGTGTCCAGCTCCTTCTCGGCACGGCCCAGCTCGTCCTCGCCCACCTCGTTCTTGAGGGCGTCGAGGTCGTCCTTGGCCTTGCGGCGGATGCCGCGCACGTGCACGCGCGCGTCCTCCGCCTTCGTGCGCACGAGCTTGACGTACTCCTTGCGGCGCTCCTCGGTCAGCTCGGGCATCGTGACGCGCACGATGTTGCCGTCGTTGGTCGGGTTCGCGCCGAGGTTCGGCGTGTCGCGGATGGCCTGCTCGATGGCTTTGAGCGCCGACTTGTCGTAGGGGGTGACGACGAGCGTGCGCGCCTCCGTGTTGTTGAGCGAGGCCAGCTGCGCGAGCGGCGTCGGAGAGCCGTAGTAGTCGACCAGGATCTTCTGGAACAGCTGCGGGTTCGCGCGGCCGGTGCGCACGGTCGCGAAGTCGTCCTTCGCTGCCTCGACGGCGCGATCCATGCGAGAGGTGGCATCCGCCAGGACGTCGGCGATCACAGTCACTCCATTCGTTGGGGTCAAGGGTCGATTCTATCGGGGCGGGCCCTCGCCCCGTGATCAGCCGCGGCGGGAACGCCGCGGCATCCGGCCTCAGGCCGTGACGAGAGTGCCGATCGACTCCCCCAGCAGCGCCCGGGTGACGTTGCCCGCGGGCTCCATGCCGAACACGCGCATGTCCATGCTGTTGTCCATGCACAGGCTGAACGCGGTCGAGTCGACGACCTTGAGGCCCCGCTGGAGGGCGTCGTAGTAGGTGATGCGGTCGATGCGCGTCGCCGAGGCATCCTTCTTCGGGTCGGCCGTGTAGACGCCGTCGACGCCGTTCTTGGCGACGAGGACCTCCTGCGCGCCGATCTCGAGCGCGCGCTGCGCGGCGACCGTGTCGGTGGAGAAGTAGGGCAGCCCGGCGCCGGCGCCGAAGATGACGACCCGGCCCTTCTCCATGTGCCGCTCCGCGCGACGCGGGATGTAGGGCTCGGCGACCTGCATCATCGAGATGGCCGACTGCACGCGCGTGGCGGCACCGGCCTGCTCGAGGAAGTCCTGCAGGGCGAGGGCGTTCATGACGGTGCCGAGCATGCCCATGTAGTCGGCACGGCCGCGGTCCATACCGCGCTGGCTGAGCTCGGCGCCGCGGAAGAAGTTGCCGCCGCCGACGACGACGGCGATCTCCACCTGGTCGACCGCCGCGGCGATCTCGCGGGCGATCTGGCTCACGACGTCGGGATTGACCCCGAGCTGGCCGCCGCCGAACGCCTCTCCGGAGAGCTTCAGGAGGACGCGGCGGCGTCCGGTCGCTTCATCGATCACAATGGTCCTCTCGTCGCAGGTCACAACTTACCGAACGGGCATGGGAAAGGCCCGCACCGTCTTCCGATGCGGGCCTTCCCGAACGACTTACGCGCCGACCTTGAAGCGGGCGAAGTCGGTGATGGTGATCCCGGCGTTCTTGGCGACGTGGCCGACGGACAGCTTGTTGTCCTTGGCGTAGTCCTGGTCCAGGAGCGCGACCTGCTTGAAGAACGCGTTGACGCGACCCTCGACGATCTTCGGCAGGGCGGCCTCGGGCTTGCCCTCGTTGCGCGAGATCTCGGTCACGATCTGACGCTCCTTCTCGACCTCCTCGGCCGGCACGTCGTCGCGCGACAGGTAGGTCGGGTTCGCGAAGGAGATGTGCTGCGCGATCGAGCGGGCGGTCTCCGCGTCGTCACCCGTGTAGGCGACGACGACGCCGATCTGCGGCGGGAGGTCCTTGCTCGTCTTGTGCAGGTAGATCTCGAAGTGCTCGCCGGTCAGCGTGCGCACGCGGCGCAGCACGACCTTCTCGCCGAGGATCGCAGCCTCGTCCGAGATGAGCTGCTCGACGGTCTGACCGCCGGCGTCGGCGGCGAGGGCCGCCTCGGCCGAGTCGGCGCCCGCGGCGGCCGCGGCGTCGGCGACCTTGTCGGCGAGGGCGATGAAGCGCTCGTTCTTGGCGACGAAGTCGGTCTCGGTGTTGAGCTCGATGAGGGTCACGGCGCCCTCGCGCTCACGCGCGACGACCAGGCCCTCACTGGTGGAACGGTCGGCACGCTTGGCGTTGCCCTTGGCGCCGGCGAGGCGGAGGATCTCGACGGCCTTCTCGAGGTCGCCGTCGGCCTCCTCGAGGGCCTTCTTGGTGTCGACGAGGCCCGTGCCGAGCTGCTCGCGCAGCGCCTTGATGTCGGCGATGGTGAAGTTTGCCATGTCTGGCGGCTCCTTGCCCTTATGGGGGTTCGTGTGTGAGTGGATCCGAGTGGATGGATGCCACGGCGAGGTCGCCCTGTGGGTGACCTCGCCGGGCGGGAAGAGCGTGACTTACTTGTTGTCGGCGGCCTCGGCGGCGGCGACCTCTTCGGCCGTCTCGCCCGCGGCGGCGGCGATCGCCTCGTCGTGCGCCTCGGCACCCGCCTCGTCGGCGGCCGACTCCGTGGCGGCCTCGCCCTCGACGACCTGCTCGTCGGCGACGAGCTCAGACGCCTCGGACTCGGCCAGCGCGACGTCCGCGACCTTCTCGGTCTCGGCCGACGACTGCGCGGGGGCGGCCTGCTCGAGGAGCTCGCGCTCCCACTCGGCGAGCGGCTCGGCGGCCTCGGCGGCCTCGCCTGCGGGCTGGTGACGCTGGATGAGACCGTCCGCGGCGGCGTCCGCGATGATGCGGGTCAGGAGGGCGACGGAGCGGATCGCGTCGTCGTTGCCGGGGATCGGGTACTGGAAGTCGTCCGGGTCGGCGTTCGTGTCGAGGATGCCGATCACGGGGATGCCGAGCTTCTTCGCCTCGTCGATGGCGAGGTGCTCGCGCTTGGCGTCGACGACCCACAGGGCCGACGGCGTCTTGGTGAGGTTGCGGATGCCACCGAGCGACTTGTGCAGCTTGTCGAGCTCACGCTTCTTGAGGAGGAGCTCCTTCTTGGTGAGACCGCTCGCGGCCGGGTCCTCGTAGTCGAGCTCCTCGAGCTCCTTCATGCGCGCGAGGCGCTTGGAGACCGTCGCGAAGTTGGTGAGCAGACCGCCGAGCCAGCGCTGGTTGACGTAGGGCTGGCCGACGCGCGTGGCCTGCTCCGCGAGGACCTCCTGCGCCTGCTTCTTGGTGCCGACGAAGAGGATGGTGCCGCCGTGGGCGACCGTCTCCTTGACGAACTCGTAGGCGCGGTCGATGTAGGCCAGCGACTGCTGCAGGTCGATGATGTGGATGCCGCTGCGCTCCGTGAGGATGAAGCGCTTGACCTTCGGGTTCCACCGGCGGGTCTGGTGTCCGAAGTGGACGCCGCTGTCGAGCAGCTGGCGAATGGTGACGACGGCCATGGCCGTTCTCCTTTTCTCGGCGCGTGCGCGCCTGGTTGCGGTTTCTTCCGCCGTGTCGTCCGACCGGCGAGCCTGGTGCCCGACACACATCCCACTCGCCCGTTTCCGGGAGAGACCGTGGGGAGTGATGCCGCCTGTTCTCGGTTTCCGTCGAACGGGCTCTGGGCACGCGTAGTCATCCCGCGAACGGGATGCCCCACCAGTGTACCAGTCGGCGGCCCCTCCCCAGGTGGCCGGCGAGCACGCACGCTCCACGGATCGGATGCCGGTGCGGGGCCGGAGCGCGCAGGCTCTGCACAGTGGGGCGATGGCCCTGTCGCGAAGGTCCCTGCGCCGCGTCGCCGCGGTGGCTGCGCTCGTCGCCGCGCTCGTCGGACCGGCCGGCGGCGCGGGTGCGGCGCCGGCTGCTCGGGACGCGGCGACGGCGGCGGATCCCGCGCCACCGGACGTCGCGGTCATCGTGACGCGGGAGCCCTGGGAGTGGCCCGTCGCCGCGCCGTTCCGGCTCGCACGCGCGTTCGTCGCTCCCCCGCACGCGTACGGGCCGGGGCACCGCGGCATCGACGTCGATCCGCTCGGCGCGGCGACGGCCCGCGCACCCGCGGGAGGCGTCATCGCGTTCTCGGGTCAGGTCGCGGGGCGCGGGGTCGTCACGATCGACCACGGCGACGGTCTCGTCACGACGCTCGAGCCGGTCGTCTCGGAGCTCGAGCCGGGTGCGGCCGTCGCCCGGGGAGACGATGTCGGTGACGTGGCGCGGGGCGGCCATGCCGCGCCGGGCGCACTGCACTTCGGCGTGCGCCTGCTCGGGGAGTACGTCAATCCGCTCCTGCTGCTGGGCGGGGTGCCGCGCGCGGTCCTGCTGCCGTGCTGCTGAGCGTGCCGTGCAGGCGCTCAGGCGCGGGGGTGCGCGAGCCGGTAGGTGGCGGCGAGGCGCTCGGCGGACACGTGCGTGTAGATCTGCGTGGTGCCGAGGCTCGCGTGGCCGAGGAGCTCCTGCACGGTGCGCAGGTCGGCCCCGCCGTCGAGCAGATGGGTCGCGGCGGAGTGGCGCAGCGTGTGCGGTCCGACCGTCGCGGATCCGAGCGCGGGGCCGAGGGTGCGGGACACGACGCCGTACACCGCGCGGGGCGTCAGGCGCCCGCCCCGTGCGCCGAGGAACAGCGCCCGCGCGGCGTCGTCCGGGCGCGTGTCCGCGCGCGCAGAGAGGGCCGGGCGGGCGCGGACGAGGTAGGCGTCGAGGGCGCGCTCGGCGGGCAGGCCGAACGGCACCACGCGCTCCTTCGAGCCCTTGCCGAGCACGCGCACCGTGCGGCGAGACCGGTCGACGTCGTCGACGTCGAGGCCGCACAGCTCGGACACGCGGATGCCCGCGGCGTAGAGCAGCTCGAGAAGCGCGTGGTCGCGCAGCGCGATCGGATCCCCGGATGCCGCGTGGGCGGCCAGACCGGACAGGACGTCGTTCACGGAGTCGGCCGTCGCGACCTTCGGCAGCGTGCGGCCGCGCTTGGGCGCGACGAGCCGCAGGCTGGGATCGGCGGGGATGAGCCCCTCCTCGTGCGCCCACGCGAAGAACCCGCGCGCCGAGGCGGTGCGGCGGGCGAGCGTCGAGCGGGCGTCGCCGCGCTGGGTCGCGCGCCACAGCCATTCGCGCAGATGCTCGAGGTCGACGTCTTCGAGGGTCGTGCCCTCCGGGAGGGTCCCGGCGAGATCGCGGAGGTCGGAGGCGTACGCGCGCACCGTCGCGGGCGAGAGGCGCCGCACGCGCGCGAGGTGCGCCGCATACGCCTCGCGGGCGGCACCCATCTCCATGCCTTCAGGATGCCGCCTCCCGCGGCCCCGTCTCACGGGGCACGCCGCACACCCTCCTCCCCTGCGCTGAGGAGCCGCCATCCGTCCGCGCCCTGATCCGCCTCGCCGTCGAGCGCCAGCAGGCCCAGCTGCGCCTCCACGTCGGCGCGCGACATCCCGCTGCGACGGGCCACCTCGTCGGCGGTGCGCCGCACCCGACGGCTCAGCGCGTCCCGCACACGCGTGCGCTCGTCGGTGCGGGGACCGCCGTCCACCGCCTCCCGTGACGTGCCCGCGGCCGATGCCCCGCCCAGCCCGAGGAGCTCGCGGACGTCGTCCGGCCCGGTGATGCAGCGCGCATCCTCCTCGCGCAGGAGCCGGTGGCATCCGGCCGACGCGGCGCTGGTGACCGGGCCGGGGACCGCGCCGAGCGGACGGCCCAGAGCAAGGGCGTGGTGGGCTGTGTTGAGCGAGCCGCTGCGCCACCCCGCCTCCACCACGACGGTGGCATCGGACAGCGCCGCGATCGTCCGGTTGCGCTGCAGGAACCGCCAGCGCGTGGGTGCGCCGCCGCACGGGACCTCGCTGGCGACCGCACCCGTCTCGGCGATGCGGCTGAGGAGGTCGCTGTGTCCGGCGGGGTACGAGCGGTCCGCGCCGCCGGCGAGGAGGGCGACGGTGACCCCGCCCGCGGAGAGCGCGGCGCGGTGGGCGGCGCCGTCGATGCCGTACGCCGCGCCGGAGACGACCGCGACCCCGCTCGCCGCGAGCTCGGCGGAGATCTCCGCCGCGACGTGCTCCCCGTAGCCGGTCGCGGCGCGCGCTCCCACGATCGCGACGGCCGGTCGTGCGCGACCCAGGGCGCGTGCCTCGCCGCGCACCCACAGGCACAGCGGCGCGAACTCGCCCAGGTCGTCGATCGCGTGCGGCCACCGCTCGTCGTGCGGCGCGAGGAGCCGGATGCGCATCCGCTGCGCCGCGTCGAGCGCGTGCTCGACGGTGGACCGGTCCAGACGCGGGCGCCACCGTGCGAGCGCTGCGCGCCACTGCGCCGGGGCGATGTCGGCTGCGTGCAGCGCGCCCGGATCGGCCTTCGGTCCGATGACCATCCGGAGCGCGGCGGCTGCCCCGAGCGCCTGCACCGCGCGGCCCGCGACGCCGTCGCCGGGCTCGACGAGGCAGCTCCATGTGGCGACAGCCGCGAGCTCGTCCAGCTCGTCATCGTCGACCTCGCGCCCGACCGCCTGCGCGGTCAGGGCGAGGATACGGGTGGAGAACAGCCCGGGCTGCGCGGTCACGCGCCGATCCCCCGCTTCAGGAACAGGGCACGCCCGACGTCGTGCACGGTCGGGACGGCGTGGCCGCAGAGGTCGGCGATCGTCCATGCGAGGCGCAGCGTCCGGTCGTAGCCGCGCAGGGTCAGCGCGCCCCGCGACAGCGCGGCGTCCAGCGGACGGCGCGAGGCGACCGGCAGGGCGAGCGGGCCCTGCCGCAGCCACGGCCCGGACACCCGACCGTTGACGCACCAGGGCGTGTCGCGCAGGCGATGCGCGGCGCGGTGGCGGGCCTCGGCGACCCGGGCCCGGGCGGCATCCGTCGACACGCGCTTCCCGTCGGCGAGGTCGGCGTGCGCGACCGAGACGCGGGCCAGGTGCAGCTCGATGTCGACGCGGTCCAGGAGCGGCCCGGAGAGGCGCCCGAGGTACCGGCGGATCGCCATCGGCGGGCACACGCAGTCGGCGCCGCGGACCCCGTAGTTGCCGCACGGGCACGGGTTCGTCGCCAGGACGAGCTGGAACCGGGCGGGGAACGCCGCCGTGAAGCCGGCACGGTGGATCACGATGGTGCCCGTCTCGAGCGGCTGGCGCAGCGCGTCGAGCGCGTGCGCGGGGAACTCCCCCGCCTCGTCGAGGAACAGCACACCATGCGTCGCCCGCGCGATCGCGCCGGGCCGCACGAGACGGGATCCGCCGCCCACGAGCGCGGCGACGCTCGCGCTGTGATGCGGCGCCTCGAACGGCGGGCGCCGCACGAGCGTGTCGACGGGCTCGCCGCCCAGCGAGCGGATCGACGCCGCCTCGAGCGCCGCCGCGTGGTCGAGCTCCGGCAGGATCCCGGGCAGTCGGCTCGCGAGCATCGTCTTCCCCGCCCCGGGCGGACCGCTCATGAGCAGGTGGTGATCGCCCGCGGCCGCCGTGATGAGCGCCTCGACCGCTTCCGGCTGGCCGATCACGTCGGCGAGGTCGGGGTCGGAGGGTGTCGTCTCCGCGGCGGGCGGGCGCTCGATCGGCTCGACCGTCGTCTCGGCGACGTCGGCACCGTGCCACCGCGCGACCTCGGCGAGCGATGCGGCGGCGAGGACCGTCACGCCGTCGACGAGCTCCGCCTCGGCGGCGTTGCCGTGCGGCACCACGATGCGATCGAAGCCGGCGCGCGTCGCGGCCAGCACGGCCGGGAGCACACCGGGGACCGGACGCAGGCGCCCGTCCAGCCCCAGCTCGCCGAGGTGGACCGTGCGCGCGAGCGACGCGGCATCCATTCCCCCGTCGGTCGCGAGGGCGCTGATCGCGATCGCGACGTCGAAGCCGCTGCCGTGCTTGGGCAGGCTCGCCGGCGACAGGTTCACGGTGATGCGGCGCCGCGACAGGGCGAGCCCGCTGTTGGCCGAGGCGTTGTGGACGCGCGAGGCCGCCTCCCGCAGGGCGCTGTCGGGCAGCCCGATGATGCGGAAGTCCGGAGTCTGGTTCGACTGATCGGCTTCCACCTCGACGAGGGCTCCGTCGATGCCGGTGAGCGCGACCGACCACGTGCGGGAGGCCGTCATCGCAGATCGACCACGTGCTCGATCTTCGCCGTCGCGGGCTCAGGGCCGAGGACCGCGATCGCATCGAGGCGCACCTCGCGGCCGCGGGCGATCTGCGGATGCGCCGCCGCCCACGCCATCGCGAGGCGCCACAGCCGCGCACGCTTGCGCGCGTCGACGGCCTCCAACGGGTGCCCGAACCCCATCCCGCGCCGCGTCTTGACCTCGACGATGACGAGCTCCTCGTCCTCGAGCGCGACGATGTCGAGCTCGCCGTCCGCGCAGCGCCAGTTGCGGTCGAGCAGTCGCCAGCCCTTGCGCTCGAGGTGCGCTGCCGCACGGTCCTCTCCCGCGCGTCCGGTCTCGTCCTTGGCTGCCATGTCGTCGATCGTGCGCCGCGGGCCCGACTCCCCTCGCCCTCTCGAGCCCACGCGGTGGAGGAGGACCCCGCACCCCCGTCTGTGCAGAGCACGACGCCGCGGCATCCTGCCCCGCTCGCGAACCCGCTCCGCCGGGCACCCCGGCAGACCTAGGATGGAAGCACCATGGATGACGATGTCTTCGAGGACTACGACCGCGAGCTCGAGCTGGCCCTGTTCCGCGAGTACCGGGACGTCGTCTCGCAGTTCCAGTACGTGATCGAGACCGAGCGCCGCTTCTACCTCGCTAACGAGGTCAATGTCGTGCGCCGCGACACCGAGCACGACTTCTACTTCGAGATCACGATGTCCGACGTGTGGGTGTGGGACATCTACCGCGCCGACCGCTTCGTCAAGTCGGTCCGCGTCCTGACGTTCAAGGACGTCAACATCGAGGAGCTCACGCGCCGCGACTTCCAGCTGCCCGAAGAGCTCTCGCTCGACGGCAACTGACCCGGCACGGCGCGCACGCCGACACGGGCCACGGCCCTCAGAACAGGGGCTCGGCGATCGCCCACGACGAGCGATGGTGCGTCGTGAGACCGTGCTCACGGATCGCCTCGCGGTGCTCGGGGCTCGCGTACCCCTTGTTGCGCGCCCACTGGTAGGGCGGCAGCTCGTCGTGCAGCTCGGTCATGAGCGCGTCGCGCGCGACCTTGGCGATGACGGATGCCGCGGCGGCGCTCGCGCAGTCCCGGTCGGCCTTGATCACGGGCCGCACGCTGAGGCCGGTCGCCCCCGCCGCGGAGACGTAGTCGTAGTTGCCGTCGAGCACGACGATGGCGTCCTCCGCCACGACCCCCTGGGCGCGCAGCCCGTCGATCGCGCGGATCGCGGCGAGCCCGAGTGCGCGCATGATCCCGACGTCGTCGATCTCCCGTGCCGTCGCCCAGCCGATCGCGTTCGCCTGCACCCACTGCGCGGCACGGGCCGCGACATCCGCGCGGCGCTGCTCCGGCACGAGCTTCGAGTCGCGCAGGCCCTGCGGGATGCGGCGACGCGCGCCGCGCTCGTCCATGACGGTCGCCCCCACGGCGACGGGACCTGCCAGCGCACCGCGTCCGACCTCGTCGAGGGCGATGACCAGCGGACGCTCCCGCAGCAGACGCCGCTCGAGCGTCAGGCGCGGCTCGACGACCGTCACGGCCCCGTGGCCGCCGCAGCGGCGGGGACGCCGGCGAACACCTCGTGGTGGCTGCTGAGCGGACCGAAGCGCGAGAACGGCCAGGTCGTCAGGAACGCGCGCCCCACGGCGTTGTCGATGGGGACGAAGCCCTTGCCCGGCTGGTCCTGGTGCTCGCGCGAATCGGCCGACGCGTAGCGGTTGTCGCCCATGACCCACAGCGAGCCGGACGGGACCGTGACATCGAACTCCGTCCCGGATGCGGCGGTCTTGCCCGCCGGGAGGTGGATGTAGGAGGTCTCGTCGATGGGCGTGCCGTTGATCGTGATCTGCCCGATCGCGTTGCAGCACACGACATGGTCACCGGGCAGGCCGATGATGCGCTTGACGAGGTGGTCGTCGCTGTCGGGCGCGGACAGCCCGACCAGCGAGAGCACCCAGTCGATCCCGACGACGATCGCGGGGCGGTCGTCCTGCGGCTGGGCGGGCAGCCAGCCGCCCGGATCGCGGAACACGACGATGTCGCCGCGGTCGTAGCCCCCGAATCGCGGCGTGATCTCGTCCACGAGGATGCGGTCGTTGATGTCGAGGGTCTGCTCCATGGATCCCGAGGGGATGTAGAACGACCGGACGATGAAGGTCTTGATGAGGAACGACGCGACGAGGGCGATCACGACGATCACGATGACGTCCCGCAGGAACGCCCAGCCACCGCGGCGCCGCTGTGCGCGGCGGGAGGGGGTGGGCTGCTCGGGCGGCAGGGCCGGGTCGGCCGTGGCCGTGTCGTCGCTCGTCATGGGGTCCTTCGCGTGGGCGCGCCGCTGACCGGCATGCCTCTCCCTCAAGGTTCCCACATGTGCGCGCCCGCGCTGGTGTCGAGGTCCTGGGATTTCACCCCCAGACGCGAAGAACCCCGCTGCCGGAGCAGCGGGGTTCCCACAGGTCTGCGCGTCAGTTCTCGCGCTTCTCCTTGATCTTGGCCTTCTTGCCGCGGAGGTTGCGGAGGTAGTAAAGCTTCGCGCGGCGCACGTCGCCTCGCGTCACGACCTCGATGTGGTCGATGACGGGGCTGTGCACCGGGAAGGTGCGCTCGACGCCCACCTGGAAGCTGATCTTGCGGACGGTGAAGGTCTCGCGGACGCCGTCACCCGAGCGGCCGAGGACGACCCCCTGGAAGACCTGGATACGGGAGCGGTTGCCCTCGGTGATGTTGACGTGCACCTTGACGGTGTCGCCGGGGCCGAAGGTGGGGATGTCGGTGCGGAGCGAAGCCGCGTCGACTGCGTCGAGGATCTGCATGATCGTCTCTTCCTGCGGCCGCCACAGGTCGACCGCGAAGGGGGTGAATGGGTTCAGGTGTGCCCGGACGGCGCGGATCTCGCGATCTCCCAGCCGGCTCCCCTGAGGCAGAGCCTTTCGGGGCACAAACGCCTATTCTGCCACGGATGCCGGAGCCCGCCAAAACGGCGCGCTCACACGCGCGGCGGGGTGTGCCGCTCGGTGACGACGATGACGTCGGGGTCGGCGGGAGTCTCGGCGCGCGGGGTCTCCGGCGGGAGATAGCCCATGCCGCCCGATGTCCGCAGCACGATGCGGCCCGGCCGTGCCTCCCGGATGAGCTCCCACAGGAGATACCAGAACAGCACGAGGCCCGCGGCGATCGCGGTGAGCAGCAAGGGCAGCCACGACACGGTGGAGAAGAAGCCCAGGGCGATCGTCAGCCCGTGCCAGACGGTGAAGCCCAGGACGTCGCCCCACGAGACGGCACGCGCCGCACGCACGGTGCCGCGCGCCCGCACGAGGAGCGTGAAGACCAGCTGGCCGATGAACACCGAGGGGATCGCGATGAAGAGGACCCATGCGAAGGCCCATCCTCCCCCGCTGAACACGCCCCAGCCGACCAGCAGCCACAGCGGCAGCAGGAAGGCTGCGGGGATCAGCCATCCGTAGAACGCGCGTCGCAGCCACATGCTCCCGATGGTACGCCGCCGCCTGCCCGCGCGGGGGCCTGAGGCGGTGTTGCAGAGGACCCTCCCAGCCGGCAACGGTCGGCCCGCGCCGGCATCCGTCAGAATGGACAGGACGAGAGGAAGCCCACCCATGATCGAACTGCGCACGCCGGCCGAGATCGAGGCCATGCGGCCCGCCGGTCGCTTCGTCGCGGAGACGCTCGCGACTCTGCGCGAGGAGACGAAGGTGGGCACCAATCTCCTCGCCATCGATCGCCGCGCGCACGAGCTCATCCGCCGCGCCGGCGCCGAGTCGTGCTATATCGACTACCACCCCTCGTTCGGGGCGATGCCGTTCGGCAAGGTCATCTGCACGTCGATCAACGACGCGGTGCTGCACGGACTCCCCCACGACTACGCCCTCAAGGACGGGGACCTCGTGTCGCTCGACTTCGCCGCCTCCATCGACGGATGGGTCGCCGACTCCGCCGTCTCGTTCGTCGTGGGCACGCCGCGCGACGAGGACCTCGCCCTCATCGACACGACCGAGCGCGCGCTCGACGCGGCCATCGCCGCCGCCGTCGTCGGCAATCGCATCGGCGACATCTCGCACGCGATCGCCGAGATCGCCCACGCCGACGGCCACTCCATCAACACCGACTTCGGCGGGCACGGCGTCGGCCGCGAGATGCACGGCGACCCGCACGTGCCCAACGACGGCAAGCCGGCGCGCGGCTTCCCGCTGCGCGCGGGCCTCGTGATCGCGATCGAGCCGTGGTTCCTGCAGACCACCGACAAGCTCATCACCGACCCCGACGGCTGGACGCTGCGCAGCGCGGACGGCTCGCGGGGCGCGCACTCCGAGCACACCGTCGCGATCACCGAGCAGGGCCCGATCGTCCTCACGGACCGGTCGTTCCTCGGCGTCGACTGACCTCCGCGAGCGGATCCCCGGGGCGGATCTTACTTCCCGCCGCCCTGCGCCCGCGGCGCCTTGCCGGGCACGTCGTCCGGCCGCCGTTCCTCGAGCGCCGCGAGCGACGCCGCCACCGAGTGGTCGGTCTCCGGCGCGTCGTCGCGGTGCTCCCCCAGCACGACGAGCGCCTTCGCTTCAAGGGTGACGACCTCGCCCGGACGCACGAACCGCGTGTCGGCCTTCTCCCCCGCCGTGTCCACGAGGACGTCCCAGTCCGGGCTCGGGTCGACGTGCGGGATGGTGAAGTCGATGGGGTCGTCGCCCGCGTTGAAGAGCACCATGAAGTGCAGATCCGTGATCGGCTCGCCGCGGCGGTCGCGCTCCCGGATGCCGTTCCCGTTGAGGAACACGCCGATCGCCCGCCCGAACCCGGACTCCCAGTCCTCGTCGGTCATCTGCGTCCCGTCGGGGCGCAGCCATCCGATGTCCGGGACGACG
>Ga0182748_1003145_pt1 | contig 14141 bp, 9 predicted proteins | sample eDN3rd37CKraftOP_FD_128877 | JGI IMG/M metagenome (GOLD analysis project Ga0182748, IMG submission 128877) | Enriched Organic Plus compost microbial communities from Emeryville, California, USA - eDNA 3rd pass 37_C Kraft OP (version 2) (version 2) ...
ACGCGCGAGCGGCTGTGGCGCGTGCGCAAGGGCCTGTACACGGCCGTCGCGGGCGCGCGGCCCCCGGGCAGCACCGCGCTGCTCGAGGACGTGGCCGTGCCCGTCGCGGACCTCACCGCGACCGTGCGCGACCTCGGCGCGCTCTTCGAGCGCCGGGGCTACGGCGACGCCGTGACGTTCGGGCACGCGAAGGACGGCAACCTGCACTTCATGATCACGCCGCGCCTCGGCGACCGCGCCGAGCTCGACCGGTACGCCGCGTTCAGCGACGACCTCGTGGACCTCGTGCTCGGCCATGGCGGCACGCTCAAGGCCGAGCACGGCACGGGCCGCATCATGGCGCCGTTCGTCCGGCGGCAGTTCGGCGACGACCTCTACGCCGTCATGCGCGAGGTCAAGCGCCTGTTCGACCCGGCGGGCCTGCTCAACCCCGGCGTGCTCATCACCGACGACGACCACGAGCACCTGCGGCACCTCAAGGTCGAGTCGTCCGCGGGCGGCGACGACGCGCCGCTCGTGGACCGGTGCGTCGAGTGCGGGTACTGCGAGCCGGGCTGCCCGTCGCGGACGGTCACCACGACCCCGCGCCAGCGCATCGCGCTGCTCAAGGAGATGGCCGCCGCGCCGCCCGCCGAGCGGCGCGAGCTCGAGCGGCAGTACGCCTACCAGGGCGTCCAGACGTGCGCCGCGGACTCGCTGTGCGTCCAGGCGTGACCCGTGGGGATCGACACGGGCGTCGTCATGAAGGGCCACCGCGCGCGCTCGCAGCCGCGCGTCGTGCAGCGCGGGGGAGTGGCCGCCGCCGAGCGCTGGGGGTCCGTCGTCACGGGCCTGCGGGGCGCGCTCGGCGTGGTCGAGGCGCTCCCGACGCCGCTCGTCCGCGTCGCGTCCGAGGTCGCGCGCGGGGTCGTCGGGGCGGACGTCGTGCCGCGTGTCGACGCCGACCTGCCCGGCCCGGGTCCGCGCCGCGGGACCGCGGGCGTCGTGCCCGAGGACGTCGACGCCCCCGCGCGCGCGGTGCTGTTCGCGTCGTGCACGGGCGAGCTCTTCGCGCCGGCGGGCGGCGGCCTCCCGGCGGGCGTGTGGGGTGGCGACGGCGCGAGCCGCCCGGTCGGGGCCGAGGCGGCGCTCCGGGCGCTGTGCGAGCGCGCGGGTGTCCGGCTCGTGGTTCCCGACGGGATCGGCGGGCTGTGCTGCGGCACCCCGTGGTCGTCCAAGGGCCTGCCCGACGGCGCGGCGGCCATGGCCCGCCGGGTCGTGGACGCGCTGTGGGTCGCCACGCGCGAGGGTGCGCTGCCCGTCGTGAGCGACGCGTCGAGCTGCACGCACGGTCTCGCCGAGACGGCGCGCCACCTCACGGGGACGGACCCGCGCGACGAGCGGGCGCGCGAGCGCTTCGCCCGGATGCGCGTCGTCGACGCCGTGACGTTCGTGCGCACCGACGTGCTGCCGGCGCTCGCGGCGCGGGGGGTCGACGTCGCGAGGGCCGGGGACGTCGTCGTGCACCCCACGTGCGCGACGGTGCACCTGGGCGCCGTGGACGACCTGCGGGCCGTGGCCGAGGCGGTCGCGGACCGCGCGACCGTGCCCGCCGCGTGGGGGTGCTGCGGGTTCGCGGGCGACCGCGGCATGCTGCACCCCGAGCTCACCGCGGGCGCGACGCGCGCCGAGGCGGACGAGGTCGCGGCGCGCGCGGCCACGCTCCCGGGCGGCGCGTTCGACGCGCACGTGTCGAGCAACCGCACGTGCGAGATGGGCATGACGCGCGCGACCGGCCAGGACTACGTGCACGTCCTCGAGCTGCTCGAGGCCGCGACCCGGACGTCCCCCGCGCCGCCGCGCTGACGCCACGCCGACAATCTGCCAACTTTTGATTGACACGCGACAAAAGCCTCGTAGGATGACGACCGGGTGGTAGGTGAACCAGCCGAGACACCGTGGGACGCGTTCCCCTCGCACGAGGACGTGCGAGAGGACCCCGCTCGACGACGAGACGAGGAGGAGCCGACGCCGGGCGCCGTTCGTGGCCCGAACCAGGACAGACGAGGACGCAGGGGGCGCCCGCGGCCCCGACGACGGGGTCACGGGGGCGGCGAGCGCTGGGTGTCGCCGACTCGCTGCCGACTGCACCACCGCGGCGCGGCTCACCGGAGCCGTCCCGCCCATCCCTCGAAGGAGAGACGATGAGCAAGTCCACCATGACGCGTCGGAGCCTGATCCGGGCGCTCGCGACGTCGACCGTGGCCGTGGGCCTCGGAGCCGCCGTCGCGCCGACGGCCTCGGCCGCACCGAACCCGAACGCGGCCGCCGCCGCCGGGAGCAGCAACGGCAACGGCCGGCTCCTGCCCCCGAACAAGATCGGCATCCAGCTCTACTCGATCCGCGACAAGGTCTCGAGCCTCGGGTTCCGGGCCGTCTTCGAGGAGCTCGCCGACATCGGCTACTCCGAGATCGAGTTCGCCGGGTACACGCAGGGCCAGGTCGGGCCGATCACCCCCGAGGAGATCCGCCAGCTCCTCGACGACAACGGGCTCAAGGCCGTGGGCTCGCACGTGAGCCTCACCGCGCTGCGCAACGACCTCCCGCGCCAGCTCGAGATCGCGAACATCCTCGGCATGCCGCACGTGGGCACCGCGAACGCGCCGTCGAACATCAACACCGTCGCGGGCTACCGCGCCGCCGCGGACGAGTTCAACGAGTGGGGCGCCCAGGCGAAGGCCGCGGGCCTCAAGCTCTACCAGCACAACCACGCGGGCGAGTTCGCGTTCGCCACCGACCAGCCGAACGTGCGTCTGTACGACGTGTTCTTCGAGAACACGGACCCGGACACGGTGTTCCTCGAGATGGACGTGTACTGGGCCTTCGTGGGCCAGCACCTCTACCCGGGCTTCGAGCCGATCGACTACGTGCGCGAGAACCCGCACCGGTTCCCGCTCCTGCACCTCAAGGACGGGGCGCGCAACGCGGCGAACCCGAACGGGTTCGACATCATCGAGTTCGACGCCGGCGACCTCCCGTACCGCGAGTTCCTGCGCGCCACCAAGGCCCGCGGCACCCGCTACGGCATCTGGGAGCAGGACAACGCCGCCACGACCGCGGTCCCGCCGAACCCGCTCGACTCGTTCGGCAACGCGCGCCGCAGCTACACGGCGATGTTCGGCCTGCGCGGCTGAGCCGTCCCGGCCGGGGCCCCGTCCGCACCCGCGGGCGAGGCCCTCGCGCGTCCGGGGCCTACGGTCGGGACGCTCGCGTGTCCGCGGCCGCGGAGTCGCGCACGAACGCACGCAGGCGCGCGAGCACCGCGGGCGCGTCGTCGCCGCCGAGGAAGCCGTGGCTCGCTCCCGGCAGCTCGACGAGCTCGCACCGGACGCCGTCGCGGGCGCAGGCCTCGGCGAGGGCGCGCGCCTCGGGGAGCAGGGCGTCCTGGCCGCCGACGGCGAGGAACGTCGGCGGAAGAGCCGAGGCGTCGAGGTCGAACCGCGGCGCGTCCGCGAGGTCCTCGACCCGCGTCCACGCGCGGAACGACGCCGCGGAGAGCGCGGGATCGGGGCCGCCGGGCCGGGCCGCGTCGAACGAGCCGAGCGTGAGGTCGAGGTTGGGGTTCGTCAGCGCGAGCCACGCCGGGGCGAGCGGCGTGCCGTGGGCGCGTCGTGCGGCGGCGACCGCGACGGTCCCGCCCGCGGAGTCCCCGACCAGCGCGAGGCGGCCCACGCCCTCGGCGGCGAGGAGCGCGAGCGCGGTGAGCGCGTCCTCGGCGGACTCGGCGAGCGACGCCTCCGGCGCGAGCCGGTAGTCGACCGCCACGACGGGTGCCGTCAGCGCGGTCGCGAGGCGTCGGCACGGCCCGTCCTGGAGCTCCAGGTCCCCGAGCAGCCCGTACCCGCCGTGCAGGAACACGACGGCCGTGCCGGCGTCCGACGCCTCGGGCACGTAGCGCCGCAGCCCGACGCCGTCCCGCGCCTCGTCGTGCACGGTCCCCGCGAACGGGAGCCGGGGGCGGCGCAGCGCCCGCTCGTGCGCGTCGCGGCGCAGCCGCGCGACCTGGGCGTCGTCCACGCGTCTATCCTCGCGCGCGGACCGCTGCGGCGGCAGGGGCCGGGCGCGGCAGCGGGCGCACCTGGCCCGCGACCGCGAGCGACAGGACCGTCGCGGCGCAGATGACGAGGAGCGCGTGGCGCGCGCCCACGCCGTCGACGAGCAGCCCGAGCAGCGGCGGCGCGGTGAGCATCGCGACGGTGGAGAACGACGTCGCGACGGCCACGCGCGGCGCCGCGTGGGCGGGGTCGTCGGAGGCCGCGGCGATCGCGACGGGGTTCGCGAGGGCGGCGCCGCACCCCCACAGCACGATGCCGGCCCAGGCGAGGGGCAGCGTGGGGGCGAGGCCGAACACGAGGAGCCCCACGAGCGCGGACGCGCCCGACGCGCGCAGCACCGCGACGCGGCCGAACCGGTCGATGAGGCCGGTCCCGGCGAACCGGAACACCGTCATCGCGCCGACGAACGTCCCGTAGGCGACGGCGCCGAGCGCCTCGCGCACGTCGAACCCGTCGACCACGGCGATGGAGAGCCAGTTGCCCGCCGACCCCTCGGACAGCGACGACGCGAGGAGCACGAGGCCGATGAGCAGCGTCCGCGGCTCGCGCCACGCGGCGAGCGCCGCGCGGAACCCGGCACCGCGACGCGGCGCGACCACGGGCGCGTCGTCGTCGGTCGCGTCCGCGGTGGCCGGTGCGTCCGCCCGGGCGGCCGCGGCCCGCTCGGGGGCGAGGGCGGTCGCGGGCGCGATGAGCAGGGCCCGCACGGCGGTGACGACGAGCGTCACCACGACGACCTGCACGGCGATGCCGACGTGCGCCCAGGAGAACGCGGCCGCGACGAGCGCCCCGCACGCCGCGCCGATCGAGAACGCGGCGTGGAAGTGGGGGAGGATCGCGCGCCCCACGTGCTGCTCGACGGACGCCGCGCAGATGTTGATGGGCACGTTGGTCAGCGCGCCGCACATCCCGTTGAGGAACGCCCCGACGGCGAAGACCCCCACGCTTCCCGTCGCCGTGCCGAGCGCGACGAGCCCGAACCCGACGACGTTCGCCGACGTCGCGACCACGAGCGTCGTGCGGCTGCCGAACCGTGCGACGACCGCGCCCGTGACGACCACCGCGGTGAGCGTCCCGACGCCGCCGACGACGAGCAGCGCGCCCAGCTGCCCCGAACTCAGCCCGAGCGCCTCGCGGACGGACGGGAGCCGGCTCATCCACGAGGTGCCGATGACGCCGAACAGCGCGAACTGCACCATGAGCGCCCAGCGGGCGCGCACGACGACTGCACCCGGCGTCAGGGCAGGGTCGGGCGCGGAAACCGATGGGTTTGTTGACACTTGCCGCAGTCTACGGATGCGCGCCCCTGCGGCGCCGCGGGATTCCGCGGCCGCCGGTCAGAGGCGGACGGTCCCCGCGACGCACGTCACGCTCGCGCCGCCGACCCAGACCGTGCCGGCGTCGTCGCGCGTGACGTGCACGCGGCCGGCGCGTCCGAGGGCGGCGCCCTGCGCGGCGACGTACCGCTCCGGGAGGCGCCCGTCACGGCCGAGCCACTGGCCCACGACGGCGTTGAGGCTGCCCGTGACCGGGTCCTCGGGGATGCCCATGCCGAGCGCGAACCCGCGCACCTCGACCGCCGCGCCGTCCGGGCCGCCGTCGTCGCCGTAGAGGCCGACCACGCCGACGGACAGGTCCGGGCGCTCGGCGCGCAGCCGGGACCAGTCGGGCGCGAGCCGGGCGACGCGCTCCGCGGAGTCGAGCAGCACGACGCGCCACCCCGGCCCGTTGTCGAGCACGCGGTGGTCGAGCACCGCGTCCTCCGGGACGCCGAGGGCTGCGACGACCGCCGCGAGCTCGTCCGCGGGCAGCGGCTCGTCCGACAGCAGCGCCGGCGCGGTGAACGCGAGCCGGGACGGCCGGTCGGCGCCGGAGCCGGCGCCGGAGTCGGTCTCGGCGCCCTCGCGCCGGATCGTCACGAGGCCGACGCCGCACTCCTGCACGACGACGTCGCTCGCCCGCGCCTCGCCGCCCGCCTCGAGCCACGCGTGGCACGAGCCGAGCGTCGGGTGGCCGGCGAAGGGCAGCTCGCCGCCGGGGGTGAAGATCCGCAGCCGGTAGTCGGCGCCGCCGGCCGCGCCCTCGGGGCCGGGCGGGAGCAGGAAGGTCGTCTCGGAGAGGTTGGTCCAGCGCGCGAACGCGGCCATCTGCTCGTCCGTCAGGCCCTCGCCGTCGAGCACGACGGCGACCGGGTTGCCGCGCGTGGGCACGTCCGTGAACACGTCGACCTGGGCGAACGGCCGGGACGCGGTGCGGTCGGCGATGTCGCCGTGGCGTGCGCTCATGGGCCGAGCGTACGACGGCGGCCCCGCCTCCACTTTTGCCGACCGGGCGACGGAAGTTGTAGACATGCCGATAAAACGCGGGTTAGATTGTCCACGTTGTCATCGACGGGGACGGCAGGGTGCGGCGAGGGGGGCGGCTAGGGCTACGCTCCGTCGAACTCGATGTGTTACCGAGAAGGAGCAACGATGCTCGAACGCACCAGCCTGCCGGCGTCCCGCCGGATCAGGTACCGACGCGGCGCGGCCGCCCTGACCCTCGGCGCGGTCGTCGTCGCGGGCTGGGCCGTCCCCGCCGCGGCCGATCTTCCGGAGCAGGAGCCCGGCGTCACGCTGCGGACCTTCCAGCTCGCGCAGGACCCCGGAGCGGTCTGCACCCTGAAGTCCGGCCAGACCCCGAACGTCGACAAGCTCATGCCGACCATCGACTGGTCGACGGCCGAGCAGTTCGGCGCGGAGGACAACTTCATCTCGCAGGTGAGCGCCAACCTGCACGTCCCCGCCGACGGCCAGTACCAGTTCCGTGTGACCAACGACGACGGCGCGCTCGTCTACATCGACGGCCAGCTCGTCCTCGAGAACGACGGGCCCAACGACTCGACCTCCGTCGAGGGCAGCGTCGCGCTCACCGCGGGCGTGCACGACCTGCGGGTCGACTACTACGAGGGCGGCTACAACCAGCGCCTCACGCTCGCGTGGAAGACGCCGGGCAGCTCCACCTTCCAGGTGATCCCGACCTCGGCGCTCAGCACCGAGGCCGGCGTCGTGCGCGTGACCGCGCCCGGCTACAAGTACTGCGAGGGCGCGACCGACACCGCGGGCGACGGCCTGCGCCTCGACTCGGTCAACCCCAACTACGAGCTCGTGAACCTGCGGCCCGAGGGCTTCGAGCCCAAGGTCTCGGGTCTCGCGTTCACCCCGGACGACCAGCTCGCCGTCGTGACGACGGGCGAGGTCAGCTCCGGCGGCTGGCGCCCCGACCCGGTGTCCGGCGAGGTCTACTTCCTCGACGGCGTGCTCGACGCGCAGGGCCCCGAGGACGTCACGGCGACGCTCGTCGCGGACGAGCTGCTCAACCCCATGGGCATCGAGGTCGTCGAGGACTCGATCTTCGTCTCGGAGCGGTACCAGCTCACGCAGCTCACCGACCCCGACGGCGACGGCTTCTACGACCAGCACACGAAGATCGCGGAGTGGCCCGACGGCGGCAACTTCCACGAGTTCGCGTTCGGCCTGATCCACGACGAGGACTACTTCTACGTCAACCTCTCCGTGGCCATCGACAACGGCGGCGCGACGACCAACCCGCAGCCCGCGGCCAACCGCGGCACGTCGATCAAGATCGACCGCGAGACGGGTGAGGTCACGTACGTCGCGGGCGGCCTGCGCACGCCGAACGGCATCGGCTTCGGACCCGAGGGCGGGATCTTCGCGACCGACAACCAGGGCGCGTGGCTGCCGGCCAACAAGCTCATCCACATCCAGCCGGACCGGTTCTACAACCACTACACGAACCCGGCCGGGCCGTTCGACGCGAACCCCGTCTCCCCGCCGGCCGTGTGGCTCCCGCAGAACGAGATCGCCAACTCCCCGGGCAACCCGATCCTCGTGCAGGACGGCGAGTTCGCGGGGCAGATGCTCCTCGGCGACGTCACCTACGGCGGCATCCAGCGCGCCTTCCTCGAGAAGGTCGACGGCGAGTTCCAGGGTGCGGTCTTCCGCCACACCGCGGGCCTCGAGGTCGGCGTGAACCGCGTCATCTACGGCCCCGACGGCGCGCTGTACGCCGGCGGCACCGGTGAGGGCGGCAACTGGGGCGAGTCCGGCAAGCTCCGGTACGGCCTCCAGAAGCTCGTCCCCGTCAACGAGGACTCCTTCGACATCAAGGAGATGCGCGTCGTCGAGGGCGGCTTCGAGATCGAGTACACCGACCCCGTCTCGGACGAGGTCGTGGACAAGCTCGCCGAGGCCTACCAGGTCAAGCAGTGGCGCTACGTGCCCACGCAGCAGTACGGCGGGCCCAAGGTCGACGAGCAGCCGCTGTTCGTCTCCGACGCCCAGGTCTCCGAGGACCGCACGACCGTCACGCTGACGATCGACGGCCTCAAGCCGGGTCACGTGGTGTACGTCCGCTCGCCGCGCCCGTTCGCCTCCGCGAGCGGTGCCGAGCTCCTCAGCACCGAGGCCTGGTACACGCTCAACTCGCTCCCGGGCTACGTCGCGCCGACCGAGCGCGGCTGGTACGAGGCCGAGCTCGCGCAGCCCCTCGGCGGGTCGAGCATCGCGTCCGACCACAGCAACTACTCCGGCTCGGGCTTCGCGGCCGGCATGACGAACGTCGGCTCCGGCCGCACGTTCACGGTCACCGTCCCGGAGGCGGGCACCTACCCGGTGCACGTGCGCTACGCGAACGGCATCCACCCGTACAACGAGCTGCGCGCCAAGAACGTGTCGCTGCACGTCAACGGCCAGGACCTCGGGCAGTGGAGCTTCCCGACGACCGGGAGCTGGAAGGACTGGGGCGTGCAGACGCGCGACCTCGAGCTCCAGGCCGGCGCGAACAGCATCACGCTCGTGTACGAGAACGGCGACGAGGGCAACATCAACATCGACGTGCTCTCCGTCGGCGACACCGTCGACATCTGCTCGCCGGGCGACGTCGAGGACGGCTACACCGCCCTCTTCGACGGCACCCTCCAGAGCCTGCAGGACGGCTGGCGCATGGCCGGTCCGGGTGGCTTCGGCCGCCAGGACGACTGCTCCATCCGCGGCGAGGGCGGCATGGGCCTGCTCTGGTACGACGAGGAGCTCGGCGACAGCTACAGCCTCAAGCTGGACTGGAAGCTCGTGAAGGACGACAACGGCGGCGTGTTCGTCGGGTTCCCGCACCCGGGCGACGACCCGTGGGTGGCCGTCAACCAGGGCTACGAGATCCAGATCGACGCGACCGACGCCGACGACCGCACCACCGGCGCCATCTACACGTTCCAGGGCGCCGACCTGGAGGCCGTCGCGGGCGCGCTGAACCCGGTCGGCCAGTGGAACGCGTACGACATCCGCGTCGAGGGCGACCGCATCCGCGTCTACCTCAACGACGTGCTCGTCAACGACTTCACGAGCACCGACCCGGCACGGCTGGTCAACAGCTTCGTCGGCATCCAGAACCACGGCGGCGGCGAGATGGTCAGCTACCGCAACATCCGGTTCAAGGCGCTGACGGACGAGCCGGTCGAGGAGCTCGCGATCTCGACGACCGTCCAGACCCGCTGCCTCGCGGGCAAGGTCTACGTCGCGGTCCGCGCCACGAACGACGACACGGTCCCGGCGGACATCACGCTCACGACCCCGTTCGGGACGAAGACGGTGACCGGCGTCGAGCCGGGCGTCTCGGCGTACCAGTCGTTCGCGACGCGTGCGGCCTCGGTCGAGGCGGGCTCCGCGCAGGTGTCCGCATCGGGCGACGGGCGGACGTTCGAGACGGACGCCGCGTACGACGCCGTGAGCTGCGGCTGACCGACCCGTCCCGGGGCGGGTGGCTGATCCGCCCGCCCCGGGACGCACCACGGGGGCGTGAAGGGCGGGGGCGGCGGCACGAGCCGCCCCCGCCCGACGCGTCCGCAGACCCTTTCAGCACCTGGCGACGCGAGGCCGGAGCGTGGTCCGACGGCGCTCCGACCTCGCGTAGGGTGCTCACCTCTCGTCGGCGCCCCGCGCGCCACCGACCCACCGACGTTCTCGACGAGGAGGACAGTCATGGCGCTCGGACGCCTGCTCCACCGCACCGGCCGGCTCGCCGCGCGCCGTCGCGCCGTCGTCCTCGCGGTCTGGGCCGTCCTCCTCGTCGTGGGCGCCGTGCTCGGCGGCGCCGTCTTCGACCGGACGAGCGACATCGAGCCCGCACCCGCCGGGAGCGAGGCCGCGCTCGCGGCCGAGCGGCTCGACGCGCTCGCCCCCGAGGGCGAGACCGTCGTCGCCGTGCTCTCCGGGCGCGACTACTTCTCCACCGACCTCGTCGCCCAGGCGAGCGAGGTCCTCCACGGCGTCCGCTCGACGCCCGGCGTCGTCGACGTCTTCGACGCCTACACCGGCGGCGGCCTCATCGCCGACGACGGTCAGGGCTCGCTCGTCGTCGTCGAGCTGGACCCGGCGCTGTCCGACGACGACGCGCTCGCCCTCGCGCACGACGTCGCCGACTCGCTGCGCACCATCGACACGCCCGAGGTCCTCGTGGGCGGCCCGCTGCTCGCCGAGGAGGCGTTCGTCGAGCAGGCGATCACCGACGCCGCGATCGGGGAAGGCGTGGCCGTCGTGGTCCTGCTCGTCCTCCTCGTCGTCGTGCTCGGCGGCCTGCGCGCGGGCCTCGTGCCCCTCCTCACCGCCCTCGCGGCGATCGCCGTCGCGCTGCTCGTGCTCAGCGGACTGCTCGGGATCGTCCCCGTCAACGAGTTCGCGGTGAACGTCGTGACGCTGCTCGGTCTCGGCCTCACGGTCGACTACAGCCTCCTCGTGCTCGCGCGATTCCGCGAGGAGCGCGCCGCGGCCCCCGACGTCGCGACCGACGAGCTCGTCGGCCGCACGCTCGCCACCGCCGGCCGGGCCGTCCTCGCGTCCGGCCTCGCCGTCGCGATCGCCCTCACCGGCCTGCTCCTGCTCGGTGACCCCCTCCTGTCCGGCATGGCCGTCGGCGGCGCCGTCGTCGTGCTCGTCGCGACCGCCGCCGGGCTCACGCTCGTGCCCGCGCTCGTCGCCACGTGGCACCGCGCCATCCCCGCGCCCGGCGCCCGCACCTGGTCGCACCCGTGGACCGGCCGTGGCGGCGCCGGGACCCTCGGCCGCCTCGCCCGCACCGCCCAGCGCCACGCCGTGCTCGTCACGCTCGGCGCCACCGCGGTCCTCCTCGCGCTCGCCGCCCCGCTCGGGTCGCTCACGCTCGGCAGCTCCGAGGTCCACTCGCTGCCCGCCGACGCCGAGGCGCGCCTCGCCGCCGACGCCTCCACGACCCGCTTCGCCGACCTCGGCGTCGCGCCCGTCACCGTGCTCGTCGACGCACCGCTCGACGACGACGTCGCCACCTACCTCGACCAGGTCTCCACCCTGCCCGGCGTCGACGACGCCCTCCAGGACACCGGCTACCCGCCCGAGGTCACCGTCGTCGACCTCACGCCCGACGTCGGCCCCGGCGGAGACGCGACCGCCCAGGAGGCGCAGGACCTCGTCCGCGCCGTGCGCGCCGTCGACACCGACCTCGACGTCCGCGTCGCCGGACCCGCCGCCGAGGTCGTCGACACGCAGGCGCACCTCGCGCAGCGCCTCCCGGTCGCCGCCGGCGTCGTCGTCCTCGCGACCTTCCTCCTGCTGTTCCTGCTCACCGGTTCACTCGTCGTGCCGCTCAAGGCGCTCGTGCTCAACCTGCTCACGCTCGGCGCGACGCTCGGCGTGCTCGTCTCCGTGTTCCAGCACGGCGTCGGTGCCTCGCTCCTCGGGTTCGAGCCGTGGGGCGCGCTCGACGTCACGACACCCCTGCTCATCGGCATGCTCGTGTTCGGTCTGTCCACCGACTACGAGGTGTTCCTCCTCGCGCGCACGGCCGAGGAGTGGCGCGCACGCACGCCCGGCGAGGATCCTCGCTCCGCGAACGACCGGGCGGTGCTCCGCGGCATCACCGCGTCCGGCCCCGTCGTCACGACGGCCGCGGTCGCCATCGGCATCGTGTTCCTCGGCTTCGCGGCGGGCGAGCTCGTCGCGATGAAGGAGGTCGGCGTCGGGATGGCCGTCGCCGTGCTGCTCGACGTCACCGTGGTGCGCGGGCTCCTGCTCCCCGCGACGATGACGCTCCTCGGGCGCTGGAACTGGTGGCCGTCGTGGCGCGACGGTGGGAGTTCGGGGCCGGGGCGGGCGAGGGCTCCGCGGGGGCGCGACGGGTCTACCATCCGCCGCTCGTCCCTCGCGGCTCCCGCCAGACCCGCCACGACCCGTCACACCCCCGCTCCGCCCTCGCCCTCGGCGTCCGGGGCGCCCTCGTCGGGTGTCGCGTCCGGTCCGGCATCGTCGGGTGCGTCGGCCGGTTCGGCGGCCGCTCCCGCGGCGCCGAGGTAGGCGCCGCGGGAGGGGGGCGTCAGGCGTCGCGCAGGACCTCGGTGACGAAGCGCGCGGAGCGCTCGCGGAGGCCGTCGACGCGGAGCTCGACGAACAGCTCGCGCATGGACTCGTCGTCGCCCATCTCGGTGCGCGTGGGGGCGCGGCGCACGTTCTGCGAGCAGAGGAACTCGGTGCAGATGAGCGTGCCGACGGTGTTGCCGCGGCGGCCGGCGGCGCCCGCGCGTCGCGCGACGTAGAGGCTGACGTCGTCGGTCACGACGACGTCCTCGCACCACGCGCACACGGCGCGCTTGCGCATGCCGCCCGTCTTGGCGTCGGTCGAGCGCAGCAGGACGCCGCGCGGCTCGCCGTCGACCTCGACCACGGCGTACGCGAGCAGCGGCGCCTTGCGGTCGCGCCACCCGAGGTAGTCGAGGCGGTCCCAGTCGAGCGCGTCGAGGTCGGGGAGGGTCGCCTGCGCGGCCTCGCGCTTGGAGGCGTTGACGAAGGACGCGCGGATCTGCTTCTCGGTCAGGGGGTTCATGGGTTCACGGCTTCCGTGTCGGTACGGGTCCCGCCCCGGTCCGGTGGCGCCGCGGCGCTCGGCCGGGCGCACGACGGCGAGAGGCCGCCGGGCGCGCGAGGGCGCCGCCGGAGGGGCGGGGATGACGGCGTGCCCGCAGCCGTCGGAGCCGAGACGGTGAGCGTTCCGGTGGTCGCCGCGCACGAGGGCGGCGACGCGCCCGGGTGTGCGGACGCCTGGTCGGCGTCGGGTGCTGGTCTCAGCGGGTGACGGTGCGGGAGGGGAGGGTGCCCGAGCAGGCCGTCATGGCCACCTCGCAGCCTGCGGTGCCGTGCATCCGCGTCTCCTCGTCCCGTGCGGCGCGCCGTCCGGCGCGAACCTGAACCGTGGTCGTGCCGTCCGGCACGACGGACGGCTGCCCTCGGCAACCGTCACTCTCGATGGTGCGCCTCCCGGGCGGCCCGCGTCAACGTGTTTGGCGCCGCGCCGCGCCCCGCCGGATGACCTTCGGCCCCGCGCGGGTGACGAACGCCCAGGTCGCGCGCAGGGTCGACGTGGCCAGACTCGGAGGCTCCGAGCCCCTGCCACCCGGAGGACCTTCCGTGCCCGTCGTGCCCGCGCAGCCGTCCGAGACCGTCGCCGCCCCGGGGGGCGAGCGCCTGGTGTCCGTGGAGGTGGTGGTGCCGTCCGGCGTCTTCTGGGCGGGCGACGCGCGGAGCGTGACCGTGCCGTCGGTGCAGGGCACGCTCGGGATCCTCGCGCGCCACGAGCCGGTCGCCGCGTCGCTCGCGGCCGGGCGCGTGCGGCTGCGGACGCCCGACCGTCCGACGGCCGAGCTGCGCATCGGCGGCGGGTTCGTCGTCGTCGACCACGACGCGGTGACGATCCTCGCCGACGACGCGACCTGGGTCCCCGCCCGGTAGCCCGCTACGCGGGCGCGGTCGTCCCGAGCTGCACGACGACGACGCGGTGCCCGTCGGGGTCGTTGACGTGCGCGTAGCGGTCGCCGGTCTCGGCGTCGGCGTCGGGCCCGACGAACGGCGTCACCCCGGCGGCGGCGAGCCGGTCGAGGGTCGCGTCGAGGTCGTCGACGTAGAGCACGAGGTTCGGGAGCCCGTGCCGCACGAGCGGGGTGCCGCCCTCAGGGAGCGGGACGAGCCACAG
>Ga0182748_1003148_pt1 | contig 14131 bp, 18 predicted proteins | sample eDN3rd37CKraftOP_FD_128877 | JGI IMG/M metagenome (GOLD analysis project Ga0182748, IMG submission 128877) | Enriched Organic Plus compost microbial communities from Emeryville, California, USA - eDNA 3rd pass 37_C Kraft OP (version 2) (version 2) ...
AAGCGATCTATCGACTACTATCGGCTCTTTGCGCGCTGTTCCAGCTCTGACGCCCGAACCCAGATTGCGGCGAAAAGTACCGTCAGCGTTGACTGACCCGGCGCCTACGCAAAGCTGATACAACCCCGGCATATGGTGATGAGAAATGTCGCACTCGGGATTCCGAGTGCGACACCAGTTGTTGAAGCTACACCAGTTCCGGGCTTTCAGCGCCCTTCACTTGGTTCAACCCTTCGAGAATGGCCGAGTGGACGGCAACCGCGCGAGAATCGCCGCCGCTAAGGCCGCGCACGATCTCGCCCAACGACTGCATATCAAAATGCCGCAGCGCGGGCACCACGTCATCAGGGTCGAAGCTTTCCGGCGGATTTGCGAAGAGCTTGGTCAAAGCACCGAATATCGACGCACCGTAAGTAAGGGGACGGCCCTCATAGGCTTCGGCAATTGTGGTGAGGGCAGCGGATACGATCGCCGGACCATGTCGTCGTAACGCGGTCGCGATCGAAGAGGTAAAGGCCACCTCTCCCACCTTCCATGCGGTGGAAGAGGTGTTGCGGGCCATTCTCAAGCCAGCCTCCGTCACCAGCCTCTGGATCTCGACGGCATCCTCGTCGGCCGCCGCCAAGGCCGCATGGAAATCATCCAGGCGGTTCATCGGCTTGCGTGCGCGATTGGCGACGATGAACATTCGAGCTTCATCTTCGGGGCTGTCGTAAGTGAAAAGACAGCACGGCAAATGCGGCAGGTCACCTCTTCGCACAGCCGCCGCCCAGCGGTGCTGCCCGTCTATGATTACCTTCGATCCATCCGGACGTCGCGAGACGACGAGAGGGGCACAGAGGCGCCAATCGAAATTGGCGGCGATGCTCGCGATCAGACGGCGGGAGCCTTCATTGTCGATCGACCGCTGATAGGACTCGTCCACGCTTAGCTCGGTGGTATGCAGCCATTCGATGCTCGGCGGTTTTCCGAAGGGCGGTCGGAAGCCGATCTTCCGCTCGCCTCCGCGCCCTCTTTCCTTTCCGGTTTTGCTCTTCGTCCCGAACTGAGCATCCTTGCCTGGACCGATCGCTGCGATCGGCAGTGCAGCCTCTGCCGCAAATCCATTGATCAGTTGCGGGATCTCGTCCGGTGAGCGGGACCAAAGCTGGCCTTGGTGCTCGATGACAACATCACCCGGATGGACCCGCGCCGTGCCAACCGGGGTGGCGATGAGAAAAGTGCCGTTGGGTGAAGGCTCGCCAGATATCTGTATCCTGACCCAATCCGGGATTGAGGATCCGTCGTTGGTCCAGTTGCGGACGTCTCTGAGTTCGCAGGCAGTTTGTTGGAGTATCATTCTACGTCTCCTGAAAGGCCCGCAAGCACCGTGCTGGCGAGCGATCAAGGCGTGCCTCCCGAACATGCAATCTGGATGGCTTGTGACCGTTCTCGGATGAAGGACGACACTGAAAGGCGATGCTGGAACTCTTAAGTCCGACGCGCTATATGACCATCTACATGGTCAGGAGCATGACATGGATGCGATCAATCTGGCGGATGCCAAAGCCCATCTGAGCGAGCTGGTCGACCGGGTCGAAGCGGGCGATTCGATCGACATCACCCGTCGCGGCAAGCCGGTCGCGCGGCTCACTGCCGTGGCAAGGCCGCGCAAGCCGATCGATGCCGCGCTGCTTCAAACGCTGACGGCGGCGACGCCGCCCCAGTCCCAGAGCGCTGCCGATCTCGTGCGGTCGATGCGGGATGGCGATCGCTACTGATGCTCTATCTCGATACGTCGCTGATTGTCGCGGCACTCTCCAACGAGGCGATGACGCCACGCGTTCAGTCCTGGCTCGCCAAGCAGGATCCGGCACAGCTTCTGATCAGCGACTGGACCGTCACCGAGATGTCGTCCGCGATGGCGATCAAGCTGCGGACCGGGCAGATCAGCCTGGAACAACGCGCGGCAGCGCTCGCCATGTTCAACAAGCTGGTCGCCGAGAGCTTCACGGTGCTGCCCGTGACGGGTGGGCAGTTTCGGGCAGCGGCGCGGTTTGCCGATCAGCACACCTTGGGCCTTCGCGCCGGTGACGCCCTGCATCTTGCCGTCGCGTCGGAGCATGGCGCCACAGTGCATACATTGGACCAACGGCTTGCCGATGCCGGACCGGCGCTCGGTGTGCCGGCGGAATTGCTGGTATGATCCGGGGCTTCCCCAGCGAGACCGGCCCCGCTCGGGAGCCTCTATGGCTGGTGACTGGTCCGACGAGCAGAACGACGCGATCGTGGCGGATTATTTCGCAATGCTTGGCGATGACATCACCGGGCGGTCCTACAGCAAGGCCGAACATAACCGCCTGCTGCAGGCGGTTATGTTCTGCCCCGCGGCTCGATCGAACACGAGTACAAGAACGTCAGTGCGGTAAGTCTCAAGTTGACCCAAGACAGACTCTGGCAGGGTCTGCTTTGCTGCGCCGGTGGTAGCAGGCCGACATGGACGTCCTCGAGCTCCAGCATATTGATCTTGGCGGTGGGACCGCCCGGGACGGAGCAGCCACCAACCTTACCGCCGGCCCCAAGCCCGCGTTGGGCAGGGAATGAGCAGCGCTGCGGGATTCTTCGCCATGGCCTGCCCGACATCGCACGCCGCTTCGGGTCCGGCGCCTCCGGCACACGCCACAGCAGATTGTGCGCGGTCGCCGTGGCGCTGTGCGTCGGCAGTTGGAGATGGGTGATGCCGGCATCGCTCCAGGCAGTGCCGCAATAGCCGCCCGCCGTTTCTAAGACGAGATAGTGCTGCGCTGATGGGGCCCGTGGCATGGCCCTCGACTTTTCAACTCGCATGAAAATCGTTAGCGAAGGCGGCGAGTTCAACCCGATCTCGTCACCCGTTCACGGCAGGCCCGGATGAAGGGTGCGGCTCAACAGCGTGTAGTCCGACTCCAGTACCATGATGGCGACGAAGACCAGCACCGCGCCGATCGGCAGCAAGATGGCATAGACCAGGGTCAGGCGCTCCCAGGCCATGTGCATGAAGACGGCGACGATCAGTCCCGCTTTGAGCATCATGAACAGCAGGATCAGCGAATATCTGAGATGCCCCTGCAGATGGAAATAGTCGACCAGGTAGGAGCAGGTGCTGAGCACGAACAGCCAGCCCCACACTACGAAATAAAGCCGGATCGGGTGCTGCGCGTCGTCATGGGTTGCAACATGGGTCATTTTGCTCACCACAGATAGAAGAAGGCGAAGATGAACACCCAGACCAGATCGACGAAGTGCCAGTAGAGGCCCATGATCTCGACGGATTCGTAGTTTCCCTTCCGGCTGGTGAAGAAGCCGCGCCTTCCCGTATCGAAATCTCCGCGCAGCACCTTGCGCGCAATGGCGATGAGGAAGATCACGCCGAAGGTGACATGCGTGCCATGGAAACCGGTGATCATGAAGAAGCTGGAGCCGAACTGCGGGGCGCCCCACGGATTCTCCCATGGCCGGACGCCTTCATGGATCAGCTTGGTCCATTCGAAGGCCTGCATGCCGACAAAGGCGGCGCCCAGCACCGCCGTCGCCAGCATGAGCACGGCGGCGGTGACGCGCTCGCGCCGGTAGCCGTAATTCACCGCCATCGCCATGGTGCCGCTGCTGCTGATCAGCACGAAGGTCATGATGGCGATCAGGAGCAGCGGGAACGACGTGCCGCCGATCTCCAGCGCGAACACCTCGCTGGGATTGGGCCAGGGCTCCGTCGTCGACATGCGCGCCGTCATGTAGGAGATCAGGAAGCAACTGAAGACGAAGGTGTCGCTCAGGAGGAAGATCCACATCATGGCCTTCCCCCAGGAGACGTTCTTGAACGCCCGCTGGTCGGACGAGAGATCGGCGGCGATGCTGGCAAGGCCGGAGGATTGCCGGACCTCGTCCGCCTCGTTCCTCAGCGAGATCTGCGCCATCAATCGCTCCTTCGGCTCAGGACACCTTCAGCTCAACGCCTGACGACAGATCTCGAAGAAATCGCCGGCCCAGCCGGCGATCAGCGCAAACAGGACCAGCCACACGACGAGCAGAAAATGCCAGTAGATGGCGCATAGCTCGACGCCGAGCCGCAGCCTGCTCCGCTCGCCGGGGATTTTATCGCCTCTGGCCTCATCGGCGCCGAACGCGCGAAAGGTGACGCGCGACAGCGCGACGAGCCCGCCCAGCACGTGCAGCCCGTGCAGTCCGGTCATCAGATAGAAGAAGGCATTGGCGGGATTGGAGGCGAGAAAATAGCCCTGCCCCACCAGTTCGCGCCAGACCACGAGCTGGCCGATGACGAAGGCGAGCGTGAAGATGCCGGCACCGATCAGCCCGACGCGCACGCCGGTGAGGTCCGCATGGCGGGTTCGCGTCCTGGTCCATTCCAGTGCGGCGCTGGCGAGGATGAGCAGTCCGGTGTTGAACCAGAGCAGCCGCGGCACCGGCAGCGGCCACCAGTCGGCGGCCTGCAGCCGCATCGAATAGGCGCTGATGGAGAGCGCGAAGAGTACGCCAGCAACCGCCAGGAAAACGCCGAGCCCGATCTTCGCCGTCGGCGGCGGACGTACGCCCGGCGGCTCGTCGATGACGCCGATCTCCAGCCAGGGCTTGGACATGATCCGCTGCGTCGACAGCCACCAGGCGGCGATGCCGATAAGGATGGCGAGGAAGGCGAGGACGATGGTCATGACGCCCGGCTCGCTATCTCGCCGGCCAGCGGCGGCTGGTTCTGCGGGATGAAGTCCTCCGGCGCGCCGGGGACATTGTAGTCATAGGCCCAGCGATAGACGATCGGCAGTTCCTTGCCGAAATTGCCGTGCGGCGGCGGCGTCACCGGGGTCTGCCATTCGAGCGAGCAGGCGCGCCACGGATTGCCGCCGGCCTCGCGCCCGTGGCGCAGGCTCCAGATCAGGTTGAACACGAAGGCGAGCTGCGCGGCGCCGACCAGCAGCGCCATCACGGTGATGAAGATGTTCAGTTCGTGCGCCGACTGCGGATAGATCGCGGTCTCGCCCATCTCGTAATAGCGCCGCGGCACGCCCATCAGCCCGAGATAGTGCATCGGGAAGAAGATCAGATAGGCGCCGAGGAAGGTGATCCAGAAATGGAACTGTCCGAGCGGCACGCTGAGCAGCCGCCCGGTCACCTTGGGATACCAATGATACATGGCGCCGAAGATCACCAGGATCGGTGCCACGCCCATCACCATGTGGAAATGGGCGACGACGAACATGGTATCGGACAGCGGTACGTCCACCACCACATTGCCGAGGAACAGCCCCGTCAGCCCGCCATTGACGAAGGTGACGATGAAGGCGAGCGCGAACAGCATGGGCACGGTGAGGTGGATGTCGCCGCGCCAGAGCGTCAGCACCCAGTTATAGACCTTGATGGCGGTCGGTATCGCGATGATCAGGGTGGTCGTCGCGAAGAAGAACCCGAAATAGGGGTTCATGCCGCTGACATACATGTGGTGCGCCCACACCACGAAGCTGAGCGCGCCGATCGCCACGATCGCCCATACCATCATCCGGTAGCCGAAGATGTTGCGCCGGGCATGGACGCTGATGAGGTCGGAGACGATGCCGAATGCCGGCAGCGCGACGATGTAGACCTCGGGATGGCCGAAGAACCAGAACAGATGCTGGAACAGGATCGGGCTGCCTCCGCCATAAGGCAGGCGTGCGCCCTGCTCGATGATCTCCGGCATGAAGAAGCTGGTGCCGAGCAGCCGGTCGAACAGCATCATCACGCACCCGACGAACAGGGCGGGAAAGGCGAGCAGCGCCATAACGCTGGCGGTGAAGATGCCCCATACGGTGAGCGGCATGCGCATCAGCGTCATGCCGCGGGTGCGGCCCTGCAACACGGTGACCACGTAGTTGAGGCCGCCCATGGTGAAGCCGATGATGAAGATCATCAGCGAGACAAGCATCATGATGATGCCCCAGGCGAGGCCCGGCGTACCGGCGGTGATCGCCTGCGGCGGATAGAGCGTCCAGCCGGCGCCGGTCGGCCCGCCCGGCACCGCGAAGCTGGCGAACAGCACCACGACCGCAAGCAGATAGAACCAGAAGCTCAGCATGTTGGCATAGGGAAACACCATGTCCCGCGCGCCGAGCATCAAGGGGATCAGATAATTGCCGAAGCCGCCGAGGAACAGCGCGGTCAGCACATAGACCACCATCATCATGCCGTGCATGGTGATGAGTTGGTAATAGGCATCGGCGTCGATGAAGGAAAGTGCGCCGGGAAAGGCCAGCTGCAATCGCATCAACCAAGACAGCATCAATGCGGCCAGACCGATCGACAAGGCAGTAACGGAATATTGCACGGCGATGATCTTAGCGTCCTGGCTGAACACATAATGCGTCACCCAGCCCTTCGGATGGTAGAGCTCGACATCTTCGACTTCGGCTGGCGGCACGCCGGCCGCGCCAAGCGGAACATCGACCATCGGCACCTCCCTCGGCAAAGTAGCCTTGCCTATTGTTGCGCCTTCACTTCAGCCTTCTACTCTTTGGTTCGGTCCTGCTGCGCGATCATCCGCCTCTGCTGGCCATCCAGCCAGGCGTCATAGGCAACCTGCTCCTCGACCACGACCGATCCGCGCATATAGGGATGGCCGGTGCCGCAAAGCTCCGCGCAGAGGATGTCGAACGTGCCGGTGCGTGTCGGGGTGAGCCAGAAATAGGTGCTGGAGCCTGGCAATATGTCCATCTTGGCCCGGAACTCCGGCACGTAGAAATCATGCAGCACGTCTGTGGAGCGCAGCACCACCTTGATCGGCTTGCCGATCGGCAGATGCAGATCCTCGCCCTGCAGCACGACATCGTCCCAGCCGTCGGGATCGCTCCTGTCCAGTCCGAGCGGATTGTCGTCGGCAATGCGGTCGACGCTGGTCCTGCCGAGCTTGCCGTCCTTACCCGGCAGCCGGAAGCTCCATTGCCATTGCTGGCCGACGACCTCGATCACCGAGGCGTCCGCAGGAACATTGATGAAATGGCTCCACACGAACAGGCCGGGTACCAGCATCGCCGCAACCCCGAGGCCGGTGATGACGGTGAGTCCGGTTTCGAGCCTGCGGTTCTCTGGCTCGAAAGCGGCCCGATGACCCTCGCGGTGGCGGAAGCGCCAGATGCAATAGGCCATGAACGCCAGCACGGCGACGAAAACGACGCCGGTGATCCAGAAGGTGATGACGATGGTGTCGTCGATATATTGCCAATTAGACGCGATTGGCGTCCACCACCATGGGCTCAGAAAATGAAACAGTACGGATCCGGCGGCCACCAGAACTAGAACCAGGACGACATGCATCACATATATCCTTGGCCACCGTTCGATCGCGATCCCGTTACTGTTCGTTGCTATTGGACGACCTTGCGATAGAGATGCCACGTGGCATGACCGAGCACCGGCATGACCACAACGAGGCCGACCAGCAGCGGAATGGCACCCAGCACCAGCCCGCCGGCGACGATGAGCCCCCAGGTGAGCATAGGCACCGGATTGACCATGAAGGCGCGGACCGAGGTGCGCACCGCGACCGACACGCCGACCCGATGATCGAGCAGCAGCGGGAAGGACACGGCACTTATGGCGAGCACCGCCACCGCGAACAGGAAACCGGCCCCGACCCCGATCACGATCAGCGCCCAGCCCGGCCCGGTGGTGAAGACCGCGGCGATGAAGGCCGACGCCGATTCCGGCATGCCGGGCCCCAGCGTCATCTGGTAGATCCCCATCGCCACGAGCAGCCAGACCAGGAAGATGCCGACCAGCAGCAAGCCGAGCTCGATGATGGCGGCGATCGAAGGCGAGGTGAACACGTTGAAGGCGTCGGTCCAAGTGACCGATTGGCCTTGCTCGCGGCGCCGACTCATCTCATAGAGCCCGGCGGCGGCGAACGGGCCGATCAGAGCGAAGCCGGAGACCAGCGGGAACAGCAAGGGCAGGAGGCCGTTGCCGAGCGTCGCGGCCCCGATCAACAGGCCGGCGAGCGGGTAGATCAGGCAGATGAAGATCACATCCGTCCGATAAGCGCCGAAGTCGCTGAATCCCCGTCTCAGCACATCCTTGAGATCGGCGACGGTGATCCGCCGCACCTGGGGGACCACCAGGCCCACTTCTTCCGCCGGGTAATGGAAAGCATGCTCCACAGACCTGACACCACTGAAGGTCTGCCGGATCTGATCGAAGCTCCACACGACAGGATTGCGGATCGTCATCGCCATTCCTCCCGAACCACCGCCCGAGGAGATATCCGTCGCGATAGCACGCGCCCAAGAAACAGCGATCACGGACGTGCCGCGACTATTGAAAAGATATTATACGCCGAGCTACATTTCCTGTCAGCTTGCTTCTTTGGATCAGCGACAGCGCATAGGTCAACGGTACCATCGAACGGCGCAGCACATCGCGGCTGAGTTCGTACATGCTTGTAGGTTCGCCGGAATGCAGGCGCCGGTGAAGAGGGCGGGCGAGCCCAACCGGATCACGCGCCCGCCTGCTCCGGGCCATATTGTTACTGCCTATCCGCACAGTCGCGAGTGTGCGGACGATGGCGAGCGAAAGAGCCACTTAAGGTTCGACGATCTCGTTTGAATCACGCCGAGACCGCCTGCTCAAGCCATTCCGAAACGTAATCTCAGCCGGTTTCCGCGTGTTCGAGTGTGACCATCGACCATTCGACGCCGGTCTGTTTCAACGTGTTGCCTGCTCGACTTCGTTGTCTGGCGGGTTTGTCAGGATGGCGCTCGTAATGAGGTGAACGAGATGACCGGCCCGTGGTGCGAATGAGGGTTGGTCGACCGCCCAGCCGAGAGCCGTTATCAGCGCGAACAGGTCGTCCCCGTTCATGTCGGCGCGCGCGGTTCCCTCGCCCTGAGCACGGAGCAGCAGTCGCGCGCCTGCTGAGTGCACCGCTGCGCACGACGCATAAAGAGCGGAGTCCGGGTTCGTGTGGGCGGCCGCCATCATGGCGACAACGCCCCTGTAGCTTTGGGTGAATTCCACCAGTTCTCGAAACCAGGTGAGAAGTGCTTCGTCAGCCGAAGTCGACGTTTCGAGCTCGGCTGCCTTCTGCGTCAGCGCGTCCAGATGGGTGCACAGCAATGCTTCGAACAGGGCTTCTCGCGTCGGGAAATGACGAAGCAGCGTGGCCAGGCCGACACCGGCCCGGCGGGCGATATCGCGCATCGACGCGTCGGCGCCATGCTCGGCGACGACCTCGCGCGCGACGTTAAGAATCTGGCTGCGATTTTTTTCCGCGTCGGCTCGCATGGACTACCTTGATAAACGGATCAGTGATCCATATAAATGGATCACTGATCCGTTAGATACAGCGCACGTCCGCGAATGGCAACAGAGGCGCTGTCCGGCACGACGAAGGGAAAAGTCATGGGAAAGCTCGAGGGCAAGGTTGCCGTCATCACCGGCGGGGCTACCGGAATCGGCCTCGCCGCGGCAAGGCGCTTCATCGAGGAGGGCGCCTTCGTCTTCATCTTCGGGCGCCGGCAGGAAGCGCTCGACGCCGCCGTGGCCGACCTCGGACCCAATGCCCGCGTGGTGAAGGGCTCGGTCTCCGATCCGGCCGACCTCGACCGGCTCTACGCGGCGGTGAAGGCCGCGCACGGAACGCTCGACATCGTCTTCGCCAATGCCGGCGCGGGAAGCCCGCTTCCGCTCGGCCAGATCACCGGCGAGCACATTGACGACACCTTCGACACCAATGTGAAGGGTACGATCTTCACCGTCCAGAAGGCGCTGCCGCTGATGGGCCAGGGCGGTTCGATCATCCTGACCGGATCAAGCGCCGGCACCACGGGCGCCCCGGCATTCAGCGCCTACAGCGCGAGCAAGGCGGCAGTCCGCAACCTCGCGCGGACCTGGGCGCAGGACCTGAAGGGCACCGGCATCCGGATAAACGTGCTGTCGCCCGGGCCGACCGCGACCGAACTCGCGAAGGCAGCGCTAGGTGAGGAAGGCCAGAAGGTCTTCGCCTCGATGAATCCGCTCCAGCGGATGGCCGATCCGGCGGAGATCGGAGCGGCGGCCGCCTTTCTCGCCTCGCCGGACAGCAGCTTCATGACCGCCAGCGAGGTCGCCGTCGACGGCGGCCTGGCGCAGATCTGACACGCCACGCCCGGCTGGGCGCTCCAGTGATCCGATTATGCACACATCCAAGGAAGAAAATCATATGGAACAATCTCTTAAAGGAAAAACCGCTCTCGTCACCGGCGCATCGCGGGGCATTGGCCGCGCCATCGCCGAACGTCTTGCAAAGGAAGGAGCGATGGTCGCGTTGACCTACAACGCCAGCAAGTCCGGCGCCGACGAGGCGGTCGCGGCCATCGAAAAGACGGGAGGCAGCGCCTTCGCGATCCACGCGGACCTCGTTGACCCGGCGACCGTCCCGACCTTGTTCGAGAGGCTTGACGACGAGTTCACCAAGCGAAACGGAAGCAAGGCCCTCGACATTCTGGTCAACAACGCGGGCAATTCCGGCTGGGTCGGCTTCAGGGACGCGACGCCGGACAGTTGGGACACCCTGATCGCGCTCTACGCCCGCGCCCCCTTCTTCATCATTCAGGCCGCTCTGGATCGTCTCGCCGATGGGGGACGCATCATCAACATCTCTTCCGCCGCCGCCACGAAGCCCGTGACAGCCGCGCCCGTCTACTCGATGGCCAAGGCGGCGATCAACAACCTGACTCATGCGCTCGCAATCGAACTGGGCCCGCGCGGCATCACCGCGAATGCCGTGGCGCCGGGCTACACGCGAACGGACGTGAACGCCGCCATCCGGGAGAATCCCGAACTCGTAAAGGCGGTCGAGGCCGAGATCGCGCTGGGCCGCTTCGGCGAGCCTTCGGAAATCGCCGCCGTGGTGGCGTTCCTGGCTTCCGATGGCGGCCGCTGGGTGACCGGCCAGACGATCGAAGCGAGCGGCGGCTACAGACTCTGAACGCGCCGAAGGATCGAAGGAGACTATAATGAGCTACGCAATCATCGGCTTCGGCAAGATCGGCCATGCTCTTGCCAGGGCATTTGCCCGCAAGGACATCGAAGTATCCGTCGCCACCACGCGCGACCCGGCAGGCTTTGCGGCCGATGCCGCCGCGATCGGTCCCACGATCATTCCCACAACGCTGGCGGAAGCGGTCAAGGCGGACGTCATCTTTCTGGCGGTCCGTTTCGAGGCGCACCCGAAGGTCGCGAAGGCGCTGCCCGACTGGAAGGGAAAGACCATCGTCGACGCGATGAACACGTTAGCCCCGCTTGAGGAACTGGACGGCCTTCCGTCCTCTGCCGTCGTCGCGAAGGCGTTCACCGGAGCCAGGCTGGTGAAAGGCTTCAACCATCTGGTCGCCGCCGTCCTTGACCAGGACCCGGCCGTACACGGTGGCAGGAGAGTCGTGTTCCTGGCGAGCGACGATGACGGCGCCGCAGCGGAGATTGGTACGCTTGCGGAAAATCTCGGTTTCGCGCCGATCGACCTTGGCGAGCTTTCGGAAGGTGGGCTTCTCGTCCACGCGCGCGGCAATAGCTGGGGTCACCTGATCTTCAAGGACCTGGTCAAGTTTGACGGATGAACACGTCGTCCCCCACCGGCAGGGATATGACGCCACGCGAACCTGCTCCTCCGCTGGATCGCTCACACATGAACATTCTCAAACGGACGCTTAGACAGTGTTCGAGCGCAAGTGATCCAAGCGGCTTGGAAAGGTTCGCCTTCTGGGGTCCGCTTTGCGGCGTACAACAGATGACCGTTCCTGGCACGTGTGCCGCGTTGGAACCATGGCGCCGACGCGGGTGAAGGCGATCATGAAATCGGCGATCGAAGCGTTCTTCTTACTTGTCTGGCATGCCGAAGATTCCAACTGCGGGAAAAATAACGTTTCGGCCCCCAGCATAGACGACCATCTGAAATCGCCCGCTTCACGCGTCGGTGCTGCCGACTTCGTGGGCTTGCGGTTCTGCCGTGCCGTTCGGCACGGCCTGTGACAGCGCGAGTACGATCTCGATAAGCGCGAAGGCTCGGCTCTCCGATTGCCATGCGGACCTGGCGGCGGATCTATTGAGGCGGACCGGTGCGTGTCTCACGATGAGGCTATCCTGGGCGCGCGCTCTCAGTCTGGCACCTGAAGATCCACCAGCGGCGCGTGCTGCTGGCCGCCATAGGCGTCGCCGTCGTCGAGATCGCATTGGACGTAGGGCCGCGGGATCGAGATCTTGATCGCCTTCGCCGCGTCGTGGTGGAAGAAGATCACCTCGCCCTCGTCCACCCGATAGAGCTTGGTGAACACCGCCTTGGTCAGCACCCCGGCGTCGACGACGCGGCGATAGCTCGCCTCGCCCTCGAACATCACGTCGAAGGTCAGCATATAGGGCCCGGCATTCTTCGAACGGATCAGCCGCGCCATCTCGCCAAGCGTCGTCATCACCCGACCTCCTGATATTCGTGCCGGAACATCGCCCGCGGATCGCGCGGCGCGACGATGTGGTTGAGGTTGAAGCGGTAGACTGGCCCGCGGTCGGTCTCCGCCGGCGTCAGCGCATAGGCGAGGCCACTGATCAGGCCGCGCCATTCCGGGATCGGGTAGTGCAGCGCGAAATGCGCAAAGGTCTTGGCCAGCGCCATGGTCACGCTGCGCTCCGGCGAGAGGATGGTGAACAGCACCCCGACCTCATGCCCGACCTGGTCCGCCAGCGGCTCGAGCTTGCCCATCACGCCGTCGCGGCCATAGACCCGCATGCGGATGGAGTAGTCGTCCGGCCCGACCCGGCCCTGGAACATCTCCTGCACCCGCCCGGCGAAGCGCTCGCACATGGCGGCGAACCAGCTGTCGATCTGGCGGATGATGTAGGGCTCGCGGATGCCGGCCATGATCGCCGCTTGGTAGCCGGCGAGCTCGGCACCCTCCAGCTTGAAGGTCGGCCGCTCGCTCGGCAGGAAGCGCGAGCGGGTGACGCGCACCGCGCGGTCGTTCAGCGCCTCGTATTCGCATTCCGAGGTGTCGAGCGTGCCGCCCGGCTCGGTGATGAGGAACGGGTCGGCATTCTCGTAGAGCGAATGCGAGGCGACGCTCTGCGGCGTGCAGCGCGCTTCCGGGTCCAGCGGCTCGATGTCGAAATGATCGTCGCGCACCCAGGCGAAGATGCTGTCCGGCCGCTTGCGCTGCACGGTGGAGGCGGTGCCGCATTCCAGCACCTTGGCGGCATGCCAAGCCGAACCGGGATCGGCCTTGCGCATCAGCGGCACGGCGGCGAACAGGGCGGTGTCGGAGGCGCGGCCGGCGAGGATGACGTCGGCGCCGGCCTCGATCGCCTCGGTGATGGGCTCGTGCCCCATCATCGCGACGATATGCGAGCTGCGGTCGATGATGGCCTCGCTGATCTCGGGGGCGGGGTTGAGCGGGGTGATGCGTCCCTCGCGCAGCTCCTCCTTGAGGAAGCCCTTGTCCTGCTCGCTGCGGATGAGGCCGAGCCGGAACTTCAGCCCTTCCTCGCGGGCGATCTCCAGCGCGATGTCGCGCATCCAGGCGACACCGTCATCGCCACCGGCCATGCCGCAGGAACCGATGATCAGCGGAACGCCGATGGTGTTCCGGCCCTGCAGCATCAATCGCAGGTCGCGCTTGGTGCCCTCGCGCGAGAAGTGCGGCTCGCCGGCGCCGAGATGGAATGGCCCGGCGTCGCTCGAACCGCCGTCGCAGGCGATGACGTCGGGCTTGAGCGAAATCCCCCTGGCGAAGGAGGATTCCATAAAGCCCGAGCCGATCTGGCCGGATGCCGAAAGTACCCGCACCTCTCCCATTGCGTCACCTCATGTCCTTTTATTGCCGTCCGGGCCGAGCACGCGGATCGGGCGCCCGGCGATGAATGCCTCGATGTTCTCGACGGTCTCGCCGTAATAGAGCTCGTAATTCTCGCGGATCACGTAGCCGATGTGCGGCGTCGCCAGCACGTTCGGCAGGTGGCGATAGGGGTGGTCGCGCGGCAGCGGCTCGTCGTTGAAGACGTCGAGCCCGGCGCCGCCGATGCGGCCCGCCTTCAGCGCCTCGATCATCGCCGGCTCGTCGATGAGCGGCATGCGCGAGGTGTTGATGAGGAAGGCGGTCGGCTTCAT
>Ga0182748_1003150_pt1 | contig 14131 bp, 11 predicted proteins | sample eDN3rd37CKraftOP_FD_128877 | JGI IMG/M metagenome (GOLD analysis project Ga0182748, IMG submission 128877) | Enriched Organic Plus compost microbial communities from Emeryville, California, USA - eDNA 3rd pass 37_C Kraft OP (version 2) (version 2) ...
CGCGCCGGCTGGGAATGTCGAGCTGGTCGCCGGAGTCACCATCCATCGCGGCGGCAGCGGCAGCGCGACGGCCTCGAACGCAGATCCGGTGGAGACTCCTTCGGCGCAGGAGCCTGCCCCGCCGCCGGCGCGCGTTGCCCGGGTCGAGACGATCGGCGGCGTACGGGTCCACCGCGCGGCCGCCCGGGCCGACCGGCGCACGATCGCCCGCGTCGCCCTGCATCGCGGCGCGGCGGAGCCTTCGCCAGCGCCGGCGGCGGAAAATACGGTTGCTCAGGATGTAGCGCTAACACGCTGAAAATGCGGGGCCGGAGCGGCGATCCCTCGGCCGTTGCTAACCCTGGCCGGCACTTCGGTCCCAATCTGGGACGCCGTCCAAAAAGCCCTTGCTCCTAACCGGAACTTTACCTCTTGCGACCATAGCAGGGGGCCCAAATCCACACGCCGCGTGGGGGTCGTTCCGGCCTGCCGCACGGCGATGAGGCGAGGAGGAACGACTTCATGACGTTGAGGCTGGCCCTGATCTTCGGAGCGACGATGCTGACGCTGGCGGGCTGCGCCAGCGACGGCGGCGCTGGCCGCACGCTTCCGCCGGCCAGCGCCGCGGCGGCGGACGAGCACGCGGCGGCGGAGAGCTACCTGATCGGCCCGCTCGACGAACTCACGGTCTTCGTCTGGCGCAACCCGGAGCTTGGCGCCCATGTCCAGGTCCGTCCCGACGGGCGGATCACGACGCCGCTGATCACCGACATGGTCGCCGCCGGCAAGACGCCTGCCCAGCTCGCGGACGACATCAAGGACGCGCTGGCGCGCTATATCCAGGACCCGCTCGTCTCGGTGATGGTCGATCGGCCGCAGGGAACCTTCGCCCAGCAGATCCGCATCGTCGGCGCGACCGAGCGGCCGGCGGCGATTCCCTATCGCGCGAACATGACCCTGCTCGACGCGATGATCGCGGTCGGCGGGCTCTCCGAATATGCCGCGGGCAACCGCGCCAGGCTGGTCCGGACCGACCGGGCCACGGGCCGGCAGGTGCAATACGACCTTCGCATCGCCAGCCTGCTCCGGCGCGGCGACATCTCCGCCAACGTCCGGCTCGAGCCGGGCGACGTGATCATCATCCCGGAAAGCAGCTTCTGACGGGACGCACCCCGGGGGCGGATCGAGCGAGACATGGACGGACTCTACGAGCAGGTCAGGATCGCGCTGCACCAGGTCTGGCGGCGTCGCTGGCTGGCGATGGCGGTCGCCTGGGGCGTCGCGCTCGCCGGCTGGTTCGTCCTGTCGCTCATTCCCAACAATTACGAGGCGAGGGCGCGGATCTTCGTTCAGCAGCAGTCGGTGCTGCCCGTCCAGGCCGCGCCGGGGCCGGACGACCGCGCCCAGCAGATGCTGCGCCTCCGGCAGACGCTCACCTCGAACGAGAATCTCGCCCAGATCGTGCGCCGCACCGATCTGGCCAGCCTCGTCGGCAGCGCCCGCGACCTGGAGGGCGTGATCGGGAAGCTGCGCGAGCGGATCGCGATCACCGCCCAGCCGGACGGGATCATCGAGATCAAGGCGACCTCCAACATCTCGGGCTTTTCCAACGCGCAGAACGCGCGGACCGCGGCCGGCATCGTCCAGGGGCTGGTGGACAGCTTCGTCGCGGCGAGCACCACCGGCGATCGCGCGCAGACGAGCCAGTCGCTCCAGTTCCTCGACCAGGAGATCGCCCGGCGCGCCGCCCGGCTCCAGGAGGCCGAGCAGCGCCTCGCCGAGTTCGACCAGCGCTTCGGCGCGGCGTTGCCCGGCGACGGTCCGCTCTCGCAGCGCATGGCGGCGGCCCGGGCCGAGATCGAATCGCTCCAGCAGCAGATCGTCGCGGGGCAGGCGGCGATCGCCTCGCTACGCAGCCAGCTCGCGGCGACGCCGCCCAGCCTTCCCGGCGCCACCCCCGGCGGAACGCCGTCCACCGCCAGCGGCCAGATCGCCGCGCTCGAAGCGCAGATCAACCAGAACCTCGCCCGCGGGTGGACCGAGCAGCATCCGGACATCGTCTCGGCGCGCGAGCAGATCGCGCGGCTGCGCCCCTATGCCGAGGCGGAGCGGCGGAGCAGCGCGCCGTCGGTGGCGGCGTCCAACCCCTCCTATACGTCGCTGCGCGCGCTGATCGGCGAGCGCGAGGCGACCGTCGCCGCCGCGATCGCGCGGCGCAACCAGCTCCAGGCGGACCTCGCCCGCCTTTCGGCACGGCAGGCGAGCGAACCGAGCCTCGCCGCCGAGCAGCAGCGGCTCGCGCGCGACCATGAGGTGCTCCAGCAGCAATACGACCAGCTTCTCGCCAATCGCGAACAGCTCCGCCTGCGCCACGACGCGCAGGCCGGCGCGATGCCGGTGTCGGTGCAGGTCGTCGAGCCGCCGCAGGTGCCCTCGACGCCGGCCTCGCCGAACCGGCCGCTGTTCCTGACGGCGATCCTCGTCCTCGCGCTCGGCGCGGGCGTCGGCCTCGCCTTCGTGCTCGGCCAGGTCCAGACGACCTTTCCAACCGCCGGGCGGCTCGCCGCCGTCACCGGCCTGCCGGTGCTCGGCACGGTGAGCGAGGTGCTGACCGCGGCGCAACGCGCGCGCCGGCGGCAGCGGCTGGTCTGGCTGGGCGGGGCAGAGGCGGCGCTCGTCGGCTGCTACGCGGTGCTGATGGCGATCGAGTTCTGGCAGCGGGCGCAGGTGGCGTGAGGGACGCGATGAAGCACAGCCGTATCTCCTTCATCGAGCGGGCCGCCGAGCTTTACGACCTCGGCGCGCCGCTGCGCGCGCCGGAAGCGGCGACACCGCTTGCGCCGACCGCTGAGCCCGTCGTGGCCGAGACGCCCTTCGATCCCGCGCCGGCGCCCGCGGCTGCGCCGGAGCCGGCGCCATCGGCCATTGCGGAAGCGGCGCCGAGTGAGGCGGCGCCGGTCGCTCGGCCCGTCGCCCCTCCCGTTGACCGCCCGGCGACGACGCTTCGCAGGACGGTCGCGTCAATCGTCGGTCAGGCCGCGATCGACCGCAGCGCGCTGGCCGAGGCCGGGTTCATCGTCCCGGGCGGGCCGGTGACGGGGCTCGCCGAGGAGTTCCGGCTGGTGAAGCGCCAGCTGCTGGCGACGATCGAGCGCCACGTCTCGCAGAGCCCGGAAATGCGCCGCTCGGTGCTCGTCTGCTCGGGCCAGCCGCGCGAGGGCAAGAGCTTCTGCGCGCTCAACCTCGCGCTCAGCCTCGCCGAAGAGCGCGAGACCGAGGTGCTGCTGGTCGATGCCGACGTCGCCAAGCACGACGTGCTTTCGCTGCTCGGGCTCGAGGACGGGCTGGGCCTCGTCGATGCGCTCGCCGATCCGTCCTCCGATCCGGAGCGTTTCGTGGTCCGCACCGACGTGCCGGGCCTTTCCGTGCTGCGGGCGGGCCGGGCCGCGAACAATGTGCCGGAGCTGCTCGCCTCCGACCGGATGCGCGAGGTGCTCGTCCGGCTCGTCGAGGCGGACCCGCGCCGCATCATCCTGTTCGACTCCGCGCCGGTGCTGATGTCCTCGGCGGCGGCCGCGCTCGCCCCGCAGGTCGGCCAGGCGCTCGTTGTCGTGCGCGCCGACGTGACCACCGAGGCGGACCTGCGCGAGACGGTCTCGCTGCTTTCGGGCTGCGACCATATCGGCCTGCTGCTCAATGCCGCCGCGATCAGCGTCACCGGCCGCAATTTCGGTGCCTATGACGAGGAATTCGCGGACAATGACTGACGTTCGCGCTTTCGCCTGCCGCGCCCTGGTCGCACTCGGTCTTGCCGCCGCCGGCGGCGCGGCGTCGGGGCAGACGCTGCCCTATGCCAACGCGCTCGGCGCGGGATCGGCCGGCGCCTCCTACGCGCCGCCGTTCGCGCCCGCCGAGGCGGCCGAGGCGGCGCCCGAGACAGCGCGCGCGCAGCGGCATCGCCGCGCACGCATCGACCCCTATGTCGAGGTCGATCAGGTGATCAGCGCCGAGCTGTCGAGCGGCGATACGCTGACATACACCAACGTCGCCGCCGGTGTGGACGGCGCGATCGAGACGCGGCGCGTTTCGATCGCGGTGAGCTATCGCTACGACCGCCAGATCGGGTGGAACCGCGACGCCGGCGATCGCGACAGCCATTCGGGCGTCGCGCTGGTCCATGTCCGGGCGGCTCCGGGCCTCGCGCTCGACGCGGGTGGCCTTGCCGCGCGCACCTCCGGCGACGGCCGCTTCTTCGGGCCGGTGGACCGCGCCGATTCGATCGACGTCTACAGCCTCTTCGCCGGGCCGAGCCTTTCCACCCATGCCGGCCCGCTCGCGATCAACGCGAGCTATCGCTTCGGCTACACCGCGATCGACGACCATCTCGACGGCTTCGGCCTGACCGACGGCTTCGACCATTCGACGACGCACAATGCCAGCGCCAGCATCGGCATGGCGCCGGGGCGGCTGCCCTTCGGCTGGACGCTCGGCGCGGGCTATCTCGCCGCCTCGACCGACAGCCCGTTCGACGACCGCTTTCACGCCGCCTATGCGCGCGGCGACATCGTCGTCCCGGTCGGTCCGACGCTCGCGCTCACGGCTGGTGTTGGCTATGAAGATATTCGCGCAAGCCAGTTTGATATCTTGAGAAATCCGGACGGATCGCCGGTGCTCGGGCCGGACGGGTTCGCCCAGGTCGATCGCGGCCGGCGCGTGCTCACCTACGATATCGACGGCCTCATCTACGACGGCGGGCTGATCTGGCGGCCGAGCGCGCGGACAGAGCTGCAGGTGCGCGCCGGCCATCGCTACGGCGGCACCACCGTCGCCGGCTCGCTCACCCACCGGTTCAACGAAAACTATGGCATGTCCCTCCAGGTCTTCGACACGGTGGAGACGTTCGGCAATGTTCTTGTCAATGATCTCAGTGGCTTGCCGACAGATTTTCAGATCAGGCGCAATCCCTTCACGGGCGATATCGGCGGCTGCGCCTTCGGCTCCGGCCCCGGCAGCGGCGGCTGCTTCGACCGCGCGCTGCAATCGATCCGTGGCGCGACCTTCCGGATGCGCGGCGCCAGCTTCGTCGTCTCGGGCAATCGCGGCCTGTGGGATATGGGGATCGGCGCCTCCTACGTCCGCCGCGATTTCGGCCAGGGCGGCGGGTCGCCCTTCGTCAGCTTCCTCGGCGACGAGGATCAGGTGGCGACGATCTACGGCAGCCTTGGCCGGCGCCTGAGCCGCGTCTCGCAGCTGAGCTTCGACGTCTATGGCAGCTGGTACGACAACAACCGGCCCGGCTTCGGGGCGGTGACCACGATCGGTGGCGATGTCGGCTACACGCGCCGGTTCCTGTTCGACCGGCTTCAGCTCCTGGCCGCCATCGGCCTCTATCACAGCGCCCAGGACGGCGCCGACAGCACGGTCGCCTCCGCGCTGCTCGGCCTCCGGTACAATTTCTGAGGCGGGAAGAGAAAGCGTTGCCCATGTACACGGAGCATTTCGGTCTCAGCGGCCAGCCCTTTCAGCTGACGCCCGACGCGCGCTTCTGGTTCGAAAGCCGCACGCACAAGCGCGCCATGGCCTATCTCGGCTATGGCCTCGCCCAGGCGGAGGGCTTCGTCACGATCACCGGCGAGATCGGGGCAGGCAAGTCCACCCTCGTCGCGCACCTGCTCGCGACGATCGACCGCGCGCGGCTCAACGCGATCAGCCTGGTTTCGACCCAGGTGGAGGGCGACGACATGCTCCGGCTCGTCGCGCAGGGCCTGGGGATCGAGGCCGCCGGGAAGGACAAGGCGCGGCTGCTCGACCTGGTCGAGCAGCGGCTCGGCGAGGAGCTGGCCGCCGGCAAGCGCACGCTGCTGATCGTGGACGAGGCCCAGAACCTGCCCGTCTCGGCGCTCGAGGAGCTGCGGATGCTCTCCAACTTCCAGGTCGCCGGAAAGGCGCTGGTCCAGATCCTGCTGCTCGGCCAGCCCGAGTTCCGCGACCGGCTCGCCAGGCCGGGGCTGGAGCAACTGCGCCAGCGCGTCATCGCCGCGCATCACCTGGAGGCGATGGCGGCGGACGAGGTGCCCGCTTATCTCCGCCACCGTCTCGCCAAGGTCGGCTGGACGGGCCGCCCCGACTTCACCGATCAGGCCGCGCTCGCCATCCACCAGCATTCTGGCGGCATTCCGCGCCGCGTGAACCAGATCGCGAGCCGCCTGCTGCTCGCCGCCGCGCTCGAACATAGCGACACGATCGACGCCGACCTTGTCGCTGCCGTGGTCGAGGAGATGGCGAGCGACAGCCTCGCTCGGCCGCAGGCGGTGGCCGAGGGCGGGGGCGAACGACTCTTGCCACTGCGCGGCGCGCGGCCGCGACTGGTCGAGCCGGCGCCCGAAGCCTCGGCGACGCAGCCGGCCGAGGCCGCGCCGGCGGCTTCCGCCGCGGCCGATCCCGCGCTCGGCGAACGGCTGGCGGCGCTGGAGAAGCGCGCTGACGAGCAGGAGGCGATGCTGCGGCGTATCCTCACCCTGCTGGTCGAATGGGTCGAGAGCGACGCGGAGCGGCCGGCGAGGTTCAACGCGGCCTGAGGACGGCGGATGCGCAATGCCCTTTCCGTCGATGTGGAGGACTGGTTCCAGGTCGGCGCGTTCGAGCGCGTGATCGACCGCGCGGACTGGGACAGTCTGCCCCGCCGGGTCGAGGCGAACACCGACGCCGTGCTCGCCTTGTTCGAGGAGGCGGGGGTCAAGGCGACCTTCTTCACGCTTGGCTGGGTCGCCGAGCGGCATCCGGCGCTGATCCGCCGCATTGCCGAGTCGGGCCATGAACTGGCCAGCCACGGCTACGACCACAAGCGGGTGTTCACGCTGACGCCGGAGGCGTTCCGCGCCGACCTTGCCCGCGCGCGCGCCGCGATCGAGGATGCCGCAGGGGTGGCGGTGCGCGGCTATCGCGCGCCGAGCTTTTCGATCGACCAGCGCACGCCCTGGGCGCATCCGATCCTGGCGGAAGAAGGCTATGCCTATTCCTCCAGCGTCGCGCCGGTCGCGCACGACCATTACGGCTGGCGCGCCGCGCCGCGCTTCGCCTGGAAGCCGCTGGACGATGACGCGCTGGTCGAGCTTCCCGTCACCACCGCCGAGATCGCCGGCCGCCGGCTCATCCCCGGCGGCGGCTTCTTCCGGCTGCTGCCCTATGCCGTTTCGGACTGGGCGATCCGCCGGGTGAACGCGGCCGACCGGCGCGCCGCCATCTTCTATTTCCACCCCTGGGAGATTGATCCGGCGCAGCCGCGAGTCGCGCGCGCGCCGCTGAAATCGCGGTTGCGCCATTATGCCAATCTCTCGGAAATGCGCGGCAAGCTGTTGAAACTGCTGCGCCGACACGAATGGGGACGGGTCGATGCCCTCGCCGAGGCGGAGGCGGCGAGGCTGTGAACGCGCCGCTTCCGATTCCGCTTGCCGTGCGCGAGGCCGATCCGGCGGACGCGGCTGCCGAGGCCTATGCGCGCGCGCACGGCGGCGCGACGCCCTTTCACCTGCCGCAGTGGAACCTGGCGGTCGCCGCCGGCACCGGGCAGCGCGCGCACCTGCTCGTCGCCGAGCAAGGCGGGGCGGTGCGTGGCGTGCTTCCGCTCACGGAAATCCGCTCGCCGATCTTCGGGGCGGCGCTGGTCTCGGCCGGTTTCGGTGTCGATGGCGGAATCCTTGCCGACGACGCGCGCGCGGTGGCGGCGCTGGCCGAGGCGGCCTGTGGTCTTGCCGAGCGGCTCGGCTGCCCGACGATCGAGCTGCGGGGCGGCGCGCTGCCCGAGGGCTGGGGCCGGCGCGAGGGGCTTTATGCCGGCTTCGTCCGCGACCTGCCGGGCGACGACGAGGCGATCCTGAAGGCGATCCCGCGCAAGCAGCGCGCGGAGGTCCGCCGCGCGCTCGGCTTCGGGCTCGACGTGACGATCGACCGCAATCTCGGCGCGCACTACCGCGTCTATGGGGAGAGCGTGCGCAATCTCGGCACGCCGGTCTTCCCGCGCGCGCTGTTCGCGGCGGTAATCGACGCGTTCGGCGGCGATGCCGACATCCTCACCGTCTCGCGCCGGGGAACGCCGCTGGCGAGCGTGCTCAGCCTCTACTGGCGCGGCACCGTCTATCCCTATTGGGGCGGCGGCACCCATGCCGCGCGCGCCGCGCGGGCCAACGAGCTGATGTATTACGAGCTGATGCGCCACGCCGCGCGGCGCGGCTGCACCCGCTTCGACTTCGGCCGCTCGAAGGTCGGCACCGGCGCCTATGCCTTCAAGAAGAACTGGGGCTTCGCGCCCTCGTCGCTCGTCTATGCCCACTGGGGCGAGAGCCGCGAGGTCAATCCGCTCAACCCCCGCTACCGGTTGCGGATCGCGCTGTGGCGGCGGCTGCCGCTGTGGCTCGCCAATGCACTGGGGCCGACGATCGCGCGGGGGCTGGGCTGATGCGTGACATCCTGTTCCTCGCCCACCGTATCCCCTTTCCGCCGGATCGCGGCGACAAGATCCGCTCGTGGCACATGCTGCGGCACCTGGCGGGGCTCGCGCGCGTCCATCTCGCCTGCTTCGCCGACGACGAGCACGACGCCGCGTATCTGCCGGCGCTGCGTGCGGCGCTGGGCGACGCGCTCGGCGGGGCGCATGTCGAGGTCCGCCGCCGGGGACGCGCCGCCGCCGGCCTTGCCGCGCTCGCCGCCGGCAAGCCGGTCTCGCTGACCCTGTTCGACGCGCCCGGCCTGCGCGCCTTTGTGGCGCGGATGCTGGGTTCGGGGCGGATCGGCGCGGTCTTCGCCTTTTCCGGGCAGATGGCGCAGTTCGTGCCCGATCCCTGTCCCGCGCGCTTCGTGATGGACTTCGTGGACATGGATTCGGCGAAGTTCGCCGCCTATGCCGAAACGAGCGCCCCGCCGATGCGCTGGGTCCACGCGCGCGAGGCGAAGCGCCTGTTCGCCTTTGAAAAGGCGACGGCGGCGCGCGCCGACGCGGCGCTGTTCGTGAGCGCCGCCGAGGCCGGGCTGTTTCGCGCGCGCACCGGGCTCGGCAACATCCACGCCGTCTCGAACGGGATCCACGTCGATCATTTCGACCCGGCCGCCGATTTCCCGCGGCTGACGCCCGACGAGCGGGGGGAGGGGCCGATCCTTCTCTTCACCGGCCAGATGGACTATCCGCCCAATGTCGATGCGGTGAGCTGGTTCGCGCGCGAGGTGCTGCCGGCGCTGCCGGGGCGCTTCGTCATCGCCGGGCGCGATCCGGCGCCGGCGGTGCGCTTGCTCACGGGCCCTCGCGTCGCGGTGACTGGCGCCGTCGCCGACATGCGCGCCTGGCTCGCCGCGGCGGACGTGGTCGTCGCGCCGCTTCGCATCGCGCGCGGCATCCAGAACAAGGTGCTGGAGGCTATGGCGATGGGCCGCCCGGTCGTCGCCAGCGCCGCCGCCTTCGAGGGGATCGAGGCGGAGCCGGGGCGCGACCTGATCGTCGCCGACGGCGCGGAGGCGATGGCCGAGGCAATCAACGGCCTGCTCGCTTCGCCGGTTCGCGCCTGCGCGCTGGGCCGGGCGGCGCGCGCGCGGGTCGCTGAACATTATCGCTGGGAGCGCCGGCTCGCGCCGCTTGGCGGCCTGGTCGCCGGCCGGGCCGAACGGGCGGCGGCATGAGCGCGGCGCTGGCGAAAGCGCGCGTCGGCGCGCCGGCCTCGCCCTGGCGGACGCATCTCGCGGCGCTCGGCCTCGTCTGGCTGCTGCTGCTCGCGCTGCTGCACCGCGACGCGGCGCACATCGTCTCGATCTGGTGGAACGACGCCACCTTCAACCATTGCTTCCTCGTCGCGCCGCTGATCGGCTGGATGGTGGCGCAGCGCGCGCCCGCGCTTCGCCGGATCGAGCCCGCCGCCTGGTGGCCGGGGCTGCTGCTCGCCGGCCTCGGCGGCGTCGGCTGGCTGCTCGGCGAGGCCGGCGGCGTTTCGATCGCGCGCCATTTCGGCCTCGTGCTGATGCTCCAGGGCGCGGTCGTGGCGCTTTTGGGCCGCAACGTCGCGCTGGGGCTGGCCTTCCCGATCTTCTGCGCATTGTTCCTCGTGCCGGCGGGCGAAGGGCTGGTGCCACCGATGCAGACGCTGACCGCGCACATCGCGACGGCCTTGCTCGGCCTCACGGGCGTGCCGGCGCATCTCGAGGGCGTCTTTATCACCACGCCCGCCGGCTATTTCGAGGTGGCGGAGGCCTGCGCCGGGGCGCGGTTCCTGATCGCGATGGTGGCGCTCGGCGCGCTCGTGGCGAATCTTTGCTTCAAGTCCTGGCGCCGCCGCGCCGCCTTTCTCGCCGTCGCCGCGATCGTGCCGGTGCTCGCCAATGGCGTGCGCGCCTGGGGCACGATCTATCTCGCCGAGCGCACCAGTCTCGTTCAGGCCACCGGCTTCGACCATATTCTTTACGGCGGCGTCTTCTTCGCGCTGGTGATCGCGGTGATCCTCGGCATCGGCTGGCGCTTCTTCGACCGGGGGGTGGACGATCCCTGGTTCGATCCGGGAACGATGAAGCCGCAGGCCGCCGCGCCGGTGAGCCTCGTCGCCGCTTCGCTCCTCGTCATCGCCGCGCTGCCGGTGGCCTGGTCCACGCTGGTCGCCGCCGCCGGCACGCGCGCGGCGCCCGCCGAAATCGCGCTGCCGGAGGTGCCGGGCTGGACGCGCGTCGCGCCCTCCGCCGACTGGCGGCCGCATTTCGCCGGCGCGGACCGCGCGGCCTTCGCCACCTATCGCGACGTGGCGGGGCGCAGCGTCGATCTCGCCATCGTGCTGTTCGCGCGGCAGGGCGAGGGGCGCGAGCTGGTCGGCTTCGGCCAGGGCGCGGTCGCGCCGAACGGCGCCTGGGCGTGGAGCGCCGACGCGCCGGCTCCGCCGGGCGGAAAGGCGGAGCGGATCGCCTCGCACGGGGTGGAACGCGAGGTCGTGAGCTTTTACCGGGTGGGCAGGAGTCTGACCGGGAGCGGAGCGCGGGTGAAGCTGGAGACGACGAAGACGCGCCTCTTCGGCGGACCGCAGCGGGCGGTGGCGGTGCTTGTCTCCGCCCGCGCGCCGGCACGCGGCGTCAGCGCGCGGCCCCAAATCGACGATTTCCTCGCCGCGCTCGGCCCGATCGCGCCGCTCGCCGACCGCGCCGCCGGAGGCGAATAGGATGTGCGGCATCGCCGGCATCTTCCATCCCGACGTGCCTAAGCCGGTCGATCCGGCGCGGGTGCGGGCGATGACCGACGCGCTCGCCCATCGCGGGCCGGACGGCGGCGGCGTGTGGACCGCGCCGGGCGTCGGCTTCGGCCACCGGCGGCTCGCGATCATCGACCTGTCGGACGCCGCCGGGCAGCCGATGCTGACGCCGGACCGGCGGCTGGCCGTGACCTATAATGGCGAAATCTATAATTTCCGGGAGGTGTGCGCCGAGCTGGAAGCGAAGGGCCACCGCTTCCAGACGCAGAGCGACACCGAGGTGATCCTAGCCGGCTGGCGGCAATGGGGCCCGGCCTGCCTCGAGCGCTTCAACGGCATGTTCGCCTTCGCGCTCTACGATGCCGACCGGGACGCCCTGTTTCTCGCCCGCGACCGGCTCGGCGTGAAGCCGCTCTACGTCTGCCAGCTCGCCGACGGCGCGGTGGTGTTCGCCTCCGAGCTCAAGGGGTTGATGGCGCACCCGCTGCTCCGCCGCGCGCCCGATCCGACCGCGATCGAGGACTATCTCGCCTTCGGCTATGTCCCGGACGACGCCTGCATCATCGCGGGCGTGCGCAAGCTTCCGGCGGGCCACTATCTGCTGATCCGGCGCGGTCACGAGATTCCCAACCCGGTGCAGTGGTGGGACGTGGACTTCTCCGCGCCGCTACGCGCCTCCGCGCCGCGGCTGGAGGAGGAGCTGGTGGAGCGGCTGCGCGCCGCCGTCACCTCGCGCATGGTGGCGGACGTGCCGCTCGGCGCCTTTCTCTCTGGCGGCGTGGACAGTTCGGCGGTGGTCGCCTTCATGGCCGAGGCGAGCCGCACCCCGGTCGAGACCTGCTCGATCGGCTTCGACGTGGCCGGGCTGGACGAGACCGCCTATGCCGGAGAGGTCGCGCGGCTCTTCGCCACCAATCATCGCGTCCGCACCGTCGCGGCGGACGATTTCGACCTCATCGACACGCTCGCGGGGGCGTTCGACGAGCCGTTTGCCGACGCCTCGGCGATGGGCACCTACCAGGTCTCCGCGCTCGCGCGCGAGAAGGTGACGGTCGCGCTTTCCGGCGACGGCGCCGACGAGGCCTTCGCCGGCTACCGCCGCTACCGCCTATTCCGCATCCAGGAGCGCGCGCGCGCGCTGCTGCCCGGCCCGCTTGGGCGGCTGGTCGGGCGGCTGGGCGACGCCTGGCCGAAGCTCGACTGGGCGCCGCAGGTCTTCCGCGCCAAGACGACGCTGCAGGCGCTGGGGCAGGGGAGCGGCCTGGCCTATGCCAATGCCGTCGGCGTCACGCCGGCGGCGCTTCGGCGGCAGGTCTTCACCGCGCCGCTCCACGGGCACCGCGCCGAGGTGCGCTACGAGCGGGCCTTCGCGCAAGCGCCGGCGCGCGACGCGCTCTCGCGCGCCCAATATGCCGATCTCAAGATCTGGCTGCCGGGCGACATCCTGACCAAGGTCGATCGCGCCAGCATGGCCGTCAGCCTCGAGGCGCGCGAGCCGCTGCTCGACCACCGGCTGATCGAGTTCGCCGCGCGCGTGCCGGCGCGGCTGCGGCTGCGCGGCGGCGCCGGCAAGTGGCTGATGAAGCGCGCGCTCGAAGGGCGGCTGCCGCGCGAAATCCTCCACCGCCGCAAGATGGGCTTCGTCACGCCGATCTCGGACTGGTTCCGCGGGCCGCTGGCGGACCAGGCGGCGGCGATCGCGCGCTCGCCCGCGCTGGCCGAGACCGGCTGGTTCGACGCCGCCGCCATCGCGCGCCTCGCCGAGGAGCATCGCGCCGGCCGCGCCGAGCATGGCCGCACGCTCTGGCAGCTGCTGATGCTGGAGCGCTCGCTTCAGCGCTTGTTCGGGCTGGGCGGGGTCAGGACTCCGGATAAAGCGCCGCCACGAAGAACAGGCCGTCGGGCGGCGCGTTGAGGCCGAGCGCGTTGCGGTCGCGCGCCTCCAGCGCGGCCCTGAGGTCCGCCTTCGTCCACTTGCGGCGCCCGACGAGCTGGAGGCAGCCGACCATCGAGCGCACCTGATGGTGGAGGAAGGAGCGGGCGGCGGCCTCGATCTCGATCAGATCGCCGCGTCGCGTGACGTCAAGGCGGTCCAGGGTCTTGACCGGGCTCTGCGCCTGGCAGTGGGCGGAGCGAAAGGTGGTGAAATCGTGCCGGCCGACGAGGATCTGCGCGGCCTCGTGCATCGCCTCGGCGTCGAGCGGGACGGCAACGTGCCAGGCGCGCCCGGCCGCGAGCGCGAGCGGCGCGCGGCGGTTTACGATCCGGTACAAATAACGCCGCCCTACGCATGAGAAACGCGCGTGAAAATCATCGGGAACGACTTCAGCATTCAGGATGGCGACGGGGCGCGGGCGAAGCTTCGCGTTGATTCCCTCGGCGAGGCGGAAGGGCGTGATCGGCCGCTCGAGATCGACATGCGCGGTCATTGCCAGCGCATGGACGCCGGCATCGGTCCGCCCGGCGGCGTGGAGCGTCACCTGCTCGTGCGCGATCACCTCGATTGCCTCCTCGATCGCCTGCTGCACCGACGGCCCGTGCGCCTGCCGTTGCCAGCCCATGAAGGGGCGGCCGTCATATTCGACGGTGAGGCGGAAGCGAGTCATGCGAGGAGGATGCCGGGCGGGATCGGAAAGCCGCGCAGCAGCTCGTCAGGGGACATGGCGGCGCGGCCGGCGCGCTGGACGAGCCGGGGGAGGAGCGTGCCGCGCCCGCAGCCGATCGCGAGCCCCGCGCCGACCCGGCCCGGCGCGCCGTCCTCGGGCGCCACGTCCGCGGCGAGGACGCGGATGCGCTCGCCTCGATATTCGAACCAGGCGCCCGGCGCGGGATTGAAGGCGCGCACCCGCCGCTCGGCCTCCTCGGCGGGAAGGGTGAAGTCGAGCTTCGCCTCGCTCTTGTCGACCTTGGGCGCATAGGTCGCGCCCTCGTTCGGCTGCGGC
>Ga0182748_1003154_pt1 | contig 14128 bp, 12 predicted proteins | sample eDN3rd37CKraftOP_FD_128877 | JGI IMG/M metagenome (GOLD analysis project Ga0182748, IMG submission 128877) | Enriched Organic Plus compost microbial communities from Emeryville, California, USA - eDNA 3rd pass 37_C Kraft OP (version 2) (version 2) ...
AGCACGCGCCGCCGCCGGGTTTGCGTCTGCAGCGCCAGCGCCCAGGCCCCTTGACAGGTGGGGGCCATGGCCAGGCTCGGATTCAGGCTCAGGCCTTGCAGCGAGTCTTGCACCCGCCTCCATAAGCTGCGGGGGCCGCCGAACAGGTCGAGACTGGCGCTGACTTCCATGGCCAATGAATGCTCATCGAGCAGGGTAATGTCGGGCGTGAACTGCAGCAGGCAAAGCAGCGCCTGCTGCAAGCCCTGGGCTTCGGCCTGGAAGTCGCGGCGGCTCAGCAGGGCCTGCGGCGCCCGCGCCCGCGCCGTGCCATGGCGCATGCCGAGCGTAATGCCGGCTTCGCGAGCGGCCGGCGTCAAGGCGCAGACCTGCTCTTGATCGAGGACGGCCGCGGCCGGCTGCCTAGTGCGCCAATGAGGAAAAGCGGCGTCCAGGCAGTGAAAGGGCAGATGAAGGCTGATCCAGAGAGACATGGGGGGCGGCCGAGCTGGAATAGGCGCGTTCGGGGTGCAGGACGATGGGAACCGTATGCTCGCAGGCCGGTCCGCGGCGCTTGAGGATGGACACCTGCAAACCCCGCTCGGCCGGCCGCAGGCCCAGGCGCAGCGGCGCGGCGCAGGGTTGGCGGGTGTCGGCCGGCGAACGCAGCATGACGAGCAGGGTGTCGCTTTGCTGAGCGGCCAGATGCAGGCGGCGCAACGACTGGGCCCGGGCGCCGGGGGCCCAGCAAAGCAGGGCCGAGCAGGCATTGTGCCGAAGGGCTTTGTCGCAGGCCCACAGAGTGTCGTGGAGGGAGTCGGTTTGCACCCAGAGCAGGCGTTGGTCGTGCAGCCCCCAGTTGGTCCAGCAATGGAAGTGCGGCGCGCAGGGCGGCTGGATGAACATGATGCTTCGTTCGCTGCCCAATCGGGCCAGGGCGGGGCGCAGCAGGGAGATCTCGCCGATGCCGGGGCGTTCGAGGGAGATTTCGATCAGGGCGCCAAGAGGCCAGCCCCGGCCCGGCAGTTCGTCGTCCAGTTGGCTGAAACCGGTGGACAGGGCGGGGCGCTGGGCCTGGGCCAACTGGGAGCCTTTCCAGAGACCGGGATGGATGTGCTCGGGATGACGCAGAATGGAGGATGAAAGCTTCATGGGGTTGCGGCTTTTATACTGTATTTATGTACAGTATATATCAGGCGGATCGGCGATTTCCAACCGGCTGGCGGTTTGTCACAAAAGGCCGGCCTGGGCTAACCTAGCTTCATACATCTTGCTTGTGTGGAACCGATTTTCATGACTACACCCAAAGGGCAAACGCCCATGCCGCTGATCTACGTGCCCGCGCAGGGCGCGCCCAAGCAGCTTTTCGTCCTGCTTCACGACGACGCTTCATCACCCGTGCAATTGAGCCATCTGGCCCAGTCCGTCAAACAGGCCTTTCCTCAAAGCATGGTCGTGCTGCCTTATGCGCCGCTGCGTTCGGCCGATACCGCCCACCATTGGTTCGAACAGAACGGCCTGACCGAAGAAAACTACGTGGAGCGCGTCAAGACGGCCCTGCCCGCCCTGATCAGCCTGATCCAGCGCCTGCAAAGGCAATATCAGCTCGAAGGCGAGCATACCGCGCTGGCGGGCTTCGGCCAGGGCGCCACCATTGCGCTCGAAGCCGCCCATGCCCAGTACGACTTGGCGGGACGTGTGCTGGCTTTCTCGGGTTGCTACGCGCGCTTGCCGGACATGGCGCCGCCGGCCACCACCCTGCATCTGCTGCATGGCGAAGAAGACCCGCTCGTGCCGGTCGAGTTCATGCGCGAAACGCATGAACATCTGGCCGAGCTGCAAGGCGACGCCACCCTGGACATCGCCACCAAGGTGGGCCACGAACTGCACGACGCCCTGATCCGGCAGGCCATCTACCGCTTGCAGACCTGTGTGCCGCTGCGCAGCTGGAAGGCCGCTCTGGGTGAATTGCGCTGCGACCCCGACGCCCCTGACCTGAACGATCTCGATCCGCCCTCACGGACGCTGCACTGAAAAAGCCCGGCCGCGGCCAAGGCCATGTGCCGCAGAGTCAGGAGCCATGCGCCAAGGCGGGGCGCTCTGTCACAATGAAGGGCCAGTCATGGCGTTCGACCGCCATCCCTTGCGGGTCGTAGGTGACTTCGCTGAAAAAGCCCCGGCCATCGCTGCGTATGGCTATGGCGGTGGAGCAGCGTGTGCCGTATTCGGGACTGATGATGAAAGGGCTGCTCAGCAAGCGCTCGCGCTCGAGCGAAAGGCCGGTGCGCGGCAGTGCATCGTCTTCGGCCGGGGTGGTGTCTTTCAGAATGTCGAAAACCGGGTTCAGCGTCTTGGCCAGTTCTTCCAGAGGATACTCGTCCAGCCGGGTTTTCAGCCTTTGAGTCTTAGGCCAGGCAGTATTCAGCAAATGGTTGGACAACACGTATCTGCCGGGCTCGAGCCACACGGCCTGGCCCCCGCCGTGCCGGTTGCCCGCATAGCAGGTTTGTTCGAGGTCGCCCACGATGAGGTTGAAGCCGTTGTAGCGGCCGCCTTGCCGGGCGACCTGGGCAGCGTATTCTCCCGGCGGCGTTTCCCCTTTCAGGTATTCGGCGACGAGTGCGCCGCGTGACGCGGCCTGCGCTTCGTAAGCCATGTCGCGGTAGTTGGTCAGCAGGCCGAAGCGGCCCTTGCGCGTGACGCCCAGCCAGGTGCCGCCGGCCATGTCGTCGATGCCGGCCAGCAGATCGGGATGCGCCGGCCAGGGACCCGCCGCCGTGGTGGGGCGGGCGTGGAACTCGTCGCGGTTGGCCGCGATGAACAGAGGCCAGTCGGGATGGGCGCCGATGGCCAGATAGGCAATGCACATGGTCTTGACGAAAGGCTGATTTCGATGAGCCTTAGCTTACTGCATTTGTGCGGGCGGACGCATGGCGCGGGAAGGCTTCATTGCGGCGCCCGGCTCTCGCCCACGGTGACGCGCTTCATGAGGCGGCGCTGGCTGCCGTCGAAATCGCGGCGGGCGTGCATGGCGCAGCGATTGTCCCAGACCAGGATGTCGCCCGCCTGCCAGCGGTGCGCATATACGAAGCGCTCATCCTCGGCGTGGTCGCACAGGCCGTCCAGCAGTTCGCGGCTTTCGGTTTCGCTCAGCCCCAGGATGCGGTCCGTCATGAGGCGGCAGACGAACAAGGCCTTGCGCCCGGTCTCGGGTACCGTCCTGACGACCGGATGCACCGCTGTCGGCGCGTCTTGCGCCAGCTTCTTGTTTTCGGCGTGGGTCTGGCCGTACTCATAAGTGTTCAAGGCGGTCAGGCCATCCAGGCGCTGGCGCATGTCGGCCGGCAGCGTCTCGTAGGCCTTGCACATGTCCGCGAACAGGGTTTCCCCGCCGGCGTCGGGAACCTCCAGCGCATGCAGCACGCCGGCTTTGTTCGGCACTTTCTGGTGGATGCGGTCGTAGTGGAAGGTAAGCTCGCCATCTGGCAGGGCGCCCACGGCCTGCCCGTTCTCGCGGATATTGGAGATGACCATGATCTCGGGCCGCGAGGCCAGCGCCGATTGCCGCCTCGCGTTCTCGATTTTGCCGAAACATGCTCCGAAATTGACCAGTTGGTCTTCGGACACAATCGGCCCATGGATGACGAGCACATGGTATTTCAACCAAGCCTCGTGCAGTTGTCCGGCTTCGTCGGGACTGATATGGGTGATGTCCAGGCCGGTCACGCGCGCTCCAAGCGCGGCATCGAACGGGGTGAAGGAAAGCGCCATTTTCGTCTCCCGGCCGCGCAAGGCTGGCGGCCCAAGTTCTAGTTCGACAATTTGTTCAGCTGCATGAAGGCCTGATTGCAGCGCTCGATTTCCGCCCGATCCGTCAATGGGTCCACGAAGCGGATGCTTGCCCCCTTCGGCGAAGAGGCCAGTTTCTTGACGGGCGAGTAGTAATCCATCTTCAGGATGAGGGGCTGCGCATCGCTGATCATGTATTCATAGAACAGCAGCGCCGCATGCGGATTCGCCGGCTGGCGCGATACCGCGATGCCGTTCGTGCGCGCGATGATGGGATCGATGGCGAACCAGTCGACCGGCGCGCCTTGGCGCTTGGCCTGGTCGATCATATAACTGTAAGTGGTCAGTCCAATGGGCACCTCGCCCGAAACGACCATGTTGGCAAGCAAGGAGTGTCCGCTGCGCACCGACCATTTATTGGTGCTGACGATGTCGTCGAAAATCTGCTTGCCTTGCTCTTGCCCTAGATGCTCGACCTGTCCGCAATACCAGTCGCCGTCGCTGGCCTCCACGCCCAGCAGCCCCTTCCATTTGGGATCGCGCAGATCGGCATAGGTCTTAGGCAGATCTGCTTCTTTGATGGCGTTGGTGTTGTAGGCCTGTACGAACAAGGTGATGAACTGCGGCGCCCAGCCGCGATGGGAAGGCATGGCGTCTTCCAGCAGCGTGGCGTGGAGCTTTGAGTCGACTTCCTGCAGGAGGCCTTCTCGATACAGCGCTTCGAGCTCGGGAGAGGAAATATCCACGACGTCGAAATTCCACTGGCTTGCTTTTTTCTCGGCCACCATGCGCTGGACGACCTTGAGCGTGGAAGCGCGCCACACATTGACGCGCACACCGTAGCGTTTCTCGAAGTCGGCGGTGAGCACGGCCATGTCCTTCGACGGAATGGAGGTATAGAGGGTAAGCGAACCCTCCTGGCGCGCCTGTTCCACCAACTGTTCGTGGCGCTGCGGCGTGTCTTTTGAAGCCAGATCGGCGAACAGGGCGGCATGGGCCGGAAAGACGCAAGCCGCCGACAGGATAATGGAAGATACCAGGCTTTTTATACTCATATGTATCATAAGGATGTCTACTCAAGATGAGATTCGGTTATAGCACGCCACTGGGAAGAAATAAAATTTTTCTGTATAAAGGGATAGTGTTCTTCTATATGGGAAATTTTATTGACGCATGACAAAGCCCGGTGCTAGAGTCGGCCGTGCCTGGTCCGGCCGCGACAGGAGACATCGTCAGGCGTTGCGCCATTCGAAGCGCATCTATAGCAATGCATCAGGAGACACAATGAAGGAAAGACTCGAAGGCCGCGTAGTGATCGTCACCGGCGGCGGACATGGCATTGGCAAGGCGTACGCCGCGCGGCTTGCGGCGGAGGGCGCCAAGGTGGTCATTGCCGAGATAGACGAAAAAGCGGCGCAGGCTGTCGCGAAGGAACTGAGCGATGCCGGCCATGAAGCGCTGGGCGTGCGCACCGACGTGTCCGACCCCGCCAGCGTGGAACAGATGGCCGAGGCCGCCGTCCAGCGCTTCGGCCGTATCGATGTCCTGGTCAACAACGCCGCGATATTCGCCACCGTGCCCATGTCGCGCTCGCCTTTCGACGAGATCGGCATCGACGAATGGGACCGCATGATGTCGGTCAACGTGAAGGGCACATGGCTGGCCAGCCGCGCCGTCATCCCGCAGATGCGCAAGCAGGGCTACGGCAAGATCGTCAACGTCAGTTCGGGCACGGCGCTGAAAGGCTCGCCCAGCCGCATCCACTACGTCACCTCCAAGGCCGGCATCCTCGGCTTCACCAAGACCTTGGCCAACGAAGTGGGCAAGGACAATATCTGCGTCAATTGCGTGGCGCCCGGCAGCACCTTGTCCGAAGAGAACCCGGACGACAGCATCGTGAAGATGCGCACCCAGGCAAGCGCCACGCGCGCCCTCAAGCGGGTGCAAAGCCCCGAAGACCTGACCGGCGCGGTGGTTTTCTTTGCCTCGGCCGACAGCGACTTCATCACCGGCCAGACCCTGGTGGTGGATGGCGGCTCCTGCATGCATTGATTTAACGAAACACCAATGAAGGAGAACCACAATGAACAAGATATTCAGGGCTTTGGCCTGCTCGATGCTTTACTGCGTGACGTCTCTCGCCTGGAGCCAAAGCACCGAGCCGATCGCACTGTACAGCGGAGACGACAGGCAGGCGCGCATGGAAGAGGGCGCGAAAAAGGAAGGTGCGCTGGTGTTCTACACCACTATCCCGACTCAATACGCCAAAGACCTGATCGAGCCCTTTGAAAAGAAGTACGGCATCAAGGTCGAGACTTGGCGCGCGCGCTCCGAATTGATCCAGCAGCGCGTCATCAACGAGGCGCGCTCGGGCCGGCCCAAGGTCGACATCATCGCCAGCACCTCTCCACCCATGGAGGCGCTGCACCGCGAGGGTTTGCTGCAGAAGGTGGAAACGCCGCGTTTCGGCAACCTGATCGACGAAGCCATACCCGAACACCGGGAATGGGTGTCCATCAATCTGCTGACATTGGTGCAGGCCTACAACACGCGTGCGGTCAAGAAAGAAGACCTGCCCAAGACCTACGAAGATCTGCTCGACCCCAAGTGGAAGGGCAAGCTGGCCATCGAAGGCTCGGACTACGATTGGATGGCCTCGGTCGTTCACGATATGGGCGATGAAAAGGGCACGCAGTTCTTCAAGGACCTGGTCGCCAAAAATCAGCTCTCGGTGCGCAATGGCCATCCACTGCTGACCAACCTGGTGGGCTCGGGAGAAGTGCCGCTGGCGCTGACGGTGTACGACTACAGCGTTGAACAGGCCAAGAAGACCGGCGCGCCGATAGAATGGTTCGCCATTGAACCGGCCGTCACCATTACCATCGGGATGGGCATACTGAAGGATGCGCCGCACCCCAATGCGGCCATGCTGTTCTATGACTATCTGCTGGGCGAGGAGGCGCAGCGCGTGCTGCGCGAAATCGGCTACTACGCCACCAACAAGAAGATCGATCCGCCTTTCGAGAACGTGAAGCTGAAGATACTGGACCCGGGCACGGTGCTGGACGAACAGGAGGAAGCCTATCGGCGCTTCGAATCCGTCATCCAAAACGTCCGGTGACTCGGCAGTGACCGCATGCGTTGCAGTCGACGCCTGCAGGCTGTTCGGGATATCCGGATGGAAAGAGGGCGCCCCGCGGGCGCCCTTTGTTGCTACAGCATGGCCAGATTGGTTTCGTTCTCGACGAATTTGCGCAGCCTTACCGCATCGCCTATGCGCGAATAGCTTCCGGTGGCATTGAGCAGCACGATGGCCAGGTCCCGGCCGCCAATGCGGGTGACCATGACGAGGCACTGTCCCGCTTCATTGATGAAGCCGGTCTTGGATAGCAGGATGTCCCACTGGCTGTTCTTGACCAGCCGATTGGTGTTGTTGTACTGGAGCGAACGGCCTTTGCCCACGGTGACTTGATAGCTGTCGTCGGTGGAATAGCGCTGGATCAGGGGCTGTTCGGCCGCCGCGCGCAGCAGCTTGACCAAGTCGCGCGGCGTCGAAACGTTGTGTTCGGACAGGCCCGTGGGTTCGACGAAATGAGTGCGGCGCATGCCCAGCGCCCGTGCCTTGTCGTTCATTGCGCGGATGAATGCGGGCATGCCGCCTGGATAATGCCGGCTCAATGCATGAGCCGCCCGGTTTTCGGACGACATCAGCGCCAGGTGCAGCATGTCGGCGCGGCTAAGCTTGGTGCCGACCGCAAGGCGCGAGCGTGAATGGCGCACCCGGTCGACGTCCTCGTCGGAAATGGACAGGATCTCGTCCATGGGCAGGTTGGCCTCGGCCACCACCAGCGCCGTCATGAGCTTGGAGATCGAGGCGATGGGCCTGGCCTCGTCGCTGTTCTGGTCGTAAAGCACGGTGGAACTGGACAGATCCTGCACGAAGGCCACCTCGGAGTGCAGCTGCGCCAATTGGGAGGGAGCGGGCGTCAGCTCGCGCCGCGAGGGCAGGGGCGCGGTTTCGTGCCGGCTCTGGCGCAAGGCCACCTGGATGACGCCGCCTTGGCCGGCGCCGGCCAAGGCGTGGCTGCGCCGGGGCGCGACATGGCTTGCCGCGGCGCCAGAGGCCGGCTGCACACGGATCTGGCCGGGCTCTTGGGCCCGCAATGAGGTTGAAGACAAGGCGCCGACGGCAAGGACGGCGGCCAGGGACCAGGACAGGGCATGTCGGCGTGAGGCGAATGGCATGGCGGGCGCGGGCTTTTTGAGACGGGAAAACTGACAGCGATCATATCAGACAAAGTCAAAATCACCAATATATTTATGGAGTTACATTCATAACTTAAAGCGTTTTTATACCTTTCTGACGTCCGTCTGAATTTTTCTGACGCCAAGCCGCCGATCTTGCTGGCCAAAAGCTTCGTTTCCGCTCCGTTCCACAGCGTCCGAAGCACATACAATAAGTCCGTTCCGCTTACTTCCAAACACAAAAATCCATGGCCGCCTTCCTTTGCATCCGCCGCTTCGGCCTCTACCTTCTTGCCTTCTGCCTTGCCGCAACGAGCGCCATTGCGCAGGCAGCGGGGCGCCTGGACGAAACACCGCGTATCGCCGTCATCTCCGCTTTCGAGCCCGAAGTAGCCATATTGCGCGGCGCATTGGGCGGCACCACCCGCCATTCGGTCAACGGCGTGGAGTTTCTGACCGGCACGCTGCAAGGCAAGCCCGTGCTCGTCTTTCTGAGCGGAGTCAGCATGATCAATGCAGCCATGAACACGCAATTGGCGCTCGACCGATTCAATGTGACCCATATCCTCTTCAGCGGGGTGGCCGGCGGCGTGAATCCCGGGCTGCACATCGGCGACGTGACGGTGGTCGAGCGCTGGGGGCAGTACCTGGAGACCGTGGCCGCGCTCGAGATCGAGCCGGGCCGCTACGACGCCATGGGCGTGGGCGGCGATGTGGACGCGCCGGGCTTCGGCATGTTCTTCACGCGGCCGGTCATGGTGCGCAACGCCGCGCAGCCCGCCTTGCATGAAAAATTCTGGTTCGACGTCGACCCCGGCCTGCTCGAGACGGCGCGTCGTATCCAGGATCTGGAACTGAAGGATTGCGACGCCAAGGGCCAATGCCTGACCCACCGGCCCGAGCTGGTGGTCGGCGGCAATGGGGTGTCGGGCCCGGTGTTCGTCGACAACCCGGCCCTGCGCGAACATCTGCACGAGGCGTTCCAGGCCAATGTGGTGGACATGGAAAGCGCCGCCTGCGCCATGGTGGCCTACAGCAACGGCGTGCCCTTCATTGCCTTTCGCTCACTGAGCGACCTGGCGGGAGGGGGCGACGGCGCGGGCGAGGTGCACACCTTCCTGAACCTGGCGGCCGAAAACTCCACCCGCGTGCTGATGGCTTTTTTGAAAGCATGGCAATGAGGCGCCGAACATGACCCACGCCGACACCCCCGCGCAGCGCCTGATCAGGCAGCTTGGCCTGCTGCCCCATCCCGAGGGCGGCTACTATCGCGAAACCTACCGCAGCGCCATGGGCGTGACGACCCAGGCCGGTCGCCGCGACGCGTCCACAGCCATTTATTATCTGCTGGAAGACAAGGACCACTCCGCCTGGCACCGTATCGCCTCGGACGAGCTGTGGCATTTCTATGCGGGGTCCGCCTTGAACATCCATGTGCTGGGCGGTGAAAAAGGCTTGTCGACGCATCGCCTGGGCGATCCTCTGCGCGAGCCGGGATGCGTATTCCAGGCGGCCGTTCCGGCGGGATGCTGGTTCGCCGCCGAGCTGGCGTCGCACACTGTGCATCGCGTGGATGACGCCGCGCGCGACGCGTTTGCCTTGGTGGGCTGCACGGTGGCGCCCGGCTTCGAATTCAGCGAGTTCGAACTGGCCGACCCTCGAACCCTGATCAAACAGCATCCCCGGCATGCCGATCTGATAGGGCGGCTTGCGCCCGCGCCTGCTCGATGCGCCACCATGAAGGCAGCAGACGGCGCACCGCCGGCCGGTTGTATCGATCATCCATGAGGTAGACCACGCCCGCGTCCTGCGGCGTGCGTATGATGCGGCCCGCCGCCTGTACCACCTTGCGCAGGCCGGGATACAGATAAGCGTAGTCGTAGCCGCACCCTGTGAAACTGGCGTCCAGGCACTGCTTCAGCGCTTCGTTCACCGGATTGACCTGCGGCAGCCCCAGGGTGGCGATGAAAGCGCCTATCAGACGGTCTCCCGGCAGATCGATGCCTTCGGCAAACACGCCGCCCAGCACGGCAAAGCCGATGCCTTGCCCCGAGGCCTCGAAGCGCGCCAGGAATTGCGCCCTGGCCGCTTCGTCCATGTCGCGCGACTGGGTCCATATGGGAACGGCCGGTAGACGGCCGCCGAAGGCCTCGGCCAATTGGTGCAGGTAGTCGAAGCTGCTGGCGAACACCAGGTAATTGCCGGGCTGGCGCGCATATTGCGTCGCGATGATTTCCGCCATGGGCGCCAGCGATGCCTGGCGATCGGCATAGCGCGTGGAGATGTCCCGAACGACCCGGACCTGAAGCTGCTCGGCGCGGAACGGCGTGTCCACGTCGATCCAGGCGGTGGTGTCGGGCAGGCCCAGCATGTCGGCGTAGAACGCCGCCGGTTGCAGCGTTGCCGAAAACAGCACACAGGCGTGGGCGGCCTCGAACCTGGGCTTCAGGAAGGGCCCGGGGACGACGTTGCGGATGCCGCACTCGGACAGCGCCTGGCCCGCGTCGTGGCGAAGGCTCTTCGTGGTCTCGAATACCGAGTGCGGGCCGAAGCTTTCGGCCATGCGCAGAAAGTGCTGGATATCGAAATAGAAGCGCAACGCCTCGTCCGGCGCCGGGTCGGCCCCTTGCTCCAGATGATCGGACAGTGCGCCGGCGGCTTGGCGTAGCGACTCGACGAAAGGCTGGGGCGGGGCCGCATGGCGATGATAGGCGCCGCCTTGGTCGGCGAGAAGCGCCGTCCAGGCGCGCGCCAGGCCGTTCAAGGCGTTTCGCAGCCCCTTGGATGGGAAATGGACGGTTGATGCGTGTGTGGGACCCGCCTCCTGCCAGAGCGAGGTCTGGTCCGGTATGGGCGATGCCGAGCCCGCGGTACCGTCGCTCGCACGGCCGCGCGCAGCGGCGCCACGGGCCGAGGCGGGCATGGCCCGCAGCAAGGCGCGCAGGTCCTGCAGGCGCAATGTTGCCGAGTACATGGCCCGTGCGCGCTCGACCAGATTGTGCGCCTCATCGACCAGCACGGCGGCTCGCCACTCTTGGGTGACGGACTGCGAGTGGAGTGCCGCACCCACGTCGAAATAATAGTTGTAGTCGCCCACGACGACGTCGCACCAGGGCGCAAGCTCGGCGCCCAGATGATAGGGGCACAGGCCGTGTTCCAGAGCATGCCGCCGCAACGCCGTCCGGTCGAGCATGCCGGCGTTCAGCGCCTGCTCGCGCGCCTGGCCCAGCCGGTCGTAAAAACCCTTGGCCAAGGGGCAGCTTTCGCCGTGGCATTGCTTGTCGGGATGCTCGCACGCATGATCGCGCGCGGCCAGTTCCACCACGCGCAAGGGCATGTCCCGCGAGCCCCTCACCGCCTCCAGGGCGTGTAGCGCTACTTTGCGGCCCGAGGTTTTGGCCGTGAGAAAGAACACTTTGTCCAGGCCCTGGGCCGGCACGGCCTTGAGCGCGGGAAAGAGCGTGCCCATGGTCTTGCCGATGCCGGTGGGCGCCTGGATGGCCAGGCGCCCGCCGTCGCGCAGGCCGCGATATACCGCCTTGGCCAATGTGCGTTGGCCGTCGCGGAAGCCCTCGAAAGGCAGTTGCAGCGCCTGCAGGGCCTCGTCGCGTCGTTCGCGATGCCGGATTTCCTGTTGGGCCCAGGCCAGGAATTCATCGCACAGGGTATTGAAGTGGTGTTCCAGGTCGGCGGCGGCGCAGCGCTCGCTGCGAATGGTTTCGCGCCCGGTGGCGACATTGAAATACACCAGCGCCAGTTCGATGGCGTCCAGCTTCAGCTTCCGGCACATGAGATGGCCGTACAGGCGGGCTTGCGCCCGGTGCAGGCCGCCGTGGCTTGCGGGGATGTCGCGCAGGCGGCCGCGATAGGTCTTGATTTCCTCGAGGCGGTTGGCCTCGGGGTCGAAGCCGTCCGCGCGACCGCGCACGGTCAATGCTTCATACTGGGCCTGAAGCGATATTTCTTTTTGATAATGAGCGGGCCGCCGGGAGGTGACGATGCGATGCCCCGCCACGCCTTCCTGGCCGCTGGGCGCCAGATGGAAGCGCAGGTCGAGATCGCCGCGCCTCGCCGCGAACTCGCACAATGTCCGCACCGAAACGACGTAGCTCATGGCGATTCGGCCCAACGCACGAAGCAGACGGAGACAGGCATGTCGTGCTCGGCAAAGTAGGCCAGCCAGCGCCTCTGGTTGTCCTGAAGGCGGTCGCCGGGACCCTTGACCTCGACCATGTGGTAGCGCCCTTCGGCGGGCCAGAACTGGATCAGGTCGGGGAAGCCCGATCGGTTGCCGGGGATGTCGGCCAGCAGGCGCAGAAACCATTTCTTGAGATGGCCGGACGGTATGCAGCGCAGCGCCTGTTGAAGCAGCTCGGGGCTCAGCGCCGGCCAATGCACGAACGAGCATTGCCGGCCGGCCTTGCTGTTGAGGTTGTTCCGGATGGTATGCAGGTATTGGCCGGAATCGAGCTGGGACAGGCAGGCGTCGAAGCGCGCTTGCCGCCGTCGCACGAAATCCGGTTCGCTCAGGTCGGCCGGCCCGCGCTGGAAGGGATGGAAAAAGGCGCCGGGCAGAGGGGCGAAGAGCACGTCCCAGCACAGCAGGCCGAACAGGGCGTTGACGAGCGCATTTTCGACGTAGTGGGCCGGCGCCTCATCCTGATGCAAATACCGCCGCGCCAACTCCTCGACGCTATGCGGGGCGTACTGCGCCTGCAAGGTGATGGTCGAAGGCGGACGGGGCTTGGGCCGGGCCTGCACGGGCAGGCCCAGCTTGCGCCGCAGCCGGGGATGCATGCGCGCCAGTTGCTGCGCCTCGGCCTCGCTTGCCGGCTCGCTCAGCGCCGCCTCCGCCGCCTGCAGGGCCGGCTCGTAGCGCATCGCCCGCTCCAGCACGCGCACGCGGCGCAGCCTGGCCTCGCCATGGCTGCTTTGGCCATAGGCTTGCAAGGCGCCTTCCCAGTCTTGGGCCCGCTCGCATGCCTGGCCGATGCGAAACAGCAGCTTGGCGCGCCGCCGCTCGATCCAGCCGTTGGCATGGGCGCGCGCCGGAACGCAGGCCATGATGCTTGCGGGCTCTTCGCCCTCGAGCAGGCGTTCGGTGCAGGCATGCAGATGAAGATAGTCGTCGACATCCTGCCGGCTGGCCAGAGCCCTGCTCGATGCGGAGAAAGACACCGCTTCGTAATGCAGCAGGCCCAGATCGGCCAGCACGAATTCGCTCCAGTCCTGGCGCAGATTGCCGAAGAACATCAGCCTGAAGCGTTCGCACAAGGGCATGACGAGCAGCTCGCAGACCTCGTCGTCCGTGTCCGCCCACCAGCCCGATAGCGGCAGAACTTGGTCGCGGGCGGCGGACGCGCGCGAGAGTCGATCAGTGGGCCCGGCCGGGGATGCGGGCCGGAGAGGCGCGGCGGCTGGGGCGAGCGCCTCTGACAGGCGGGCATACATGGCGGCCTTGGATAGCGCCGGCGCCAGGCCATGGCCGGAGAAGGCGCGAAGCAGCTCGGCCTTGGTGAAGAGCCCGAACAACTGCTGCAGGCTCAAGCCAGGGTTTGCGTCGACCCAGCCGGCTTGTATGAGCGGCGCCAAAGCTTGCGCAACGGCGCCGATTTCTGCGTAGCGCGGCCGGCTGTGCCGGAACAGCACGCCCCGGCGCATGACCATGCGTGCAAGCAGGGCGCGCGACGCACGGGGCAGGCCTCGATATTGCTGGATGAAGCCCTGTTCATCGCCGCTTAGCACGTCGGCATAGCGCTGTCCGACCCAGTTCAGCACGAACTCGAAGTTGTCGAGGTAATAGAAGGGATTGTCGAGCTGCTGCGCCATGGGTCGGTGTGCTGTGTATAAAAACAGTATATCAGGCGAAGCGGCCCGTGGAAAAATGGCACAGGCCAAGGCGCCGCCTTGCCCCACGCGGCTTGGGAGGGGCGTGTGCCGGCATGAGGAGGGACGATATGGCGGGAGCCGGGCTATTGATGCTGTTGGACGACATCACCACCATACTGGACGATGTCGCCGCGATGACCAAGCTGGCGGGAAAAAAGACCGCCGGCATGCTGGGCGACGACATCGCCCTCAACGCCGAGCAGGTCAGCGGCATGGCCGCAAAGCG
>Ga0182748_1003157_pt1 | contig 14121 bp, 11 predicted proteins | sample eDN3rd37CKraftOP_FD_128877 | JGI IMG/M metagenome (GOLD analysis project Ga0182748, IMG submission 128877) | Enriched Organic Plus compost microbial communities from Emeryville, California, USA - eDNA 3rd pass 37_C Kraft OP (version 2) (version 2) ...
CGAAGCCCGCGACGACGACGGCCGTCGCCTGCGCGCGCGGCGACGGCGATGTCATGTGGTCAGATTAGCGGCGCGCACCTGCCGAGGTGGCTGAGGAGCGCCCGCCGGAGGCGGACGCGTCTCGAAGCCTCCGACGCCACGGCGGGCGTTACGTGACGGCGGTCTCGAAAGGTGTCGCGCTACGCGCGGCGCTCCGGGGCCGCCTGGGTCGGCGGCTCGAGCAGCACCGTCACGATCTGGAAGGGCCCGAGCTCGAGACGCTCGAGATCGGCCGGGCCGAGCGGTCGCTCGAGCAGGTCGACGAGCGTCGCCCGGGCGTGCGGGATGCGCGTCGCGAGCGCCGTCGTCGTCGCGCGGCCGAGGCTCTCGTAGAGCCGCACGACGACGCCCTCGCCCGACTCGGCGGGCTTGAGCGTCTCGACGACGACGCCGGGGTCGGAGCTCGCGACGAGGCTCGCGAAGGCGACGCCGCGCGCGACCCGCAGGGGGTTGTTGAGCCGGTACCCGTCGCGGATGACGTCCCCGAGCGCTCCGGGTGCGAACGCACGGATGGCGTAGGCGAACTCGTGCACGCCGCGGTCGGCCGTGCGGTCGGGGAACGTCGGCGCGCGCAGCAGGTTGAGGCTCAGGAGACCGTTCTTCGCGCGATGCCCGTACTTGCCGTCGTTGAGCACCGCGAAACCGCCGCGCTCGTCTTCGACCGCGATCCACTTGTGGGCGACGACCTCGAACTGTGCTTGCTCGACGGGCGTGCGCTCGGTCGTCGGGCGTCGCAAGTGCCCGAACTGGATCTCGCACGCGACCTCGTCCGACCAGCGCGCGGGGCGGAACTCGGCGCGCAGCATCCGGTGGTTCGCCCGCCAGTCGACGCGCGTCTCGAAGCGCACGAGCGGGGAGCCGCTCTCGAGCACGATGCGCTGCTCGACCTCGACGCCCGGCCCCGTGAGCCGCTGCTCGCGCACGACGGTCGGCCCGTCGAGTCGGGTCTCGGATGCCGCGAGCCGCAACTGGCGAGGCTCACGCGTCACGTAGCGCGGGTCGATGTCCCACGCGTCGAACGGCCACTGGTAGGGGTCCCGGTGCAGCACGAGACGATTGAGGCCGCCCGCGGCGTGCTCGCTGCCCGCGGCATCCGTCATCGAGGTGATGACGCCGTCGGCGTCGAAGCGCAGCTCGACGAGCCCGTTCGACACCGACGAGGGCAGAGCCGTGAGCCCGAAGGGGCCGGGCGCCGCCTCGACGGCTGCCGCCGCGTACGGCTCGACGCGCGCGCGATGCCATACGCCGTCGACGCGCACGTGCTCGTCGCGCGGGAAGCTCGTGAGGTTCACCGCGGTCGGCTCGTCGCCCGTCGCGAGCGCCTCGAGCATCGTCTCGCCGAGGGCGAAGAGCTCGCCCTCGAGGCGTGCGTAGGTGTCGCGCGCCTCGCGGTTGACGCGCTCGATCGACGAGCCGGGCAGGATGTCGTGGAACTGGTGCAGCAGCACCTCGCGCCAGATGTACTCGAGCACGGCACGCACGTCGCGGCCCGAGGCGACCGCGAGCGCCTCGGCGTCGTGCAGCATCCGCTCGACCGTGCGGTTGTGGCGTTTGATCGCGCCCTGCGTCGTGTAGGTGCCCTGGTGCGTCTCGAGGTAGAGCTCGCCCGCGTGCACGGCAAGCGGGTGGGATGTCTCGAGGGCTTCGAGCTGCTCGAAGAACGCGCGGGCCGTCGAGAGCTCGATGCGGGGGAGCCCCCGGATGCCCGCGCCGTCGACGCCGAGCTCGCGTTCGAGCACCTCGAGGTGGATCTCGCCCGGCCCGCCGCCGCCGTCGCCCGAGCCGTAGACGAGCAGGCCCGGGCCGAGCGCCCGCTCGGGGTACTGGCGGAGCGCCGTGAGGATGTTGTCGGCCGCCGCGCGCGAGTTGTAGTCGCCCTCGGGCGGCATGTGCACGAGCACGCTCGAGCCGTCGATGCCGCGCCAGCGGAAGGTGCGATGCGGGAAGACGTTCGTCTTGTTCCACGCGAGCTTGATCGTCTGGAACCAGTCCATGCCCGCGCCGCGTAGGATCTGCGGCAGGTTGCCCGAGTAGCCGAAGGTATCGGGCAGCCAGCACAGGCGCAGCTGCTCGTCGCTCACGCCGAACTCCTCCTGCAGGAACCGCCGGCCCACGACGGCCTGGCGCACGAGCGACTCGCCGGAGGGCAGATTCGTGTCGGGCTCGACCCAGAACGAGCCCTGCAGCTCGAGCCGCCCGCCCGCGGCGGCCGCTCGGATCCGCTCGTAGAGCGCGGGCTGCTGCTCCTTCATCCACGCGAGCTGCTGCGGCTGGCTCGTGCCGTAGACGTAGCCGGGCCGCCGCTCGAGCGTGTTGAGGGCGCGCGTGTAGGTGCGCGCGGCCTTGCGCCGCGTCTCGCGCAGCGGCCACAGCCACGCCATGTCGAGATGGCCGTGCCCCACGGCCGAGAACACCACATCGGATGCCGCGGGCCGCGCGAGCGGTTCGGCGAGCTCCGCGCGGGCTCCCGCCGCGTCGCCCGCGCGGAATCGCGCCCACGCCGCGTCGAGCGCCGAGCGCAGCCCCTGCTCGAGCGCCGGATCCTCGGTCGCGCCCGCGAGCACGACGAGCGTGAGGTAGTCGTAGTAGAGCCCGAACACCGTCTCGTCGCGCCGCGCGAGCCGGGCGCCGTGGAACACGCCGCGGCCGACGGGGTACAGGATGAAGCCGTTGTAGGCGACGTCGGCGTAGAGCTCGACGCGCGTGCCCGCCGCGAGCGGCTCGCCGACCGGACGGTAGCGTCCGCCCGCGTGCGGCAGGTCGCCCTGCTGGAACACGGTCGACACCGCGTCCACGATCCCGCCGGCGGCGTCGTAGACGAGGCCCTCGCCCCGGATGCCGAGCATCACGATCGCGCCGTCGGCATCCGCGGGCACCTCGCCCGTGAGCCGCAGCCACGCGCACTCGAGCACGCGGCCGAAGGACGCGCCCGCGCGGATGGGCGCGAACGCCCCGCGGTCGAGCTCGGCGAAGGGGATGGGCTCGGCCGAGCGCACGACCTCGGCCTCGAGGCGCGCGACGGTCGTATAGATGCGGCTGCGGATGCGCGTGAGCCGCCGGTACTCGCTCGGCTGCTGCGCGCGGATGCCGAGCAGGAACGAGAGGAATCCCGCCATCGTCGACCCTCCCTTGCGCCGCCTCGAGTCTAGGTGCACCCGCTTGACGCCCCGTCAAGGACTTCAGCCGGCTCGCAGTGCCCTGTCGGTAGCGTTTGGGACTCTTCCCAAAGGAGCGTGAGGCAAGGTCTCGCGCGCCTCAAACCTCGCTATAGTTCGAGCAACCAAGTCGGAGGTGGTTCGTGGGCAAGCCCAGTCTGCGCATCAGGTCGGCGTCATCCTTTGAGCTTCAGTCGACGGACAGGCATTCGGCGATGGAGGCCTTCAAGGCGGCGCTTGAATCAGCGTGCCGCGGGAACCCTTTGGTGCGATCCGAAGAGATCAGCGTCGATGGGGAGTCGCTACGGGTGACCATCGAGCTTGAAGCAGACTCTTGGTCCGCAGCCGAGGACGCAGTACTCCTTCTTATTCGGAACGCCGTCGAGTCCGCTGGCGGGCGGATGCTGTCAGAGACAGACTCCGGCTCGGAGGGATCCACCGCTACCTTCGAGCAGCTCGGCACCTATCTCGTACCGGCATAGTGGAGACAGATACCCCAGCAGAGCGTCGCCTCCTGACGCTCTGGCGTCTCGTGCGTGGTTATGGGTCGCAAGTTGCTACCGCGCTTAGCGCAATACTGCTCGCGCTGGCCTCGATCAAGCGGTTCGAGGGGGCGCAGGATGCGTTCACATGGGTGGGAGGGACGCTTGGCGTCCTTGGGATCCTCGGAATGGTCCTCATGCGGCCGACTTACGCGCGTCTCCTGGATGAACGGAATGTTGCCTTAGCGAGCGCGCGAACGCGCTCACAGCTTCTGCAAAGGTCGTTGACGACGATGCTCAAAAGACTGGCGCGCGAACTAGATATGACCCAGACCCATCACCGACTGTCGGTCTACTGTCACCGCGATGAGCACTTCGTCATGCTTGCTCGCTATTCCACTCACGCACGATGGAACATGCCCGGCAGGGTGATCTATCGCGAGTCGAATGACGTGATATCGGACGCCTGGAATCGCGGCGAGAGCGTTGTTGTGAGCTTGCCGCAGGAAAAGGCAAAGCGCGTCGAGAAGCAGTGCGACGTTCAGGGGATGACGCGCGAAGATGCTTTGGGCCTCACGATGCCCAGCCGCAGCTTGGTGGGATATCGCCTGACGGAGGCGGACACTCATGTAGGGGTGCTAGTGCTCGAGAGTACCCAACCTCGCGGGGTCAACTCTCGGACGCTTGACGCCCTTCAAGGAGCGGCGTTCGCGAGCGCGGTGGCGTCCTTGATGTCCATATCTCGGGATCACTTTCCCGCGATGGTCGAGTACGTGAAGCCGACCGCCGCTCCGAAGTAGCCGACTCGTAGAGCCACCCCCGGCTATCGTTCCCGTGTGAGCACTGGTCGGCGTGGCGGCACGGGCCGCGTGACGATCTCGGACATCGCCGAGCGCGCGGGGGTCTCGATCGGAGCCGTGTCGTTCGCCCTCAACGGGCGCAAGGGAGTGTCGGATGCCACGCGCGCCCGCATCCTGCGCGTCGCCGACGAGCTCGGCTGGGCACCCTCGACGGCGGCGCGCTCCCTCGCCGAGGCGAAGACCGAGACGTTCGGGCTCGTGCTCGCGCGCGACCCGCACAACCTCGGCGTCGAGTCGTTCTACATGGAGTTCTTCGCGGGCCTCGAGGTCGAGCTCTCGAAGCGCGGGTACAGCCTCCTCCTGCAGGTCGTCGGCGGAGCCGACGAGGCCCTCGAGACCCTGCGCAAGTGGCACCGCACGCGTCGCGTCGACGGCGTCGTGCTGACCGATCTCACGGCGGACGACGCGCGGGCCTCGTTCGTGCGCGATGTCGGCCTGCCGGCTGTCGTCGTGGGCGACCCGAGCATCGCCCAGGGGCTCACGAGCGTGTGGACGGATGACGCTACCTCGATGCGCGAAGCCGTGCGGCATCTCGCGGCGCTCGGACACCGGCGCATCGCGCGCGTGTCGGGTCTCGACGCTCTCGCCCATACCGGCATCCGCGACATCGCGTTCGCCGAGGAGACCGCGGCGCTCGGCGTCGAGGGAACGCTCCTCAGCACCGACTACACACCTGAGCTCGGCGAGCGCGTGACGCGCGAGGCCCTCACGGGGGAGCGCCCGCCGACGGCCCTCATCTACGACAACGACGTCATGGCCGTCGCGGGGCTGACGGTCGCCATGGAGCTCGGCCTCGGCGTGCCGGCGGATGTCTCGATCATCGCGTGGGACGACTCTGTGCTGTGCGAGCACACCCTTCCCAAGCTCACGGCGCTCAGTCACGACGTCGTGGCGTTCGGCGCCCACGTGGCGCGGCGGCTCTTCGACGTGGTCGAAGGGTCGGCACCCGAGGCCTTCCTCGACTCCACGCCCCAGCTCGTCGTGCGCGGCTCGACCGCCGAGCGCCGATAACGACTTGGTTAAGCGCTTTACTTAAAGCGCTTAAGTCCCTACTCTCCTGAACATCCCCCACCGGCGCGGGACGGACGCCCGCGCTCTGCACCACCCGGGGTCCAGATACAAGGGAGTATTCGCATGGCAACACGCAAGGCGTTCATCGGCCTTGTCGCGGGAGCGGCGACGGCGGCACTGCTGCTCACGTCGTGCTCGAGCGGCGGAGGCGACGACGCATCCAACACGATCGACGGCGACGTGACGGGCGAGGTGACCTTCGTCACGTGGCGCACCGACCTCATCCAAGACGGCACCTTCGACGACTACGCGGCGAAGTTCCACGAGAAGTACCCGGATGCCACGGTGAAGTTCGAGGGCATCACCGACTACGAGGGCGAGCTCAAGACGCGCCTCTCGACGACCAACTACGGCGACGTGCTGGGTCTGCCGAACAGCGTGCAGCCCGACCAGTTCGCCGACTTCTTCGAGCCGCTCGGCGAGACGGACGAGCTCGCCTCGACCTACCGCTTCCTGACGCAGAAGAGCTACGAGGGCGTGCAGTACGGACTCGCCCTCGGCGGCAACGCCAACGGTCTCGTCTACAACACGCACGTCTTCGAGGAGGCCGGCATCACCGACGTACCCAAGACCGCCGAGGAGTTCCTCGCGGCGCTGCGGGCCATCAAGGATACGACCGACGCCATCCCGCTCTACACGAACTACAAGGACGGCTGGCCGCTCAGCCAATGGTCGGGCAACATCGGCGCGATCACAGGCGACCCGGATGCGCAGAACGCGATGGCCGAAGACGACGCGCCGTGGACCGAGGGCACCGACATCTACGCGATCGACTCCCTCATCTACGACGTCGTGCACGAGGGCTACACCGAGACCGACCCCCTCACGACCAACTGGGAGCAGTCGAAGGTCGACTTCGCGACCGGCAAGATCGCCGTCATGGCGCTCGGCTCGTGGGCCATCTCGCAACTGCAGGCCGCCGCAAGCGACAACGGGATCGACCCCTCGGTCGTCGGGTACATGACGTTCCCGTCGACGACCGCGGACGGCACGCAGTATGCGATCGTCGGCGGCGACTACAACCTCGCGATCAACAAGCACTCGAAGGTCAAGGCCGCCGCGAAGGCGTGGATCGACTTCCTGCTCGAGGACTCGGGCTTCACGGCTGACCAGGGCATGGTGTCAGCCCTCATCGCCGACCCGCTGCCCGACAACCTCGCGGGCCTCACCGACAACGGCGTCGAGCTGCTCGAGCTCGCGGCCGCGCCGTCGGGCAAGGAGTCGCTCTTCAGCAACATCGCCGACACGGCGCAGATCGACATCTGGGGCAACATCTATCGTCAGAAGCTCGTCGACATCGCGCGCGGTGCGGCGGACGGCGACAAGGAGTCGTACTTCGCCGACCTCAACACGCGCTGGGCCGACGCCCGCGCGCAGCAGGGCTGATGGTCGTCATCAGCGGCACTCCTCCGCGCGCCTCGCGGCGCGGCGGCCGGCGGGGATCCCAGTCCGGGGTCCCCGCCGGGCGGGGCCTGCTCGCGAAGCTCACGCCCTACCTCTTCCTGCTCGCGGCGGTCGGACTGCTGCTCCTGCTCACCTACCTGCCTGCGGCGAACATGCTGTGGTACTCGCTCACCGACTGGGACGGGCTCGACCTCGAGAAGCACTTCGTGGGTCTCGACAACTACGTGCAAGTGTTCACGAACCCGCAGATCTTCAGCGTCTTCGGCGTGAGCCTCTACTACTTCGCGGGCTCCTTCGTGCAGATGGCGATCGCGCTCTACTTCGCGGCGCTCCTCAGCTACAAGACCCGCTTCTCGAACTTCTTCCGCGGCATCCTGTTCTTCCCGTACCTCATCAACGGCGTCGCGATCGGGTTCGTCTTCCTCTACCTCTTCCAGCCCGGGGGCACGCTCGACACCGTGCTCGCGTGGTTCGGGCTCTCGGACCCGCCGCTGTGGCTCGGCGACCCGGCGATCGCCAACTACTCGCTCGCCGGAACCTCGGTCTGGCGCTACACGGGGCTCAACTTCGTGCTCTTCCTCGGCGCGATCCAGTCGATCCCGGGCGAGCTCTACGAGGCGGCCGAGATCGACGGCGCGAACCGCTGGCAGCAGTTCTGGGCGCTCACCTTCCCCGGCATCCGTCGCATCATCGGCCTGAGCTTCATCCTCGCGATCGCGGGCAGCCTCTCGGTGTTCGAGGTGCCGTTCATCATGACGGGCGGCGCCAACGGTACCTCGACGTTCGTGATCCAGACGCTGCAGACGGCGTTCAACTTCCGTCAGGTCGGGCTCGCCTCGGCCATGGCGATCGTGCTGCTCGCGATCGTGCTCGTCGTGACCTTCGTGCAGCGCAAGCTCTTCCCCGACGAGAAGGTCGACCTCTCATGACCACGACGAACCCCACGCGCGCCCGCGCGGCCGCCGCGGCGTCCGGAACCGTCAAGTACGTCTCGCTCATCGTGGGCGTGCTCGTGACGATCATCCCGCTCTCGGTGCTCTTCATCGCGAGCTTCAAGACGTCGAGCGAGTTCGGTCAGACGGGCCCCTTCGACCTGCCCGCCAGCTGGTTCAACTTCGACAACTACGTTGAGGCGTTCCAGAAGGGCGGAATGGTCGAGGGCTTCCTCAACACGAGCGTCATCCTGCTGTTCTCGCTCGCGGGCACGATCGTCATCGGCACGATGGCCGCGTACGCGATCGACCGCTTCCGCTTCCGCGGTAAGCGGCTCGTCGTCGGGCTGTTCCTCGTCGCGACGCTCATCCCGGGCGTCACGAGCCAGGTCGCGACGTTCCAGATCATCAACGGGCTGGGACTCTACAACTCGATGGCGGCGCTCATCCTCCTGTTCATGGGCACCGACATCATCTCGATCTACATCTTCATCCAGTTCATGCAGTCGATCCCGACCTCGATCGACGAGGCCGCGATGATCGACGGCGCCAACCGCTGGACCATCTACTGGCGCGTCATCCTGCCGCTCCTGCGGCCGGCCATCGCGACGGTCGTCATCGTGAAAGGCATCGCGATCTACAACGAGTTCTACCTGCCGTTCCTCTACTGGCCGTCGCAGGGCACCATCTCCACGTCCCTCTTCCGCTTCAAGGGCCCGTTCGGCGCTCACTGGGAGATCATCGCCGCGGGCACGGTGCTCGTGATCATCCCGACCCTCATCGCCTTCGTCTTCCTGCAGCGCTTCATCTACCGCGGCCTCGCGACGGGGGCCGTCAAGTGAGCGCGCGCGAACTGCACACGGGCTGGACCGTGCGTGCTGCGGGCGGGCCTGCGCCCGTGGGCTGGCCGGATGCGGCGGTGCCGGCCATCGTGCCGGGCGTCGTGCACGAGGCCCTGCTCGACGCCGGCCTCATCCCCGACCCGTACCTCGACGACAACGAGTCGGCCCTCGCGTGGATCGGCCTCGTCGACTGGACGTACACCCTCGCGTTCGACGCGACGCCCGGCGAGCTCGCGGCCGAGCGGGTCGAGCTCGCCTTCGACGGGCTCGACACCGTCGCGGCGGTCTCGCTCAACGGCGAGGCGCTCGCCGAGGTCGCGAACCAGCATCGGCGCTACCGCCTCGACGTGACGGGACGCGTGCGCGCATCCGGCAACGAGCTCGTCGTGGCGTTCCGCAGCCCCGTGCGGTACGCGAACGCGCAGAGCCTCGCGCTCGGCCCGCGCCCGCGCCCGTACCCCATGCCCTACGAGGCCATCCGCAAGTCGGCGTGCAACTTCGGCTGGGACTGGGGCATCGCGACGTTCACGAGCGGCATCTGGCGATCCGTGCGCCTCGAGGCCTGGTCGACGGCGCGCATCGCCGAGGCGCGTGTCGTCGCGACGCCCGTCGGCGATGGCGGCGTCGTGACGGCCGATGTCGAGGTCGCCCGCGCGTCCGATGAGGAGCTCACCCTCGAGCTCGACGTCGCCGGCGTCGTCGCGGATGCCGTGCTCGCGCCCGGCGAGGCGGCCGCGCGCCTGCGGGTCGAGTTGCCGGCGGTCGAGCGCTGGTGGCCCGTGGGCTACGGCGATCAGCCGCTCTCGGATGTCGTCGTGCGACTGCGGGCGGGCGCGCGGCAGCTCGACGAAACGACTCGCCGCGTGGGCTTCCGAACCGTCCGCTGGAACACTGACCCCGATGCCGACGGCCGCCCCTTCCAGCTCGTCGTCAACGACGAACCCGTGTGGGTCAAGGGCGTGAACTGGATCCCCGATGACGCCCTCTTCCCGCGCGTCGATCGAGCGCGTTATGCGCATCGCCTCCAGCAGGCGGTCGACGCGGGCGTCAACCTCGTACGCGTCTGGGGCGGCGGCATCTACGAAGACGACGCCTTCTTCGAGCTCGCCGACGAACTCGGGTTGCTCACCTGGCAGGACTTCCTCTTCGCGTGCGCCGCGTACCCCGAGGAGGAACCGCTGCGCTCTGAGGTCGAGGCGGAGGCCCGTGACAACGTGAGCCGTCTGGCCCACCATGCCTCGCTCGCACTCCTCACAGGCAACAACGAGAACCTGTGGGGCCGCGAGGACTGGGGCTGGGAGACCCGACTCGACGGCGCGACGTGGGGGGCGGCGTACTACTACGACCTGCTGCCCGCCGTGGTCGCGGAGCTCGCGCCGCACGTGCCGTACGCGCCGGGGAGCCCCTTCAGTCCCGACCCTGAGCGGCATCCGAACGACGAGACGAACGGCTCGACCCACTTGTGGGAGCAGTGGAACCGTCGCGACTGGGCGACGTATCGCGAGCACACCCCGCGCTTCGTCGCCGAGTTCGGCTGGCAGGGGCCGCCCGCGTGGACGACGCTCAGACGCGCCCTCTCCGACGACCCGCTCACACCCGAGTCGCCGGGCATGCTCGTGCACCAGAAGGCCATGGAGGGCAACCAGAAGCTCACCGACGGGCTGCTGCCGCACTACCGCGTGCCGCGCGACATCGAGACGTGGCACTGGGCGATGCAGCTCAATCAGGCGAACGCCGTCGGCGCGGCGCTCGACCACTTCCGTTCGCACGCCCCGCACACCTCGGGCGCGATCGTGTGGCAGCTCAACGACTGCTGGCCCGTGACCTCGTGGTCGGCGATCGACGGCGACGGGCGTGAGAAGCCCCTCTACTTCGCGATGAAGGCGGCCTTTGCGCCGCGCGTCGTGACGATCCAGCCGCGCGGCGACGGCCTCGTCGCGGTGCTCGGCAACGACACGGCGCACGGATGGAAGGGGCAGCTCGTCGTCGCGCGGCGGTCCTATGCGGGGGAGCAGCTCGCGCGCGTCGTCGTGCCCGTCGCGGTTCCCGCGCGCTCCACGGCGACCGTGCCGATCCCGCGCGAGGCCGCGCATGCGGGGGATGCGGCATCCGAGCTGCTCACGGCGAGCGTTGAGGCGGTGCGCGGCCTGTGGTTCTTCGCCGAGCCGCGCGACTCGGCGCTTCCGCCGGCGCGCTTCGAGGTGACGACGGCATCCGCAGAGGGTGCGACCGAGGTGACGGTCGTGGCCGAGACGCTCCTGCGCGACGTGACGCTGCTCGTCGACAAGCTGCATCCCGACGCGACCGTCGACAGCGGTCTCGTGACGCTGCTCCCCGGCGAGTCGCACACCTTCCGCGTGCGGGGAGCGGGGGCGGATGCCGCGGCGTTCGCCGATCCGCGCGTACTTCGCACGGGCAACGAGCTGGTGACTCCGTGAGCACGGGCTTCGCGGGGGCCCCGGTGTGCGGCATGACGTGGGGCTGGGTCGGCACGCGCGGCACATGGGCCACGGCCGAAGCCGCGCGCTCGATGCGCCTCATGGCGGACCACGGTGTCACCTGGACGGCCCTCGCCTACGCGGCCGTGCAGGCGACGCCGTTCTCGACCGAGATCCCCTTCGACGCCCCACCCACCGTGACGGACGACGAGATCGTGTGGGCCATCCGCGAGGCCCGCGCGCTCGGCCTCCGCGTGTGCCTCAAGCCCGTCGTGAACGTCGCCGACGGCACGTGGCGCGCGCACATCGGCTTCTTCGACTGGGATGTGCCGGGCGAGCCGAGCTGGACCGAATGGTTCGCCGCGTATCGCCGTTTCATCGTGCACGCCGCGCGCATCGCCGAGGCCGAGGGATGCGAGATGCTGTGCATCGGGTGCGAGATGGTACGCGCCGACGGGCAAGAGGAGCATTGGCGCGGGCTCATCGCGGACGTGCGCGAGGTGTACTCCGGCCTCATCACCTACAACTGCGACAAGTACCAGGAGGACCACGTCGTGTGGTGGGACGCGGTCGACGTCATCAGCTCGAGCGGCTACTACCCGAGCGGCGCATGGGACGCGCAGCTCGACCGCATCGAGCGCGTCGTGCGCGCGTCCGGCAAGCCGTTCGTCTTCATGGAGGCGGGCTGCCCGTCGCGCGAGGGATCGGCGGCAGCCCCCAACGACTGGTCGCTGCCCGGCGCACCCTCGGCGCAGGAGCAGCTTCGGTACTACGAGGAGCTCTTCGGCGCCGTGCGCGCGAGGCCGTGGGTGCGCGGACTCATGCTCTGGGACTGGCCCGCGCGCCTGTACCCTGAGCAGGGCGCGGAGGGCGACGACGACTATTGCCCCTACGGCAAGCCGGCGGGTGCGTTCATGGCCGCGCAGTACCGCGAGTGGAGCCTCGAAGGAGCGTCATGATCGATCCGTCCGTGCTCGCCCTCGACGCGGGCCAGACGGGCATCAAGGTGCGCTTCGCGCGCGCGGATGCCGCCCCCGTCGAGCGCGTCTTCCCCGGTGTGCGCACGGATCAGCCGCTTCTGCCGCAGCTCGCCGCCGTCGCGCGCGAGACGGCATCCGGCGACCCGGTCGGCACGCTCACCGCGGGCGTCTCGGGCCTCACGAGCGCGGAGCACGACGCCGCCGAGCTGCGCGCGCTCGTGCACGACCTCGCTCCCGCGCGCGTCATGCTTGCCCACGACTCGACGACCTCGTACCTCGGCACGCTCGGTGCCGGTCATGGCGCCGTCGTCGCGGCGGGCACGGGCGTCGTGACGCTCGCGGTGGGCCCCGCGGGCGTCGCGCGCGTCGACGGCTGGGGGTACCTCATGGGCGACGCGGGAAGCGGGTTCTGGATCGGCCGTGCGGCCCTCGAGGCCGTCATGCGCGCGCACGACGGCCGCGGCCCCGCGACCTCGCTCACCGAGGTCGTGCGCAGCCGCTGGCCCGACCTCGAGGACGCGTACGTGCAGCTGCAATCCGACCCCGCGCGCGTGAGCGTCGTCGCGTGGTTCGCCGAGGCGGTCGCGGCGCGCGCGGCCTCGGATGAGGTTGCCGCCCGCATCTGCCGCGACGCGGGGGAGGAGCTCGCGCTCTCGATCCTCACGGCGCTGCGGCGCGCGGGCTCGGATGCCGCGCCCGTCGTGAGCGCGATCGGGGGCGTCTTCCGCGGGGACCATGTGCGCGCCGCGTTCGAGGAGGCGGTGCGGGACGTGCACCCCGCCGTGCGCTTCGAGGCACCGCACGGCACGGGACTCGACGGTGCCGAGGCCCTCGCGCGGCTCGCTGACGATCACCCGCTCATCCAGCTCGTGTCGCAGTCGGCGTAGGAGACTGGACGCCATGCGCATCGCCCTCACGGGAGCCAACGGCAAACTCGGATCCGTCGTCGAGCGCGAGCTCCGCGACCGCGGACACGAGGTCGTCGCCCTCGACATCGTCGGCCCACGCCGCGCGGGCTTCACGCGGCTCGACCTCACGGACTACGGCGCCGTCGTCGACGCCCTGAGCGCGATCGACGAGCGCCACAACGGTCTCGACGGGGTCGTGCACCTCGGCGCCGTGCCGGCACCCGGGCTCGAGACCGACATCGCGACCTTCCAGAACAACATGCTCGCGACGTTCCACGTGATCCAGGCGGCGCGGCGGGCCGGCATCCGGCGCATCGTCACGGCGTCGAGCGAGACGGTGCTCGGCCTCCCGTTCGAGACGCCCCCGCCCTATGTGCCCGTCGACGAGGAGTACGACACGCGGCCCGAGAGCGTGTACTCCCTCACGAAGCACCTCGAGGAGGAGCTCGCGCGCAAGGTCGTGCGGTGGGATGCCGAGCTCTCGATCACGGCGCTGCGCTTCTCGAACGTCATGGTGCCGGACGACTACGAGGGCTTCGCGGCCTTCCAGAGCGATCCGGCGTCGCGGCGCTGGAATCTGTGGGGCTACATCGACGCGCGCGACGCCGCGCAGGCCGTCGACCTCGCCTTGCGTCGCGCGGCCCCCGGCTTCGACCGCTTCATCATCGCCGCCGCCGACACGGTCATGGAGCGGGCGAACGCGTCGCTGCTCGACGAGTTCTTCCCCGGCGTCGAACGCCGCGGCGACATCGGCGAGCACGCGACGCTTCTGTCGATCGACCGAGCCCGCCGCGTGCTCGGCTACGACCCGCAGCACAGCTGGCGCGACGGCGACGCCGCGACCGCCCGCTGACGCGCCGCGAGACAGCGTTGACCCGCGCGTCTGACGACGTCGCGAGGCGTCGTGTAACGGTTCATCACACCGTGTGACGCGGCGGTTCCGAATGTGACGGATGCGGTTTGCCGCCCCGGCGCGCGCCCGCTTTGAATGGCTGCTCCCGCACCCGGGA